>PJUF01000188.1_pt1 | contig 54078 bp, 36 predicted proteins | sample 1512191 | NCBI WGS metagenome assembly PJUF01 (sample SAMN08177673, study PRJNA422409) | Feces metagenome, whole genome shotgun sequencing project. | isolation source: Chicken feces (3) enriched on wood chips | host: Gallus gallus | place: USA: Madison | collected 2015-01-15 | reverse complement strand
TACCGAGGTCGACGTCATTCCCTTCAAGTTCGCCGTCGACGATCTGTCGCTGGGCGGCAACCGCGCGATGGGCGTCTCCAATGTCGTCTACGAGAAGGGCGCGCGCTTCGACGTCATGCGCTACGCCGTCGCCATCCGCACCGACGACGGCCTCGAGGGCCGCTACGTGACGCACTGGGTCGGCACGCAGTCGGCCCTCGGCCAGACGCTGATGCTGGCGCCGACGCTGCTCGGGCGCAATCCCGAGCATCGCGAGGCCATCTACGACGATCTGAAGCGCGAGGCGCGCGCCTACGACCATATGGGCCACGGCCCGCTCGACATCGCCCTGTGGGATCTCCACGGCCGGCGCTACGGCGCCTCGGTGGCGAGCCTGCTCGGCGGCTATCGCGAGCGCCTGCCGACCTATGCCAGCACCCATCACGGCCAGGACCTGCCCGGCGGGCTCGACAGCATCGAGGCCTTCGGCGAGTTCGCCCTCGACTGTCGCGAGCGCGGCATGCCGGGCTTCAAGATCCATGGCTGGCACGACGGCGACAGGAAGCGCGAGGCCGCCGTCATCGGCGCGGTGCGCCGGGCCGTGGGCGCCGACATGGAGATAATGGTCGATCCGGGCTGCGAGCTGCGCACCTGGGCCGACGCGCTCTATGTCGGGCGCGCCTGCGACGACAATGCATGCTTCTGGTACGAGGACCCCTACCGCGACGCCGCCACCTCGGTCATCGGCCAGAAGATGCTGCGCGACAAGCTGAGGACGCCGCTGCTGGTCTCCGAGCACATCCGCGGGCCCGAGCAGAAGGCCGCCTTCGCCCTGGCCGGCGGCTGCGACATGATCCATACCGATCCCGAATACGATCTCGGCATCACCGGCACCATGAAGATCGCCCATTTCGCCGAATCGATCGGCATGGACGTCCAGGTGCATGCCTGCGGGCCGGCCCACCGGGCGGTCGTCTCGGCCATGCGCAACACCCATTTCTACGAGATGGCGCTGGTCGGCCCCGGCATGCCCAACCTCATCCCGCCGGTCTATCGCTGCGGCTATGATGACCAGCTGAGCGGCGTCGATGCGGCCGGCACCGTGCCCGTCCCCACCGGCCCCGGCCTCGGCGTCGACTATGACTGGGACTTCGTTCTGGCCAACCGCCTCGCCCTGCACGAGTTCCGGCTCGACTGAGCGCCCTCAGGCGTCGCTGGCGCAATCCCGTCTGGCGCCATGCCGATGGCAGCTTTGCCGAATGGTGATCAGGCGGTCGGGCGCAGCGTCATCGCCAGCGTCAGTGTGTCCCCCGGCGCCAGCACCTGCGGGCGGGCCACATGCGGGCCGTCCATGTTGTGCGCATCGACGGTGTGGCTGACCGGCTCGACCGACACATAGTCGGCCGCCGCCGAGGGCGAATAGACCATGGCCGTGCCGAGCGGCGCGCGCGCCGTGATCTCGACCGCGAGGCCCATCTCCGGCCAGTCGATCCGCGCCCGGCCGTTCCAGCCGGTGAAGGCCGCGTTGATCCAGTCCGCCGGCAGCGCCCGCCCGGCGCTGAAATCCCATTCCGGATGGCGCGCCAGCGGCTCCCAGCGCTCGGGCAGATGGTCGGCCCGCTCCGTCCACACCCCATCCGCGCGCAGCGTCAGCCGCGTCACCGGCGTGCGCACGAACCAGGGGTGGAAGCCGCCGCCAAAGGGCAGGGCGATCGTCGCCCGGTTGGTCAGCGTCAGCGTCGCCGTCAGCGTGCTGCCCGCCAGCCCGTAGACGAGCCGCGCGGCGTAGCGGAACGGCCCCGGCCCGTCGGCCGCCAGCCCCAGCGTCGCGCGCGTCGCGGTCGCTTCGGCCACGTGCCAGGGCAGGGCGAAACCATTGCCGTGGTTCGGATAGGGCTCGCCGGCAATGTTCGGCGCCAGGGCATGGAAGTGCCCGTCCTGGGTGAAGCCGCCCCCCGAGATGCGATTGGCCCACGGCGCGAGGACGTTGCAGCCGAGCCTGAACGGTCCCGTCCGGGTCGGGTCGGGCGCCGTCTGGAAAATGGGCAGGGCGATGCCGTCCACAATGACATCGTACCGCGACACCCCGCCCCCTTCATCTGGGAGAAGGTCGAGGCTTGCCGTTGCCGTTTCGAGCCGGATCATGTCGTCTCCATGCCGAATTGACGATATGACATAACGAAGTTAATTGTCATACATATTCGGCCCGCTCCGGCGTGATCGGGCCCGCGCAAAAGACCATATGTTCGCCGAACATTGGCGAAAAATCAGCGAGGGAGGAGGCAATGGCGATCGTCGCCCGTGACAATTATTGGGTGCTCGAGAGCGGTGGGGCCGCCTATGCGCTGGGCGTCGACGAGACGGGGCTGCTGATCCAGACCTGGTGGGGCCCCCGCCTGCCGCGCCCCGAGGATTACCCCGCCGCCCGCCGCGGCGAGCAGTTCGCGATGGAGAACGCCCTCCAGCACACCCGGCAGGAGCTGGCGACCGGCGAGGCCGGCGCTTCCGACGAGCGCACGCTCGACGCCGTCGGCGCCACGGGCCTGCGGGGGTTCGTACTGCGCTTCAAGGCCGCGCGGCACCAGGGCAACAGGCTCGAGATCGACCTCGAGGACGCCGGCCAGCACGCCACGATCACTCTCAGCTACGAGACGCTCGATGCCGTCGGCCTCATGACCCGCGCCGTCGCCATCCGCAATGACGGCGCCGCGCCGCTCAAGCTCACGCGCCTGTTTTCGGGCAGTTTCTACCTGCCGGCCGACGCCGGTTACACGCTCAATCACCTCGACGGCCGCTGGGGCGACGAGTTCCGCATGCAGCGCGAGCCCTTCGTCCACGGCATCCTCCAGCGCGAGAGCCGGCGCATGACGACCTCGCATGGCGGCGTGCCCTGTTTCGCCGTCGAGCGCAGCGCGCCGGGCCTTGCCGCCAGCGAGGAGGCGGGCCGGCTCTGGTTCGGCGCCCTGCAATGGAGCGGCAACTGGAAGCTCCTCGCCGAGCGCACCCGCGACGGCCGCGCCATCGTCCATCTCGGCCTCAACGACCACGATTTCGCCTACGACCTCGCGCCGGGCGAGAGCCGCGCCGCGCCGCGCCTCGTCTTCGGCCATACCGAGCAGGGCTTCGGCGCCATGAGCCGGGCGTTCCACGATTTCATCCGCGACGATCTCGGCCCGCGCCGCGCCTATGTGCCGCCGGTCGTCTACAATTCCTGGTACGCGACGCTGTTCGACGTCACCGCCGAGGGCCAGGCGGCGCTTGCCGACAAGGCCGCCGCCATGGGCGTCGAGATGTTCGTCATCGACGACGGCTGGTTCCGGGGCCGCGTCAACGACCGCGCCGGGCTCGGCGACTGGTCGCCGGACCCCGCGAAATTCCCCAATGGCCTGAAGCCCTTGGCCGATCTCGTCCATGGCCGCGGCATGCGCTTCGGGTTGTGGATCGAGCCCGAGATGGTCAACCCGGATTCCGATCTCTACCGTGCCCATCCCGACTGGATCATCCATTTTCCCGAGCGCGAGCGCACCCTGTCGCGCAACCAGTCCATGCTCAATCTCGGCCGCCCCGACGTGCAGGATCATCTCATCGGCGTCTTCGACGACCTGCTCGCCGGCACCCGGATCGACTTCGTCAAATGGGACATGAACCGCAATGTCAGCGAGCCCGGCTGGCCCGGCCACGATCGCGACCAGCGCGAGATCTGGGTGCGCTATGTCGAGGGGCTCTATCGCTTCTGGGGCGAGCTGCGGCGCCGGCATCCCGACGTCATCTGGGAGAACTGCTCGGGCGGCGGCGGCCGCGTCGACCTCGGCATGATGGCGCTCACCGAGCAGAGCTGGACCAGCGACACCACGGTGCCGCCGGCGCGGCTGCTGATCCAGGAGGGCTACAGCCAGCTCTTTCCGGCCTCCGGCATGGCCGCCTGGGTCACCGACGAGCACAAGGAGGCCTACAGTCTCGATCTGCGCTTCCACGTGGCCATGGCCGGGGCGCTCGGCGTCGGCGGCAATCTGCTCGAATGGACCGCGGCGGAGCTGGAGACGGCGCGCCGGCACGTCGCGGCCTACAAGGAAATCCGCCCCCTCGTCGCCGCCGGCGATCTCTACCGGCTCGCCTCGCCGCGCACCCAGCCGCTCAGCGCGCTGCTCTACGTCGCCAGGGACAGGAGCGAGGCCGTGCTGTTCGCCTTCCGCCTGCTGCAGGCGCGCCTCGGCAGGAATCCCGTCATCCGCCTCGCCGGCCTCGACCCCGACGCGCTCTACGCCGTCGAGGGCGTCAACGAGACGCTGAGCGGGCGGGCCTGGGCCGAGATCGGCCTCCCCCTCCCCCTCGGCAATTTCGGCAGCACCATCCGCCGCATCCGTCGCCTCTGAAGGATATGTCGTACATATACCGATTTATTCTGGACAATATGTACGACATATCTTAGCCTCAATCTGTCGCCCGGGCAGGGCGGCGAACCTTTAGGGAGGACCACATGACGTTGAAGCCAAGGCGCCCGCGCGCCCTCGCCTTCGCGCTGCTCGGGGCGTCGCTGCTGATGTCGACGGCGGCGCTGGCGCAGACCTATTCCGAAGCCCCGGCGCTGGCCGAGGCGGTGAAGGCCGGCACGCTGCCGCCCGTCGCCGAGCGCATTTCCGACAATCCGCTGGTGCTGAGCCCGGTCGAGAGCGTGGGCACCTATGGCGGCATCATCCACGACATCACCAAGGCCAATCTCGACTGGGAGAAGATGATCCTCCAGGTCGAGCCCTTCGCCCGCTGGGAGCGCGACCTCAACGGCGTCCGGCCCAACGTCGCCGAATCGTGGGAGTGGAACGACGCCTACACCGAACTGACCATCAATTTCCGCAAGGGGATCAGGTGGTCGGACGGTACGCCGCTGACCGCCGACGATTTCATGTTCTTCTGGAACGACGTCGTGCTCGACGACTCCGTGCCGGTGACCTATCCCGCCGGCACCGTCATCAATGGCGTGCCGATGACCGTCGACAAGCTCGACGAGGACAGCATCAAGTTCACCTTCGCCGACGCCAATCCGCTGTTCATGGAGTTGAGCTCGCGCGCCTACTACAACAGCGCGCAGTGGCTGATCCCGGCGCACTACATGAAGCAGTTCCTGCCCAAGTATAATCCGGACGTCGCCGACACCACCGAGTTCATCGCCCGCTATTCGATGGACAGCCGCGTGCAGTATGCGGACATGCCGACGCTCGGCGGCTGGAAGGTCGCCTCCTACACGCCGGCCCAGCGTCTCGTCGCCGAGCGCAATCCCTATTACTGGAAGGTGGACACCGAGGGCCGGCAGCTGCCCTATATCGACGGCATCGAGACCACCGTGGTGACCGACGACGCCGTGGCCCAGGCCGTGCTGCTCAACGCCATCGCCGGCAAGCTCGACTTCCAGTCGCGCGAGTTCAACCTCTCCGACGTCAGCCTGCTGATGGAGAACCAGGACAAGGGCAACTACTCGGTCAAGCTGTGGGATCGCGGCGACTTCGCCTGGCCCTGGATCATGCCGATGTACGACTATAAGGACGAAGGCGTGGTCGACCTGTTCTACACGCCCGATTTCCGGCGCGCCCTGTCGGTCGCCATGGATCGCGACAAGTATAACAACATCGCCGCCTTCGGCCTCGCCACCCCCCGTCAGTTCGCGCTGAGCCCGCTCAGCCCCGAGTTGCAGACGCCCGAGGGCAAGGCATTCTACGAGGAATGGGTCAACTCCTACATCGAGTACGATCCCGAGCAGGCCAAGGCCTGGCTCGACGGGATCGGCGTCGTCGACAAGGACGGCGACGGCTGGCGCGACAAGCCCGATGGTAGCCGCCTGCAGATGATCGTCGACTTCCAGACCGGCGACAAGCAGACCGCCGACATCATGGACCTGATCAAGGAGGACTGGGATGCCGTCGGCATCGAGACCATCCTCAACCAGGGCGACTGGTCGGCGCTTTCCAGCCGCCAGAGCAGCGGCGAGATGATGATGCGGGCCTGGGGCAGCGCCGCCGGCTGGGGCCTGCTGTCCGCGCCCACCGTGTGGGCGCCGGTCGAGAACGCCGAGTGGTCGATGGGCGGCATGTCCATCGCGCTCTACTACCAGAGCGGCGGCAAGGAAGGTCAGCCCGCCCGGGCCGGCTCCATGCTCGAAAAGCTCCAGGACGCCTATTCCAAGGCCGTCTCGGCGCTCGACCCCGACTCGCGCAACAAGGCGCTGCTCGATGCCTACAGGATCCACCTCGACGAAGGCCCGATCACCATCGGCACGGTGGGCGAGGATCCGACGCCGGTCGTCGTCTCCAACCGGCTGCGCAACGTGCCGGAAGTGGGCCTGATCGGCAGCTGGGACATGGGTTTCCCGGCTACGGCCGACCCCGAGCAGTTCTACTTCGCCGAGTGAGGCTGATATCCTCCGGCAGCGCCCAAGGGCGCTGCCGACCCTGCGGAGGCCAGCATGCTTCAGTACATTGCCAAGCGGTTCGTGATCATGCTGCCCACGCTGGTGCTGATCATGGCCGTCGGCTTCCTCATCATGCAGCTTCCGGCCAACGACTATGTGAGCCGCTACGTGCTGCAGCAGGGCCAGATGGGCAACACCACCGCCATGCTGCAAGAGGACCTGCTGCGCCAGCAATTCGGCCTCGACAAGCCCCCGCTGGAACGCTTCGTGCGCTGGATCGCCGATTTCGTGCGCGGCGATTTCGGCATGTCCTTCGTCGATTCCCGGCCGGTCTCGACCATCATTCTCGAACGCCTGCCCGCCACGCTCGCCGTCTCGACCCTGGCCTTCCTGCTGTCGTGGGGCGTGGGCATTCCGCTCGGCGTCTATTCGGCGACGCACCAGTACAAGGCCGGCGACGTGGCTCTGACCACCGTTGCTTTCATCGGCATCGGCCTGCCCGACTTCCTGCTCGCCCTGTTCTTCCTCGTTGCCGCCTTCGTCGCCAGCGGACAGGTGCTGCTGGGGCTCAACTCGCCCGAATTCGTCAACCAGCCCTGGACGCTGGCGCGCATCGTCGACTTCTTCTCCTATGCCTGGCTGAGCGTCACCGCCGTCGCCTTCACCGGCATGGCGCTGATCATGCGCGTGACGCGCAACAACATGCTCGAGGAACTGGGCAAGCCCTATGTGATGACGCTGCGCGCCAAGGGGCTGCCCGAGCGTGTCGTCATCTGGAAGCACGTCTTCCGCAATGCGCTGCACCCGCTCGTCATGATGTTCGGGCAGGTGCTCGCCTTCCTCATCAACGGCTTCGCGATCACCAGCGCGGTGCTCAACCTGCCCACCATCCAGTCGATCTATCTGACCGCGACCTTCCAGCAGGACCTCTTCCTCGAAGGCGCGATCCTGATCCTCATCGCCGTCACCGTGCTGGTGGGCAACCTCATCTCCGACATCATGCTGGCCTGGCTCGATCCGCGGGTGCGCTATGACTGAGATCGCCACCCAGCTCGCCCCCGGCCCGGCCGTCGCCGCGGAGACGGCGCGCGGCACCGACGTGCTGACCGTCCGCCAGCTCACCTGGCGCAAGTTCAAGCGCAACAGGCTGGCGCTGATCGGCGCCGTGGTGCTGGTCGTCATGTATCTGATGGCGGCCTTTGCCGGCTTCCTCGCCCCCTATGGCGACCGCGAGACGCATTCGCAATTCGCGCGCACCGGGCCGAACGGCCTGCATTTCGTCGATGCCGAGGGCAATTTCCACCTCGTGCCCTTCGTCTACGGGCTTTCGTCGGCGATGGATCGCAAGACCTTCAAGATGGTCTTCACCGCCGATACCGATCAGCGCTACGAGCTGCGCCTGTTCGTCAAGGGCGCGCCCTACAGGATCCTCGGCCTCATCGAATCCGACATCCACCTGTTCGGCGTCGAGGCGGGCGGCAAGCTGTTCCTGCTCGGCACCGACACCAAGGGGCGCGACCTGTTCAGCCGCGTGCTCTACGGCGCGCAGGTGTCGCTCACTGTCGGGCTCGTCGGCGTCGCCCTGTCGCTACTGATCGGCATCAGCGTCGGCCTCCTCACCGGCTATTACGGCGGCTGGTTCGACGAGATCGCGCAGCGCTTCATCGAGATGACGCTGGCCTTCCCGCAGATACCGCTGTGGCTGGCGCTGGCCGCGCTGGTGCCGCCGACCTGGAGCTCGGTGCAGGTCTATTTCGCCATCTCCATCGTGCTGTCGATCCTGAGCTGGGGCGCGCTCGCCCGGCAGGTGCGCGCCATGGTGCTGTCGCTCAAGACCTCCGATTTCGTGCGCGCGGCGCGATACGCCAACGCCTCGACGACCCGCATAATGGTGCGCCACCTGATGCCCTCGACGCTGAGCCACATCCTCGTCGTCGCCACCCTCACCGTGCCGGCCATGATCCTCGGCGAGACGGCGCTGAGCTTTCTCGGGCTCGGCATCAAGCCGCCGATGACGAGCTGGGGCCTGCTGCTCAACGAGGCGCAGAGCGTGCAGGCCATCCTCGAGCTGCCCTGGCTGCTGTCGCCGGCGATCTTCGTCGTGCTCACCATCATCTCCTTCAACTTCCTCGGCGACGGCCTGCGCGACGCAGCCGATCCCTTTTCGCGCTAGGGGATGACAATGCCCGGCCACGACACCGACGCGCCGCTGATCTCCGTCAAGGGCCTCGTCACCGAGTTCCGCACCGAGGGCGGGCTGGTGCGCGCCGTGAACGGCGTCGATTTCGCCATACCCCGGCGCGGCACGCTCGCCGTCCTCGGCGAGAGCGGCTGCGGCAAGTCGGTGACCGGGCTGTCGCTGCTCAACCTCATCCGGCCGCCCGGCTACATTGCCGCCGGAACGATCGTCTATGACGGCGCCGCGGACGGAACGCCGGTGGAGATCACCGCGCTGAAGCCGGCCTCCGAGGCGATGCGCCGGCTGCGCGGCGCCGAGATCGCCATGATCTTCCAGGAGCCGATGACCTCGTTCGACCCGCTCTTCACGGTAGGCGAGCAGATCGTCGAGACGCTGCACGCGCATCGCCACGGCCTCTCCCGCCACGCGGCGCGCGCGCAGGCGATCGAGATGCTGCGCAAGGTGCGCCTGCCCAGCCCCGAGCTCATCGTCGACCGCTATCCACACCAGCTTTCGGGCGGCATGCGCCAGCGCGTCATGATCGCCATGGCGCTGAGCTGCGGGCCTAAGCTGCTCATCGCCGACGAGCCGACGACGGCCCTCGACGTCACCACCGAGAGCCAGATCCTCGACCTGCTGCGCCAGCTCCAGGAGGAGCTCGGCATGGCCATCATGTTCATCACCCACGACCTCGCCGTCGCCTCCGAGATGGCCGACGAGGTGGCGGTGATGTATCTGGGCTATATCGTCGAGCACGGGCCGGTGGCCGAGGTGCTCAACAATCCGCGCCACCCCTATACCGAGGCGCTGCTCGATTCGATCCCGCGGCTCGATGCCGACGCGCCCGAGCGGCTGCGCGCCATCCAGGGCATGGTGCCCACCCCCGACCAGATGCCGGCCGGCTGCCCGTTCCATACGCGCTGCCGCCATTTCATGCCCGGCATTTGCGACGTGGCGCTGCCGCCGCTCTACGATTGCGGCCCCGGCCACCAGGCGCGCTGCGTGCTCGTCGATCCCGCGCGGCGGGCGGAGGTGGCATGATGGAGCCGGCCCGCAACCTTCTCGACGTGCGCGCCGTGAGCAAGACCTTCACGCTCGGCAGCGGCATCTTCCGCTCCGATTCCGGCATCGTGCGCGCCCTCGACGATGTGAGCTTCTCGGTGCCCGCCGGCGCCACGGTGGGCCTCGTCGGCGAATCAGGCTGCGGCAAGTCGACGATGGGCCACACGATAATGGGCGGGCTCGGCGCCGACAGCGGCGAGATCGTCTTCGACGATCCCGAGCGCGGCCCGGTCAACCTGGTCAAGGCGGATCGCGGCCTGCTGCGGCATGTCCGGCTCAACATGCAGATGATCTTCCAGGACCCCAACGCCTCGCTCAATCCGCGCATGCGCCTGTTCGATCTCATTTCGGAGCCGCTGGTCATCAATACGCGGCTGCGCGGCCGGGCGCTGGCCGACCGCGTGGCGCAGCTGCTCGAGCAGGTGGGGCTGTCGGCGCGCTACATGTGGCGCCATCCGCACGCGCTGAGCGGCGGGCAGCGCCAGCGCGTCGTCGTGGCGCGGGCGCTGGCCCTCAACCCGCTGCTGGTGGTCGCGGACGAGCCGATCTCGGCGCTCGACGTCTCCATCCAGGCGCAGACCCTCAACCTGCTCAAGGACCTGCAGGCCGAACGCAAGCTGACGTACCTCTTCATCGCGCACGACCTGGGCGTGGTGAACCATTTCACCGACACCACAGTGGTCATGTATCTGGGCCGCGTGCTCGAGACGGGCCCGACCCGCGACGTGTTCCGCCATCCGCTCAATCCCTATACCGAGACGCTCATCGCCAGCGTGCCGCGCATCGGCCGGCGCAAGGACGGCCGGACCCGCGTCGTCGCGGGCGAGGTGCCGAGCGCCGCCAAGCCGCCCGGCGGCTGCCATTTCCATCCGCGCTGCCCCTATGCGCAGCCCGTTTGCCGCACGGAGGTTCCCGCCCTGCGCGAGATCCGGCCGGGGCGCCAGTCGCGCTGCCACTTCGCCGAAACGCTGACCCTTGCCGGCATGGCCACCGCGCCGGCGCCGGGGAGCGCCCCAGATTGACCGATTGCAAGCGAGTACACAGTTTCCCATGAAGATCACCTCCATCACCGCGCGCGTCTGCAATGCCGAGATGCGGAACTGGATCTTCGTTCGCGTCGAGACCGACGAGGCCGGCCTCATCGGCTGGGGCGAGGCGACGCTCGAGTTCAAGACCCGCGCCGTGATCGGCGCCATCGCCGATATCGAACCCATGCTGGTGGGGCTCGACCCGCGCAATATCGAGCAGGCCTTCCAGATCATGACGCGCCACGGCTTCTGGCGCATGGGCGTCATCGGCATGACGGCGATCAGCGGCATCGAGATGGCGCTGTGGGACATCCTGGGCAAGGAGCTGGGCGTGCCGGTCTGGCGCCTGCTGGGCGGCCAGGTGCGCAACCACTTGCGCACCTATACCCATCTCGGCCTCGGCGACATGCGCGCCGTCTATGAATCGGTGACTTCGACGGCGATCGTCGAGCACGCCCAGCGCGTCACCCAACTCGGCTATGACGCGGTGAAGGTCGTGTGCATCCCCTATACGCACTACCTGTCGGTCAACCGCGATGTCGACCGCGTGGCGCGGCTGATGGGCGACCTGCGCACCGCCGTCGGGCCGGACATCGACATCATGGTGGATTTCCACGGCCGCCCCGCCTCGTCGGCAGCCGCCATGGCCTATATCGAGGCGATGGCCGATGCCCGCATAATGTTCGTCGAGGAACCGGTGCCCCCCGAGGATACGGGCGGCCTCGCCGCGGTGACGGCGGCCTCGCCCATTCCCATCGCCAGCGGCGAGCGGCTCGTGGGCCGGCGCGAGTTCGAACCGGCCCTGCGCGGGCGGCTGTTCCACATCGCCCAGCCCGACATCTGCCACACCGGCGGGCTGGCCGAGGCCAAGAAGATCGCCGCCATGGCCGAGAATGCCGGCATCGGCCTCGCCCCGCACAACCCGCTCGGCCCCATCGCCGGCGTCGCGGCACTGCATTTCGGCCTGTCGACACCCAACGTCATCATCCAGGAGGAGATGTCGGGCGCCGTCGCCTGGTATGGCGACGTGGTGCGCTGGCCCATCGAGCGCCGGGCCGGCCGCTGGGACGTGCCGACCGCCCCCGGCCTCGGCGTCGAGGTCGACGAGGCGGTGATCGACGCCCATCCGTTCGAATCCGATATCCTGCATCCGCGCGAGGCCGTGATGGGCGACGGCACGGTGGTGGACTGGTAGCAATGGCGGGCCGGTTGAAGGACAAGCGCGCCATCGTTACCGGCGCCGGGCAGGGGATCGGCGAGGCCGTCGCCCGCGCCTTCGCGGCGGAGGGCGCCGAGGTCGTCGTCGCCGAAAAGAACGCCGCGACCGGCGCGGCCGTCGCCGCTGCCATCGGCGGGCATTTCATTGCCACCGACGTCACCGACAAGGCCGCGGTCGAGGCCCTGCGGGCCGAGACCGTGCGCCGCCTCGGCGGCATCGACGTGCTGGTCAACAATGCCGGCGCCAACGTCTTCTATGCGCCGCTGGAGATGCCCGAGGAGGCGTGGGAGCGCTGCCTTAAGCTCGATCTCGAGGCGGCCTGGAGCTGTTCGCGCGCCGTGCTGCCGCATCTCATCGAGGCCGGCGGCGGGGCCATCGTCAACATCGCCAGCACGCATTCGTTCAAGATCATCCCGCACACCTTCCCCTATCCGGTGGCCAAGCACGCGCTGATCGGGCTCACCCGGGCGCTGGCCATCGAATATGCCGACCGCAATGTGCGGGTGAACGCCATCGCGCCCGGCTATATCGACACCCAGATCGCGCGCGACTACTGGGCCGGCTTCCCCGATCCCGCCGCCGAACGGGCGCGCGCCGAAAATCTTCATCCGCCGCGCCGCATCGGCCGGCCCGAAGAGATTGCGATGACGGCTGTATTTCTCGCCTCCGACGAGGCGCCTTTCCTCAATGCCGAGACGATCCTCGTGGATGGGGGGCGCTCGGCGCTCTACCATGACTGAGCGGACTGCCCGCGCGGCCGCGCTCTTTTCACCCCTTTGTTTGCCGGTGCGCTTTGTTCGGGGGGGCTTTTCGGGTATCGACTTGGGGACTTCCCGTTCGAGGTAGGATATGGCCGCGCCCGACAGCACAGGTGAGACGAGGCCGCCCGAAGGCGCGACCTCCTATGTGCGCGAACGGGTGCTGGCGACGCTCGGCCGGCGCATCCTGTCGTCCTACTACCCGGCCGGCTCGACCCTGCCCACCGAGGCCCAGCTCTGCGAGGAGTTCGGCGTCAGCCGCACCGCCATGCGCGAGGCCATAAAGATGCTCGCGGCCAAGGGTTTCGTCGTCTCGCGCCAGCGCGCCGGCACCCGCGTGCAGGACGCCATCCACTGGAACCGGCTCGACAGCGACGTGCTCGAATGGATGGGCGCCGTCGACCCCGACCCCGAATTCGTGCGCGGCCTGATCGAGGCCCGCCAGGCTATCGAGCCGGCGGCGGCGCGCCTGGCCGCCATGCGCGCCACGGCTCACGACCTGGCGCTGGTCGAGGAGGCCTACGAGGCGATGTGCGCCGCCCCGCTCGAGGATCTCGCCGCCTGCGCCGAGGCCGATGTCGGCTTTCACATCCGCATCCTGCAGGCCAGCCACAATCCCGTCTTCGCCAGCCTCGGCAATCTTATCGGCCAGGCCCTCTCCAACTCCTTCCGGCTGACGACCTCGGTGTCGCGCTCCTATGTCGCGACGCTGACCGCCCATGGCGACGTGCTCGAGGCCATCCGCCTGCGCCAGCCCGACGTCGCGAGCGAGCGCATGCGCGCCCTGATCGAGATCGCCTCGGCCGATCTGGTGCGCCATGTCGAGCTCATGCGCCGTCACGCCGCCGACCCCGCGGCGCTGTCGCCCGCCGAGATCGCAACGCTGAGGGCCGCCGGCTGAGACCCGGGCCGCTAGAGCGCCAGCGTCTTCATTCTGTCGCGGGCGATGTAGCTCTGAATCTGGCGCACGATCTGGTCGGCATGGGCGGTGGCGAGCGTGTCGCACAGCTCGGCATCTTCCGCCTCGATGGCGGCGACGATGGCGTCGTGCTCATCGACGTAACGGCGCGGCAGGTGGTCGTCGAAGCTCTTGTAGTAATAGAGCCTGAGGATGCGGCGGCCTTCGTCGAGCAGCCGCGTGAACAGCCCGGTGAAATAGGGATTGCCGCCCGCCTCGGCGATGGCGACGTGGAAATCGCGGTTGTGCCCGATCATGGCGGGCACGTCGCCGGCGCCCACGGCGCCGGCATAGGCCGCCTGATGGCTGCGGATCACCTGCAGGTGCCGGCTGGTCCGGCCCAGCGCGGCCGCCCGGGTCGTCACCCTGTACATGAGCGTCAGCGCCTCGAAATAGACCGGCAGGCGGGCGAAATCGATCGGCGCGACGATGGTGTTGCGGTTGGGCAGCTGGGTGACCAGCCCCTCGGCCGCGAGCCGCACCAGCGCCTCGCGCACCGGCGTGCGGGACATGTCGAAGCGCTCCGCCAGCTTGACCTCGTCGAGCGGGCTGCCCGGCTCGAGCGTGAGGTCGACGATCGCCTGGCGCAGCGCCTCGTAGACGGTCTGCACGCCCGAGCCGCGCGCCCGTGGCGCCGGCACGAGATCCAGAGATTTTTCTGCGCTGTCGGTCACGCTCTCGTCCTCCCCGGGCGGGGTTGACGCCACGTTAACGCGGCGGCATTCTGTCGACAAGATGCATGCAGGGAGAGCATGCTTCTGCACATCAGAGGGAGACAATCACAATCATGCGTAACGTCATGAAGATCGCGGCGGGCCTTGCGTTCGCCTTTGCCGTCGGCGCGCCCGTTCTGGCGCAGGACACGCTGACGGTGGGCATCATGGTGCCCACGACCGGCTCCGAGGCCACCTACGGCCAGGACATGGCCAATGCCGTGAACCTTGCCATCGGCGAGATCAACGCGGCCGGCGGGGTGCTCGGCAAGCAGCTCGCCTCGATCGTCGGCGACGACGGCTGCGACGCCCAGCAGGCGGTGAATGCGGCGAGCAAGCTCGCCTCGTCCGGGGTCGTCGGCATCGTCGGTGGCTATTGCTCGGGCGCCACGGTCCCGACGCTGAAGATCTACGGCGATGCCAACCTGCCCATGATCATCCCGGCGGCCAACTCCACGCAGCTGATCCCGGAGAACCCGGGCAACGCCTTCATGATCAACTCGACCGGCAACGACCAGGTCGCCAAGGCCATCGAGTATTTCGACGCCAAGGCCATTCAGTCGATCGCCATCGTCAACCAGGGCGACGCCTATTCGCAGGATCTCGCCGACCTCACCCGCAAGAGCTGGGAAGAGGCGGGCAAGACCGTCACCAGCTTCGAGACCACCAACAAGGGCGAGCAGGACTATTCGGCCGTCGTCACCTCCATCAAGTCGGGCAATCCCGATGCGGTGTTCTGGACGGCGTATTATGCCGATGGCGGCCTGCTCATCCGCCAGCTGCGCGAGTCGGGCTATCAGGGCCTGATCGCCGTCGGTGACGGCTCCAACTCGCCCGAGCTGTTCAAGATCGCCGGGCCGGCCGCCGAGGGCGTGATCGCCTTCTCCAACCCGACGGCCGAGTTCCTGCCCGAGGCCAAGGCCTTCGCCGACGCCTACCAGGCCCAGTTCGGCACGGCTCCCGGTCCGTACTCGACGCTGAGCTACGACGCCACCAAGCTGCTCGCCTGGGGCATCGAGACCGCCGGCACCACCGACGCCGCCAAGGTCATCGAGACGCTGAAGGGCGCCGACTTCACCGACACCATCTCGGGCCCGATCTCGTTCACGCCCGAGAACACCCTCGCGCGCTCCAACTTCGTGGTGCTCGAGGGCAAGGGCGGCGCCTGGGCGCTGGCCGACTACTGAGCCAGGGCGGCAGCAGCGGGCCGGCGCGCGGCGCCGGTCCGCGACCCGCTTGAGATTGGCTGAGGGGCGAGGCGGCCGATGACACTCTTCGACATCTTCACCCACCAGCTGGTGAACGGCATCGTTCTGGGCTCGTTCTACGCGCTGGTGGCGCTCGGCTACACCATGGTCTTCGGCGTGGTGAAGCTGCTGAACTTCGCGCATGGCGATCTCTACATGGTGGGCGGCTTTGCCGGCTTCCTCATCCTGTCCTTCCTGTCGCCCTTTCTCGGGGCCGGCTGGCTGGGGGTCGCCATCTCGATGATCTTCGCCATGCTGGCGATCGGCTTTTTCGGCGTCGTCATCGAGCGCGTCGCCTATGCGCCGATGCTCTCGGCGCCGCGCCTGTCCATCCTGATCACGGCGCTCGCCGTCTCGCTGGTGCTGCAGAATGCGGTTCTGGCGCTGACCAAGGGGCAGTACCAGCCCTTCGGCGCCAGCTTCGGCTTCGGCGGCGCCAATCTGGGCAACCTGTTCATCAGCTACAACCAGATGGTGCTGGTCGCCACGGCCGGCGTGCTGATGCTGGGGCTCGAGCTGTTCGTGTCGCGCACCCAGTACGGCCGCGCCATGCGCGCCATCTCGGTCGACAAGGACATGTGCCGGCTGATGGGCATCAACGTCAACGCGGTGATCGCCGTCACCTTCTTTCTCGGCTCGGCGCTGGCCGCCGCGGCCGGCACCATGGCCGGCGCCTATTACGGCTCGCTGTGGTACTTCATGGGCTTTCTCATCGGCCTCAAGGCCTTCACCGCGGCGGTGATCGGCGGCATCGGCTCTATCCCCGGCGCCATGCTGGGCGGGCTGATCCTCGGCCTGCTCGAGAGCTTCGGCACCCAGCTGCCGGGCGTCGGCAGCGGCTCGAAGGACGTCTTCTCGTTCTCGGTGCTGACCCTCGTGCTCGTCTTCAAGCCGACGGGCCTGCTCGGCAAGCCCGAGCAGGAGCGCATGTAGATGGCCGCCCTTCCGCAAGGCGCCAATGTGTGGGGCGGGCTCGCCGTGCTGCTCGACACCCCGCTCAAGCGTGGCGCCGCCATCGTCGTGGTGCTCGCGGCGATGGCCGTCGCACCCTTCGCGCTCGGCCCCTACGCCACGGTGATCCTCACCAATGCGCTGCTCTATGTGGTGCTGGCGCTGGGGCTCAACATCGTCGTCGGCTATGCCGGCCTGCTCGATCTCGGCTTTGCCGCCTTCTTCGCCGTCGGCGCCTATACGATCGGCATCACCACGCTGCATTTCGGGCTCAATTTCTGGATGGCCCTGCCGCTCGCGGTGCTGTTCGCCATGATCGCCGGCGTCGTCATCGGCACGCCGACGCTGCGCCTGCGCTCGGACTATCTCGCCATCGTCACGCTCGGCTTCGGCGAGATCGTCCGGCTCACCGCCCGCAACCTGCGCGAGACCGGCGGCGCCAGCGGCCTCGTCGGCATCGACTCCCCCTGGATCTTCGGCTGGCACATCTCGACGCCGCGCGACTTCTACTTCGTCTTCTGCGGGCTCGCCATCCTGGGGGTGATCGTGTCGGTGCGGCTCGTCAACTCGCGGCTCGGCCGTGCCTGGCTCTATGTGCGCCACGACGAGGACGCGGCCGAGGCCATGGGCATCGACAGGGTCAAGGTGAAGCTCGCCGCCTATATCGTCGGCGCCATCTACGGCGCCATCGCCGGCGCCTTCTTCGCCGCCAATCTCGGCGCCATCTCGCCCGAGAGCTTCTCGTTCCAGCAATCCGTGCTCATCCTCATGGCGGTGATCCTCGGCGGCATGGGCAAGATCCCCGGCGTCGTGCTGGGCGCCTTCATCGTCATCCTCGCGCCGGAACTGCTGCGCGATGTCGGCGACCTGCGCCTGCTGATCTTCGCGGTGGGCCTGCTGCTCATCATGCTGTTCCGCCCGAGCGGCATCTGGCCGACGGGAGGCCGCAAATGAGCCTGCTCGCCCTCGAGGGCGTGAGCCTCAGCTTCGCCGGCGCCAAGGTGCTGCAGGACGTCGATTTCGAGGTGCCGGCCGGTGCCGTGGTGAGCCTTATCGGCCCCAACGGCGCCGGCAAGACGTCGCTGTTCAACTGCATCACCGGCTTCTACAAGCCGCAGCGCGGCTCGATAAAGGTCGACGGCGTCGAGACCATGCGCATGAAGCCGCATCAGGTGACGCGGCTCGGCATCGCCCGCACCTTCCAGAACGTGCGCCTGTTCCGCGAGATGAGCGTGCTCGAGAACGTCATGTCGGGCATGCATTGCCGCACCAGCGCCGGCGTCGTCGACGCCGTGCTGCGCCTGCCCGCGCAGCGCCGCGAGGAAGCCGCCATCCACGACTTTTCGGTCGATTGCCTGCGCTTCGTCGGCATCGAGGACGGCTGGAACCGCGATGCGGGCACGCTGGCCTATGGCTGGCAGCGCCGCGTCGAGATCGCCCGGGCGCTGGCGACGCAGCCCAAGCTGCTGCTGCTCGACGAGCCGGCCGCGGGCCTCACCGCCGGCGAGAAGTTGGAGCTGATCGGGCTCATCGGCCGCATCCGCGACGAGCGTGGCGTCTCGGTGCTGCTCATCGAGCACGATACCGGCCTCGTCATGCGCATCTCCGAGCGCATCAGCGTGCTCGACCACGGCGTCATGATCGCCGAGGGCACGGTCAAGGAGATCCAGTCGAACCCCAGGGTGATCGAAGCCTATCTCGGCGTCGAGGAAGGGGAGGCCGAACTTGACCGATGACGTGATCCTGCGGCTCGAGAGCCTCGCCAGCGGCTATGGCAAGATCGACGCCGTCAAGGGCATCGACCTTGAGGTGAAGCGCGGCCAGATCGTGACGCTGCTCGGCGCCAACGGCGCCGGCAAGACGACGACGCTGAAGACGATCTCGGGGCTGGTGCGCGCCAAGGCCGGCCGTGTGCTGTTTGCCGGCGAGGACATCACCCAGATGCCCGCGCACCTGATCGCGCAGGCCGGCGTCGTGCACGTGCCCGAAGGCCGCCACGTGCTGCGCGGGCTCAGCGTGCGCGAGAATCTCGAGCTCGGCGCCTTCACCCTGCGCAACACCGCCGAGCGCAACCGACGGCTCGAGGAAGTCTTCGTGCAGTTTCCCATCCTGAGGACGCGCGCCCGGTCCGACGGCTCGCTGCTCTCGGGGGGCGAGCAGCAGATGCTCGCCATCGGCCGCGCGCTGATGCACGGCCCGAAGATCCTGCTTCTGGACGAGCCCTCGATGGGCCTCGCTCCCAAGCTGGTGCTCGAGACGATGAAGATCGTCCGCCGCCTCAACGAGGCCGGCACGACGATTCTGCTGGTCGAGCAGAATGCGCGCCTGGCGCTCAAGCTCGCCCATTACGGCTACGTGCTGGAGAGCGGCACAATCAAGCTCGAGGGGGAAGCGGCGAAATTACGCGCCGACCCCTCCATCGTTCAGGCCTATCTGGGGACCTGATCCCACCTCCCAATGACAGGACGACAAAGATGACACTCACATTCCACGGCGTGATACCCGCCCTGATGACGGAAATGACCAAGGCCGGCGCCATCGACCACGAGGCGACGTCGCGCCACCTCGAAAGCTGCCTCGCGGCCGGCGTCGAAGGCTTCGTGATGCTCGGCACGCTGGGCGAGAATTCCTCGCTGTCGCTCGACGAGAAGGAGGAGGTGGTGCGCAATGCGGTGCAGACCGTTGGCGGCCGCGTGCCGGTGCTGGCGGGCATCGCCGAATACACCACCGATCTCGCCATCGAGGCGGCGACGCGGATGCGGCGCGCCGGTGCGCTGGGGCTGATGGCGCTGCCGACGATGGTCTACCAGCAGGACGCCCGCGAAGCCGTGCAGCATTTCCGCACGCTGGCGCGCGGCACCGACCTGCCGATAATGATCTACAACAACCACGTCGCCTACAAGGTCGACCTCAAGCCGCACGACTTCGCCGAGCTCACCGGCGAGGCCAATATCGTCGCCGTCAAGGAATCGAGCCATGACAGCCGCCGCGTCACCGACATGATCAACGTGCTCGGCGACCGCTTCAAGCTCGTCTGCGGCGTCGATGACCTGATGCTCGAGAACGTGCTGTTCGGCGCGGTGGGCTGGGTGTCGGGCGTCGCCAATGCCTTCCCGCGCGAGGCGGTGGAGCTGTTCCGGCTGGCCGAGGCGCGCCGCGTCGACGAGGCCGTGGCGCTCTATCGCTGGTTCATGCCGATGCTGCATCTCGATGTGGCGACCAAGCTCGTGCAGTACATCAAGCTGATGAACCAGCTCGCCGGCGAGGGCAGCGAGCATGTCCGCGCGCCGCGCCTCACCCTCGTGGGCGAGGAGCGCGACATGGTCGAGACCATCGTGCGCGAGGCGCTGGCGCGCCGCCCCAACCTCGCCAAGGCGGCCTGATTGGCCGCAGCGGTCGATATCGATGTGGCGATCGTCGGGGCCGGCATTGTCGGCCTCGCGACGGCCTTCAAGCTTGCCGGGGCCGGTCGCAGCGTCCTGCTGCTCGACCGCCGGGGCATGGCCGAGGAGACGAGCCGCGGCAATGCTGGCGCCTTCGCCTTTTCGGACGTGATCCCGCTCGCCACCTCGGGCGTATTGCGCAAGCTGCCCGGCTGGCTGGCCGATCCGCTGGGCCCGCTCAGCGTGCGGCCCGAATATCTGCCGCATATAATGCCCTGGCTGGTCCGCTTCTGGCGGGCCGGCTGGCCCGACCGGGTGGCGGCCGGCATCAAGGCGCAGAGCGCGCTGATGCGCCTCGCACGCCGCGAGGCCGAAAGCCTCGTCGCCGAGGCCGGGCTCGGTCACATGGTGCATTCGGACGGCGTGCTCGAGCTATACGAGAGCGAGGCGGAGCTGCGCGCCACGGCCCGCGACGATGCCGCCAAGGCCGCCGAGGGCATTGCCTTCCGCCATGTGCGCGGCGCCGAGCTGGCCGAGTTGCAGCCGGGCCTGTCGCCGCGCATCGTCTGTGGCAATTTCATCGCGCAGTGGCAGACGGTGTCGGACCCCTATGATTTCGCGCGTGCGGTGGGTGAGGCGGCTTTGGCCCGTGGCGCCGGCTTCCGCCAGGCGGAGGTGAGGCAGCTGCGCCCACAGGACGATGGCGTCATCCTCGAACTCGCCGATGGCACGGCGCTGCGGGCAGGCGCTGCGGTGGTGGCCGCGGGCGCCTGGTCGGCGCGGCTGACGGCGCCGCTCGGCGACGACATTCCGCTCGACACCGAGCGCGGCTACAACACGACGCTGCCCGATGCCGGCTTCGATCTGCGCCGCCAACTGGTCTTCGGCGGCCACGGTTTCGTCGTGACGCCGCTGGCGAGCGGCATCCGCGTCGGCGGCGCGGTGGAACTGGGCGGGCTCAGCCTGCCGCCCAACTTCAGGCGCGCCGACGCCATGCTGCACAAGGCCGCGCTGTTCATGCCCGGGCTCCGGACCACCGGCGGCCGGCAATGGATGGGCTTTCGCCCGTCGCTGCCCGACAGCCTGCCGGCCATCGGCTTTTCGCGGCGCTCGCGCCGTGTCATCTATGCCTTCGGCCATGGCCATCTCGGCCTTACCCAGGCGGCCGCCACCGGCCGGCTCGTCGCCGAACTGCTCGACGGCACGCCGGCCTCGCTCGACCTCGCTCCTTTCTCACCGCAACGCTTCTAGAACGGCTCTCTCTTATGGCGCGCCACATCTTCACCTGCATCGACGGCCACACCTGCGGCAACCCCGTGCGCCTCGTCGCGGGCGGCGGTCCCCTGCTCGAGGGACGCTCGATGATGGAGCGTCGCGCCGATTTCCTCGCCCACCACGACTGGATCCGCAAAGGCCTGATGTTCGAGCCACGCGGCCACGACGTGATGAGCGGCTCCATCCTCTATCCCCCGACGCGCGCGGATTGCGACATCGCCATCCTGTTCATCGAGACCTCGGGTTGCCTCTATATGTGCGGGCACGGCACCATCGGCACGGTGACGATGGCGATCGAAAACGGGCTGATGCGCCCGAAGACGCCGGGAATCGTCAATCTCGACGTGCCGGCCGGCAAGGTGGTTGCCGAATACACGATGGACGGCGAGTATGTGGAGAGCGTGCGCATTACCAACGTGCCCAGCTTCCTCCACTCGCGCGACCTCGAGATCGACTGCCCCGGCCTCGGCCGGCTGACGGTGGATGTCGCCTATGGCGGCAATTTCTATTGCATCGTCGACCCCCAGGAGAACTTCACCGACCTCGCCGATGTAAGCGTCGGCGATCTGCTGCGCTGGAGCCCGGCCCTGCGCACGGCGATGAACGCGCGCTACAGCTTCGTCCATCCCGAGACCCCCGACATCCAGGGTTGCAGTCACATCATGTGGACCGGCAGGCCGCAGGCAGCGGGCGCCACGGCGCGCAATGCCGTGTTCTACGGCGAGCGCGCCATCGACCGGTCCCCTTGCGGCACGGGTACCTCGGCGCGCATGGCGCAATGGGTCGCCCGCGGCAGGCTCGGGATCGGCGATGCCTTCATCCACGAATCCATCATCGGCTCGACCTTCGACGGCCGTGTCGAACGGGCCGTGAAAATCGGCGCCTATGACGGGATCGTGCCCTCCATCGCCGGCTGGGCCCGCGAGACCGGGCTCAACACGATCTATATCGACGATCGCGACCCCTTCGCCCACGGCTTTTCGCTTTGAGGACAGCCCCATGAAGATCACTGCCATCAAGGTCTACCAGGTCGACCTGCCGCTGCGCGAAGGCCGCTACAACTGGAGCGGCGGCAATTTCATGGAGGTCTTCGATTCGACGGTCGTCGCGGTCGAGACCGATGCGGGCATCACCGGCTACGCCGAATGCTGCCCGCTGGGCTCGGCCTATCTTCCCTCCTATGCGCGCGGCGTGCGCGCCGGTCTCGACGAGATCGGGCCGAAGCTCATCGGCCACGATCCGACGGATCTGTGGCCGCTCAACCATCTGATGGACGCCGTGCTGCGCGGCCACCCCTATGTGAAGGCGCCCATCGACATCGCGTGCTGGGACATTCTGGGCAAGCTCGCGGGCCTGCCGGTCTACAAGCTGCTGGGCGGCGCCGCGCAGGACAGGGTTGCCCTCTACCGCGCCATCTCCCAGGAGGACGCCGCGGCGATGGCCGACAGGATCGCCGGCTACCGCGCCGAGGGCTACACGAAATTCCAGCTCAAGGTCGGCGGCGACGCCAATGACGACATCGCCCGCATCAAGGCGTGCCGCGCCATCCTCGCGCCGACCGACATCCTCGTCGCCGACGCCAACACGGGCTGGACCAAGGCCGATGCCGCTCGTGTCGTCAACGCCGTGGCCGGGCTCGACGTCTATATCGAGCAGCCCTGCATGAGCTACGAGGAGAGCGTCTCGATCCGCCGCCGCACCGCGCTGCCCTTCGTGCTCGACGAGACCATCGGCTCGGTGTCGGACCTCGTCAGAGGCATTGCCGACGATGCGTTCGACGTCATCAACCTCAAGATCTCCAAGGTCGGCGGCCTGACCAAGGCGCGCCAGATGCGCGACCTGTGCGTCGCGCACGCCATTCCCATGACCATCGAGGACACCTGGGGCGGCGATATCGTGACGGCGACCATCGCCCATCTCGCCCGCTCGACGCCCGAGCGCTTCTGCTTCACAGCCACGGATTTCAACTCCTATGTCACTGTCTCCATCGCGGACGGCGCGCCGCAGCGCGTCGACGGCTTCATGACGGCCTCCGACGCACCCGGCCTCGGCGTCACGCCGAAGCTCGACGTTCTCGGCCAGCCCGTCGCGGTCATCGCATGAGAACGACGCGCACCATCCATATCGTGTCCTGCCACGCCGGGGGCGAGGTGGGCGATGTCATCGTGGGCGGCGTGCCGCCGCCGCCGGGCGAGACGCTGTGGGCGCAGTCGCGCTTCATCGCCCGCGACGGCGAACTGCGGAACTTCGTGCTCAACGAACCGCGCGGCGGCGTCTTCCGGCACGTGAACCTGCTCGTGCCGCCCAAGGATCCGCGGGCGCAGATGGGCTTCATCATCATGGAGCCCGAGGACACGCCGCCCATGTCGGGCTCCAATTCGATCTGCGTGGCGACGGTGCTGCTCGATACCGGCATCGTGCCGATGCGCGAGCCCGAAACGCGCCTCGTCCTCGAGGCGCCGGGCGGGCTCGTCGAGGTGGTGGCCGAATGCCGCAACGGCAAGGCCGAGCGCATCCGCATCACCAACGTGCCGAGCTTCGCCGACCGGCTGGGGGCGGCGCTAGAGGTCGAGGGGCTGGGCACGCTCAGCGTCGATACGGCCTATGGCGGCGACAGCTTCGTCATCGCCGATGCCGAGGCGCTGGGCTTTGCCGTCGTCCCCGACGAGGCGCGCGAATTGGCCGAGACCGGCATCCGCATCACCCGCGCCGCCAACGAGCAACTCGGCTTCGCCCATCCGACAAACGCGGACTGGACGCATATTTCCTTCTGCCAGATTGCGCGGCCGCCCGAGCGGCGCGACGGCGTGCTGAGCGCCGCCAACGCCGTCGCCATTCAGCCCGGCAAGATCGACCGCTCGCCCACCGGCACCGGCGTCTCGGCCCGCATGGCGGTGCTGCGTGCCCGTGGCGAGATGCAGGTGGGCGACAGCTATCTCGCCCGCTCGATCATCGGCTCGGAGTTCCTGGGACGCATCGAAGCCGAGACGGAGCTGGCCGGCCGGCCCGCCATTATCCCCTCGGTTTCCGGCCGCGCCTGGATCTGTGGTACACGCATCGACATGCTCGATCCCGACGACCCGTGGCCGGCGGGATACCGGCTCTCCGATACCTGGCCAAGGATAGTTTGATTACCCCATGACGATTCGTATCGCCTATGAGGACCTCGTTTCCCTCCTGACTGAGCTCTTCCTGCGGCATGGCTGCTCCGACGAGGTGGCGGGCCTGCTCGCCACCAACATGGCCGGCGCCGAGCGCGACGGCGCGCTGAGCCACGGCATCTTCCGCATCAAGGGCAATCTCGGCTCGCTCACCAGCGGCTGGGTCGACGGCCGCGCCGTGCCGGTGCTCGAGGACGTGGCGCCCGCCATGCTGCGCGCCGACGGCCGCAACGGCTTCTCGCTGCCGGTGATGGAGCGCGCCCGCGGCCCGCTGATCGCCAACGCGCGCACCAACGGCATCGCCCTGCTCACCGTGCGCAAGGCGCATCATTTCAGCGCCGTGTGGCCCGACATCGAACCCTTCGCGCGTGAGGGCCTCATTGCGCTGGCGATGGTCAACTCGATGGCCAGCGTCGTGCCGCATGGCGGCCACCGCAAGCTGTACGGCACCAACCCGATGGGCCTCGCCGTACCGCGCCGCGACACCGACCCGCTGGTCTTCGATCAGGCCTCCAGCGCCATGGCCAATGGCGACGTGCAGATCGCCATGCGCGAGGGGCGGCAATTGCCGCCCGGCACCGGCATCGACGCCGACGGCAACCCGACCACCGACCCCAAGGCCGTGCTCGAGGGTGGGGCGCTCCTGCCCTTCGGCGGGCACAAGGGCTCGTCCATCGCCATGATGATGGAGATCATGGGCGCGGCGCTGGCAGGCAGCGACTATTCCTTCGAGATCGACTGGAGCGCCTATCCCGGCGCGGCGACGCCGCATGGCGGCCAGACCTATATCCTCATCGATCCCGAACGCGGCGCCCCCAACGCCTTCGCTGACAGGTTCGAGGTGCTGATCGACGCCATCCGCGATGCGGGGCAGGATCGCCTTCCCGCCGACCGCCGCTATGCCAACCGCCGCGACACCGAAAAGAATGGTATTCCGATCGACGCCGCCGCGCTCGAGGAAATCAGGCAACTGGCCGCCGGCTAGGAGCCGACAGGCGGGGAGGACAGCGGCGGGGGCCGGTCGGGTTACGCTCTAGGTCCCGGCGGCGGTCGCCAGCAGTTCGGCATTGCCGCCCGAGGCGGTGGTGTCGATGCAGATGTGGCGCTCGCGGATGAGGATGCCTTCGCTTTCGGCGGTGACGAGCGGCACGATGGGGCCGTCGCGGCGCGCCAGCGCCTGTCGCCAAGGCTTCAGCGCCTCGGCCGTGCCGTAATGCATGATGGCGTCGACGCCGAGCCCGGCTTCGATCACCGCCGGCGCCAGCCGCCGCTCGACGCCGCCGATAGGGGCGCCGTCCTTGCCGAGATCCTCGGCGATGCGCGTCGCGCCATAGGCGACGACGAGCACGGCATTGCCCGCCGCCAGCGCCAGCTCGGCCTGCCGCCGGGCCGCCGCCTCGTCGGGCCCGAGGCAGAGCACGATGCCGCGCGGATGCGTTTCGAGCGTGTTGGTTTCGCCCGTCGGCCCTGGCAGGGCGGTGCGCGTCACCTGCGGTTCGCGTTTTTCGTAGACGACGCGCACCTGATCGACCGCTGCGATGGCAAAGCCCACCGACAGCCCCGACAGCGCGTTGACGGCGGTCGACGGCTCGACCGTCTCCAGCGGTCGCGACAGCCGCGGCAGATAGTGCGGCCCGCCCGCCTTCGGCCCCGTGCCCGACAGGCCCTCGCCGCCGAAGGGCTGCGAGCCGACCACGGCGCCGATCTGGTTGCGGTTCACATAGATGTTGCCGGCACGCGCGCGCGCGCTCACCTGCGCGACGCGCGTGTCGATGCGCGTATGCAACCCGAAGGTCAGTCCGTAGCCGGCCGCATTGATATCGTCGACGACCTTGTCGAGCTGGTCGGCGCGGAAGGTCGCCACATGCAGCACCGGCCCGAAGATCTCCTCGGCGATGTCGGCGATGCCGTTCACCCGCAGCACGGCGGGGCCGACGAAGGTGCCGCCAACCGGCGCCGCGAGCCGCTTCAGCACGGCGCCGGCCGCGGCGAAGCTGTCGACATGCGCTTCGATCTTCGCCCTGGCCCTGGCGTCGATCACCGGGCCGACATCGGTGTCGAGCCGCGCCGGATCGCCGAGCGCCAGCTCGTCCATGGCGCCGAGCAGCATCTCGGTGATGCGCTCGGCCGTCTCCTCCTGCAGATACAGCACGCGCAGCGCCGAACAGCGCTGTCCGGCGCTCTGGAAGGCCGAGGCGACGATGTCGCGCACCGCCTGCTCGGGCAGCGCCGTCGTGTCGACGATCATGGCGTTGAGCCCGCCGGTTTCGGCGATCAGCGGGGCAGAAGGCGCGAGGCTGTCGGCCATGGCCGTATCGATGGCCTTGGCCGTCGCCAGCGAGCCGGTGAAGACGACGCCGTCGATGCGCGGATCGGAGGTGAGCGCCGCCCCCACAGTACCGCCGCTGCCGGGGACGAGCTGCACGGCGTCGCGTGGCACCCCGGCCGCATGCAGCAACTCGATGGCGCGGGCGGCGATCAGCGGCGTCGCCTCGGCCGGCTTGGCCAGCACCACGTTGCCCATCGCCAGGGCGGCGGCGACCTGGCCGGTGAAAATGGCGAGCGGAAAGTTCCACGGCGAGATGCAGGCGACGACGCCGAGCGGTGCCCGCGGCGCGATCCGCTCCGCCTCGGCGGCGTAGTAGCGCAGGAAATCCACCGCCTCGCGGACCTCGCTCACCGCGTCGGCCAGCACCTTGCCGGCTTCGCGCGCGCACAGCACGTAGAACTCTGCGGCGTTGGCCTCGTAGAGATCGGCCGCCTGGCGCAGCATGTCGGCGCGTTCGGCCACCGGCCGCGCGGCCCAGCCGGGCGCCGCGGCCACGGCGGCGGCGATGGCCGCCTCGATGGTGGCGGGGCCGGCTCCCGTGGCATCGCCCACATGCTCGCCCGTCGCCGGGCTGACGAGCCGGAAATGCTCGCCGGCATCGCCCGGTTCGGCATTGGTGGGGGCCGCCGTCCACAGCTTCTGGGCGAACCGCGCACGCTCGGCATCGAGTGCCGCCATGGCCAGCGGATCGGTGATGTCGAGCCCGCGCGAGTTGCGCCGCGCCGGTGCGAACAGATCGGCGGGGGCGGTGAGGGGGCTCGGACCCCCGGCCGTCTCGAACGGGTCGGCGGCGACGGCCGCCGCCGGCACGTCGCGGTCGGCGATCATGTTGACGAAGGAGCCGTTCGCTCCGTTCTCGAGCAGCCGGCGGACGAGATAGGCGAGCAGATCGGCGTGTCGGCCGACCGGCGCATAGATGCGCGTCTTCGTGCCGTGCTCCGTGGCGAGGATCTGGTGCAGCCGCTCACCCATGCCGTGCAGGCGCTGGAACTCGAACGCCGTATGGGCGATGTCCATCTCCCGCGCGATATGCAGCACGGCCGCGACCGTGTGCGCGTTATGCGTCGCAAACTGCGGGTAGAGCCTGTCGGCGTGCTCCAGCAGGCGGCGCGCATTGGCGATGTAGCTGACATCGGTCGCGGCCTTGCGCGTGAACACCGGAAAGTCGTCGAGGCCGAGCACCTGCGCGCGCTTGATCTCTGTATCCCAATAGGCGCCCTTGACCAGCCGCACCATCAGCCGGCGGTCGAGCTTTTCGGCCAGTGCGGCGACGAAGTCGATGACCGCTCCAGCCCGCGGCCCGTAGGCCTGGACAACGACGCCGAACCCGTCCCACCCCGCAAGGCGCGGATCGGCGAGCATGGCCTCGATGACATCGAGCGACAAATCCAGCCGTTCCGCCTCCTCGGCATCGATGTTGAAGCCCATATTGGCGCCGCGTGCCATCACCGCGAGGGCGAGGGCCCGCTCGACGAGCTCGTCCATGACGCGCGCGCGCTTCATGAACTCGTAGCGCGGATGCAGCGCCGACAGCTTGACCGACACGCCCGGATTGTCGCGCACGTTCGGCGCCGTGCAGCGCGTTGCGATGACGGCGATGGCCTCGGCATAGGCGGCGCGGTAGCGTCGCGCATCGGCCTCGGTGCGGGCCGCTTCGCCCAGCATGTCGTAGGAATAGGCAAACCCCTGGCTCTCGGCCTTGCGCGCCAGCCCTACCGCCTCCTCGATGCTGCGCCCGAGCACGAACTGGCCGCCGAGAATGCGCATCGCCTGCAACACGGCCGAACGGATCACCGGTTCGCCCAGCCGCTGCACGAAGCCGCGCACAGTGCCGGCAATGCCGCTGCCGGCGTCCTTCAGCACCTCGCCGGTCAGCGTCAGCGCCAGCGTCGAGACATTGACCAGCAGCGGATTGGCGGTGTCGAAATGTTCGAGCCAGCGCGCCGAGGCGATCTTGTCCTCGATCAGATCGTCGGCGGTCGAGATATCCGGCACGCGCAGCAGCGCCTCGGCGAGGCACATGAGCGCGATGCCCTCGGTGGTCGACAGCGAATATTCGCTGAGAAAGCTCTCCAGCATGCCGGCCGAGAGACCGGCGCGGACCTTTTCGACGAGCCGCAGGGCCTCGGCCGACACGGCGCGGCGGGCCTCGGCGTCGAGTCCCGCCTGCGCCACGAGCCGCGCCACCGCCGCGTCGTCGGCGACCAGCGCCTCGCGCATGGAGTGTCGTATCGAAGCTGTATCCGTCATCTGGCGTGCCGATCATGCGAGTCACGCCGATGATAGCCGGTGCGGGCCGAAGGGTCACGGCCCGCGCGGGTCAGCCCTTGACGGCGCCCGCCGTCATGCCCTCGACGATCTGGCGGTTGAAGAAGATGAACACGATCAGCGGCGGGATGGTGATGAGCAGGATGTTCATGAACAGCAGGTTGTACGAGGTGTTGAACTGGCTCTGGAAATTGTAGAGCGTCAGCTGCACCGTGACGTTCTCCTTGCCCGGCAGGTAGTAGAGCGGATTGGTGAAATCGTTGAAGATGGCCACCGACTGCACCACGATGATGGTGACGACGACGGGCTTGAGCAGCGGCAGCACCACCGAAAAGAACAGTCGCATAGGCCCCGCGCCGTCGATGATCGCCGCCTCGTCGAGCTCGCGCGGCACGGTGGCGATGAAGGCGCGGAACAGCAGGATCGAAAAGCTCAGCCCGTAGGCGACCTCGATGAGGATCATGCCGTGCATGGTCTTGAACAGGCCCAGTCCCTGCAGCACCCAGATCGTAGGCACTACGGCGGGCGGAATGATCAGCCCGACGAGCACGAGGAAGTCGACATATTTCGTCCAGCGGCCCGGCCGGCGCTGCAGCACGAAGCCCACCATGGCGCCGAGGATCACCAGCAGCGTGACGCTTACGACAGTGAGGATGACCGAGTTGATGAAGGCGGTGAGCAGCATGTAGTCGCGCGTGCGGATCACCTCGACGAGATTGTCCCACAGGTGCCAGCTCGCGGGCCAGTCGAAGCTGCGCTGCGCCGCTTCACGCTTGTCCTTCACCGCGGTGAGGATGATGAAGGCGAAGGGGACGAGGAAGATCACCACCGAGGCGACGATGGCGGTGCCGCCGATCCAGATGCGGCGGGCGCCCCTCATTGCTCGATCTCCCGGCGGGTGAGATACCAGCTGAGCGGCACCATGACCGCGGCGACGAGCACGAACAGGACGACGTTGCCCGCCGTCGAGAGCCCGTAGAAGCCTGCCTGGTACTGCTTGTAGATGATCGAGGCGATGACGTCGGAGGTAAAGCCCGGGCCGCCCTTGGTCATCGCCCAGATGAGGTCGAACGAGCGCAGGCCGCCGATCAGCGACAGAATGATGACGGTGACCGTGGCCGGCTTGAGCAGCGGCAGGGTGATCTCCCAGAAATTCTGCCAGCCTGTGGCGCCGTCGATGCGGCCCGCCTCGAAATAGTCGCGCGGGATGGAGACGACCCCGGCGATGTAGATGACCGTGGCGAGCCCGACGCCCTTCCACACATCGACGAAGGCGACCGACAGCAGGGCCAGCTTCGGATCGGTCAGCCAGCCCGGGCCCTTGCCGCCGAACAGCGCGATGGTCTCGTTGATGATGCCCTGGGTGGGATGCATCATGACAGTGAAGGTGATGCCGACGCCGATCGTCGACACCAGCACGGGAAAGAAGACGACGGCGCGCAGATAGCCGCGCCCGATGATGTCGGAGGTGAGCAGCAGCGCCAGCAGCATGCCGAGCACGACCTTCAGCCCCGAGGTCACCGCCCCGAAGATCAGCGTGTTGATCAGCCCCTGCAGCAGGAAGGGCTCGCGGAAGAACTGGGCGAAATTGTCGAGCCCGATGAAGGTCGCCTCGAACAGCGTCCAGCGCGTCAGCGAAAAGAACAGCGAGGCGATTGTCGGATAGAGGAACAGCACCGAGAAGATGACGGCAGCGGGCAGGTAGAACCAGTGCGGGTAGCTGCTCTGCACCCGGCGGCGCCGGGCCGGTCGTTCGGCTGGAGCGGCGTTCGCATCGATGGCTGCCGTCATGTGCCGTCCCTCAGCAGGTCCGTGCGCCCGCTATGGGGCGCACGGCGCAGTGTGCCAGCCTTACTCCCAGCCGGGAAGCCCGAGCTGCATGGCCTGCTTCTTGACGTCTTCGTCGTAGAGCGCGGCGCCTTCCGCGGCCGAGCGGATGCCCGAGCCCACTTCGACGGTGATCTGCTCGAGATTGGGGCCTTTGATGGGGCTCAGGAACTCGAGCGCCGGCGCCGTGGTGCCTTCCTGCTGGAAGTACGGGAGCAGGTCCTTGACCGCCTCCGGCACATCGTCGGGCAGCGTGCAGCCCTTGACGAGGTAGGGACCGGTGGCGCCGCCGGCCGCCGTCTGGCTGTCGCAGCCGGCAACCGAGGCGGCAAAGGCGAGGAACTTCTTGGCCTCGTCGATATGCTGGCTGGTCTTGGGAATGTAGAGCCCGGCCGGCATCCACACGGTGAGCCCGTTGCTGGCGGCATCGGGACCGGGAATGGCGAAGAAGCCGACATCGTTCTCGTTGCCCGGCGCCAGTTCGGCAAGGGCGGTGATCGCGGCGGTCAGCATCGGGTAGTGGGCGCCTTCGCCGGTCGCCACCTTGGCGACGCCTTCCTCGTAGGTGGCGGCGGCGAAGTCCTCGTTGAGGTCGCCGGCCTTGAAGATCTCCTCCTGGTGCTCGAAGGCGCGCAGCGCCGCCGGCGTCGTGGCGTATTTGGCCTTGCCGGCCGTATAGTCCTCGGCGAATGTCGGCTCCTCGGCGAGCACGTTGAAGAAGTCGCCGAGCACGAAGAGCTGGCTCGACCAGGTGGCCGCGAAGGTCTGGATCACCGGCACCTTGCCGGCTGCCTTGATCTTGTCGTTGTTGGCCATGAACTCCGCCCACGATTTGGGGACGGTGAGGCCGAGCTCTTCATAGATGGGTTTGTTGTAGAGGATGCCGCCGCCCATGGCGGCCCCGATCGGGGCGCCGCGCACGGTGCCGTCCGGCGCCGTCACGGTGGTCTTGAACGAATCGAGCACATCGGCCTGCCACGGCTCGTCGCTGAGATCGACGAGGTTCTGCACCGGGTTGATGGCCTGGAACAGCGAGCCGGAATTGTAGAGGAAGATGTCGGCCATCTCGCCCGTGGCGAGGCGGGTCTTGGTGATGTTGTCGCCATCGGCACCGCCGGGGCGCGTCTCGAGCTCGATCCTGATGCCGGGATTGGCGGCCTCGAAATCGGCGATCATCTGCTCGGCGATCGCCACGGCGTTGGGCGCGTTGTCGACCAGATAGCTGAGCGTGACGTCCTGCGCGGCGGCCGGCGCCGTGAGCGCCGTGCCGAGGGCAAGCGCGCCGGCAAGCGCGATGAGCGTCCGCCTTGTCGTCAAGAATGCCATTGTAGTCCTCCCGTTGGGCCGGCTCGCGCCGGCGTTTGCCTGGTTCGATGGATAGTCCGACGGTCCTCCTAGCTGCCGGGTCTGCTGATCCGGAACGTCACCACGTGGCGTCCGGGCGCGAGCAGGCTGCGCGCATTCTCGTGACCGCCGGACCACGCCAGCGGCTCGCCGTCGATGGCGATGTCCGTATAGAGCGGCGCCAGCACCAGCGTGCCGCTCGCCCCCTCGGGGACGATTATCTCATAGGTGACGGCGTCGTCCTCGACCTGCCAGCCAGCCTCGATGCGTCCGGCCGCCGAATCGTGGCTGGCGCTGACCGGCGACAGCGCGGGCACGATCACCGGCTCGAAGATCACATGCTTGAAGCCGGGCAGGGCAGGATCGGGCCGAAAGCCCGCGACGCCCTCGAACAGCCACTGGCACACGGCGCCATAGGCATAGTGATTGTATGAGTTCATCTGCGGCTCGAAGATCGAGCCGTCCGCCTTGATGCCGTCCCAGCGCTCCCAGATCGTGGTGGCGCCGCGCTTCACCTGCGCCAGCCAGCCTGGCACCTCCTCCTGCAGGAACACCGCGGCGGCCAGCGCCGGCTCGCCGATCTTCACCAGCGCCGGCAGCAGCGCCGGCGTGCCGATGAAGCCGGTGCCGATGCGCCCGTGGGCGCGCGCGATGGTGGCCTTGAAGTAGCCCTTGGCCGCTTCGACGTGTTCGGCCGGGATGAGGTCCCACAGGAACGCCAGGGCGTAGGACGACTGGTCGTCGTAGCCGATGCGCCCGGCATAGGTGATGAACTCCTTCTGGAAGGCCTTCCTGACCTGCTCGGCGCGCTCGGTGAGGCGCCGGGCCTCGGCCGCGTCGCCGACGATCGCGGCGATCCTGGCTGTGATGTGGGACGAGATGTACAGATAGATCGTCGCCGCCGCGTCGTCGCCCATTGTCGGGTAGGGCTTGGCGAAATCGCCCTGCGGTTGCAGCCAGTCGCCGAAGGTGAAGCCGCGTCCCTCCCAGTCCGCCGGCGGGCGCACGATCGGCCCGTTGCTGATCGACCAGACGAACTCGTTCCAGCGCAGCATGGCGGGCAGGCATTCCTCGAGAATGTCGCGGTCGCCGTAATGGGCATAGAGCACCCACGGCACGATGCAGATCGCGTCGCCCCAGCCGGTCGAACCGTAGAACGCCGCCGCGTTGATGTGGCGGAACGGATCGGGCGACACATGGGCGATGCCGCCATCCGGCCGCTGGTCGGCCATCACGTCGCGCAGCCATTTGACGAGGAAGGCCTGACTGTCGTTGAGATAGCACGCGGTGGGGGCGAAGACCTGCGCGTCGCCGGTCCAGCCGAAGCGCTCGTCGCGCTGCGGGCAGTCGGTCGGCACGTCGATGAAGTTGCCGCGCAGGCTCCACAGGGTGTTTTCGACCAGCCGGTTGACCAGCGGGCTGGCCGAGCTGAACGCGCCGGTGGGCTTGAGCGCCGAGCTGATGGGGATGGCCTCGATGGCCGACAGGCTCGCCTCGCCCTCGATGCTGACGCGCGCGTAGCGGAAGCCCTGGAAGGTGAAGAGCGGCCTGTAGTGTTCGGTGCCTTCGCCCTTGAGGATGTAGACGAGTCGCGCATCGGCGGTGCGGTAGTTGACGTTGTAGAACTGGCCGTCCTTGTCGAGGATCTCGGCGTGCTCGACGGTGATCTTAGCGCCGCGCGCGCCGCTGGCGGCAAAGCTCACATAGCCAGCGATGTTCTGGCCGAAATCGTAGACGGTGCGGCCCTCGTCATCGACGCTGCTGGAGCGCACGGCAAAGGGCGGCAATTCCTGCACCGGTACCGTTTCGTGCGGAATCAGCCGCGCGGCATTGAAATCCTGCACCACGGCGCTGCCCGCGCTGACGACGAGGTTTTCCTCGCGCGCATCGTAGATCTCGCCAAAATAGATGCCGGACTTGAGCACGGGAAGCAGGCCGCTCTGCCACGAGCTGTCGGTCTCGAGCAGGAGTTGGTCGCCGGCATGGATTTCGGCGATGGCGGCGATCTCGGCGCCCCAGGTGTTGTAGGAACTCGTCGCCTTCCAGCCCATCTGCGAGCGCAGCCAGCCATCGGCCAGCCAGATGTCGATGACGTTCTCGCCGGCCCGAAGCAGACCGCCCAGATCGTAGGTCTGGTAGGACAGGCGCTTGTCATAGACGGTCCAGCCCGGCGTCAGCTGGTCGTGCCCGACCCGCTGGCCGTTGATGAAGGCCCGGTAGAGGCCGAGCGCACTGATGCGCAGCGTCTCGGCCCCACCCGGGGAGGACAGCGTGAAGCTCTTGCGCAGGAACGAAGCGCGCGTGCCGACCCCCGCATCGCAGAGCGGCCGGACCATGCTGGCGGTCCAGGGCGCCGAAATTCGGGATACGCCAGAGCCTGCTCCGGCGAGCATCGCGTCGTTCAAATCGTCCTCCCTGCGGCCCGTTCGGACCGGTCGTACGGCTTCGTGTACCGTTCTATGTCTATCGTTCTACGTAAACCGTTCTACGCGACGATTTCAAGCACTTTCGCGCATTTTCGAGCAGTTTCGCTCAATTCGACGCCGTCAATTCGCTCTGCTAGAAGGCGATAGCGCTTGGGGGACAATGGCTTGGCACCGAGAGGAAAAAGCGGCCGCGTGACCATCCGCGAGGTGGCGGAGGATGCCGGCGTGTCGGTGTCCGCGGTCTCCAAGGTGCTGCGCGACGCCTATGGCGTGAGCGAGCAGCTGCGCGGGCGCGTGCGCGCCTCGATGGCCAAGCTGGGCTACCGGCCGCACGCCGCCGCGCGCGGCATGCGCGGACAGACCTATACGCTCGGCTTCCTGCTGCCCGACCTGCACAACCCGTTCTTCGCCGACATCCTCGCCGGGGTGAACACGGCGCTGGAGCGCACCCAGTACCAGACGTTGCTCGGCGTCTCCGAATCGGCGCCCTCGGCCGAAATGACATTGATCGATGCCATGATCGACCGGCAGATGGACGGACTGGTGATGATCGGCCCGCGCATTCCCGCGGCCGACATCCTGCAGGTGGCGGCGCGCATTCCCACGGTGATCATCGGCTATCACGCCGTGCCGGGGGCGAATTTCGACACCGTCAACAATGACGACGAACTCGGCGCTGCGCTGGTGGTTCAGCACCTCGCGGCTGCCGGCTACCGCCATATCGCCTATCTCAGCCAGCAGCTCGACGATCCACATGAAACCATGGTGACGACGCGACGCGGCCTCGGCTTCCGTAGGGCCGTGGAGGCGGCCGGCCTCGGCCGTTCACCGCAGATCGTGCACGCGCGCCAGACCTCGCGCGAGACCCAGATCGTCGCGCGCAACCTGCTGCAGCAGCGCCAGCGGCCCGACGCCATCTTCTGCTGGACAGACTTCATCGCGCTCGAGGTGCTGAGTGTCGCCCGCGAGCTCGGCCTCAGCGTGCCCGGCGACGTCGCCGTGGTCGGCTACGACAACACCTCCTATTGCGACCTGGCGCAGAACGCGCTGACCAGTGTCGACCAGTCGGGCCAGGTGCTGGGCCTGCAGGCCGCACGGCTGCTCGTCGAGCGCATAAAGGGCCGCACCGCGCCGGAGCATTTCACCGTCACGCCCCGCCTCGTCGTGCGCGCCAGCTCGGCACCGCGCTGAGGGCGCGCCAATCGAGCAGCTTCAATGATGCGGCGAAATGCTCTAAGCCCGGCAGACGGGGCAATTGCGGATGGATCGGTGTTCAAATCCGAACCGGCCGGCCACATTGGAGGACGACCACTTGACCACGACATCTTCACCCATCCGCTGGGGCATCATCGGGCCGGGCGGCATCGCCAGGGCATTCCTCATGGGGCTCGAGGGCACCGACAGCGGCCGGCTCGTCGCCATCGGTTCGCGCAACCCCGGCAACGCATCGCTACGCACCGACTTTCCCGGCGCCCGCATCCATGACGGCTATGAGGCGCTGCTCGCCGACCCGGAGGTCGACGCCGTCTACATCGCGACACCGCATCCGGCCCATGCCGAATGGGCCATCCGCGCCGCCGAAGCGGGCAAGCACGCGCTGATCGAAAAGCCCATGGGGCTGACCGCCTTCGAGGCCGAGGCGATGATCAACGCGGCGCGCAAGGCCGGCACCTTCATGGGCGAGGCCTTCATGTATCGCCTCCACCCGCAGACGGCCGAGCTGGTGGCGCTGGTACGTGCCGGCGCCATCGGCGAGGTGCGCATGATCAAGTCGAGCTTCGGTTTCGCCATGCCACATTTCATGCCCGAGCACCGGCTCTATGCCAACGATCTCGCTGGCGGCGGCATCCTCGATGTCGGCTGCTATCCCGTGTCGATGGTGCGGCTGATTGCCGGCGTCGCGGCCGGCCGGCCCTTCCTCGACCCCATCCGCACCATGGGCGTCGCCCATCTCGGTGCGGAGGGCACCGATGAATGGGCCTCGGCGGTGCTGAAATTCGACACCGGCATCGTCGCCGAGGTGAGCTGCTCGGTATCGGTGCAGCAGGACAATGTGCTGCATATCCTCGGAACCGAGGGGCGCATCGAGGTGCCCGATTTCTGGTTCGTGGGCGGCCCGCGCGACGGCCAGCCCGGCTCCTTCGAGGTGATCGGACGCGACGGCGCGCGCACGCGCCACGGCGGCAAGCCGGCCAAGCCGCTCTACGCCTACGAGGCCGATGCGGTGGCGGCCGCCATCCATGCCGGCCGGCAGGAGTTCGAGGCACCCGGCATGAGCTGGGCCGATACGCTCGGCAACCTCGCGACGCTCGACCGCTGGCGCGCCGATGTGGGCCTCGAATTCGAGATCGAGAAGCCGGCGCGCAAGACGAAAACGATAAAGAACGAGGTTCTGGCGGCGCCGGTGAGCGGCGGCATCCCCCGGCGGCAGATTCGCGGGCTGAGCCAGCCGACCTCGCTGGTGGCGCTGGGCTTCGAATACTTCCCGCGCTTCGCCGACGCCTCCTTCCTGCTCGACGCCTATTACGGCAAGGGCGGCAACCTGTTCGACACGGCCTGGGTCTATGGCGGCGGCCGCAGCGAGCGTATCTTCGGCGACTGGCACACCAGCCGCAGCCTCGCCCGCGACAGCTTCGTGCTGATCGGCAAGGGCGCCCACTCGCCGCTCTGCTATCCCGAGATGATCGGCCGGCAGCTCGATGAATCGTTGGCGCGGCTGCAGACCGACCATGTCGACGTCTATTTCATGCATCGTGACAACCCCGACGTGCCGGTGAGCGAGTTCGTCGACGCGCTGGATGCGGAGGTGAAGCGGGGCCGCATCCGCGGGCCGGTCGGCGGCTCCAACTGGACGCGGGCGCGCATGGACGAGGCCATCGCCTATGCGGCGAAGGCCGGCCGGACGGCGCCTGCCGCGCTCTCCAACAATTTCTCGCTGGCCGAGATGCAAAAGCCACTCTGGGCCGGCTGCATCGCCGCCTCCGACGAGGCGTGGAAGGCGTGGCTGGCCGAGCGCCGAATCCCCAATTTCGCCTGGTCCAGCCAGGCGCGGGGCTTTTTCACCGACGCCGCCGGGCGTGACAAGCGCGACAATCACGAGATCGTCGACAGCTGGTATTCGGAACGCAACTTCGTCCGTCGCGACAGGGCGGTGGAGCTGGCGCAGAAGCTCGGGCGCAAACCCATCCACATCGCGCTCGCCTATGTTCTGGCGCAGCCCTTCGAGGTGGTGCCGCTGATCGGCCCGCGCGGCCTCGCCGAGTTGGACGACAGCCTCTCGGCGCTCGATATCGTGCTTACGCCCGACCAGGTGAGGTGGCTGGAGGCGTAGGCCGGCCGCCGCGCTACCAGTGGAACGGCTCGACGGTCTCGCGGGCGCCGAGCAGGAAGGCATCGGCGACAAGGCGGAGAGGGGCATCGGAGACGTCCGACTTGCCCTTCTTCAGCAGCTTGGCGAAATGCGCGTAGATCTGCTCGTACTCCTCCGAGGGATTTTCGATGACGACATTGCCGTTGACCTTCAGCACCGTGCCACCCTTCTCGAGCGTCAGCGTGTCGCCGGCCAGCGTCTCGAAGCGGATGGTCCAGATCTCGCCGGACTCCTCGAGCCAGTTGAACCCCGCGCTCATTGCCGGCTGATGCGGCTCGGCGGATTTGAAGGCGATCTCGACATCGATCGGCGTCTGCCGGTTGGCGGGAACCTTCAGCTGCGCCTGCGCGACGAAGATGGGGAACGGCACGACCTTGGTGAAGATCGACAGCGCGTTGATGCCCGGATCGCACACGCCGAAGCCGCCCGGCTCCCACACCCACTCCTGCCCCGGATGCCATTTGCGCACGCTTTCGCGCCAGTCGATGCGGGCGGTGCGCAAGCCGCCCTTCCGCAGGATCTTGCGCGTCGCGTCGACGGCCTCGTTGTAGCGCGAGTGCCAGGTCTGGAACAGGACTCGCTTCTGCTTTCGCGCAAAGGCGACGAGATCGTCGAGCTCGGAGATGGTAGGAGTCGGCGGCTTTTCCATCAGCACATGCTTGCCCGCCGCCAGCGCCTCGCGCACATAGGTGTGGCGCACGCCCGGCGGCGTGCAGATGGCGACGATCCCTACCTCGGGCAGCGCCTTGTAGAGCTCGGCCGGCGTGCCGAATACCGGCAGGTCGCGATGCTGGATGCCGCGCCCCGACACCGTCGCCGCCACCTCGAAATGCGGTGACTTGTCGATCACCGGCAGGTGCTGGTCGATAGCGATCTTGCCCACCCCGATGACGGCGATCCTGTGCTTGCCCACGGCCCTGTCTCCTCTGTCGCGGCGGGCACTTAAGACGAAAGCTCTGTCATATGGAAGCGCGGGACGCGGCCGCGCCAGGGGTGTCAGACAGCCCGGCGCGGCGCCGGCGGGCTACTGCGCGATGCCCGTCTTTTCCGCCTTGGCGGCATCGTACCACCAGGTCTGCGGGAAGCCGATCGCGAAATCGGGCAGCGTGGCCGGATGGCTGAAGCGGTCCCAGCGCGCCACGCGCTCGTGGCGCAGCGTATAGGAGGGCACGACGTAATAGTTGGCGAGCAGCACGCGATCGAGCGCCGCGCTGGCCGCCAGCAGCTCGTCGCGGTCCTTGGCGAAGACGATCCGCTCGATCAGCGCGTCGACGCCGGGGTCGGCGATGCCCGCATAATTGGCGCTATTGGCGTCGGCGGCCGAGCTCGAGCCGAAAAAGAAGTTCTGCTCGTTGCCCAGCGACATCGACTGCGCCCAGCCATTGTACGTCACCTCGAAATCGCGCGAGCGCACGCGGTTGATGTACTCGGCCGAATCGACCGAGCGGACCGTCGCCGCAATGCCGATAGAGCGCAGATTGGTCTGCCAGGCCGTTGCCACCGGCTCGATGGTCGGCCCATTGAGCAGGATCTCGAAGCCGAAGGCGGTGCCGTCCGCATCGACGAGGCGGTTGCCCTCGAGCCGGTAGCCGGCCGCCTCGAGCAGGTCGAGCGCCACCCTGAGATTGGCGCGCAGCTTCGCCGGATTGCCCGCGACGGGATTCTCGTAGACGGTGGTGAACACCTCGGGTGGTACTTTATCCCGCACCGTCTCGAGGATGGCGAGCTCCTGGCCCTGCGGCAGGCCCTCGGCCGCGAAGGGCAGGCCGAAGAAATAGGAATCGATCCTGTCGTACTGGCCGTAGAACAGCGTCCGGTTCAGGCTTTCGAAATCGAAGGCCATGAGCAGCGCGTGGCGCACCCGCGGATCCTTGAACTTGTCGAGTCGCAGATTGGGGATGAAGCCCACCATCAGCCCGTTATCGGCATAGGGCTGGGGGAAGAGTTCCTTGATGACTCGCCCGTCCTGCACCGCGGGGAAATCGTAGGCATTCGCCCAGCGCGCCGCGCGGTTCTCGCTCCACCAGTCGAACTGATCGCCCTTGAAGCCCTCGAAGGCCACGTCGGTGTCGCGGAAATATTCGAAGCGGATCGTGTCGAAATTGTTCTGGCCGATGCCGATGGGCTCGTTCGCCGCCCACCAGTCGGGGTCGCGCTCATAGGTGATGGACGAGCCCGCGGTGAAGCTCTTCATCCTGTAGGGGCCCGAGCCCATCGGCGATTCGAGCGTCGAGGCGCGGATGTCGCGCGGCTTGCCGTTCGCGTCCGTGCCCTCCCACCAGTGCTGGGGCAGGACCAGAATCTGGCCGAGTATGGTGGGCAGCTCGCGATTGTTGGTGGAAGAAAAGAAGAAGGTCACCTCGCCCGGCGCCGTCTCCTCCACCTTCTCCACGTCCTGGTAATATTGCTGCATGTTGGGGTTGATGGCCGTGGTCTGCTCGAACGACCAGATCACGTCGGCCGCAGTGATCGGCGTGCCGTCCTGCCAGCGCGCCTTCGGGTTGAGCCGGAACGTCGTCGAGGAGATGTCGGGCGGATAGGCCCAAGCCTCGGCGATATGCCCGTAGGAGGCATAGGTCTCGTCCAGCGGCCGCTCCGTCAGCGTTTCGTAGACCAGCCCCAGCCCGTTCGCCGGCTCGCCCTCGGGCAGGATCGGATTGAAGGTGTTGAAGCCGCCCAGCGCCTCGAGCCGCACCAGCCCGCCCTTGGGTGCGTCGGGATCGACATAGTCGAAATGGGCAAAGCCCGCCGGATATTTCGGCTCGCCCAGCAGCGATGTCGCGTGCTGCCACGGCCCGTTCTGCGCCGGATCGGCGAGAGCGGGCGCCGTAAGCGCCGAAAGGACGAGGAGTGCGGCGGCGAGCTTGTTCAAGACGGACCTCCCTTCATGCGTTCTTCGGACGAGCCTAGCACGTCGCCGAGGGCGGCCGCCATGAGCTGGCGCGTATAGGCCTCGCGCGGCGCCGCGAAAATCTCGGCGGCGGGACCGGCCTCGACCACCTTGCCGTCCTTCATCACGATCAGCGTATTGGCGAGCGCCCGCACCACGCGCAGGTCGTGCGAGATGAACAGGTAAGTGAGCTGGTGCCGCTTCTGCAGCGCCCGCAGCAGGTCGACCACCTGCGCCTGCACGGTCATGTCGAGCGAGGATGTGGGCTCGTCGAGCACGACGAGGCGCGGCTCGAGCACCATGGCGCGGGCGATGGCGACGCGCTGGCGCTGGCCGCCGGAAAATTCGTGCGGGTAGCGCCAGGCCGCCTCGGCGTCGAGCCCGACCTCGCGCAGGGCCTGCAGCACCCGCGCCTCGCGGTCATCGGCGGCAAGGGCGGGAAAGTGCACGCCCAGCCCCTCGGCCACGATCTCGCCGATGGTGAGGCGCGGCGACAGCGAGCCGTAGGGGTCCTGGAAGACGATCTGCATGTCCTTGCGCAGCGGCCGCATCTGCCGCCACGAGCGCGCCTGCAACTCGTCGCCCAGAAAGATGATGCGGCCCTCCGACGAGACGAGCCGCAGCAGCGCGCGCCCCAGCGTCGTCTTGCCCGAGCCGCTCTCGCCCACCACGCCCAGCGTCTGGCCGGCGCGGATGGCAAGGCTCACATCGTCCACCGCGCGAATATGACCGACGGTTCGGCGCAGGAGGCCGCGCTTGATGGGGAACCAGACGCGCAGGTTCTCGGCCTCGGCGATCACCGGCGCATCGGGGTCGGCGGATGGCGGCGCGCCGCGCGGCTCGGCGGCGAGCAGGTGGCGCGTATAGGCATGCTGAGGCTGTGCGAAGATGCGCTCGGTCGGCCCGTGCTCGACGATCTCGCCGGCGGTCATCACGCAGACGTCGTCGGCCATGTGCCGCACGATGCCGAGGTCGTGGGTGATGAACAGCATCGCCATGCCGAGCCGCCGCTGAAGGTCCTGCAGCAGGTCGAGGATCTGCTTTTGCACGGTGACGTCGAGCGCCGTCGTCGGTTCGTCGGCGATCAGCAGCGCCGGCTCGTTGGCGAGCGCCATGGCGATCATCACGCGCTGGCGCTGGCCACCCGACAGCTGGTGCGGGAAATCGTCGAGCCGGCTCCTGGCCTCGGGCAGGCCCACCTGCTCGAACAGGCGCAGCGTCTCGGCTCGCGCCGCCGCCTTGCGCAGCCCGCGATGGGTGACGATCACCTCGCTCACCTGCCGCTCGATTGTGTGCAGCGGGTTGAGCGAGCTCATCGGCTCCTGGAAGATCATCGAGATGGCGTTGCCGCGGATGCGCCGCAGCGCCGCCTCCGGCGCGCCGGTCAGATCCTCGCCGCGAAACCGGATGGTGCCGCTCGTTTCGGCCGAGGGCGGCAGCAGGCGCAGGATCGAGGCGGCGCTCACCGACTTGCCCGAGCCGCTCTCGCCCACCAGTGCCAGCGTCCTGCCCGCCTCGATGGCAAAGGAGATGCCGCGCACCGCATGGATCACCCGCTCGTCCATACGAAAGTCGATCCGGAGATTCTCGACCGACAGCAGCGCGCTCATTTGAACACCTTGCGCGGATCGAATGCATCGCGCACCGCCTCGCCGACGAAGACCAGCAGCGACAGCATGAGCGAGATGGTGATGAAGCCGGTCAGCGCCAGCCACGGCGCCTGCAAATTCTCCTTGCCCTGCGCCAGCAGCTCGCCCAGCGAGGGTGAGCCGGGCGGTAGCCCGAAGCCGAGGAAATCGAGCGCCGTCAGCGTGACGATCGAGCCGCCGAGGATGAAGGGCAGGAAGGTGATGGTGGCCACCATGGCGTTGGGCAGAAGGTGCCGCCACATGATGGCGATGTTGGAGACGCCGAGCGCGCGCGCGGCCGCGACATACTCGAAATTGCGGCCGCGCAGGAATTCGGCGCGCACCAGCCCCACCAGCGCCACCCAGCCGAACAGCAGCAGGATGGCGAGCAGCGTCCAGAAGCTGGGTGCGATGACGCTCGATACGATGAGCAGCAGGTAGAGCGCCGGGATCGACGTCCAGATCTCGATGAAGCGCTGGGTCAACAGGTCCGTCCAGCCGCCGAGATAGCCCGACACCGCCCCGACGACGACGCCGATCACCGACGAGGAGAGGGTCAGCGCCAGCCCGAACAGCACCGAGATGCGAAAGCCGTAGAGCAGCCGTGCCACGACGTCGCGCCCCTGGTCGTCGGTGCCCAGCCAGTGCCAGTTGCCGGTGACGCAGTCCGGATCGGCATCACCCAGTGCATAGCCGGCGCAGCGCTCGGCGGCGGGCATCGCCCAGGTCGGCGGCGTCGGCGCCGCGCGCGGCAGGTCGTTGTCCACCGTGCCGTAGGAGAAGCGGATGGGCGGCCACGCCATCCAGCCATTGGCCTCAATCTCGGCCTTGTTCAGCGGGTCGCGGAAATTGGTCGTGGCGAGGAAGCCGCCGAAGGTTGCTTCGGGATAGTTGACGGCGAAGGGGAACAGCACCTCGCCCTTGTAGACGACGACGATCGGCCGGTCGCTGGCGATGAATTCGGAGACGAGCGAGACGCCGAACAGCAGCACGAAGATCCACAGCGCCCACACGCCGCGTCGGTTGGCCGAGAAATTCCGCAGCCGGCGGCGCGCGATGGGGGTGAGGCGCGGCCGCGCCACGGCGGCGGGGGCTGCCATGTCGGCGGGCGCCCAGACCGGCCCGGCAAGCATCGATCCGCGGAGGGCAGGGCTGGTCATACGTCGCGCGTCTCGAAATCGATGCGCGGGTCGACCCAGGCATAGACGAGGTCGGAGACCAGCCCGATCACCATGCCGAGCAGCGAGAAGATGTAGAGCGTTGCGAACACCACCGAATAATCACGCGCGATCACCGACTGGAAGCCCAGCAGCCCGAGGCCGTCGAGCGAAAAGATGGTTTCGATGAGCAGCGAGCCGCCGAAAAAGGACGCGATGAAGGCGCCCGGAAAGGTGGCGATGACGATCAGCATGGCGTTGCGGAACACATGGCGGTAGAGGATGCGCCCCTCGGTCAGCCCCTTGGCGCGGGCGGTGGTGACATATTGCTTGCCGATCTCCTCGAGGAACGAATTCTTGGTGAGCAGCGTCGCCGTGGCGAAGGCCCCGAGCGCCATGGAAAAGATCGGCAGCGCGATGTGCCAGAGATAGTCGAGGATCTGCCGGCCGGGGTCCAGCTCGGCGAAATTCGACGAGACGATCCCCTTGAGCGGGAAGAGGGTCCAGAAGCTGCCGCCCGCGAACAGCACGATGAGCATGATGGCGATGAGAAAGCCCGGCACGGCATAGCCGACGACGATGACCGACGAGGTCCACACATCGAAGCGCGAGCCATCGCGCACGGCCTTGCGGATGCCGAGCGGAATGGAGATGCCGTAGCTCAGCAGCGTCATCCACAACCCCAGCGTGATCGAGACGGGGAGCTTCTCCTTGATCAGGTCGATCACCGAGATGTCGCGAAAGAAGCTGTCGCCGAAATCGAAGCGCGCATAATTCCACAGCATGGTGAGAAAACGCTCGAGCGGCGGCTTGTCGAAGCCGAAGCGCTGCTCGATCTGCGCGATGATCTTCGGGCTGAGCCCGCTCGCGCCGCGATAGACGGTACCGGACGGCCCCCTGACGCCCTGCGTGCCGGCCGCGGCGAAACCGCTTCCGCCGGTGGGCGCGACGAGGTCGCCGCCGCCGCCCGTGGCGGTCTGCATCGCCGTGTCGGGCTGCGAGCTCAGGCGCGCGATGGCCTGCTCCACGGGGCCGCCCGGCGCGAACTGGATCACCAGGAACGCGATCGCCATGATCCCGAGCAAGGTCGGGATCATCAGCAGCACGCGCCTGACGATATACGCACCCATGCGGCTCTCCCCACCAGCAGACGACCGATTTGTGACACAGCCCTGCCAGGAGATCACGAGGCGAATGGGCGCGGGTTGCACGATTGCGTGTGAGGCACGGCCTCGGAGCCGCAGTCGGGCCTTCTCCCCTTGTGCGAGAAGGTGCCCGAAGGGCGGATGAGGGGGCTTCGCGGCCTGCCAATGCCCCTCAGTCCAGGAACACCTTCACCGCATCGGAGCGGCCTTTGGCGTCGACGACGGAGACCGTGACGTAGCCCGGCCCGTTGGGTTGCCAGCTGCCCTGGCGCGTGAAGGCGGAGCGGCCGAAGGGCGCGCCATTGGCGAAGAAGGTGAAGGGCGGCGCGCCATTGCGCACCTTGACGACGAGCGGCCGGCCGCCGCCGTCGGTGATGCCGAGATCGACATCCACGCCATCGGCGGGAAAGGCGATCTCGGGCGCCGCGTCGCGCGCTACGCGATTGTCGTTGGGGTGGCGGAAGCGCCGCAGCGGCTCGGGCAGGTCGGGATTGGCGGCGACGATCGTGCCGGGCGGCGGCGGCGCGAAGGGCGTCACCGGGCCGAGCCGGTCGAAGCTCTCGAACAGGATCGGCGCGGCCGCGGTGATGCCGGAAATGCCCGGCACCGGCACGCCGTCGGGACGGCCGACCCACACCCCGATCACCGTCTTGCCGTCATAGCCGATGGCCCAGGCGTCGCGGTAGCCGTAGGAGGTGCCGGTCTTGTAGGCGATGCGGCCGGGCGAGCCGTTGAGCGGCGGCGGCACGTCGCGCAGGATCGAGGTGACGTACCAGGCCGAGACGGGATCGAGCACCGGCGCCGCCAGCGCCCCGTCGTCGCGGCGTGGCCCCACCCCGTCATTGAGGACGACCGGCGTGCCGCCGCGCGCGATGGCGCCGTAGAGCGAAACGAGATCGCGCAGCGTCACGCCGACGCCGCCGAGCCCCACCGCGAGGCCCGGCGCCGTATCGTCGGGCAGCTGCGGCGGCGCGTGGGCGCGCTTCATGCGCGAGACCAGCCGCGCCGTACCCACCGCATCGAGCACGATGACGGCCGGAATGTTGAGCGATTCCTCGAGCGCCTGGCGGATGGTCACGGTGCCACGGGTGAAATTGTCGAAATTGACCGGCACATAGCCGCCGAAGGCGGTCGGACGGTCCTCGATCAGGCTGTCGGGATGGGCGAGGCCGAGTTCGAAGCCGAGCCCGTAGATCAGCGGCTTCAGCGTCGAGCCGGGCGAGCGCACGGCCTGCGTCATGTCGACGAAGCCGGCGCTGGCGGCCTTGAACAGCCCCGCCGAGCCGACCGAGGCGAGAATGTCGCCGCTTTGCTGGTCGGCGACGACGATGGCGACCGAGACCTCGGGGCCGAGCGCAGCGGCGCGCGAGGCGCCGAGCTTTTCGAGCGCCTGCTGCAATTGCCGTTCGACCGTGAGGTTGACGGTGCGTGCATTCGGCGCCGCGCTCACCGCCTGCTGCGCCAGATGCGCGGCGAGCATGGGAAAGGCGCGCCGCGCCGTGGGGATCGGTTCGAGGCGGGCGGCCCCGGCCTCTTCGGCGCCGATGAGCCCGGCCGTCACCATGCGGTCGAGCACCATGTCGCGTCCCGCTCTGGCGGCGGCCGGGTGAAGGTCGGGCCGCCGCGCCTCGGGCGATTGCGGCAGCGCCACGAGCAGCGCGCTTTCGGCGGTGGTGAGCCGCGTCGGCTCCTTGCCGAAATAGGCGAGCGCGGCGGCGCGGATGCCCTCGATATTGCCGCCATAGGGGGCAAGCGTGAGGTAGAGAGTGAGGATCTGCTCCTTGGAGAGCTCGTTCTCCAGCCGGTCGGCGTGGATCATCTGCCGCAGCTTCATGGCGAGGCTGCGCGTCGGCTCCGCCTCGATCAGCCGCGCCACCTGCATGGTAAGCGTGGAGCCGCCCGAGACGATCTTGCCGCCCGCCAGTGCGAACTGCGCCGCGGCGCGCACCATGCCCGACCAGTCGATGCCGTGATGGCTGGCAAAGCGCTGGTCCTCATAGGCGATCAGCATGTCGATGAAACGCCGATCTACACCGGCAGGCGTCACCGGCAGGCGCCAGCGGCCCTCGGGCGTGGTGAAGGGGCGCAGCAGCAGGCCGTTGCGGTCTACCACTTCGGAGGAGACGGGCAGGGTCGCGGCGTCCGGCGTCGGCGGCAGGCCCGCCGCGATTTCGGCGACGAGACCGCGCGTATAGGCGGCCGCGCCGACGCCCAGCCCGCCGAGAACGATGAGCCCGGCGGCGATCCAGCGGGAGAGGCGCGGGCGAGGCTCGCGCCTGCGGGGAGCGGACGGGGTGCTCATGGCCCGCTCGGCTTGACCTCGATGGCACCGGCATCCGTGTTGCTGCGGAACTCGGGCCTGTACATGTCCTCGATCGTTGCCCCAGGGTGTACGAAGCTGCCCGGCGCGGTGGCACGCACCATGTAGGCGGTGGAGAACGCCTCGACCTTCGACATGTAGCGGAAGGCGGCGACGAACCGGTCGGTGCGCGATTCCACGTGGGTCGGCATGTCGACGCGGATCCAGTTCAGCTCGCCCACGCCGCCGGCCTGCGACAGGTCCGGGTTCTCGATCTCGAAGCCGGCCGGCAGCGGATCGACGACGAGATAGTTGCCCGAGCCGAGCTGGGTTGGACGCACCGACAGCACGACGACGAACCTGTCGTTCTGGTGGATGTCGTCCAATGTCGCTGGCGAACCGTCGAGCAGGTAGTAGCTGCGCTCGAGGGCGAAGCCGTTCTCGCTCGCTGCCGGCGGTTCGGTCGGAATACCGGTCACCGACACCTTGGCTTCCGTCGCCCTGTTGGAGGTGTTGACGATGGTCACCGGACCGCCATCGAACTCTTCCTGCAGGTAGCGGCGATAGACGGTCCCGTCGAGCGCCTCGCCGTCGACGGTCACCGAGCCGTCTGCCGTGTCGCGGGCGAGTGCGGCGGCTGCGACCAGCGTCCAGCCGTCCTCCTGCGTCGAGGTCCAGCGGCTGGCGTCGCGCAGATCGGCGAGCCGTTCGGCCAGTGCCGCTATATCGACGCCCGCCGGCCTGAATTCGGCGGCAAGTGCCAGCACGGCGGCGGTGTCGCGCAGCCAGCTGCCATAGTCGTTGCGGTAGACCTTGGGATCGTCGGGCCTCTGCAGGTCGTCGAGTGCTGCGGCGAAGGCCGTTCCCGCGCGCGTGCGGTCGCCATAAAGGGCGAGCGCGGCGCCGAGCTGGGCCTTGGCCAGCGGCGAGCCGAAGCGGTCGAGCCGGGCCTCGAAATAGTAGCGCAGATCGCCGATGGCGGCCCGCCCGGCGCGGGCGAGGTCATAGAGCGCATAGGCGATGTCCTCGCCGCCCCGTTCGAAATCGGCCGCGTAGGAGACCTGGTTGCTCAGATTGTCGAGAGCCATTGTCAGCGCCTGGTCAGGCACGGCATGGCCATGGCCCTCATCCCTGGCGCGCAGCAGGAACTCGGTAACGAAGGAGTCGAGCCACAGATCGGTCCAGCTATAGGTTCCCCACAGCCCGAAACTGCCCACCGATGTCTGCTTCGACAGCAGGTCGGCCACCGCGTCGCGCAGGCGCTGGTCGATGGCTGAGTCGGTGCCCATGCCGATGCCGGTCGCCACCGCGTTGAGATAGAGCAGCGGCATGGCCCGGCTCGCCACCTGCTCGGCGCAGCCATAGGGGTAGCGGTCGAGATGGTAGAGCAGGCCCGGCACGTCGAGCCGCGCGATCGGCCCGATGGCGAGCGTCAGCGCGCCCGTATGCGGCACGAGGCCGGCGAAGCGGTCGCTGTCGAGGCTGACGGTTTCGCCCGGCCCGATGGCGAGGCGCGTGCTGACCGTCTGCTCGGTGGCCGCGGCGCGGACGCCCAGCGTCAGCTCCTTGACCATGGCGACGCCGTCCGGCTGGGTGACGATCAGCCTCAGCGTGTTGTCGCCGATGGCCGTGCCGGTGAGCCCGAGATTGAGCGCCGTGCGCCCGCCACAGGCGAGTTCGACCGTCGACGTGGCGGCATCGGTCGCCAGCCCGTCGCCGGGGAGCAGCTCGACCGTATAGGTGCCGGCCGGTCCCGAGACATTGTTGACCTCGACCAGGAGGCGCGAGGCATCATCGAGTCTGAGGAAGCGCGGCGGGCTCATGGTGACGACGACGGGGTCGCGCACGAACACGTCGGCCTGGGCATGGCCCACGGCGCTGTCGGTCCACGCCATCGCCATCAGCCGCACGGTGCCGGCGAAATCGGGCATGTCGAAGCTGACCTCCGCGACGCCATCGGCGCCGACGGTGACGACGCCAGAATGGAGCGCCACCAGCACCGAGGTCGCGGGCGGGGCCGACAGGCGCGAGGCGAAGCCGTCGCCGCCGACGCGCAGCGCGCCCGGCGTCCCCTGGGTGGGGTCGATCAGCATGCCGTAGAGGTCGCGGAAGGCGACGCCGAGCTGGCGCTGGCCGAAATACCAGCCATCGGGATCCGGCGTCTGGAACCGCGTGAGGTTGAGGATGCCGAGATCCACCGCGGCAACCGCGACGTAGGCCGTCTCGCCCGGCTGCACATTGGCGAGCTTGACGCTGGCGGTGAAGGGTTGGCGCGGCAGGGTCTCGCGCGGCGCCTCGATGCTGGTTTCGAGCCGGCGGTCGCCGGGATCGACATCGGCATAGGCGAGACCAAGCGCCCGCGCCGGCATCCGCTTTTCGGCGGCGTCGGCCGGACGGTAGAGGATTGCCGTCACATAGGCGCCCGGTCCCCACTCGGCGCTGACCGTCAGCGGCACGGTGGTGCCGCCCTCGGGCACGTCTACCGCCTGCATCTCGATGATGCTGTCGTCGACCACCATCACCAGCGCCGTGCCGGCGAATTGCGGGTCGAGTCGCAGATTGGCCGTCTCGCCGATGCGATAGGCCGGCTTGTCGAGCACGGCCCGGAGCGTATCGGGCGTGTCGGAGCCGGCCTGCGCATAATAGTAGCCGGCATAGAAGCGATAGCTCGAGGCCGTGGGGTTCTCGCCCGTGCTCTCGATCTCGAGCAGATACTCGCCCCATTGCACCGGCGCGGCGATGGTCACGGGCGCATCGGCGCTGGCGGCGACGGTGCCGTCCGCGACCTGCCGGTGCGTGGTGATCGGCTCCCACTTCCAGGTGCCGCTGGAGCGGTACCACTGGTAGTTGGTCTCGATGCGCGACAGCGTCCACACCAGCCCCGGCTTGTCGATGGCCTTGCCCTCGGGCGACACGGCGACGATGTCGAACGCCGCTTCGCTGCCCTCGGCGAGCCCATCGGCGGTCGAGAACTGCGGCCGGATGCCGATGCGATCGACATCGGCCAGCACCGCGCGGGTGAGGCTGCGCTCGATCGTGCGGCCGTTGCTGTCGACGAGCCGCAACAGCAGCTGGGCTTCGAGCGGGCGCGTGCTGGCCATGGGCGTCGGCAGCGTCACCTCGGCGATGGCGTGGCCGGCCTCGTCGGTGGTGCCGACGACGCCGAGCGGCTGCCGGTCGGCGCTGAGCGTATCGTCGAGCCGCCCGAAGCTGTAGCCGGGGAAGCCGACAATGCCGGTCACCGGCCGCACGATCGTGTCGGCCTCGATGGCGAGGTCCGGCGCGGTGGCGCCGTAGAGATATTTGGCCACTACATCGATGGGCGTCGCCGTCTCGGGCGCGATGGACGCGTCCGGTGCACTGACCTCGAAGCTCAGCCGCTCGGGCTCGAAATCCTCGACGAGGAAGCCGACCGAAGTCAGCGCCGGCGCCTTGGTGTCGGCATAGAGCCGCATCCGCCACGAGCCGCGCATAGCTTCGCCGCCCAGCTCATAGGCGAGGAAATAGCCGCCCGCCCCTTTGTCGGCGAGCACCTCGCGGTCGGCGATGACGCCGTCGGGCCGCTCGACCTCGACGGTGATCGGCAGGTCGTGCAGCGCATTGGCCTTGATGTCGCGCACCAGTGCCGTAAGGAATACCGTTTCGCTCGGGCGGTGGACGCCGCGCTCGGTAGTGGCGAAGACGTCGATCGGCCCCGGCGTCTGCCGGCCCTCCACGCCCCGGTCGGTAAGATCGAAGGCGCTGCGCGACAAATCGAGGAAGGCATAGTCGTCGGCGGTCTCGGCGACGAGCAGCTGCGGCGCACGGCCGCCCTCGCCGCGGGCGAGGCCCGTTGCGAAATCGGCGCGGCCCGAGGCATCGGTTACCGCCGTGCCGAGGATTTCGTTGTTGCGCGCGACGAGCTTCACCGGCACGTCGGCGACGGGCGCCGCGCTGGTCAGCGAGCGCACGAAGGCATGCACGCCATCCTCCCCGGACACCGTCGTCAGCCCGAGATCGGTGACGATGAACCATTGCGTGGCGAGGTTCGACCAGTAGTCTTCATTGCCGCCGCTGACCCTGGCGGTGACGACATAGGCGCCCGCCTCAAGGCGCGTCAGCGCCTCGTTCACCGGAATGGCGGTGGTGGCCATGGCGTTGGCCTCGGCGGGGGCGAGGTCGACCGTGCCCTCGAAGGATTTCTCGCCGTGCTGGTTGGCGATGTCCTCGGCCGAATAGTTCGACAAGTCGTTCTGGAAGATGCCGTTGCGCACTGCGGTGGCGATGGAGCGGTCACCGATCCTGTAGATGACGACGTCGGCGCTCGTCGCGTTGACCGAGGTGATCGGCAGGCCGCCGCCGAGCCCGGCGGGCATCACGTAGGCGGTGTTGGCGAAGGCGACGAAGGGCGTGCGGTCGGGTACGTAGATGTTGAGATCGACATTGGCCGGCAGCACCTCGCCATCGGCCGAGGGCAGGCCCGCACGGATGGTCAGCGCGTAGCGCTTGCCGTGCACGACGCCGGTAACGCACAGCTGGCTCTGCTCGCTCTCGACGGCGATCTGCGGGTTGCCGACAACAGTCACGTAGCTCGACAGATCCGTCGTCGCCGGCGGCAGCGGGAAGGAGAACACGGCGCAGATGCGCGGGCTGGCGGATTCGGAATCGACGGTGTTGTCGACGACGCGGAAGCCGTGCTCGGCGACGGCCTTGTCGAGCCGCGCCTGCAGGGGGGCGTCGTCGACCAGCCCGAGGCTCGCCCTGTAGCTGGCAATGGCCTCGCGCCACATATCGCGCCGCTCGAGCCCCTGCGCGAGGGCGCCCAGCCCCTGGGCGCGGTCCTCGATGCTTTCGGACTGCAGGAACCCCATCAGCGCCGCATAGGTCGCCGTGGAGCCCTCGTCATAGGCTTCGGATGAATTGCCGGCCTGGGAGGCGGCGTCGGCGCGGGCCAGCGCCGTTGTCGCGAGCTTGAACCAGAGCGCGGGATCGTTGGCGTTGGTGGCCAGCGCATAGCGGAAAGAGAGCGCCGCGCTCGCCCAGTCCTCGATGGCGACGGCCTCGTCGCCATTGGCGATGAAGTCGGTGTAGGCGAGGCCGGCCGGCGGCGTGTCGGTGAGCGGCAGTTGGGTGGCGAAATAGCGCGCCGACCAGATGAGGTTGGCGGCGGGGAAGGGCAGCTCGCTCTCGCGCGCCTTGGCGATCTCGTCGGCCGAAGGGGCGAGTGCGATGGTGCCCGAGGTGGCGCCGGCGAAGCTTTGCGCCTCCGGCACGCCGCCCTTGAGGAAGCACCACTTCGCCTTTTCGTTGAAGGTGAAGGCGCGGCAGATGTTGTCGTCGGCGCAGGCGGCCGAGCAGGCATCGAGGGTCGTGTCCTTGAGCGTCGAATAGTCGAGGCCCGGCAGGTCGGTGGACTCGAGCAGCGTCACGCTGCGCTCGGCGGCAAGGCTGGTGCCCGCCCCCAGCGCCAGGAGCAGCGCACAGAGAACCGACACGGCAACACGATGCAGTTGATGCATTTTCCCCAAATCCCTCTGACCCTTGCGCAACAGAGCCATCCTATGTTTGCGGCTTTTCTGGGTAACCGATCCCACCGCGCCGCACATTCTTGGCGCTGCCGGTCACCGCTTACGTCCGCGCAAATGAACGGGGAATGACGCGGCCCGGGCCACGTGGCCGACCCGGTGATTTACCCATTCATAACACGAGGCGAGCAGTTACTTGTGATGGGGTAAGTTATACTGTGTCGCTGTCGCGGATAGACATGTCAGACAGGCTGAACGACATCGGCGTTAAGACGCGCTTAGCGCTGCTGCCCTATCGTCGCGCCGCTCGCGCCAGAAGGCGTGCGCCACTATGGGGGATCATCGCCGATGCTCGGATTCGCAACGATTGCGCGCAAGCTGCCGCTCATGCTCGTCGCCTCGGCCGCGATTGTCAGCCTCGGCGTGGGCGTCGGCAGCTATCTCATCGGCTCCGGCATTGTCGGGCGGCTGACGGAGAACAGCCTGTCGACGCTGGCCCATGAGCGCGCCAAGCAGGTGCAAAGCTTCGTTGCCGGGCTCGAGGCCGATCTCGCCACCACCGCCAACTCGCAGGCCGCCAACCAGGCGCTGCGCGATTTCGGCAATGCCTGGCTGCAGATCAGGGGCGACAGGGCCGAGGTGCTGCGCGAGGCCTTCGTCGCCGCCAATCCGCATCCGCCGGCCGAGCGCATGCTGCTCGACGAGGGACCGGCAGATCTCAATTATTCGGCGAGCCACGCCAAGTACAATCCGGGCTTCCGCCAGCAGATGCGCACCCATGGCTATGCCGACATCTATCTGATCGGCGCCGAGGGCGACATCTACTACTCCGTTACAAAGGGCGCGGACTTCGCGGCGAGCGTGAACGCAGACGCAGGCCCCTTCACCGGCAGCGGCCTTGCGGCGGTGTTCGCCGCGGCCACCGCCCAGGCGGAGCCGGGCGGCCCCGTCGTCTTCGCCGATTTCGCGCCCTATGGCGCCGAAGGGCGAATCTCGGCCTTTGTCGGCCAGCCCATCTTCAACGCCGCCAATGGGCGCATGATGGGCATTCTCGCCTTCCGCGTCGAGCCGGACCTGCTCGGCGCCGTCGTCGGCGACAGGACGGGACTGGGCGAGACGGGCGAGGTCATCGTCGTCGGCGCCGACAGGACACTGCGCGTCGAGTCGACGTTCTCCGCGGCGAACGATGTCCTCGCCACGAGCTTTGCCGGCGCGCTCGCCGATGCCGCCTTCGCCGGCACGCCCGCCTCGGGGCTGATGGCGGGCTATCGCGACGGCGCCATGCTCGCGGCCGCGGCGCCGGTTCGCGACGGCCCGGACTGGATCGTCGCCGCGGTAATGGAGGAGCACGAGGCCTTCCTGCCGGTCGATGCGCTGCGCAACACGATGCTTTTGGTTGGTCTGGGTCTTCTGGTTGTCGCTGCGGGTCTCGGGCTGGTGTTCTCGCGCTCGGTGACGCGGCCGCTGACGCGGTTGACGGGCACGATGCAGGCGCTGGCGGGGGGCGCCCACGATGTCGAGATCCGGGGCATGGACCGGCATGACGAGATCGGCGAGATGGCGCGCACGGTCGAGGTG
>PJUF01000187.1_pt1 | contig 54762 bp, 50 predicted proteins | sample 1512191 | NCBI WGS metagenome assembly PJUF01 (sample SAMN08177673, study PRJNA422409) | Feces metagenome, whole genome shotgun sequencing project. | isolation source: Chicken feces (3) enriched on wood chips | host: Gallus gallus | place: USA: Madison | collected 2015-01-15 | reverse complement strand
GGTGGTCAGCGAAATGCCGAAGACCACGGCCAGCGGAATGAGGAAGAAGACCAGCAGCCAGATCACCGGCGCGGCCAGCACCAGCATGCGGCCGGTAATGCCGACCTTGGCAAGCCCGCGCTCGACCGCATGCCAGGGCTTGAGGCGTCGGGGCGGCGGAAGGGTGGGATCGCGGGTGCTGCTCATGAGGTCAGCACCGACCCGGCGTCAGCGTCCCAGGAGGTGAAGACCTTTTCTTCCCAGGTGATGGCGTCTGGATTGCCGCGGACCGAATTGGTCTGGTTGACGCGCAGGCGCTTGCCGCTTTCGAGCGCCACCTGATAGACCGAGATATCGCCCAGATAGGCGATTTCCTCGACGATGCCCGAGGTGACATTGGCGCCGTCATGGCCGGCCGGCCTGTCGCGGCTCAGCACCATCTTTTCAGGCCGAATGGCCCACCAGAGCAACTGGTCGGGGGCGCAGTCGACGCCGTGGCCGACATAGATATCGCAGCCCAGCTCGCTCGAGCGGATGCGGACATGATCGGGCTCGTCCTCGGTGACGACGCCCTCGACCATGTTGACCGAGCCGATGAAGCCGGCGACGAAGCGCGAATTGGGAAATTCATAGATGTCGGTGGGTTCGCCCACCATGACGATCTCGCCCTGGTTCATCACCCCGATGCGGGTGGCGAGTGTCATCGCCTCTTCCTGGTCGTGGGTGACGACGATGAAGGTGACGCCGAGCTGTTCCTGGATCTTGACCAGTTCGAACTGGGTTTCCTCGCGCAGCTTCTTGTCGAGTGCGCCCAGGGGTTCATCGAGCAGCAAGAGTTTCGGGCGCTTGGCGAGAGCGCGGGCGAGGGCGACGCGCTGGCGCTGGCCGCCCGAAAGCTGGTGCGGCTTGCGCTTGCCATAGTCCTGGAGCTTGACGAGGGCGAGGAGCTCGGCGACGCGGGCATCGATCTCGGCGCGCGGCAGGTGATCGCGTTTCAGGCCATAGGCAATGTTCTGCTCGACACTCATATGCGGGAAGAGCGCATAGGACTGGAACATCATGTTGACCGGCCGGTTATAGGGCGGCACCGCGGTCATGTCCTGGCCGTCGATCTCGATCGTGCCCGAGGTCGGGGTCTCGAAGCCGGCCAGCATGCGCAGGAGCGTGGACTTGCCCGAGCCCGAGCCGCCCAGAAGGCAGAAGAGCTCGGAGCGGTAGATATCGAGCGAGACCTCGTGCACCGCCGAGACGTCGCCGAATTTCTTGGAGACGTTCCTGATGCGCACGAAAGGCTTGTTATTGGCTGTGTCGCGCCAGGGACGGGTGTCGATCGCAAGCTGCGGTTTTTTGGCCATGGCGCTCAGTACCGAATGGAGAAAGGGACGGCGCCGTCGGCGCCGCCCCGGGAATGGGTCTTACTGACCGGTCTTGATGCGGGTCCAGGTGCGGGTCAAGACCTCTTCGAAATCAGGCGAGTGCGCCTTCATCACGAAAGCCTTGGCGATGGTCTCGGCCGGCGGGTAGATGCCGGGGTTGGACTTGACTTCCTCATCGACGAATTCGAGGGCCGGCAGGTTGGGGTTGGCGTAGAACACGTAATTGGTGATCGCGGCCACGACCTCGGGCTCGAGGATGTAGTTGATGAACTTGTGCGCATTGTCCGGATGCGGGGCATCGGCGGGAATGGCGAGGAAGTCGAAGAGCGTGGCCGCGCCTTCCTTGGGAATGAGATAGGTCACTTCATTGCCCTGGCCGGCTGCGGCGGCGGCATCGGCGGCGATGAAGATATCGCCCGAATAGCCCAGCGCCAGGCAGATTTCGCCATTGCCCAGGTCGTCGATATACTGGCTCGAATGGAAGTAGCGGATCGAGGACTTGATGGAATTCATCAGCTCCTCGGCCTTGGCCAGGTCGTCCTGGTTCTCCGAATTGGGATCAAGGCCCAGATAGTGCAGGGCAATGCCCATCACTTCCGACGGGCTGTCGAGCACGGCGACGCCGCAGCCGGCGAGCTTTTCCACCACTTCGGGCTTGAACAGCAGGTCCCAGCTTTCAAGATCGGCATCGGGGCCGAGCGCCGCTTCCACCTTGGCGGTGTTGTAGCCCAGGCCAATCGTGTTGATCATGTAGGGCACGGCATGGGCATTGTCCGGGTCCTGCTCGGCGGCGGTGGCCATGACGGCGGGATCGAGATTGGAGAGATTGGTCAGCTTGGACTTGTCGAGCGGCAGGATGAGGCCGGCCTGGATCTGGCGCTCGAGGAAATTGCCCGAGGGCACCACGATGTCATAGCCGGAATTGCCGGCCAGGAGCTTGGCGTCGACGATCTCGTTATTGTCGTAGACGTCGTAATTGACCTTGATGCCGGTTTCCGCCTCGAAATTGGCGATCGTGTCCTCGGCAATGTAGTCGGACCAGTTGTAGATGTTGAGGACCGGCTCCTCCTGCGCAAAGGCAGGGCTCGCGACCATCAGGGCGCCAAGGGCAATGGCGAGCGATTTTTTCATTTCTCAAGTCTCCTGTGGGGACCGGGGTGGAGGCGATTGGCGTCCTCATGGACGGCCGGTTCGGCGCGACGGACGCACCCTGCGCGGAAAGAGCCGCGCCTCAGCGCCGGGGCCTCATCTGGAAGGCTCCGGAATGGGGAATTGGGGTAAGGTTGGAAACGCCATGGGGCAGCACCCGGAAGTGCCGGCGGCAGTCGCTGTGATCAGCCCGGAGCCGGGCGCGTATCGAGGCGCAGACAACGCGCCCTCAATGCTGGACCTGTTCAGCGAAGTGCCCTTTCCCTCTCTTGCTCAAAGTCAAATTATCGACAAACCCCAGGGCCGACAAGGCGTTGAACCGCAAGTTTTTACAGGACTTGAGCATGGGCTTGACCGTGGCCATGCCGGGGCGCAAAAGCACGGCCGACATGGCCGCCCAAGGGGCTGCCGCAAGGCGTTTCGGAGTAGTATGGACATGAGCGCAAGGACCTATCTGTCGGTGGCAGGCGAAGTGGAGGCGGCGCTGGCCTCCGGCAAGCCGGTCGTGGCGCTGGAATCGACCATCATCACCCATGGCATGCCCTATCCGCAGAACCTGACCATGGCCCAGGAGGTCGAGGCCGTGGTGCGCGCGCATGGCGGCGTGCCGGCGACCATTGCCATCATGGACGGGCAGATGTGCGTGGGCGTGTCGGGCGATGCCCTGCAGCGCCTCGCCGAAGAGGGACATTCGGCCGCCAAGGCGAGCCGGCGCGACATGGCGAGCCTGCTGGCACGCGGGGTTATGGCCGGCACGACTGTGGCGACGACCATGCAGATCGCCGCGCTGGCCGGCATCAGCATCTTTGCCACCGGCGGCATCGGCGGCGTGCATCGGGGCGCCGAGGACACATTCGACATTTCGGCCGACCTCGAAGAGCTGGGCCGCACGCCGGTGGCGGTGATCTGCGCCGGCGCCAAGTCGATCCTCGATATCGCCAAGACCCTGGAAGTGCTCGAAACCAATGGCGTGCCGGTGCTCGGCTTCGGCACCGACGACTTTCCCGCCTTCTGGGCCCGCACCAGCGGCTTCAAGGTGGACCAGCGCTTCGATACGCCCGCCGAGGTCGCGCGCATGCTGGCGATCCAGTCGGAGCTGGGCATGGGTGGCGTCCTGATCGCCAATCCGATCCCCGAGGCCGATGCCTGGGAGGCCGGGGCGATCGAAAGCTTCATCGCCCGGGCGCTGGCCGATGCCGATGAAAAGGGCGTCAAGGGCAAGGCGACGACGCCGTTCCTGTTGCAGCGCATCTTCGAATTGACCGGCGGCAAGTCGCTGGTCAGCAATATCGCGCTGGTCAAGAACAATGCCAAAGTGGCTACCGAGATTGCTGTGGCGCTTTCAGCCGAGCGGGCTGCGCGCGGCGCATGAGCCCCCGGGTCCTCGTCGTCGGCGACGTGATGACCGACATTATCGTGCGGCCCGAGGGCTCGATCGTGACCGGCTCGGACCGGCGCGCCGAAATCCGCAGCCGGCCTGGTGGCTCGGGGGCCAACCAGGCGGTGTGGCTGGGCGCGGCGGGCGCCGACGTGCTGTTCGCGGCCCGCGTCGGAGCCGGCGACCGGCAGATGTACGAGAATTATTTTCGGGGCCTCGGCGTCGTGCCGGCCCTTGCCGGGGACAAGGACCAGCCCTCGGGCGTGCTGGTGACGCTGCTCGACCCTCGGGGAGAACGCAGCTTTCTCACCGATCGCGGCGCCAATCTCAACCTGTCGCTGGATGACTTGCCCGAGAGCCTGCTCGAGGGCGTCGGACTGGTGCTGGTCTCGGGCTACAGCTTCTTTGCCGCCGGGCCGCGCGCGGCGGTGCAGGGCCTGCTGCGGATGGCGCGGGCAAGGGGCGTCTCCATCGCCATCGACCCCGCCTCGATCGGGTTTCTCGACGAGGTTGGCCCTAGCGTCTTCCGCGACTGGGTGGGCAGGGCGGAGTGGATCTTTGCCAATGAGAGCGAGGCGGAACTGCTGACCGGCGAAGCCGATTTCGACGCGCAGATGCGGGCCCTGGGCGACCAGTTCACCCATGTGGTCATCAAGCGCGGCCGGTTCGGCGCAGCGTTGGGCGGCCGGAATGGCGTCAGTCACAGCCAGCCGGCCCCGGTCGTGCCGGTGGTGGATACGACCGGTGCGGGCGACGCCTTTGCTGCGGCTTTCGTGGCCGCACTGCTTCGCAGCGAGCCGGAGCACGCCTGTCTGGCCGCGGGGATCGAAGGCGGCGCCAAGGCGGTGCAGTTCGTCGGCGGCCAGCCTCAATAAGGGGCCGCGCCTCCGGGGCAGGGCTTGATCGATCCGTAGCCCGTCCTATCTCAGGGCCAGTCATTCACCATAGGAGGCCGGCCATGAAGAGCGCGGTATTCACCCAGTTCGGTTCGCCCGAAAAGGTTCTGTCATCCGAGGATCGGGCGCGTCCCGAGCCGGGCAAGGGCCAGGTGCTCGTGCGCATGGTGCTCTCGCCCATTCATAACCACGATCTCATGACGATTGCCGGCCAGTATGGCTTCAAGCCGGAACTGCCCTCGGTGCCCGGCACGGAGGCCGTGGGCGTGGTCGAAGCGCTGGGTGAAGGGGTCACCAACGTCAAGCAGGGCCAGCGCGTCGCGGGCGGCGGCACGGCGACCTGGGCCGAATATTACCTGGCCGACGCGGCGCGGCTGGTGCCGGTGCCGGATGGGGTGAGCGACGAGACCGCCTGCCAGCTCGTCTCCATGCCGTTGAGCGCCAAGATGCTGCTCGAGACCCTCGATCTCAAGGCGGGTGACTGCTTGGTGCAGAATGCCGCCAATGGGGCGGTGGGCAAGCTTGTGGCGCAATATGGCGCCGAGCGCGGCATCAAGGTGCTTGGCCTCGTGCGCCGCTCGGCGGCAGTCGACGAACTCAAGGCGCTGGGGATCGACAATGTCGTGGCTACCGATGCGAATGGCTGGGTCGAAAAGGCCCGCAGCCTGACCAGCGGTGCGCCCGTCATGCGGGCCATCGACTCGCTGGGCGGCGATGGTCCGTCGCAGGTGCTGGCCGTAGCGTCCGACGGGGCGGAATTGATCAGCTTCGGGGCCATGACGCAGCGGCCGCTCAAGATCACGGCGGGAGACCTTCTGTTCCGTGGCATCACGGTCAAGGGCTTCTGGGGCGCCAAGCCGCCGGTCAAGCCCGAACGGATCGGCGAGCTCCTTGGGGAGCTGGTGCGCGATGCGGCGGCCGGCAAGCTGGTGATGGAGATCGAGAAGGCCTATCCCATCGAAGAGGTCGCCGAGGCGGCCCGGGCCAGCGACGAGCCGGGCCGCAAGGGCAAGATCGCTATCCGCGGTTAGGCTGCGCGGGCCTCATGGGCGATAGTCTGCCGTCGCCGAGATCACCGCGTCGGCCGGCAAGCTCGCCAGGAATTCGAGAGCGCTGGCACTGTTGATTGCCGTGAGCGGCAGTCCTTCCCCACTCTCGAACTGCAAGGACCAGTTGCCCGTTGGCTCGGGCAACGCCGTGATGAAGCGGACGATGGATTCGGCACTGGCCATCGAAATCATGCGTTCGGGCAGATCGCGAATGAGGGTGGAAAAGCCGATCTGCTGTTTGGTGACCGACTTGTCGGTGCCGATAAACAGCGGTCCGAGCAGGCGGTCGACCACACCATTGTCCTCCAAAGCGAGGCGGAAGTCATGGATACGGCCGCTTTCATCAGGCGAGAGGATCATGTCGAGCGCGGTATTGTCGAATTGCGAAAAGGACGCACTGATCTCGAAGCGCCCGAGATCTCCCGCATCGATGGCAAAGCGCTCGAGTTCGGCGGTCAACGCATCGGGCTGGGTTGTATAGACAAGCTCAATGTCCAGCTTTTGCCGCGGCGCGAAATCGGCCGAAAAGCCGTTCAACGTCAGGTCCGCGGCAACCAGTGTTTCGTTGCGGTGAAAGACATCGAGCAGGTTGGGGCTGAGGAGCACCATTTCCTCCACATCGAAGCGCACCTCAAAACTGGCGACGAAACCGATATTGGTGAAGCGACAGCCGCCCGGCACATCCTCCACAACCGTCGCTGGCGTTGAAACGAGTTCGCCGCGTGCCAGCTTGAGAAGGGCACGGCAGTCACGCAATGGGGCTGGCTCACCGACTTCCTGGGCCTGGGCCACGGCAGGAAGCAACAGCGAAGCGGTGAGAAGGGCAGCAAGGCGGCCTGGCATGAGAGAAGATCCCTGTCGTCGGCGGTGCAATCTCATTGTGCCGGAAACGAGGGCGGCAATGCGGCCTGCGGCACCAATCTAATGCAGCCCCAGCATCTTATCCTGCTCGCGCCGCAAGGCATAAAGCCGCGTCGTGGTGTCGGGCTGGGCATTGGCGCTGGTGATCAGTTCGCCCTTCCTGACCGGAGCCGTGACCTTGCCGCCTTCGAGCAGGCCCACTGGCAAGGCGCCTGCAGCCCGGGCGTCGGTGACGGTCATGGCATAGGAGCGGTAGCAGGTCTCTCCAATCGCATCGAGCGGATCGCCGGGCTTGAGGTCGCGCTTGGCGACGGCACAGACCTCGGCCACCGGACGGGGCAGGGGCACCATGTCGGGCCTGCCGGTCAGCATGATGCGGGCGCAGGTCAGCGGCACTTCAAGGCTCGTCAGGTGATAGGGCCGGAAGAAGGCGTAGTAGGGCCCATGGCCGATATGAAGGTCGTCCATGCGCTCGATGATGCGGGGGTGCTCGGCCTTGACGATGACGAAGACGCCGGGCGCCACGCCCTTGCCGATGGTAAAATCGACCACGCCCGACTTGTTGAGAATGCCGCCATCGGCCTTGGGAATGAGCACCTTGGCCATGTCGTCCCGGTTGGTCGCGGGACCATGCATGCCCGGAATGTCGGGGAGGAGGCCGGTGGCGTTGGCAATTGCGGTCATTTCGACGGCGGTCTTGCTGCCATCGACGAACTCGACCAGCATGCGCGGATTCATGTTCCGGCGCGTGGCTTCCTCGCGATAGTCGTCGGGCACGGCGTCGTGCTTGAGCGGATTGTTCTTGCCCTTGCCGGCGGCGACGATGTCGAGGCCGAGGGCGGAGACGAATTCAATCAGTTCCATGCAGGAGCTCGGCTCGTCGCCGGCGCCGACCGAATAGACGACGCCGAGCTTGTCGGCCTGGGCCTTGAGGTAAGGGCCGATGGTGACGTCGGCCTCGACATTCATCATCACCAGATGCTTGCCATGCTCCATGGCCATGAGATCGTAGTCCGCGGCTACACCAGGCTTGCCGGTGGCGTCGATGACGACGTCGATATTTGGCGTCGTCACCAACGTCTCGGCCGAAGTGATGGCGATCTTGCCCGCCTCGATGGCGGCGGTCGCCGCCGCCGGGCTGTCCGCGGTCCGGCCCTTCTTGTCATCGCCATAGGCAATGGTCATGGCCTCGAGCGCGGTATGGGGGCGGCGCGTGGCGATGGCGGCCATCTCGACGCCCTGCATCAGGCTCATCTGGGTGACGAGATCGGTGCCCATTTCGCCCGAACCGATGACGCCGACGCGGATGGTCTTGCCCTCGGCAGCGCGCTGGGCGAGGTCACGGGCAATGCCGGTGAGAGCTATTCTGGAGGGCATGGGGCGGTCCGGTCTGATGTTGGGGATGCGATAAACCGGTGCGGAGGCGGGGGCAAGGGATAACGGAAATGGCGGGGCCGGTGTTTGTAGCCCAGCCATTCGACCATAGGTCTCATGGCCTCTGACCCTCCAACCGCGCCACTGGCGCGTTTGGCCGCAATGCGGACGGGATCGCCTTTCGAGCACAGCTCTCAAGGCCTATTCGGCTTCAGTCGCGCCACTGGCGCGCCTGATCCCTCCGGGCACGCCTCATAGTTAGCGATTCTTAAACCGTTCGGGCGGAATATGCCGCTTGGAGAGGACTCCGAGGGCACCCTTACGAAATGTCGAAGCAAGCCAAGCAGACGGTCGCCTTGCCAGAGGTCATCGATCTGGATGCCATCGATGGCATCCGGGACGTATTGATCGACGCGCTCGAGGAAGGACCGGTCACGGTCGAGGCCAGCGCGGTCGAGAGGGTTTCCACCAATGCGCTTCTCCTGCTGATCAGCGCCGCCGAGACGGCGCGTCGGCACCATTTCGATTTCAGGATTGAGGCGCCGAGCGCGGCCATGAATGCCGCGATCGAGCGACTGGGCCTCAAGGCCCGGTTTTCAGGGATGATGACACCATGACGTTGCGCGTACTCACAGTCGATGACTCGCGGACCATTCTGGCCATGCTGCACCATACGCTCAGCAATGCCGGTTTCGAGGTCCTGCAGGCCGAAGACGGCAAGCAGGGATTGGACGTGCTCAAGGCGCAGGATGTCGACGTGGTCATCACCGACATCAACATGCCCGTCATGGACGGGATCGAATTCATCAAGAATGTCCGCGCCAGCGGCCAGCACAATTCGCTGCCCATCCTGATCCTGACCACCGAGACCAGCCAGGACAAGCGCGACCAGGGCAAGGCTGCCGGCGGCACCGGCTGGATCGTCAAGCCTTTCGACCCGGAAAAGCTGATCTCGGTCATCCACCGCGTCGTGCACTAAAGGATTACCAGACCCAGAAGGGTCGGATGGGCGTAGCATGAGTGATCTCGACGATTTCAAGGCCACCTATTTCGACGAATGTTCCGAGCTTCTGACCGAGCTCGAGGAGCAGTTCGCCGCCATCGAGGAGGGCGAGCGCGGCTCGGACCGGCTCAATGCGGTGTTCCGTGCCATCCACTCGATCAAGGGCGGGGCCGGGGCCTTCGGCTTTTCGGCGCTGGTGGGGTTTGCCCATGCCTATGAGACGCTGCTCGACTATGTGCGCGACGGCCGTATCGAATTGACCGATGACGTGGTCAATCTCTGCATCCGCGCCAATGACATCGTCGCCGACCACGTCAATGCCGCCCAGTCCGGCGAGGACCTGCCGGCCGACTATGGCGCAGAGGAAAAATCGCGCTTCGATGCGCTGGCGCGCGGCGATGCCGCAGCAGACGGCGACGACGAAATCGGCGACATCGTCGAGGATTTCGACATCGACTTCACCCCGGTGATGGTCAATCTCGATGCCATGCCCGCGGGCGAGGCGCCGATCGAGGACGTGTTCGATACCGCGCCCATGGCGGCGGCCGAGGGGCAGTGGGAAATCCGCTTCACGCCGCATCGCGCGCTCTATGCCCGCGCCAACGATCCGCTGCTGCTGTTCCGCGAGCTCGCTGCGCTGGGCACGATGCAGGTGCGCGCCATTGTCGGCGACGTGCCGCCGCTGAGCGATTTCGAGCCCTTTGCCGTCTATTGCGCCTGGGAGATCACGCTCGTTTCGCCGGGCCTTACCGAAGCCTCGATCCGCGAAGTGTTCGAATTCGTCGATGGCGACTGCGACATCGTCATCGCCCAGGCCGGCACCGTGCCGGGCATGGATCTCGGCGGCTTCGATATTCCAGAGCCCGACATGCCGGTCGCGGTCGAAAGCGCCGAGCCGGACCTGTCGAGCCTCCTGGCGCTGACCGAAGAAGAAGTGGCCGAGCCGGTCACGGCGGCCTTTGCGGCGCCGGCCAGCTCTGCGCCCGAACCGCCAGTCGCGCCTGCCGGCAGGCAGGCCTTCGAAGAGGCGCCGGCGCTGAGCTTTGCTGCGCTGGCCGCCGAGATCACGCCGACCCCGCGCCCGGCCGCCAAGGCCGAGGTCGTTCCCGTCGTGGCCGCCAAGGCCGCGCCTGCGGCCGGCGGCGAGACCGAGGACGGCGGCAGCCGCTCGGTTGGCGTACAGTCCATCCGCGTCGATCTCGACAAGGTCGACCGCGTCGTCAACATGGTGGGCGAACTCGTCATCACCCAGTCCATGCTGACCCAGCAGATGGATGAGACGCTGCGCGCGCGCTATACCGAACTGGTGCGCGGGCTCGAAGTTTTGGCCCAGACCACGCGCGGATTGCAGGACTCGGTCATGGCCATCCGCGCCCAGCCGGTCAAATCCGTCTTCAGCCGCATGCCGCGCCTCGTGCGCGAGCTGGCCACCAAGACATCCAAGAAGATCAAGCTCGAAACCATCGGCGAGAATACCGAGATCGACAAGACGGTGATCGAGCAGCTCTCCGATCCGCTGACTCACATGATCCGCAATTCGGCCGACCACGGCATAGAGAGCCCGGAAAGGCGCCTCGCCGCCGGCAAGCCCGAAAGCGGCACGATCCGGCTTTCGGCCGAGCAGGCGGGCGGCAATATCCTCATCATCGTCGAGGACGACGGGGCCGGCATCAATCGCGAACGGGTGCTGAAACTGGCGCGCGACAAGGGGATCGTGGCGCCCGATTTCACCCCGACCGACGAGCAGATCGACCAGCTGATCTTTGCGCCGGGCTTTTCGACGGCCGAGGCGGTCAGCGACATTTCCGGCCGCGGCGTCGGCATGGACGTGGTGCTCTCCAATATCAAGAAGATCGGCGGCTCGGTGCATGTGCGAAGCTGGACCGGCAAGGGCTGCCGCATGACCCTGCGCCTGCCGCTGACGCTGGCCGTGCTCGACGTCATGCTGGTCAAGGTCGGGGGCGGACCCTATGTGGTGCCGCTGTCCTCGATCGTCGAGACCATGCAGTGCTCGCGCGCCAGCTTCGAGCGCGTGCCCTCGGGCGGCCGCGTGCTGCAGGTGCGGGGCGAATATGTGCAGGTCATCGACCTGGGACGCCGCTTCGGGCTCACGACGCAAACCGCGGCAGACGACCAGTTCGTCGTACTGTGCGAAACCGAGGGCAACCAGAAGGTGGCCCTGGTGGTGGACGACATCATCGGCCAGCAGCAGGTGGTGATCAAATCGCTCGAGGAAAATTTCGAGCGCGTCGAAGGCATTGCCGGAGGCACCATCCTGGGCGATGGCAATGTGGCGCTGATCGTGGACGTGCAGGGCCTGCGCACCACGCATCTGCATCAGAACGCGGCTTAGTTCGACTGCACCGGACGGCGTTAAGGGATTGGCGTGGATTGGCACGCTAGTGTGAAGCAAAGGCCCAGGACGGGCCGGGAGTAAAGGCGAGTAAGATGGAAGCGCTGAGCCTTCGCGACGATGTGAGCGACAAATCGGCCCTGGCCGGGCAGAACACCCTGCAATTGATCGCCTTCTCGATCGGCGAGCAGACCTATGGCGTGGAAATCACCACGGTGCGCGAAATCCGCGCCTGGAACGGCGCCACCCCGCTCCCCAATACCCGCGAATTCGTGCGCGGCGTCATCAACCTGCGCGGCACGATCGTGCCGATCTTCGACCTGCGCGCCCGCTTCGGCGACGGCCAGACCTCGCCCACCAAGAACCATGTCGTGGTGGTGATGAGCGTCGGCGACAAATGGGTCGGCATCCTCGTCGATGCGGTCAGCGACATCCTCACCGTCAACCGCGACGACATCCACAACGTGCCCGAAGGCAATTCCATCGACACCGAACTCCTCAACGGCATCGTCACCCACGAAAGCCGCATGGTCGGCCTCATCGACCTGCACGCCGTGGTCTCGGGCGCCAAGATGGACGGCTAGGGCCGGTCTGGTTCGGAAAGAGTTTGAGGGGCGCCGCAAGGCGCCCTTTGTTTTTGGCGGGGATGGGGTGGGGAGGGGTCTGGCAGTTTTTAGCGGCCAAATCCCCATACCCAACAGATCAGGCGTTTAGAAATGGCCTCATGGCCTTCGCCATTTCTCCGGCCATCTCTATACGTCGTATCCATTGCAACGCGTCTTCGTCGTAACTATCGACCTGAGAGCCGTACTCGTCGATTGTCCGGTATGAGAGACCGTGTGCCTCGACGTAGCCGACCTCGTATCCCAGGCTCTCAATCAGCAACGGCCATTCCACGTCATTTGCAATGCTGTCGACCCGACTATTTTCGACCAAGTCGGCGGCAACCTTTCGATCCATTCGACGGATTGCAAACAGAAGATCGGCGCGTCGTCCCGACATCAGTTGGTAGGCTTCGTTGACCGGCACTTCGGTCTCGCGCAACCGCCGTGGAATGTGCCGCATTGCCTCATCGGTGCGACCGATAATGAGAAATTCCGACGCCGGATGACTCTCCAGGCATTGGCCCATCTCTTCGGCATCCATCTCAATCCACCGAAGAACATGATCGATATCGGAGTAGAGCACGCGCGAGCCATCGAGCTGGAGTGCGAGACGAACCGCATCTCTGCGGGCACGCCCAATGATCGCTTCACCCACAGGGTGATAAGCAACAAGGGCACCAAGCTCACCTTGCAGGACATCGGCAACGTTCGGTGCCGTCGCCTCAGTCAGGCTGACGGCAATTCCTGAGAAAAACTCCCGAAGTTTCGGCGCCAACTGCAAGAGTGGAGCCGACAGTCGACCCTCTGTATCGTGTAGGACCGTCGCCAAGACAAGCCCGTCCGCCATGTATCATCCTCCCAAATGAACGACAGATAGTAATCGCAGAAGCTGCGTATTCAACCAGGGGTCTGGATCAACGAAAGTAGGTGGTGGCGGATGACTGCTTACAGGGAATGGAAATCGCGCCCGTAGTGACCGAAATGGGGGCGAAAGCAGTCCTTCGGATTTGTCTCGCTGTTTCCCTCCCCACCGGCCGTCACCCTCGGCCTTGAGCCGAGGGCTCTGTACTTTGGGATTTCGGCAGGGACGCCGCGAAGCGGCGCAAACCCTGACGGCGCGATTTCTGGGGTGAGATCGCAAAGTGAAGAGCCCTCGGGTCAGGCCCGAGGGTGATGTGCGGTGTTGCCATGCCCCCGGGTCATGAGACGTCTACAGCGACCCACTGCAATGACTGACCCGGCACAAGCGGGTCTCTTCCACCCACAAGCCAAAAATTATCCCCGGTCTCCAATCCCGCGCCATACTCTACCCATCTCTCCCGCAACGGGCGGTCTGCAGCGACCAGAGGCGGGGGGTGCCGGTTGGGCACTGGGTCGCTCCTGGGCCTGGCTGCTTGGCGGGTCACCTTGCGACGAGCGATCAAAAGGGGCTGGGTTGGGCAGTAGAAACCCGGCGCTCCGGGACGGCTTCCGTCTCACTATTATTTACTCAGAGGCGAAGGTCGTCTCGGGGCACCGCTCGACTTGTTTCACCGCGACGCTGCAAGGCCCGCGGGCGTTCGGCATGGCCTTTGGCCTGCGGCACGATCTTTGACACGATCCTTGGGTGTCGGCGCGAGCGGAAAAAGGCGCATTGAGCGCCGGCGTCGAACGAGCGGACGGATTGGCTAGAAAAGTTCGGCGTCGCCGTGGGCCTGGTGGGCGGCGATGCCCGAAAGGGCGGGGACGCGCAGTTCGTCGAGGGTGAGGCTGGCCCAGATCTCGTCATAGACCGAATCGGGGGCGGTGGGCGGCAGCAGGGCGAACTGGCGCACGGCCAGCGCCATGTTGTGGCAGCGTTGCTCGATGCGGTCCTGGCCCTGGAGCGCGGTGATGATCAGCTGCACGGCTTCGCGCACGGTGGGGTCCTTGCCCAGCTGCTTTTCGGCGAGCAGTTCGAGCGCTTCGGTGATGCCTTCGAGCATGGATGCGGTCTGCCGTGCCGTTTCGTCCAGCTCTCTTGCGAGTTTTTGCAGTGACATCGATGCGAATTCCTAGCCCCGTTCCGGCAAACCTATAGCGCCATTTCTAAATCTCTCCTTGCCGAATTGGGGCCCGGCCGCGAACTCGTATGTCGTGGTTAGCAATTGGCTAACGAGTTTAATTCTACCATCGGAACAATTCGCCCGCAGAGGTAGATGAAGTCCAAATGCCCCTCCCGAATACCCTGCCACCCGAGTTCGATCGAGGGGTAGTGACGACCGTCCACCAGGGCGACTGCCATGTTTCCAACGCCGCCGACATCACGTTCTCCACCGTGCTGGGTTCGTGCATCTCGGCCTGCGTGCGCGATCGCGTGGCGCTGGTTGGGGGCATGAACCACTTTCTGCTCGCCGAGCAGTCGGGATCGGCCAAGGACCGCTACGGGGCGTCGGCCCGCTATGGCGCCTTTGCCATGGAGCAGCTCATCAACAAGGTGCTGAGCCAGGGCTCGGGCAAGAAGGGCAATCTCGAAATCAAGGTGTTCGGCGGGGGCAAGATCAATTCGGCGCTCGACGATGTGGGCGCCAAGAATATCGACTTCGTCCGCCAGTTCCTGCACGACGAGGGCTATGTCGCCACCTCCGAGGATCTGGGGGGCAGCTTTGCCCGGCGCGTGCTGTTCAAGCCGCATTCGGGCCGGGCTTTCGTCAAGCGCCTCGACAGCGATGTGGGCGCCAACGTCGCCCGCGAGGAAATCGCGCTGGCCAGGCGCCGCGTCGTGGTGGCGCCGCCGGTGGACGATATCGAACTGTTCTAGTCCTCGGTCTGGCAGCGGTAGACTTTCGAAAGTCTTACTGCCGGGCAGTTGTTTAGAGGTTTGATTAACCATTCCGGCGCTAGGGTTCACCCATGCCGGACCATGCCGCCTTTGCAGTTGATTCGCGTCCTCCCCATCGGGGACTGCGCCTCATGCTGGCCGCATCCGGGCTTTGGACATTCTATGGCGCCGCAGCGGGCGGGCTGCTCCTGGCCATGGGGCCAGGACCGGCCTGGTTCGCGGCTGCGGGCAGTCTTGCGGGACTTGCCATTGCGGGGTCGCTGATCGGCGGCCACATGGCCGATCGGCGCGAAGCGGCGCGCCTCGCCGCGGTGGCGCAGGCGGCGGGGCTTTCCGACCGTCCGGGCGAAGTGCTTTCCATCGCCGGCATCGTGGCGCGGCTCGGCCGGCGGCTCGAGCGGGCGCATCATTTCCGGGCCGCAATCAGCGCCGTCGAGGCACCATTGCTGGTGATCGACGAGAAGGGCGTGATCCTGGCGGCCAGCAATGGCATGGAGCGCCTGGCGCCGCAGGCCCGCGAGGGGCAAACGCTCGATGGCCTGTTCGGCGCCGGCTATCTCGACGGCGGCGGCGGCGCCCCGGCCGAAGCGCTGGTCATGCTGCGCGGACAGCGGCTCATGGCCTATCGGCGGGCCCTGCCATCGGGCCGCTATGCGCTCGAGCTCAAGCCGGCAGGCCAGTTCATCGAGGATGACGAACTCGACAGCCTCCTCGCCGCGCTGGGGCAGGGGCAGACCGGTTTCCGTTTCGATCCCGATACGGTGGCCACCCACCCGGCGCTTGCCGGGTTCAACCAGGCACTCGAAAGCCTCGATGCCGGCGTGACGCAGCTGCGCGCCGTGATGAGCGGGGAAGCGCTCGGTGACACGAGCCTGCCGCTGGCGGACGAGGCACAGATCGTCATCGACCTTTTCGCCGGGCTCGACGAACAGCAGCGCGACGAAGCCCAGGCACGGGCTTCGCTCGAAACAAGGTTGGCATCGGTCAAGACGCTGCTGGCCCAGTTCGAGGCGCGGGCTGCCGAACTCGAACAGACGGCCGAAAGCGGGCGGCAGGCGCTGGCGGCCGGGGTCGCGAAAATGACCGGCCTCGAGGCGGAACTGGCCCAGGCGCGGCGGCGCAATGAAGAGGCCGATGCGCTTGCCGGAAAGGTGGAACAGGCTGCCGAGCGGACACGGGCGCTGGTCAGCGAGATTGCCCGCATGGCCCAGGAAATCGACACGATGACGGCGGGCATCGAGGATGTGTCCTTCCGCACCAATCTCCTGGCGCTCAATGCCGCGGTGGAAGCGGCAAGGGCGGGCGAAAAGGGCGCGGGATTTGCCGTGGTGGCCGACGAAGTGCGGCAGCTGGCGCAGGTCACCAACCGCTCGGCCAAGGACATTCGCGTCATCGCCGACAAGGGGCGGGCACAGGCCCGCATCGGGCTCGACGAGGCAGAGGACCTGCAAAAAATCACCGCCGCGCTGCGGGAGAATTTACGCAATCTAAGCAATGGCTCGGCCAGTATCATCGCGATTGCGGAGGCCGGAGCGGGCGCGAGGAGCGCCCACCACTCTGCAAGGCCGATGGTCGAAAAGCCTGGTCAGGAGACCGGCATCGGCCAGCGCGCCGCCAGCTAGGACCGGAAGAAACCGGCATATAAGGGGTGGTTGCATGGAACAGGGGGAATATTCCCTGAGCGAGCGGGAGTTCGCGCGGATCAAGGCGCGGGTCTATTCGGTGGCCGGCATATCGCTCAGCGATGCCAAGCGCACTCTCGTCGTGTCCCGCCTCTCCAAGATCGTCCGCGCCCTGCGGCTTCCCAGCTTCGACGCCTATGTCGACTATCTCGAACGCGGCGGTACCGCGCAGGACGGACAGGATTTCGTCAATGCGCTGACCACCAACCTCACGCGCTTTTACCGCGAGGACCACCATTTCGATCACCTGCGCAGCTATATCGGCGAGCTGATGGCGGCGCGGCCCCGCGGCACGCGGTTGCGGATCTGGTCGGCCGGCTGCTCGACGGGGCAGGAGCCCTATACGATCGGCATGGACCTTCTGGCCGCCTTTCCCGATCTCAGGCGCTGGGACTTCAAGATCCTCGCGACAGACATCGACACGGCCGTGCTCGCCAAGGCGGCCGGTGGGATCTATCCCGAAAGCGAATTGAGCGGGCTGTCGCCGGTGCGGGCGCGCCAGCTCGAGCGCGTCGGGGACGGAACGATCCGCATTCCGGCGGCAGTGCGTGAACTGGTGTCGTTCAAGCCGCTCAACCTCATCGGCCCCTGGCCGATGAAGGGGCCGTTCGACGCCATCTTCTGCCGTAACGTGGCGATCTATTTCGACAAGCCCACCCAGGGCGAAGTGTTCGGCCGCTTTTCCAAGCTGATGGCGCCGGAAGGCTTTCTCTATATCGGCCACTCGGAAAATCTGGGTTCGGGAGGCGACGGGTTCCGGCTGGTGGGCAAGACCATCTACCAGTCGAAGGAAAAACTGAACAGAAGAGCTGCATGATGAGCATCAAGGTTCTGGTCGTCGACGACTCGGCGCTAATCCGCGAGGTGCTCGGGCGCATGCTGACGCGGGACGGCGACATCGACGTCGTAGGGACCGCGGTCGATCCGATCGAGGCACGCGAGAAGATCAAGGCGCTCGATCCCGATGTCGTTACGCTCGATATCGAAATGCCCAATATGAACGGGCTGGCCTTTCTCGAAAGGCTGATGCGGCTCAGGCCGACGCCGGTCGTCATGGTTTCGACGCTGACCAAGAAGGGCGCGAGCGAAACGCTCCTGGCGCTGGAATTGGGCGCGGTGGATTTCGTCGCCAAGCCGAGCGTCGAATTTTCCGGTGGGCTCGACGCCTTCGGCGCCGGGCTGCGCGACAAGATCCGCGCTGCCGCCAAATCAGATGTCCGCGGCCGTTCGGCGAGCCGGGCGGACGTACCAAAGACCAACAAGACCCCACTCAAGACTGCAGCGGCGCCCGAGGGCGCGCTGATCGCCATCGGCGCCTCGACCGGCGGGGTGGAAGCCATCCGAGCGGTCCTCAGCGAATTGCCGGCCGACTGTCCGCCCGTCGTGATCGCCCAGCACATGCCGGCCGGCTTTACCGGCCGATTTGCGGCGCGGCTCGACGAGCTTTGTGCGCTGAAGGTCGTGGAAGCGGAAGACCGCATGCCGCTCCTGGCGGGGCATGCCTATGTGGCGCGTGGAGACTATCATCTGCGGGTCGAAAAGTCCTCGGGCCAACTCAAGTGCCGCCTCGCCCAGGACGGGCTTGAAAGCGGGCATCGGCCCAGTGTCGACGTGCTGTTCGAATCGGTGGCCAAGACGGTCGGTGCCATGGCGGTGGGCGCCATCCTCACCGGCATGGGCCGCGACGGGGCGCGGGGCCTCAAGCTGATGCGCGAGGCGGGCGCCTATACAGTTGGGCAGAGCCAGTCATCGGCCCTCGTCTACGGCATGCCGCGCGTTGCCTTCGAAGAGGGCGCCGTGGTCGAGCAAGCGCCGGTGGAGCAGATTGCCGCCAAGCTGGCCAGTGCGCTGATCAAACTCAAGTCGGCGGCCTGACCGGCTGGCGACAATGCCGTCCCGGCGATTGAGAGAATTGTAACGCTTGGCTCCTAGAGTCGGGGCAAGTGCGGCCCGAAGGCCGAAGGCGCGTAGAGGTAAGAACGACCATGCCAAAAGCAAGCGCTGTCAGCGTCCTGATCGTTGACGACCAGCAGTCGATGCGCGGCATCTGCAAGTACATTCTCACCCAATTGGGATTTAAGGACATCATCGAGGCCAAGTCCGGACGCGACGCTCTGGGCAAGCTCGAAAAATCCAATGTCGATCTCATCATTTCCGACTGGAACATGGAAGATATCGACGGGCTGACCCTGCTCAAGGTGATCCGCAAGCATCCCCGGACCCAGGCCATGCCGTTCATCATGGCGACCGGACGCTCGGATAAGGAGCAGGTCAAGGAAGCCATTTCCTTCGGGGTCAACAACTACATCATCAAGCCCTTCGACGCCTCGACGATGAAGAAGCGGATCGAAGCCGTGATCGGCGCGCTGACCTGATCTAGCGCACCTCGATCAAGTTTGCGCCCTCGCCCCCTGCGGCGGGGGCGTTTTCGTATCGGCACCGTGACCTCTGGATAGCCTATTGCCCAAAAATTACGCCATCTGCATTTGTCCGTAACAAGTGATTAAGCGGCTAGCTATATCGTTTCCATGATTGACGTGAAGCAACACGTCACGGCTGCCCGCGACGGACCTGTTTGAGGTCCGGGGAGAGCGCGGAGGGACGGGCCGGTTTGGGGGAGACGAGATTTCATGACATTCATTCCACAGCTGAAAATCGCCCAGAAACTGCCCCTTGCCCTGGTCGGTTCGGCCCTGGTCGTCAGCGCGGGCGTCGGCATTGCCAGCTATCTGATTGGCCTCGGCACAGTGCAGGAACAGCGCGAGCAGTCGATGCAGGCTTCGCTGACCACGGCCAGTTCCATGGTGAGCGACTATTTCTCCAGCGCGGAAGTCGACCTGCGTCTCTTCGTGCAGCGGTCCGATACCGTCACTGCGATGAAGAATCTCGCGCGCGCCTTCGATGAATTGCGCATGGGGCTGCAGGAGCGCGCGGTGACGCAGTTGCAGACTGCCTATGTCACCGAAAATCCCGATCCGGAAAACCGTGCAGCGGTGGATAGTGTCGGCGCCAAGGGCGCGACCTATGATGCGCCGCACAAGCGTTTCCATCCCGGCTTCCGTACGCTGATGCAGGAGCGCGGCTACGCGGACGTGCTGCTGATAAGTGCCGCGGGCGATGTGGTCTATTCGGTCGCCAAGAATACCGACTTCGTGTCCAATGTGTTGACCGACAGCGCCAGTGCCGCCTCGGGCCTGGGCCAGGCCTTTGCCGCGGCCAAGGGCCTGGCCGACGGCGAAGCGGCCTTTGTGGATTTTTCGGTCTATGGTCCGGCCGGCATGCCGCAGAGCTTCATGGCCATGCCCGTCTACGACAAGGACGAGAATACCGGCGTCATGGTCCTTGCCATTTCGCCGGCCGATCTCAGCGCGCGAGTTTCGAGCCTGTCCGGCCTGGGGCTCAGCGGCGAAGTGATTGTGGTGGGTGCCGATGGCCTTCTGCGTAGCGAGTCGCCGCGCACCGAAGAAAGTGACGTTCTCGTCACGACCCTTACTTCGCCGGTCATTGCCGGGGCCTTTGCGGGTGAAACAGGGGAAGGGCTCAGCACCGACTATCGCAATGCACCCATGGTGGTCCGTGCGCAGCCGGTGAGCGTCCATGGCGTGACCTGGGCCGTAGCCGCAGTGCAGCCGCAGGACGAGGCCTATGCGGCAGTCGTCGAAATGCGCAACATGACCATCCTCGTCGGCGGGGTGTTGCTGGCCATTGCCGCGCTGGTGGGCTTCTTCTTTGCTCGCTCCATCAGCAAGCCCATCAGCCGGCTGACCGGCACGATGGAAGCGCTGGCCGATGGTGACCTCTCGGTCGAGGTCAAGGGTGCGCGCCGTGCTGATGAAATCGGGGCCATGGCCCGGGCGGTCGAGGTGTTCCGCGAGAATGCGCTCAAGGTCAATGAGATGACCGAGGCCGAGGCCGCGCGCATCGTTGCCACGCAGGCGGAACGCGCCGCGATGATGCAGGAGCTGCAGCGGGCCTTCGGCCAAGTGGTGGATGCCGCTATTGCCGGCGATTTCTCACGCCGCGTAGATGCAGAATTCCCTGATGACGAGCTCAATACGCTGGCCCGCTCGGTCAATGGCCTGGTCGAGACCGTTGACCGTGGGCTTTCTGAAACCGGCTCGGTTCTGTCGGCGCTGGCCAATACCGATCTGACCCAGCGCATGGAAGGCGACTATCAGGGCGCCTTTGCACGTCTCAAGACCGACACCAATGCGGTGGCCGAAAAGCTGACCGATATCGTGGGCCAGTTGCGCGACACCTCGCGCACGCTCAAGACCGCGACGGGGGAAATCCTCTCGGGTGCCAACGATCTGTCCGAGCGCACGACGCGTCAGGCAGCGACGATCGAGGAGACCTCGGCGGCCATGGAGCAACTGGCCACGACCGTGCTGCAGAATGCCGAGCGCGCCAAGGAAGCTTCGACGGTTGCGACCGGCGTAACCCATACCGCCGAAGAAGGCGGGCAGGTGATGAACCAGGCTACCGCGGCCATGGAGCGTATCACCCAGTCCTCGGCCAAGATTTCCAACATCATCGGGCTGATCGACGATATCGCCTTCCAAACCAACCTCTTGGCGCTCAATGCCTCGGTGGAAGCCGCGCGCGCCGGAGAAGCGGGCAAGGGCTTTGCTGTCGTTGCGGTGGAAGTGCGGCGCCTGGCCCAGTCGGCAGCGCAGGCTTCGAGCGACGTCAAGGCGCTGATCGAGCAGAGCGCGGACGAGGTGAAGGGCGGGTCCAAGTTGGTGGCCGATGCCGCGACAAGGCTCGAGGAAATCCTGAGCTCGGCCCGATCCTCGAGCGAATTGATGAACAACATCGCGCGCGAAAGCCGCGAGCAGGCGTCCTCGATCGATGAAGTCAACACGGCGGTGCGGACCATGGACGAAATGACCCAGCACAATGCGGCGCTGGTGGAAGAAATGAACGCCTCGATCGAGCAGACCGAGGCGCAGGCCACCCAGCTCGACCGGATCGTCGATATCTTCGCGCTCGAACAGCGGACGGCCGCGCCGGTCGCGTCGCGCAAGCCGGCGGCCTCGCCCGGTCCGGTGCAGAGCCTGGCCCAAGGCGCGCGCGGGCTGCAGGCCAAGCTTTCGACCGCGGCCAGATCCTATCTCAGCAAGGGCAATGCTGCAGTCGACACCGACTGGAGCGAATTCTAGCCGAAGTAAAGGGGCGCGTAGAGCGCCCCTTTTACTTTGCGGTTCTGCCTGGTGCGGGCGCGATCTGCCTTGGGCGCTGTCAAAACAAGGCATAAGCGGCGCTATGGCTGGCGCGCCGGCGTCGGACATCACTTGGTCTGGCCCGAAGAGTGCACAAATTTGTTCTGAGTGCGCAGTTAATCTTCGATGAAATCGATTGCGGGGAAATCCGTACAGTTTTCGGTAAAGAGTTTCCCATAACGTTTTCCCGATTAAGTCGGTCTGGCGCCTCCCGGCTGCCGGATGCGCGAGGGGGAGAGACGCTATGAAACGGGTTGCGCGCCTTTTGGGGAACGTGCGCATGACGACCACCATCCTGGTGCTGGTCATGCTGTCGATCATCGGATCGATCGCGGCTGTATCGGGGGCCATTTATCTTAGCCTCCATGACCAGTCGATTGCCGACAGCCAGGTGCAACAGGAAACCAATCTGGGGGTCGCCACGACGATCCTCGAGCGGCGGATATCCGGTTCGGTGCTGACCTGGAACGAGGAAGGCAAGATCGCCGCCTTCCAGAGCTGGGCCATCCCGCCCTTTTACGACACCGAAGTGATCGACTCGGTGACGCGAGTCACCCGGCAGGACGCTGCCATCTACGTGACCGATGGTGCCACGGGCAATATGGTGTCCAAGACCACGAGCCTGACGCTGCCGGACGGCGCGCGCGCCGTGGGTGGTATCCTGCCAGCGGATAGCGACATCGTCGCCACGCTCAACTCCGGACAGGCGGTGCAGGGCGCGGTCGAGATCGACGGCGTCGCCTATAATGCCGCCCTGCAGCCGATCCAGAAGACCAATGGCGACGTCATGGGTGCCATCATGGTGGGTACACCGATGGCCCATGTGGAAGCCGCGGCCAATAGCGTGATATGGCTCATCGCCGTGGTTGGTGGCGCCGCCGTGATCGGGTTCGGCCTCCTGGGCTTTATCGCCTCGCGCCTCATCACCCGACCCATCCCCAAGCTGGCCCAGACCATGGATGTGGTGGCGCAGGGCAATTACGACGTCGATGTGCCCTTCACCGGCATGGGCAATGAAGTGGGCGCCATGGCGCGAGCCGTGGAAGTGTTCCGCGAAAACGGTCTGCGCGTCAGCCAGATGACCGAGGCGGAGGCGGCCCGCATCATTGCCGACGAGGAAAAGCGCCGCCAGATGATGGCGGAACTGCAAGGTGCGTTCGGCGAGGTGGTGGATGCCGCCATCGCCGGCGACTTCACCCGACGCGTCACCGCCGAATTCCCCGATGCCGAGCTCAACGGCCTGGCCGCCAGCGTCAACAACCTGGTGGGTACCTTCGATCGCAGCGTCGCCGAAGTCGGCGAAGTGCTGGGCGCCATGGCCGATACCGACCTTACCCGCCGGATGACGGGCGAATATGAAGGGGCCTTCGCCAAGCTCAAGTCGGACATCAATGCGGTGGGCGACAAGCTGACGGAGGTGGTGCTGCAGCTGCGCCAGACCTCGGGGTCGCTCAAGACCGCGACGGGGGAAATCCTCTCCGGGGCCAATGATCTTTCCGAACGCACCACGAAGCAGGCGGCAACGATCGAGGAAACCTCGGCCGCCATGGAACAGCTCGCCTCGACCGTGCTGGCCAATGCCGAGCGGGCCAAGAATGCCAGTGCCAGTGCTTCGCGCGTCACCCATACGGCCGAGGAAGGCGGGCGCGTCATGGATGCGGCCAATGACGCGATGGAGCGGATCACGGCCTCCTCGGCCAAGATTTCCAACATTATCGGCATGATCGACGACATCGCCTTCCAGACCAACCTCCTGGCGCTTAACGCCTCGGTGGAAGCAGCGCGTGCGGGGGATGCCGGCAAGGGTTTTGCCGTGGTGGCGGTGGAAGTGCGGCGGCTGGCACAAAGCGCGGCCAGTGCCTCCTCGGACGTCAAGGCGTTGATCGAACAGTCGAGCATCGAGGTGACGACCGGATCGAAGCTGGTGGGTGAAGCGGCCGGCAAGCTCGCCAGCATGCTCGAAGCGATCCGGGAAAATACCCAGTCGCTCGAAGCCATCGCCCGGGACAGCGCCGAGCAGGCGACCTCGATCGAGGAAGTGACCTCGGCCGTCCGCACCATGGACGAGATGACCCAGCACAATGCCGCTTTGGTGGAACAGACCAATGCCGCCATCGAGCAGACCGAGGCGCAGGCCACCGAACTCGACCGTATCGTCGATATCTTCGCCGTCGACCATGCCGGTAGCGAGCAGCGCATGGCGCCCGTGTCACATCGCACAGCACCGCCGGCACATGCCTCCAAGGTGGCACCCAAGGCCGCCCGTGCCTATCTCAGCCAGGGCAATGCGGCGATTTCGGCCGACTGGGACGAATTCTAGGCGCAGCCACTGCACAAAAACTGTGCGGTCTGCTCAGGCAGGCCGCAGAGGAACACGCATAGATAACACTCGGTTAATCCGACCCGACTAGGATTTGCCCCAAAATCTGTCGCCGTTCCGTGGGGGAGCAGGGCGACTCTTCGGGGGCCTGGCATGGTCAGCTCAATCAAGCGCTTTTTCGGAAACATATCTCTCACCACTGCCATTGCGGCCATGGTCATCGGTGCCATCCTGATATCGGTGTCCACCGTATCAGCAGCAATCTATATCAATCTCAGCGCGACGCTCAGCCAGCAGGCCGAAGACCAGCAGAGATCCAATCTCAAGACGGCAGCGACTATCCTGGCCAACAATCTGCCGGGCGCCGAAGTCATCTGGGGTGAGGACGGCTCGCTGGTTTCGATCAAGACCTTCGCCATGCCGCGCCAGTTCGTGAACCACGACCTGGTGGATTCCATCGTGCGTCTGACAGGCGAATCCGCGACCATTTTCGGCTTCGATCCAGGGCAGCAGGATTTCAACCGCCTGACCACGACGCTTGTCGGCGAAGACGGGGCCCGGCTTGTCGGCACCACCCTGGGTCGCAGCAACGACGCCTATGACACGGTGATGAGCGGCCAGGCTTATTTTGGCGAGGACGTGGTCGTCGGTCGCAGCTATTTTACCGCCTACCAGCCCATCGTCGACATGACCGGCACTCCGGTGGGCATCCTTTATGTCGGTCTCGACGAGGAACGCGTCGAGGGCGTCGTCACTGCGATGCTGACCCTGCTGCTGGCCATCAGCGTCGCGGCACTGGTGGTGCTGGGACTTGCAGGTTTCCTGATCTCGCGCGCGCTGATGGCACCTGTGCCACGTCTTGCCCGCACCATGAAGGTGGTGGCGGATGGCGATTATGGCGCCGAAGTGCCCTATCTCGCGCGCCAGAACGAAATTGGCGAGATGGCGCGCGCGGTGGAGGTCTTCCGGGAGAACGGTCTCAAGGTCAGCCAGATGACCGAGGAGGAGCGGGCAGCCTCGCAACGCCGCCGCATTGAGCGCACCGACATGATGGTAGCCCTGCAGGCGGCCTTTGGCGAGGTGGTGGATGCGGCCATTGCCGGTGACTTTTCCAAGCGCGTGCATGCCCAGTTTCCCGATGCCGAGCTCAACAGCCTGGCCGGCAGCGTCAACAGCCTCGTGGAAACCGTGGATCGGGGACTTTCCGAGACCGGGGCAGTGCTGGCGGCGCTGGCCGAAGCCGATCTCACGCATCGCATGCAGGGCGAGTATCAGGGCGCCTTTGCCAAGCTCAAGACGGACACCAATGCGGTGGCCGAAAAGCTCAGCGACGTCATCGGCCAGTTGCGCGTTACCTCCCGCGCGCTCAAGACCGCGACGGGCGAAATTCTTTCGGGCGCCAACGATCTTTCCGAACGCACCACTAAGCAGGCGGCCACGATCGAGCAGACTGCGGCGGCGATGGAGCAATTGGCCAATACCGTGGCGGAAAATGCACGCATGGCCGATGATGCCAACAGCTCGGCCAATGCGGTTTCGGCCGATGCGGCCCGCAATGGCGCGGTGATGGAAAAGGCGAACGAGGCGATGGAGCGCATCACGCAGTCCTCCGCCAAGATCTCCAATATCATCGGCGTGATCGACGACATCGCCTTCCAGACCAATCTCCTGGCGCTCAACGCCTCGGTGGAAGCGGCACGTGCCGGCGAAGCCGGAAAGGGCTTTGCCGTGGTCGCGGTGGAAGTGCGACGCCTGGCGCAGAGCGCCGCCGAGGCCTCTTCGGAAGTGAAGGCGCTGATCGAAGCCAGCGCCAACGAGGTCAAGGGCGGCTCGCAACTGGTGTCGAGCGCAGCAACGCAGTTGCGCGACATGCTCGGGGCCGTCACCGATAATGCCGGGCTCATGCAGTCGATTGCCAAGGCGAGCAAGGTGCAGGCCGCGGCCATCGAGGAAATCAGCGTGGCCGTGCGCACCCTGGACGAGATGACCCAGCACAATGCGGCACTGGTGGAAGAGACCAATGCGGCCATCGAGCAAACCGAGGCGCAGGCCGGCGAGCTCGACCGGGTCGTCGATATCTTTACGCTCGATCAGGTTGAGGCGGCTGCGCCGGCGCCCACCGTGCATCGGCCTTCGCCGCCGCAGTCGCGCGGTTCGGTGCAGCGTGCCACGCAGACCTATCTCAGTCAGGGCAATGCGGCCGTGGCGGCAGACTGGGATGAATTCTAGAGTCCTTGCAACAGTGCGAACAGGACATGAGGGGGGCGCCGTGCGCCCCCTTTCTTTTTGCGCCGAAAAGACGGTTTACGCGCCTTTAATGCCGTTTTGCAAAAATGAACATGGACGCAGAACTGGGATGACCGTGGCCGGCAACGTAGCCGGCCCTCCATGCGTCTTTCCCCACATTCGCGCCGACGCCGCCTGGCTGCTGACCCATGGGTTTGAATAAGTCAAGGTCCGGACATCGGCAATGGTGACTATATCAGGTCGCTTCGCTCTGGAGCGGGATTAGTGATTCTTGCATCGTAACAGTTTCCAGGAGAAATTGTACTGTTCTGTGGAGGCTTTTATTTGGAAAGATTAAGTCCGAACACAAAAATTGTACGAAGATGCAGGAAGCTGGCGCAATTTACAGTAAATACGGGTCACTTCTAGGGCTGGCTTATTGAAATCGTTAACCGTCCCGGCAGCAGGCTTATGGTGCAGCCGGGTTAGGGCCAGAGGACGGGGACAAGAGATGGGCGCATTTGCGTTTGGTCGCGGGCGAAGCGACAATCAATCCAAGGTCGACGCGATCAGCCGCAGCCAGGCGGTGATCGAATTTGCGCTGGATGGCACGATTCTTACCGCCAACCAGAACTTTCTCGATGCGATGGGCTACGGGCTGGAGGAGATAAAGGGCCGGCACCACGCCATGTTCTGCGACCCCGACTATGCGGCCAGCGCCGACTATCGGGCCTTCTGGGAGCAGTTGCGGAAAGGCCGACATCAGGCGGCAGCGTTTCGGCGGCTGGCCAAGGGGGGCCGGGAAGTCTGGATCCAGGCCAGCTACAATCCGGTGCTCGACAGAAAGGGCCGGCCGGTCAAGATCATCAAGTTCGCGACCGACATAACGCGGGAACGTCAGGAGGCGGCCGACCATGCCGCCCAGATCGAGGCCATTTCACGGGTGCAGGCGGTGATCGCATTCAACCTCGATGGCACGATCATCAGCGCCAACGAGAATTTCCTCGCGACCGTCGGCTATGAGCTGGACGAGATCGTGGGTCGGCATCATGCAATGTTCTGCGACAAGGAATATGCCCGCTCGCCCGCCTACGGCCAGTTCTGGGAGCGGTTGCGGGCCGGCCAGTATGAGGCCGCAGAGTTCCAGCGCTTCGGCAAGGGTGGCAAGGAAATCTGGATACAGGCCAGCTACAACCCGATCTTCGATGCCAGCGGACGGCCGGTCAAGGTCATCAAGTTCGCCACCGACATTACCGAGCGCAAGCGTTCCGAAGGCATTCTTGCGGCGCTCACGCAAAGCCTGGCTCGCATGGCTGAGGGCGATCTCGGCGGACGGATCGACACGACCTTCACCGGCCAGTACGAAGCCCTGCGACAAGCTTTCAACAGCACGCTCGAACAACTCGACGGCATCGTCCACGGGCTCACGCGCGCCTCGGGAACCCTGCGCGTCGCGACCTCGGAAATTCTCTCGGGCGCCAATGACCTCTCGAGCCGTACAACCAAGCAGGCGGCAACGATCGAGGAAACGTCTGCTGCCGTGGAACAGCTCTCGAGCGCGGTGGCCGACAATGCCCGGCGCGCCGTCACGGCCAGCGCCAAGGCGCGCCAAGTTTCGCAGGACGCTACCGAAAGCGGGGCGGTGATGAGCGATGCAACAGCCGCGATGGCAGCCATCGAAACCTCGTCGGGCCGGATTTCCAACATTATCGGCATGATCGACGATATCGCCTTCCAGACCAATCTCCTGGCGCTCAATGCCTCGGTGGAGGCCGCGCGCGCCGGCGAAGCGGGCAAGGGCTTTGCGGTAGTTGCGGTGGAGGTGCGACGGCTGGCGCAGAGCGCGGCGGAGGCCTCGGCCGACGTCAAGGCACTGATCGAGGCCAGCGCCGGGGAAGTGCGCAACGGCGCGCAGCTCGTGAGCAAGGCTGCCGAGGGCCTGCAGGACATCCTGGCGGGCGCGGAGGAAAGTGCGGTCCTGATCGATGAGATTGCCCGCGAAAACCGTCAGCAATCGGGGGCGCTGGAGGAAGTGTCCATCGCTGTGCGGCAGATGGACGAGATGACCCAGCACAATGCGGCGCTGGTTGAACAGACCAATGCCGCCATCGAGCAGACCGAGGCGCAGGCGGGTGAACTCGACCGGATCGTCGCAGTGTTCCGCCTGTCCCAGCACAAGGATCTGAACGCTGATATGGCGTCGCCGCGTCGCTCACAGCAGCCGGTACTGCGCAAGGTGTCCGGCGGCGGTTGGGTCGAAGCCTGACCCGGATTGGTCAGGGCCGGTCAGGCACATACGTAGAATTCGGTAAGGTGTCGTTAACCATGATTTTTACCCCTCCGCGTTCTCATCACTCGCAGTGATTGGAACGCGACGGGGCCCGACATGCAGGACACATTTGAGCAGAGGCTGAACTTTCTCGGGCTCGGCGAGGGGGTGGAAGCAAGACTGGCACCAATCTCGGCCAACCTGTCGCAGCACCTCCAGGCCGCCTTGCAGCATCTGGCCTCCCAGTCCAGTGCGCTGCCCAGCGCCGTCCGCTTCCTTTATGGCCGCGAGCGGATAGAAGGGGAAAGCAGTGGGCCGGGGGTCCACTGGCAGCAATTGATTATGGGACGGATCGATCGCAGCTTTGCCGAAACCGCATGCCGGACCGGTCAACGCCATGCCCGCCTCGGGGTCGACCCGCGCTGGCACGCAGCCAGCCATGCCATGGTCGCCGAAATGTTGATCCAGGGGGTGATCCGCGATGGCATGCTCGCCGCAATGCGGCTGCGGCGCGGTCCTTTGGGCATGCTCGGCGCGCCTGATCCCAGCGCGGTGATGGATGCCGCCGAGGCCATGGCGTCGGGCGTTGCAACACTGGTCAGCGCCATCGTCTTCGACCTCGACCTGACCTTCACCGGCTATATCGACAAGCTGCGCCAGGACGCGGAAGCACGACTTGAGGCGCAGCGGGCAGAGCTTCAGCAAGCGGTCGAGCAGGCCGGGCGCGTTCTGGCTCTGGCGGCGGAGGGGCAACGGGACGATACGGCAGTACAAGAGACCAATTTGGAACTGGCGGTGCTCCACCGCGGAGCCGGTGCGCTGGCCGACCGCGTTGCCGGCCTCGTCGACGATCTTGTGGTTGCAGGCGAAGCCGCACGCGCCTTGGCCAGCGACGTGCTGGCCGGTGGCAAGGTGCTGGTGGAGGCGCGCCAGGACCAGGCAGATGCCGCGTCGCGCCTCGATGTGGATCTGGCGCTGCAGGCGCCGGTGGCGGCGGGCCTGTCGACTGGCCTTGCGGACCTGGCGCGGCATGCGAAATCGGTCAGCCGCCGCAGCGCCAGGGGACGGCGCGACCTGGATGGGTTGCGCGCTGCGCTGCAGACCGCAAATCGTCCGGATAATGTGGCCATGGCCGGGCTCGACGGGCTGGCGCGCCTGCTCGACCGACTAAGCGCCGACATGGCGGCCGAGCTCGAAATCCTCACCGGTTTGCAGCATCATGGTGCGCAGCTTGCCCAAGCGCTGGCGGAGGCAAGCGAGCGCGCGGCAGAGTTGCGCAAGGACCTCGTCAGCGATGCGGAACAAGGGGCGGAGTTGGAAACGACGATAAGGCAGGCGCTGGTTGGCGCCGGCGGGCTGGTGGACCTGGCCCAGGGGTTCGAGGCTGATCCCGTGCCCGAGACGCGCGCGATCCATCCTGCCTTCGACCAGACCGCGATGGCCGCGCATTGGCACGCCGTGTGACCGCGCATTACCATTGCCCTTTTCGCGCCGCGCGGGCATGAAGGCCGGGCAGTTTGGAGGCGCAGCGCAAATGGCACGCATCGGTCTTGTAGCCCATGATGACAAGAAGGACGACCTGTGCCGCTGGGCCGAGACGCATCGCGACAAGCTGAGCCAGCATGAGCTATGGGGCACCGGCACAACCGGCAGCCGGGTTATGGCGGCAACCGGGCTGACGGTAAGCCTGCTGAAAAGCGGTCCGCTGGGCGGTGATCAGCAATTGGGTGCCATGATCTGCGAAGGCCGGCTCGACGTCCTCGTCTTCTTCATCGATCCGCTTTCGGCGCAGCCGCACGATGTCGACGTCAAGGCGCTGACGCGTCTGGCGACGCTCTACGACGTGCCGCTGGCCAATAACCGGTCCACGGCAGATGCGGTGCTCGCCTATCTCTGAGGCCGAACGGATTTTGGCCAAACCGTTCTTCTGGAAAAATGCGGTGCTGGCGGAATTTTGTCCGGCTGGTCAAGCCCAATGCGTTGACCGGCAGCCCTCATTATGAGCAGATGCCGCAAAATCGCCCGGATTGAACCGGGCTGACGGCATTCAGGCAACCGGGGCTCTTTATCAACTTGTCCTCCGACTTGGTCATCGACGTTCGCAACGTCTCGAAACGCTTTGGCGGCCTGCAGGCCGTCAACGACTGCTCACTCTCGGTCCGACGCGGATCCATTACCGGGCTGATCGGTCCCAATGGCGCCGGCAAATCGACCCTGTTCAACATGGTCGCGGGCAATATCGTGCCCGATCAGGGGCAGGTGATTTTCGACGGCGTCGACGTCACCGGGCTCAAGCCACACCAGCTGTTCCGCATCGGCATGCTGCGCACCTTCCAGATCGCGCATGAATTTTCACAGATGACGGCGCTCGAAAATCTGATGATGGTGCCGGGCGACCAGCCTGGCGAGCATCTGCTCGATACCTGGCTGCGGCCGGGCCTGGTGCGGTCGCGCGAAACCGATGTGCGCAAGAAGGCGCTCGATGTCATCGACTTCCTCAAGCTCGGCCATGTGCGCGACGAGCTGGCCGGCAATCTCTCGGGCGGGCAGAAGAAGTTGCTCGAGCTGGGGCGCACGATGATGGTCGATGCCAAGGTCGTGCTGCTCGACGAGGTGGCGGCCGGCGTCAACAAGACCCTGCTCAACGACCTGGCGTCCAACATCGAGCGCATGAACCGCGAGCTGGGATACACCTTCTTCGTCATCGAGCATGACATGGACCTGATCGGACGGCTCTGCGATCCGGTCATCGTCATGGCGCAGGGCGAAAAGATCGCCGAGGGTCCGATGGCCGAAATCCGTGCCAATCCTGCAATCGTCGAAGCCTATTTCGGCACTCCCGTCGAGGTGGCGTGACCATGCCCTTGATTGAACTGAAACACGTCGTCGGCGGCTATGGCGGCGCGCCAATCCTCAACGGCGTTAACATGGCGATCGAAAAGAGCGATATCGGCGTCATCGTCGGACCCAATGGCGCGGGCAAGTCGACGACGCTCAAGGCTATTTTCGGCCTGCTCAAGGTCACAGGCGGCACGATCGATTTCGGGGGCGAAAACATCGCCAATTCGCTTCCCGACAAGCTTGTGCCAAAAGGCCTCAGCTTCGTGCCGCAGGAAAAGAACGTCTTCACCTCGATGAGCGTGGAAGAAAACCTCGAAATGGGGGCCTTCACCCGAACCGACGATTTCCGCGGCACGATGGACTGGGTCTACCAGATGTTTCCGGTGCTGGCCGAGAAACGGCGCCAGCCGGCCGGCGAACTTTCGGGCGGTCAGCGCCAGATGGTGGCCATGGGCCGCGCGCTGATGAGCAAGCCGAGCCTGCTCATGCTCGACGAGCCGTCGGCGGGTCTGTCGCCGCGCTATGTGATCGAGATTTTTGAGACCATCCAGCGCGTCAACAAGGAGGGCGTCGGCATTCTCATGGTGGAGCAGAATGCCCGCCAGGCGCTGGCCTTCGCCTCCAAGGGCTTCGTTCTTGCAGGCGGTCAGAACCGCTACACCGGCACCGGGGCGGAGCTGATCGCCGACCCGGAAGTCGCCAAGTCTTTCCTGGGGGGCTGAGCCGTGACCGAACTGATTTTCTTCATCAACCAGGTAGTGATCTCCGGCCTCGTGCTCGGTTGCATCTATGCGCTGGGGGCGATCGGCATCACGCTGATCTTCGGCATCCTGCGCTTTGCCCATTTCGCCCATTCCGAATTGATGACCGGCGGCGCCTTCATCGCTTTCCTCCTCGCCTCGGCCTTTGCGGCCTGGGGGATCGTGACGCCGATCCCGACGGGCTTTGTCGTCCTGCCCATCGCCATGGTGCTGGCCGCGATCCTCGCGCTCGGGATCGACAAGGGCTTTTATGCACCGCTGCGCAAGCGCGGCGCCAAGCCGGTGACGCTGCTGATCGCCTCGATCGGCGTGACGCTGATGGTGCAGGGCCTCATTCGCCTGTTCTTCGGCGCGGGGTCTTACTCGTTCTTCGAGAATGAACCCAAGGAAGTGTTCCGCATCGACACTTCCGCCCTCGGCTCCACGCGCCCGCTCGTGATCACCGAGCCGCAGGTGCTGATGATCCTCGTGACGCTGGTCTCGGTCATCGCGCTGCATTTCTTCCTCACCCGCTCGCGCCTGGGCAAGGCGATGCGCGCCATGGCTGACAATGCGGACCTGGCGCAGGTCTCGGGCATCAATACGGCGCTGGTCGTGCGCGTCACCTGGATCATTGCCGGGGCGCTGGGCTGCATGGCCGGCACCATGCTGGCGCTCGACGTCACGCTGAAGCCGGATCTGGCCTTCAACATCATCCTGCCCATCTTCGCGGCCGCCATTGTCGGCGGTCTGGGCCAGGCCTATGGCGCCATTGCCGGAGGCATGCTGATCGGCTTTGCCGAAACGCTGGCCGTGTTCAACTGGACCATGGTTCTGCGTCCGCTCAATGCCGTGCTGCCAGACTGGCTGCAATTGCCCTCGACGCTGGCGCTGGTGCCGACCGAGTACAAACTGACCGTGGCCTTCGTGATCCTCGTGGTCACGCTCCTGGTGCGGCCCACGGGTATCTTCAAGGGAGCCTCGTCATGATCCAGCGTTCCCTCGCGCTCTTTGCTGGCCTCTTCGTCCTCATCCTCGTCGTGGGATGGGTCATGGGCCTGCCCTTTACCTCCTCGCGCCTCGTGGAAGCGGCCGCCTATGCGCTGATCGCGCTCGGGCTCAATATCCAGTGGGGCTATGGCGGGCTCTTCAACTTCGGCATCATGGGTTTCCTGATGGTCGGCGGCGCGGCCGTTACCTTCATATCCTATCCGGTCAATCCCGCCTTCTGGGGCGCTGACGGCCCGGCCATGCTCGGGCGCGCGCTGCTAGCTTTTGCAGGGGGTGCGCTGATCGTGCTGGCAGCGCGGCAGGCGCATCGCATCGGCATTACCGGCAAATGGAAGGCGGCGCTGACCGTCATCGCCTGGTTTGCGGCCTATGTGCTCTACCGCAGCCAGATCGACCCGGCAGCCGCTTATATCGAATCGGCGGCCGGTGGCGGCTGGGTGGGTGGCCTGGGTGGGCATCCGGTGCTGGGCTGGATCTTCGGCGGCATCCTCGCCGCGGGCATCGCCTATATCGTGGGCAAGATCTGCCTCGGTCTGCGCACCGACTATCTCGCCATCGCCACGATCGGCATTTCCGAGATCATCCGGGCGCTGATCAAGAACATGGACTGGCTGACCCGCGGCACCCTCACCGTGTCGCCCATTCCGTGGCCGACGCCACTGCCGCAGCAATACCAGGCGCAGGGCATGGATATCGCCTCTTCGCTGATCGCGGCGCGTGCCGGTTACCTGGTGCTGGCGCTCGTCGTCCTCGCCATCGTCATGTGGCTGATCAGCAAGGCCTATGCCGGTCCCTGGGGTCGGATGATGCGCGCCATCCGCGACAATCACATCGCGGCGTCTTCGATGGGCAAGAACGTCACCGCGCGTCAGCTCGAAATCTTTGTCTTCGGCTCGGTGCTGATGGGTATTGGCGGAGCCATGCTCGTGAGCTTCGTGCAGATTTTCGATCCCTCGAGCTACCAGCCGATCAACCACACCTTCCTCATCTGGGTCATGGTGATCGTCGGCGGTGCTGGCAACAATTGGGGCGCCCTTTTCGGCGCGGTGCTGCTGTGGCTGATCTGGGTCGTGTCCGAGCCGCTCTCCAAGGCGGTGTTCGATTTCGTCAGCTACTGGTCGACAAATGCCGGCTGGGGCGCCATTCCCGAGATCGAGGCGCGGTCGGCGCAGATGCGCGTCTTCGTGCTGGGCCTTGTCATCACCATTGCCCTGCGCTTTGCGCCAAGGGGCTTGATCCCGGAAGTGGTCAAGCGCGGCTGACCGCTTCTCAGGCAGCGCGCTTGTGGAGGGTAACCTGGGCGAAGGCGCGGACCAGCGCCAGTTCGAGCTTACCTGCCTGGGCGAGCGCCTCGAGCACGACAACGGCTTCCTCGGGGCGCTTGGGCGGCTTGTAGGCACGCCGCTCAACGAGGGCGGCATAGATGTCGCTGATGGTGATGAGCCGCGTAATGTCGTCGATCTCGGCGCCGCGCAATCCATCGGGATAGCCGCTGCCATCGAGATATTCGTGATGAGAGCGCACGCTGCGCAGCGCATCGGCGGCAATGCGACTGCGGCGGGCCAGGTATTCGTGGCCAATGGCAGGGTGGTTGCGCATGGCCTGTGTTTCCTCGGGCGTCAGCGGACCGTTCTTGTCGAGGATGTCGATCGGAATGGCCGACTTGCCGATATCGTGCACCAGCGCTGCTGCGGTCACCTTGATGACGTCGCTGCGCCGCATGCCCAGCTTGCGCGCGAAGCTCGAGGCGGTGGCGGTGACCAGCATGCAGTGCTGAAAGGTGCCGACATGATAGCCGCGCACGGTAGCCATCCAGTCGTCGACTCCGGCACTGTCGATGGCATCGATGATCTGGGCGCTGGCAGCTTCCATCCCATCGGTATCGAACATGGCGTCGCGCAACAGGCCGCGAAAGCCGCCATCGAGCGCCGCAACGCCAGCCTCGATCGATCCGGTGACCTCAGGGGCGAGTGGGACATGGTGAAACGCATGCAGCGCGGCATGAACGGCCTCGGCACCGCAACGTGGCTCCAGCACATGATCGGCCCCCAGGGACTGGGCGTTGATCGCGGCGATGCGCGCGCTAGGATCGACAAGGAAGATGCGACAGCCAGTGCCGCGCCGCGCCAGCAGCGGCTTGAGCTTGCGCATGGTCGAGGCGCTACGCAGATCCACGTCGAAGACAAGGTTCGGGTCGCGCCGCAGGTGGTCGCCCGCTAGATCCCTGATCCCCATAGGCTGGGTGTCGAGCGCCCGTGCGAAAGCCTGGTATTCGAAAGAACTGGCATTCTCGGTAATGTAAAGCAGCCCACGATCTTGAATGTCGCGCACTTCATACCTCCCCACGGCTGTGCATTCTGACATTACTTGCTTAAATCTTGGCTAAATCGACATGTGATCGATATAGATCCGCTTTTATTCAGCCTCTTCGCGGCGTGCAGTCATCCAAAGCCATTGCGTGGGCACAGCGTCGTAGCCCGTCCCCATGTTGACCGTGAGGCTGAGGTCCTGCCATTGGGCGGCACGATAGGCCGCTTCGAGATTGGCTGGCGTGGGATAGTTGTAATAACGCCCCAGTGCGTCGAAGCCTTCCCCCGTGCCGCCCTTGAAGCTGGCCACGAACACGCCCCGGGGCCGCAAAGCGGTGCGAATGCGGCTCAGGATTTCGGTTAGCTCTGAAGCGGGCACGTGCAGAAGACTTGCGCAGGCCCAGACGCCATCATAGTCGGCGCTTGCGTCCAGCGCGTCAAAACGCATTAACCGGGCCCGAGCGCCGATGCGCGTCTGCGCTTCCGCCACCAGTCCGGGCGTGCCGTCGGTGGCATCGACATCGAACCCGCGCACCAGCATGCTTTCGGCATCGATGCCATTGCCGCAGCCCAGTTCGAGAATGCGGGCGCCGGCGGGGAGCGCAGCAAGAAAGGTTTCGAGCGGGGCGCCGGTCGGCTGGCTGCGGTGGCGCGCATAGCTTGCCGCATTGTCGGCATAGAAGCGAAGCGTACCGTCCTCGATCATCTGCGCCCCTTGCCCCGCGACGGCTAGCGATCGAGTATCTTTGCCATGGACTTGCCGATCTGGCCACCGGCATAGGCATCGCCGTAGCGCTCGCGGCTCAGCTGGTCGAGGGCGCGCAGCGCGGGCAGGGCGGAGACGCGTCGCGACAGCGCAGCCGTCAGCGGAGCGGTCTCGTCAAGGAGCGTGGCGATGCGGCTGAAGCGTGCGGTCATGGTCGACCAGAGCGTTGCGGTGACGATGTCGGCCATGCCCGGCTTTTCACCGCTGAGCATGAAGCCGCTCTGGGCGGTCAGTCCGTGCCGCCGGCCCGTCTCTTCCCAGATGCTCATCCACTTCTTGAGGCGGGGCGTGAACTCGGTCCAGCGTTGTTCGGTCCACATGTCGCGGCCGCCCTGAAGCGTCATCTCGTCGATCACGTCATTGGCGTCGGTGATGATCTTGAGCGTCAGGGCGCGTTGCCCCGCCGTTGCGGGCAGCAGCTTCAGCGTTTCGCCCAGATAGAGCATGATTGCGGGCATCTCGGCGATGGCGAAATCGGCTTTCCTGTCGATGAGCAGCGGCGGCCCCATGAAGGGGATGGGCATTTCTGCCACGGGGCCCTGCATGAGGCGGCTGATCGCCTCGTCGCCGACTTCGTCCCAGTCCTTGCCGGCAAAGGCGAGGGCAGCGCGAACGAACTGGCCGCGAAAAGGCACGGACCAGTAGTAAAGTGTGTAATCGGCCATGGTTTTCGGTCTCCAGCGCTCTTGTCGTGGAGACCAACGAAAAAGACCCGGGATCGCTCCCGGGCCTCACAGAATCGAGCCTTCGTGCCCTGCGCGCTTAGCGCTCCGGGCCTTGCTGCCTCGGAACGCTCCGCCGACGCTTTGCGTCGGACTGCGGCAAGCTACTGGATCAGGCCCTTCTCGACGAAGGAGCCGCCCTCGACGGCCAGTTCGACGATGATGCCGTCGACGTCGCCGTTCTCATCGAAGTCCATGGCACCGCCGGCGCCTTCATAATCGATGTCGGTACCGGCCGCGATCAGTTCCTTGGCCTTGGCCCATTCGCCGGGCAGGATCTTCTCGCCCGGAGCCGAAGCAACATCGCGCAGGGCAGCGGCGAGGCCTTCACGGCTGGCCGAACCGTTCTTCTCGATGGCGAGAGCCAGGAGGAAGGCGGCGTCGTAAGCCTGCGGGGCATAGGTGGCGTTGGCGGTGAAGCCCTCGGCGGTGAAGGCGTTGTAGATGTCCACGGCTTCGCCCGAGGGGGCGCCAGCGCGGGTAGCGATCATGCCTTCCACGGCAGCGGCGTCGATGCCGTTGAGCAGGTCGTCGCCGACCATGCCGTCGCCGCCCACATAGGTGGTGAAGTTGCCGCTCTCGACAGCCTGGCGCAGGATGGTGTTACCCGACGCGTTGGCATAGGCGAGGATGACGAGGTTCTGCGAGGCGACCAGGTTGCCCAGCTCGGCACGGTAGTCGGCCTTGCCTTCTTCATGGGCGAGGTTGGCCGCAACGGTGCCGCCACCGGCCTCGTAGGCCGCGACCAGCGCGTCGGCAAAGCCCTTGCCGTAGTCGTTGTTGACATAGGTGATGGCGATGTCCTGGACACCCTTGGCAAGCAGCAGGCTGGCCATCTTCTCGCCCTGGAGGGCGTCGGACGGGGTGGTGCGGTAGACGAGGTCGTTGTCTTCCAGCGTGGTCAGGGCCGGAGCCGAAGAGGCCGGCGAGATGAAGACGACTCCGCCCGACAGACCCGAGCCGTTGAAGGCGCCGATGGTTTCGCCGGTGCAGAGCGCGCCGACGACGCCGGTGACGTTGTCGGTGTTGATGACGCGGTCGGCTGCGGCAGCAGCGGCCGTGGCGTCGCAGGCGCCGTCAGCCGACACGATGCTCAGTTCGCCATCGAGAATGCCGCCCTGTTCGTTGACCTGGTTCACGACCAGCTGGGCGCCGGCGAAGATCGGCGGGGTCAGGGATTCGATGGGGCCGGTGAAGCCGCCGATGAAGCCGATGGTGGCGCCGGAGTCCTGGGCCAGCGCCGGAGCGGCAATGGCCAGAGTGGTGGCGGCGACCGCCAGGGTCAGGGTATTCTTGAACATGGATGTCCCTCTGTTACGGTTGCGCGCCGGTGGCCTTTTCGACCCCCTTCTTGCGGCGCAGCAACTGGCAAGGGGGCGCGATGTACGCCCCGCTGAAGGGGACTGTTGCATACTCTGGGCGGAGCTGTCACCGGTGATTGCACGCCAAATCCAGCAGTCGTGGCGGTTGCTTAACGGACCTCGGTTGGGGCATAGCTTCATCTCTGGCCGCGACCGGAAGCAAGGGACCGAAATGACGCTGTTCCGCAAAGCCATTGCCGCGATCGCTCTGGGCGTGCTGACGCAGCCGGCCCTGGCTCAGATCACCGTGCTCGACAGCGCCCAGGATGGGGCAACGCAGCCGGCGCCGTCGGGCCCAAACGCTTCGGCTGGGCCGTGCGGCACGCGGCCCCTGACCATTGCCCGGATGAGCTGGCCTTCCGCTGCTTTGCTGGCCGAAATCCATGCGCGTATTCTGGCGTCCGAATTCAGCTGCCAGGTGCAGGTGGTCCAGGCCGATATGGGTTCGGCGGTGTCCTCGATGGGGTCGACCGGCCAGCCCCAAATTGCCCCCGAGCTTTGGGTCAACCGCGTCGCCGATCTTTGGAACGGCGCCATGGAAGGCCAGCAGGTGCGCAGCGCCGCGCCCACCTATACCGAGGCGGTTTTCGAGGGCTGGTTCATGCCAGCGTCACTGGCGGGCACGTTCAGCGCCGTACCCGGAGCGGCCGATCTGGCCGCGGCGCTGCCGCAGGTACAGGCGGGCGCGCCGCTGCGCTTCATTTCCTGCCCAATGGACTGGGCCTGTTCGATCATCAACCGCAATCTCGTGGCGGCGTATGGCCTTGCCGATGTCGTGGAAATCATCGAGCCGGCCAACCGGCTCGAAATGGATCGGCTGATCGCCGAGGGTATCAACCGGCGCGAGCCTTTCCTGTTCTACTATTGGCAGCCCAATGCCATTCTCGCGCAGCTCGACTTCGTCGCCATCGATATGGGCGAGTATGACGAGGCGGCGGCCCAATGTCTGGCGGATCGGATCTGCGCCGATCCCCAGCCCTCGTCTTTCCCCAGCGACAACGTGGTCATCGCCGTGGCCGAACGGGTGTTTACCGAGACGCCCGTCATTGCCGGCTACCTGCAGCGCGCCAGCCTGCCGCTCGAAGAGATGAACCGGATGCTGGCCCAGCTCAACGAGCCCGGGGCCAGTGCGGAAACCGTTGCCGACCAATTCGTGTCGGAGCGTGGGGATGTATGGCGATCCTGGACCGGATCGCCGCTTGACCCATAAAAACGGCCGGGACAAGTCCCGGCCGCTTGGCTTGCTGTGGTGATGGCGCTTAGGAAGCGGCGCGCGCCGCTTCGAGCCAGGTGTCGACGTCGGCGCGATTGTCTTCGATCCACTGCGCGGCCTGTGCCTGGATATCGTCGTCGCCGGCGTTCATGGCCGCGTTCTGGGCGAAGATATCGCCGAGCGGGATTTCGACCGCTTCGAGCAGTGCCGCAACGGCCGGATTGTCGGCCAGGAAGGCCGAGTTGACGACGGGCACGATATCATTGGCCGGGAAGCCGAGCATGCACGGATCGTTCACGCAGCCCTCGACACCCTCACGGGTGGCGGCATCGGCCAGACCCATATCGGGCAGATTGACTTCGGGCACTTCGATCCAGTTCACATCCTCGCCCGGGACCAGTTCATTGACGGTCCAGTTCGGGGTCCAGGTGTAGAAAAGGATGTTTTCGCCGGCCTGGTAGGCGGCAACGGCATCGGCCATGGACGCGGCATAGCCTGCTTTGATCGGGTTGATATGGTCGCGCAGATCATAGGCATCCATGTGATGCTCGATATTGATCTCGCAGCCCCAGCCCGGCGGGCAGGCGACGAGGTCGGCCTTGCCATCGCCATTGCGGTCGAAGGCAGCCTTGACTTCGTCGCGCTTGAAGTCCTCGAGCGAGGTGATGCCGAATTCTTCGACTGCCGACTTGTTGACGAGATACCCCTCGAGCGCACCGCCCTTGGCCACCGCGCCAACGATCTCGGCACCCTGCGAAAAGGCGGGTTCATAGGTCGAGTGCAGCGGGAACCAGCCATCGACCCACATGGTCACGTCGCCCTGGGCAACGGACTGGTAGAAGGGCGGGTTGTCGAGCGTCATCGGCGCGCCGACGTCATAGCCCAGTTCCTGCAGCAACTGGCGGTAGATTTCGGTATGGAACCAGCCCGTGTCCCAGGTCGGCTGGGCCATGATGACGGACTTGCCCTGGCCCGGCTGATCCTGGGCAAGAACAGGGGCGGCCAGAAGAGCGCCGGCGGAAAGGGTAGCGAGAAGTACAGACTTGAGACGGAACATTGCTGTTTTTGTCTCCTTTTTCGATTTTCGTTTGTCCGCCCTTGGGCGGAGGCGAAAGGGGAGAATGTCTCCCCAGGCGAATGGCGCGGGGTCTACCCCGCGACCTTTCCGGTCTGGGCCGATGCCTGTGGGACACCGGGCCGGAACATGGAAACCAGGGTTTTGCGCAGCGACACCGTCTCGACCTTGTTCTGCTCGCCCAGGCCCTGGGTGATGCGGTCGAGAATGATGGCCAGGATGACGATGCCGACGCCGCCGGCCGTTGCGCCACCGACGTCGAGGCGGCCAAGGCCGGTATTGACCACGAGGCCGAGGCCACCGGCACCGATCAGCGCCGCGATGACGACCATGGAGAGCGCCAGCATCAGCGTCTGGTTGAGCCCGGCCATGATGGTGCGCATGGAGAGCGGCAACTGCACCTCGAACAGCATCTGCAGTGGCGTCGAACCGAAGGCCTCGGCCGCCTCGATGAGATCGCCGCGCACATTGCGGATACCCAGATTGGTGAGGCGCACGATGGGGGGCAGGGCAAAGATGATGGTGGCGATGATGCCGGGGGCCATGCCGACGCCGAACAGCATCACGATGGGGACGAGATAGACGAAACTGGGAATGGTCTGCATCACGTCGAGCGTGGGGCGGAGCACTTTCCAGGTGACGTCGTTGCGCGCCGCCAGGATGCCGAGCGGAATGCCGATCACGGCGCAGAACAGCACCGACGTAATGATCATGGCCAGTGTCGTCATGGTTTCGGGCCAGAGCCCGATCATGTCGATGAAGGCCAGGCCGAGCAGGGTGAAGATCGCCATGCCGCGCCCGGCATATTTGAAGGCGAGGATAGCGAGAACCAGCGTGGTCACCACCATGGGCACGAAGGCGAAGAAGGCATCGAGCCCGTTCAGCACCTGCGTGATGGGGACCTGCACGGCACGGAAGAAAGGACGGAAATTGGGCACGAGCCAGTCGCGCACCAGGGTATTGATCCAGTCGTCGAAGGGTATGACGAGAAAATCGGACGGGCTCATCGGCACGTCTCCTTTTGATATGTCCGCTTGGGGCCCGTATTAGCGGGCGACGGCAATGACCTGATCGGGCTGGGCAGCGGGCACGGCGTCGTCTGTCGCGCCGGCTGCTGCCGGTTCGGACGAGAGCTGGGCAAAAACCGCTTCGGGCGCGACCACGCCAACCAGCTTGTTGTCGGCATCGGTAACGGCGATGGGGAGCCCGGAGCTGGCAGGACCATAGAGGTCGGCCAGCTGGGTATCGGGGTCGGCCTTCGAAAAATCGGTGGTCATCACCTCGGACAGAGGCACCTCTGCCGCTCCGCTGTCGCGATCGGCGGTGGCGGCCTGCTGGTAGGTTACGACACCGGCAATGTCCTCGCCGTCCATGACGAAGACGGCATTGAGGTTCTGGTCTTCCATGGTGCGCATGGCGTCGCCGGCCGTGTCGGTTTCGAGCTGGACGACGGAGGGTTCGCTGGCCACGGTCTCGGCGGTGAAGACGCGGCCGCGGTCGATGTCGGCGACAAAGGCGGCCACATAATCATCGGCGGGGGCGGAGACGATTTCCTGCGCCGTGCCGATCTGCACGATGCTGCCATCCTTCATGATGGCGATCCTGTCGCCCAAGAGCAGCGCCTCGTTGAGGTCGTGCGTGATGAAGATGATGGTCTTTTTGAGCGTCTTCTGCAGCGCCAGCAACTCGTCCTGCATCTCGCGGCGGATCAGGGGATCGAGCGCGCCGAAAGGCTCGTCCATCAGCAGGATCTGCGGATCCGTGGCCAAGCCGCGCGCCAAACCTACGCGCTGCTGCATGCCACCCGAAAGCTCGGAGGGAAGGCTATCGGCCCAGGCGCCCAGGCCGACCTGCTCGAGCGCCTTGTGGGCGATCTCGCGCCGCTCTGCGGCTGGGACGCCCTTGACTTTGAGGCCATAGGCGGCGTTCTCGGCAATTGTCCGGTGCGGGAAAAGCGCGAAATGCTGGAACACCATGGCGATCTTTTGCCGCCTGATGTCCCGCAACTTGCCCGCAGTACAATTGGCGACATCGTCGCCGTCGATCAGTATCTGTCCGCTGGTGGGGCGGATGAGCCCGTTAAGCATGCGGACCAGCGTGGATTTGCCCGAGCCCGAAAGGCCCATCACCACGAAAATCTGACCCTCCTCAACATCGAAATTGGCGTCCTGCACGCCGATGGTCTGGCCGGTGGCTTCGAGGATTTCCTCCTTGCTTTGGCCTTTTCGGAGGAGGGAGAGCGCCTTCTTTGGCTCCTTACCAAATATCTTATAGACGTCTTTGACTTTTAACTTGGCGGTCATCGGTCCTCATCAGTAAGTCGCAGCTGAATAATGCAGAGATACAAAGCAATATCCGCGCGAAATTTCTAACAACAGAATGCCACGCCAAAACGATAGATACGTTTCAGCGCGGGCTGGCACAATTGTCTGGCTTTCGGCTATGACAATAAGGGCGGCAATGCCTCGTTTCAACCTCAAAAGTGCCTAAATTGGAATTTGGTTCCGGCGCGGATGATTATTTTCCGATGCTGGCGGGCGGTTGGCACGCGCGATATGACTTAAAAATATTGGAGTTATGGTAGCGCAATGCTCGGCGTATCCTGCTCCTGCCGGCTTGGAAAAAATCCGAAAAAAGTTTGGCCTCTATGCTCCGGTCACTCATCGACCAAGGGTGGGTGCATGACAGGCCGATGACAGGGTTGCGCGGCAGATGGTTGCGTCCAGCGATAGGCCGTGGCTATAACGGGCCATCGCGCGCCGGCGCCATGCTGGCGGTTCGTGGCTTGCCACGATCTGTCGGACCTAGGGGAGAAGTTGCCTTGGAATTGAAGCGGATCAACGATCACGTCAGTGTTTCTGGACAAATCCAGCCCGAAGACGTGCAGACGCTCAAGGATCTCGGCTTCGTCGCCATCGTCAATAATCGTCCCGATGGTGAATCACCGGATCAGCCTGCGGGAGCCGAAATCGAAGCGGCCGCCAAGGCCGCCGGGCTCGCCTACCATGCCATTCCGCTGGGCCGCGAAGGGGTCAATCCCGACCTCGTCAATGCCACCAAAGCCGTGCTCGAGGGGAGCAATGGCAAGGTGTTCTGCTTCTGCCGCTCGGGCACACGCTCGACCACGCTCTGGGCGCTGAGCCAGGCCGGTGAGGCGCCGGCCAGCCAGATCATCGCCGAGGCCGCGGAGGCAGGCTACGACATGAGCCACCTGGCCGGGTATCTCGGACAGAACTGACTTTAGAAGAATACGGCGGTTGGGCGGTCAACCGTCCTTTCCGTCGATTATGCTGAGCCGGACCTTTCAAGGTCCTCGACCCCTCCTGCTCGGAACTGAAATCGATGCCGATCAAGAAAATCCTTGTCGCCAACCGCAGCGAAATCGCCATTCGCGTCTTCCGCGCGGCCAATGAACTGGGCCTCAAGACCGTCGCGGCCTATGCCGAAGAGGACAAGCTGGCCCTGCACCGCTTCAAGGCCGACGAGGCCTATCTCATCGGCAAGGGCAAGGGCCCGGTGGAAGCCTATCTCCAGATCGACGAATATATCCGCATCGCTCGGATTTCGGGCGCAGACGCGATCCATCCCGGCTATGGTCTGCTTTCGGAAAGCCCGGAATTCGTCGATGCCTGCGAGGATGCGGGCATAATCTTCATCGGCCCGCGGGCCCAGACCATGCGCGACCTAGGCAACAAGGTTGCCGCGCGCAACATGGCGCTGGCGTCCAATGTGCCGGTCGTGCCGGCCACCGAGGCGCTTCCCGACGATCCCGAAGAGATCAAGCGCCTTGCCGCCGAAATCGGCTATCCCCTGATGCTCAAGGCATCCTGGGGCGGCGGCGGTCGCGGCATGCGCCGCATCATGGACGAGAAGTCGCTGCTGTCCGAGGTCTCGGAAGGCAAGCGCGAGGCCAAGGCGGCGTTCGGCAAGGACGAGATGTATCTCGAAAAGCTGATCGAGCGCGCCCGCCATGTCGAGGTGCAGCTGATTGGCGACGACCACGGTAATCTCGTGCATCTCTACGAGCGCGACTGCTCGGTGCAGCGGCGCAACCAGAAGGTGGTCGAGCGCGCGCCCGCGCCCTATCTCGATGACACGGTGCGCAAGGATCTGACCGACGCGGCAGTGCGCCTGGGCAAGGCCGCGAATTATCGCGGTGCCGGCACGGTCGAATTCCTCATGGATGCCGATACCGACAAGTTCTACTTCATCGAAGTGAACCCGCGCATCCAGGTTGAGCACACCGTCACCGAAGAGGTGACCGGCATCGACATCGTCAAGGCGCAGATCCATCTGCTCGACGGTGCCGTCATCGGGACGCCCGAGTCCGGCGTGCCGAAGCAGGAAGACATCAAGCTCAACGGCAATGCCATACAGTGCCGCGTCACCACCGAAGACCCGGAGCACAATTTCATTCCCGACTATGGCCGAATCACCGCCTATCGCGGTGCCACCGGCTTTGGCGTGCGTCTCGACGGCGGCACCGCCTATGCCGGGGCGATCATCACGCGCTATTACGATCCGCTTCTGGAAAAGGTCACCTGCTGGGCACCGACGGCCGACGAGGCCATTGCGCGCATGCACCGGGCCTTGCGCGAGTTCCGCATTCGTGGCGTCGCCACCAATCTGGCCTTTCTCGAAAACATCATCACCCATCCGGACTTTCTCGAGAACCGCTATACGACGCGCTTCATCGATACGACGCCTGATCTCTTCAACTTCAAGCCGCGCAAGGACCGGGCGACCAAGCTCCTCTCCTACATCGCCGATGTGACGGTCAACGGACATCCAGAAGTGCGCGACAGGCCGCGGCCGCCCGCGGATGCTGCAGCGCCGATCGTGCCGGAATTTCCGCCGCTCTCGGTCATCGAGGGCAGCCGGCAGGTGCTCGATCGCGACGGCCCGCAGGGTCTGGCCAAATGGATGAAGGCGCAGGATCGCGTGCTCTTCACCGACACCACCATGCGCGATGCGCATCAGTCGCTGCTGGCGACGCGCATGCGCTCATTCGACATCACGCGTATCGCCCAGGCCTATAGCCGCGGCCTGCCCAATCTCTTCAGCCTCGAATGCTGGGGCGGCGCGACATTCGATGTGTCCATGCGCTTCCTCAACGAGGATCCGTGGGAGCGTCTCGCCAAGGTGCGCGAAGGCGCGCCCAATATCCTGACGCAGATGCTGCTGCGCGGCTCCAATGGCGTCGGCTACACCAATTATCCCGACAATGTCGTGCAGTTCTTCGTCAAGCAGGCGGCGCGGGGCGGGGTCGACATCTTCCGCATCTTCGACTGCCTCAACTGGGTCGAGAACATGCGCGTCTCGATTGATGCGGTGGCGGCCGAAGGCAAGGTGGCCGAAGGGGCCATCTGCTATACCGGCGATCTCTTCGATCCCGATCGCTCCAAATACGATCTCAAATATTATGTGGGCCTGGCCAAGGAACTGGAAGCGGCCGGCGTCCATGTGCTGGGCATCAAGGATATGGCCGGGCTCCTGAAGCCCGCCGCGGCCAGGAAGCTGGTCGAGGTGCTCAAGCAGGAAATCGGCCTGCCGATCCACCTGCACACCCACGACACCTCGGGCGCTTCGGCCGCCACCGTGCTGGCAGCCGTGGAAGCTGGGGTCGACGCCGTCGACGCGGCCATGGACGCGCTGAGCTCCACAACCAGCCAGCCGACTCTCGGCTCAGTGGTGGCGGCGCTTGTGGGGAATGCGCACGATCCCCAGCTCGACGCCAAGGCGATCCGCCAGATTTCCTTCTACTGGGAAGCGGTGCGCAACCAGTATGCGGCCTTCGAGAGCAATCTCAAGGGTGGCGCCTCGGAGGTCTATCTCCATGAAATGCCGGGCGGCCAGTTCACCAATCTCAAGGAACAGGCGCGCTCGCTCGGTCTCGAAACCCGCTGGCACGAGGTCGCCCAGACCTATGCCGACGTCAATCAGATGTTCGGCGACATCGTCAAGGTGACCCCCTCGTCCAAGGTCGTGGGCGACATGGCGCTGGCCATGGTGTCTGCCGGCATCACCCGCAGCGATGTCGAAAACCCGGACAAGGACATTGCCTTCCCCGACTCCGTGGTGGGTTTCTTTGCCGGCGACCTCGGTCAGCCCCCGGGGGGCTTCCCGGAAAAGCTGCAGAAGAAGGTGCTCAAGGGCCGCACGCCGCTGACCGAACGGCCCGGCTCCTATCTCAAGCCCATCGATCTCGAGGCCGAGCGCAAGAAGATTGCCGAAGAGGTGGGCGTTGAGGTCGACGATTATCGCCTCGCCTCGTACCTCATGTATCCCAAGGTCTATTCGGATTTCGAAAAGACCCAGGAGCGTTACGGCCCGACCGAAGTGCTGCCGACGCCGGTCTATTTCTACGGCCTTGAAGAGGGCGACGAGCTTCTCGTCGACATCGAGAAGGGCAAGACGCTGGTCATTACCTACCAGGGCCGCGCCGAGACCAATGAAAAGGGCGAGGTCCGCGTCTTCTTCGATCTCAACGGACAGCCGCGCACCATTACCGTGCCGGACCGCCTGAAAGCCGGCGAAATCAAGGTCCGCGCCAAGGCGGTGGCGGGCGACCCCAAGCAGGTCGGCGCGCCCATGCCGGGCGTCATTTCGACCCTTGCCGTCAAGGAAGGCCAGAAGGTTTCGGCCGGGGACGTGCTCTGTTCGATCGAGGCCATGAAGATGGAAACCGCCATCCATGCCGAGGTCGACGGCACCGTAGCTGAGCTCCTGATCAAGCCCGGCGACCAGATCGACGCCAAGGATCTTCTGGTCCGTCTCGACTAAGAAGAGGCCCGGAGCGATCCGGGCCTCTGCCTTTTCCTGAACCGGACAGGGTGCAGCGCCGTAGTCCTTCCCACACTGGAGGAGTGGACGATGGTGAAACTTTTGACGCGTCCCGACTGGATCGGCTGGGCTACCAACGCTTTTGGGGCCGTGGCGCTTGCGGTGCTCGCCAACCTCTACATTCTTCTGGCGCGGCCCTTCGGAGCGACAGAGGGCATCCCCATCGACCAGACGGGTCCGATCGGCGCCGTCATCGGCACCATCGTTCCCTATGTCTGGCTGTTCCTCTTTGCCGGCATGGGCACGAGCTTCTGGCTGCTGGTGCGCGGACGGAACAGAATTGACGGCCGGGCCTGGCTCGTCGTGATGCTGGTCGGCCTCTGCGTGGGATATCCGTTCTATACGGCAAGCCTCAACGAACCCATCGTCGCGCTGGCGGGCAATGGCGTCGTCATCGCCGTCGCTGCTCTTGCCGCCTGGCAGGCGCGGCCGGTCTCGCCGCCGGCTTCGGCCCTGCTGCTGCCCGTCATTGCCTGGGTATCCCTGGCGTCTCTTGCCCTTATTGCTCTGCTGACCGGGCAGCAGTTCTGACGGATGCAAAAGGCCCGGAGCGATCCGGGCCTTTCCATCAAGCGGCACTTGGGCCGGGATCGGGGGCGTCGCGGGTGGGCGCATTGGCCACCTTGAGCACCCTGATACGCTGGGTGATGCCATCGGCATCGAGCCAGGTGATGACATGGCCCGGCCGCAGGCCGATCAGCGCGGCGCCATGCGCCGAGGTGACCGAAAGGCGATAGTTGCCGCCCACGTGTTCGTCGCCGGGCATAACCAGCTTGATCGTGCGCTCGTCTCCCGGGACGGGCTTGTAGCGCACAATGGAGCCGATGCGTACCACGTCGGGTGGCAGGACGGCGTCGGCCACGATCCGGGCTCGATCCAGCTCATAGAGCAGGAAGTCGATGCGATCGGTGCTGTCGCCGATATCGGTCAGGGCCGCGATGGTCAGCCTCCTGTGCTCGTGCTGGCCGACAATGATTTCGGGCGATGCCGACCAGTCCGCAAGTGAGATCGTGGTCATGTGAGGGCCTTGCTCCCCGGCCTTGTTAGCCGGTCCTTTCGGTCATGGATCGAGAACAGGTGCTCGGGCGCTGATGAAGTGCCTTCGTAACTGCGGTGACACCAGGGGCAGCGGCGTGCCGCCCGTGGACGCGGCCCGGAACAGGACCGGCAATAGCGCAAGATCTGCACGTGCTTATCCTTTCCCGCTCAGGCCAAGGGGGCGCTGCCGAGGGTCTGCAGCACCAGCGCACGATCCTCCGGGGATCGCAGGCGAATGGTCATCGTCTCGGTCTTGATCGGGGTCTGCGGAGGCAGGCTATAGCTCAGCTCGGGCAGGTGCTTTTCGGCCCAGTTGCGGAAACGGCTGAGCTTGTGGCTGCCGCTGATGGGGAGGGTGACGGAATATTTGAAGGTCATCGCAAGGTCTCTTCCGGCATGCGAAAACGCCGCGCTGGTAACGCGGTGCGGGCATGCTCAGGGATGGGGAAGTGTGGCGAGGTTCCTGGTGCCGCTCTTGCCCTCAGGGCAGGTAGCAACACCAGGCCATCAGCCTGCCTTGCGAAGGCGGCTTGCGAACAGTCTTGGGGCTTTGAACGAGATGCTCATGAGTGTCATCATGGCCATATCGGTCGGTTTGTCAAATCTGTGCGCGCGCCTAGAGGCGGCGCGCGCGGCCATCGACGGTCCGGCCATGCTTGCCGGCATAGGCAGGCTGCGGCACGGGGAGGCGCGCAACAATCCAGCTGACCATGAGGGGGATCAGCACGAGGTCATCGACCCAGCCGATGAGGGGGATCACATCGGGGATGATGTCGAAGGGATTGACGAGATAAAAGGCGGCAAACAGCGTCGCCGCCTTGAGATAGATGGGGGTCTCGCGCGCCCAGAATGCCTTCCAGAGCTGCACGACTTCCTTGCGGAAGAGGAATATGCGGGGGAGGAGCCTGTTCATCATGGACCTTAAATGGCCCCTGGCCCGGCTGGTTCAAGATGGGCACGATCACATTTGTGGGCGTGTCCATTGGAGGCATCCGTCGTCATTTCTTGCGCCGTTTCACCTTCCTGGCCTCGGCCTTGGCTATATTCTCCTCCAGCCGCGCCTGCACCATCCTGGTGATGAGCGCGTCAGGCGGCAGGGCGTCGGGCGGAAACTGCAACGTGCCGGTGGATGTCCTCCAGGGCGCGATCTCATCGGCCATGCCCTCGAACACAGCATTGCCCATGGGAAAGAATGAACAATGCTTCTTGAAGGCGAAATATGAAACCAGCGCGCCCTCGAAGGCGATGCCGGGCATGGCGTAGGTAATGACCTCTTCGGCCTGCGGCGCGGCAGCGCGCACCACCTCCCTTATATGGCTGATCGCGGCACCAAAGGGCGGTTCGAGCCCCGCGATATAGGCGTCGATCCGGGCCGTGGCATCGGTGTCTTCCCCCATCGCATCCTCCTTCTGCGCGAGCGTCACGTCATTGTTCAGTTGCGCGGGCAAAAGGGAAGGCCTATCTCGAACAGGACAATGAACGGGGTTTGAAATGGCCGGTCCAGCGCCGCGCAGGCAATCGGTGGGTGTCAATGTCGGCGGCGTCATGGTGGGTGGCGGCGCCCCCGTCGTCGTGCAATCCATGACCAATACCGATACGGCCGATATCGACGCCACGGTGCGCCAGGTCATGCAATTGGCGCGTGCGGGATCGGAAATCGTGCGCATCACCGTCGACCGCGACGAGAGCGCCAGGGCCGTGCCGATCATCCGTGATCGCCTCGCCTCCATGGGCTATGACGTGCCGCTGGTCGGGGACTTTCATTACATCGGACACAAGCTCCTCACCGACCACCCGGCCTGCGCCGAGGCCCTCGCAAAGTACCGCATCAATCCGGGCAATGTCGGCTTCAAGGCCAAGCGCGATACCCAGTTCGCCACCCTGATCGAGATCGCCAACCGCTATGACAAGCCGGTGCGCATCGGGGTCAACTGGGGTTCCCTCGACGAGGAATTGCTCACGCGGCTGATGGATGAGAACGCGGTTTCAGCCAATCCGATTTCGGCTGCGGCGGTTCAGCGCGAGGCGATCATCCAGTCGGCGTTGCTCTCGGCAGCGCGTGCCGAAGAGCTGGGCATGGGTCGCAACAAGATCCTGCTCTCGACCAAGGTCTCGGACGTCCAGCATCTCATCGCCGTCTACCAGGACCTTGCCGCGCGCTGCGACTATGCCCTGCATCTGGGGCTCACCGAAGCCGGCATGGGGTCGAAAGGCATTGTCGCCTCCTCGGCGGCGCTTGGCATCCTGCTGCAGCAGGGCATCGGCGACACGATCCGCATCTCGCTCACCCCCGAGCCGGGTGGCGATCGCACCACCGAGGTCAAGGTCGCGCAGGAATTGCTGCAGACCATGGGCTTTCGCCAGTTCCTGCCGGTGGTCGCAGCCTGCCCCGGTTGCGGGCGCACGACCTCGACAACATTCCAGACGCTGGCCAAGGACATCCAGGACCATCTCAACACCTCGATGCCGGAATGGCGCGAGCGCTATCCGGGCGTCGAGACGCTGTCGGTGGCGGTGATGGGCTGCATCGTCAACGGGCCGGGCGAAAGCAAGCATGCAAATATCGGCATATCCCTGCCCGGTACAGGCGAGACTCCCGCTGCGCCGGTCTTCGTCGATGGCGAAAAGGTCGCCACCTTGCGCGGGGTCGATGTGGCCGACCAGTTCAAGGTGATGGTCGCCGACTATATCGAGCGCAAGTTCGGTGCCGGCAAGCAGAACGCCGCCGAATGAACGAGCGCAATCAACGCCGCCTGTTCTGGCTCGCCATGCTGATCATAGTGCTCGGCGTGCTGAAATGGACCGGGCATCTGGGCTGAAGGAGGCTCCAGCCCAACGAAACTAATCTGCCTGGGTGGCGGACACCGTCACCGGCAACTCGCCACCGATTTCCACGGCCTTGGTCTTCTTGTCGAAGACGCAGATGATGCTAGCGGCCTCGCCCGATACGATGGCAAGGCCATAGTTTTCGCTGCCGAACGGATCGACGACGACACTTGCTTCCGTGAAGTATTCCGTGGTGGCGGCGCGGCAAGCGTCTTCGACCTCGGCTGCGAATTCCGCCCATGCGTCCTCCGACGAGGCGGTCGCCGTCGCGATGCTGGCAAGGGTCACGGCGAGGACGGCAAATGACTTCAGCATGTATGCATCCTGTTGGTTAAGCTGGCAAAGGCCTAAGCACGTAATCAGGCTTTTTGTTGCCACTCGGGCAGCGGAAACATGCGGTCATAGGCCCAATTGAAGACCAGCGCATAGAGCATGTAGAAGAGCGCGAAGGCCAGATCCATGACGAAGGCCTGCCAGAGGGTGATGCCGAGATAGAGCGCAATCAGCGGCATCAGCATGACCAGAAGACCCAGCTCGAACAGGACGGCATGGAGAATGCGGACCGGGCCGGACTTGAGCGTCGTTCCAGCAAGCCGGTTCAGCGCCTTGTCGAAGCCGAGATTGTAGACATAGTTCCAGAGCATGGCGACGGTGGCGCTGCCGATGACGATGACGGCGCTGTCCCCGGCATGCATGTGGAAGGCAAAGGCCGCAAGCGGCGTCGCGATCACGATGCCGATGATCTCGAAGGAAATGGCGTGGCGAATACGGTCTGCGGTGGTGCGCATGGAACACTCCCAGGATATCGGGCCGTCCCGCGCGCTGAACCCGATTGGGGGAGGTCGTCCTCGCTGACCGGCGATATAGGACGAGCCGGATCGGCCGGCAAGCTCTAGCGGGCATTTCCGATATGCCGGGGGCGCAGGGCAAAGACGCCGGCCCGCACCGGTGCATTGCCGCCCATGTCGGGCACGTCATATTCGGCCACGAGGTCCAGATGCTCTGCTGGCAGGTCGCGACGGAACGGGTCGCCGACGAGGACAGTCGCGCCGCTATCGGCGGCCTGCTGCAGGAGAGGCAGGGTCTGGGCCACGATTTCGGCCGAATAGAACACGTCGCCGGCCAGTACGACATCGACCTCCGGCAGGCCATCCGCTGTCCAGATCGAGAGAGCGACCCCGTTGGCTTGGGCATTGAGTGCCAGGGCGACGCGGGCCACCGGGTCGGGCTCGAGCGCATACACCTCGGTGGCACCCGCCCTGGCCGCGGCAATGCCGACAAGGCCCGACCCGGCACCGAAATCGAGCACGCGCCGGCCAGCGACGATTTCGGGGTGATCGACCAGGTGAAGCGCCAGAACGGCGCCGCCACCCCAGGCATAGGCCCAATAGGGCGGCACGGCGTCATGGTCTTCACCGGCCAGCCAGGCATTGAGCCCGCTTTGCGGGGTGGGCAGGTAAAGCGCAATGTCGGGACGAAAGGGCAGGGCCCGCAGCGCCATGCGCTGCGTGATGAAATCTTGGGCGCGGCGGCTCAGGCCGGTAACTGGCACGCGTCCACCCAGCGGTTGCCGCACAGCGCTGCCAGCCGGTCCAGCGTGAGCTTGACCGAGGCATGCGTGTCGCCGCCGGCGGGAATGACGAGGTCATAGATCTTGAGCGAGGCGTCGAGATAGATCGGCAGGGGCGCTGGCAGTCCGAAGGGGCAGACCCCGCCCACCTGGTGGCTCGTCAGCCGCAGCACGTCCTCGGCGCCGAGCATGCGCGGGCGTCCGCCAAAGGCGGCCTTGGACTTCTGGTTGTCGAGCCGGGCATCACCGCGCGTAACCAGCAGCACGTCCTCATCGCGCACACGGATGCAGAGCGTCTTGGCGATCTGGCCCGGTTCGACACCGTGCACCTGGGCAGCCAGCTGCACGGTCGCGGTGGACTCCGTGGTGACGATGACGGCGAGATCGGGGGCGCGGGTCGCAAGATCTGCCTGGACGGAAGAAAGGCTCATCGAAAAGGTCTCAGAACAGCTTGGCCAGTCGGTTTTCGTAGTCGGCGCGCATCTTGTAGTGCACCGGTGTGCGCAGCACGCGCTGCATGAGGTCAGGCTCGAGATTGCGTTCGCCCTCGAGGGAAAGCAGCTCGCTCACGCTGATGCGGTCGCCCTCGAAGGGGCGGTAGGTGACCGGCGCGCCGGCATGCATGTCGCCTGCCTCGATAACGCGGCAATAGGCGCCGGGGCGGCCTGCCTGGAAGAATTGCTTGACCCAGCCGGGGCTGCCCATGCGCGCGGCAAAGGTGGCGCAGGGGGTGCGATGCGAGGTGACTTCGAGCACGACCTTGTCGATGCGGAAGCGATCGCCGACGGATACGGCGCGGCCTTCGACGCCGCCAATGGTGAGATTCTCTCCGAAGGTGCCGGGCTTGAGTTCGCGCTCGAGCGTCTTGCTCCAGTAGTCGTAGTCGTCGGCGAAATAGACATAGACCGCCTGGTCGACGCCGCCATGATGCTTGCGGTTGATGATGGCGTCGCCCTCAAGGCCCTGCTTGCTGACGCCAATGCTGTCGCCTTCAGCAAGCGGTTCCTTGTAGATGCCGGTCATGCTCGAGCGGCCAGGCGTCGGGCGCGGCGTGCCGATATTGATGCTGAGAAGAATGGCCATGGTCAGTTCTCCCGCGCCGCGAAGTAGCGGGCAGTGGCGCGCAGACCGTCGGCCTTGGGTCCGAAAGTGCGCAGCGCCAGCAGGGCCTCGTTGACAATGCCGGCCAGCATCTTGCGAGCGCCCTCGATGCCGAGCCGGCTCACCACGGTCTGCTTGCCCAGGGCCGCATCCTTGCCGGTGGCCTTGCCCATGGCTTCGGGCGTGGCGGTGACGTCGAGAATGTCGTCGGCAAGCTGGAAGGCCCGGCCGGCCGCTTCGGCATAGGCGGTAAGGGCCGAAAGCGCCCGCGGTTCGGCTCCGCCCAATATGGCGCCCATGCGCACCGAGGCGCGGATCAGGGCCCCGGTCTTCATGGCTTGCAGCGTCGCGATATCGGCTTCCGAAAAGCCGCCCGCTTCACCCTCGATATCGCGCATCTGCCCGCCTGCCATGCCGCCCGCCCCGCTGCCGGCCGCCAGTTCGGCCACCAGGCGAATGCGCACCTCAGGGTCGGGGTTGCAGGCGGGATCGGACAAAAGCGCGAAGGCATGGGTGAGAAGCGCGTCGCCGGCGAGGATCGCGGTGGCATCGTCATAGGCCTTATGCACGGTGGGGCGGCCGCGGCGCATGTCGTCGTCGTCCATGGCGGGCAGGTCGTCATGGACCAGCGAATAGCAATGCACCATTTCGACGGCGAGGCCCGCCTGGAGGCTCTGTTCGCGGGGCACCGAAAAGATGGCGGCAGCCTGCCGCACCAGCAGCGGACGAAGCCGCTTGCCGCCTTCGAGCGCGCCATGGCGCATGGCTGCAACCAGCCGGTCGGCCGCCGGCCCGGGCCCGGAG
>PJUF01000186.1_pt1 | contig 55062 bp, 48 predicted proteins | sample 1512191 | NCBI WGS metagenome assembly PJUF01 (sample SAMN08177673, study PRJNA422409) | Feces metagenome, whole genome shotgun sequencing project. | isolation source: Chicken feces (3) enriched on wood chips | host: Gallus gallus | place: USA: Madison | collected 2015-01-15 | reverse complement strand
TGGCCACCACAATATCGAGCTCTACGGTACCGATGGCTCGATCTTCGTGCCCGATCCGAACTTCTTCGGGGGTGACCTCGTGACCGCTGGTCTGGACGGCACGCGGAGCCCGGTGACGCCTTGGGATCATCCGTTCGGCCAGCCGAACCAGGATCTCGACAAGGCCACTCCGCGCGCAAACTATCGCTGCGCCGGTCTCGCCGACATGATGATGTCGCACGAGAATGGGGAAACAGCGCGTTGCGGACTCGATGTCGCGCTGCATGTCGTGGAAGTCATGACCGGCCTGCTCAAGGCAGGCGAAACCGGTCAGGTCCTCACCCTCGAAACGACCTGCGAGCGCCCGCGCGCTCTCGGTATCGAGGCCGCACGAGCCCTGCTCAAGGCCTGACGAACGTACATCATTGACAGGCGATTTCTGCCGGTCAAAACTATCGTCTAACATGTCAGGGCGGCGAGCAATCGCCGCCCGACATTCATGCGGGGACACAACCCGCAATCTGTAGGGATGGACCCTGGCGGTGCGGCTTCCAGGGCGACACGAGGAGAAACACATGGCGACCACCATCAAGGGTCCGGCTATTTTCCTGGCACAGTTTGCCGGCGACGCGGCGCCTTTCGACACCCTGGACAATATCTGCAAATGGGCCGCCGGCCTCGGCTATAAGGGCGTCCAGATCCCGACCTGGGTCTCGAGCTTCATCGACCTCGAAAAGGCCGCGAACTCAAAGACCTATGCGGACGAGATCAAGGGGATCGTGAACAGCCACGGGTTGGAGATCACCGAGCTTTCAACCCACCTGCAGGGTCAGCTCGTTGCCGTGCATCCAGCCTATGACACGGCCTTTGACGGTTTTGCCCCGGCTTCGGTTCACGGCAACCCCAAGGCGCGCCAGGAATGGGCCGTCCAGACCATGATGAACGCTGCCAAGGCGTCGCAGAATCTGGGCCTCAATGCCCATGCGACTTTTTCGGGCGCGCTGGCCTGGCCCTATCTCTATCCCTGGCCGCAGCGCCCGGCGGGCCTCGTGGAGGAAGCCTTCGACGAGCTGGCGCGCCGCTGGACCCCGATCCTCAATGCCTTCGATGAGGCCGGCGTCGACGTCTGCTACGAAATCCACCCCGGCGAGGACCTGCATGACGGCGTCTCCTACGAGATGTTCCTCGACCGCGTGAAGAACCATCCGCGCGCCAATCTGCTCTACGATCCGAGCCATTTCGTGCTGCAGCAGCTCGACTATCTCGACTACATCGACATCTACAAGGACCGCATCAAGGCGTTCCACGTTAAGGATGCCGAGTTCAATCCGACCGGCCGCCAGGGCGTCTATGGCGGGTTCCAGTCTTGGGTCGACCGGGCAGGGCGCTTCCGCTCGATCGGCGATGGCCAGGTGGACTTCCCGGCGATCTTCGCCAAGATGGCCGCCAACGACTTCAAGGGCTGGGCCGTGCTCGAATGGGAGTGCGCACTCAAGCATCCCGAGGATGGCGCGCGCGAAGGCGCAGAGCTCATCCAGAGCTACATCATCCGCGTCACCGAAAAGGCCTTCGACGATTTCGCATCGGGCGGGACGGACAAGGCCGCCAATCGCAAGATGCTGGGGCTGTCGTAATATCGTACATGATCATCGCCACCGCCGGGCTCGTCCCGGTGGTCCATGGATTGCCTGGACAAGCCAGGCAATGGCGTTGATCCGAAGAGCGGGAAGAGGAAGAAAAAAATGGCTGAAAACGGCGCAAAGCGTATTCGCCTGGGCATGGTCGGCGGCGGCACCGGAGCCTTCATCGGTTATGTGCACCGCGTGGCTGCCCGCATCGACGGAGACTATGAGCTGGTGGCCGGCGCACTGTCCTCGCGCCCGGAAGTGGCAAGGGAATCGGGCAAGAATCTGGGTCTGGCCGAGGACCGCATCTACACCTCCTACGAAGACATGGCCAAGGCCGAAGCTGCTCGTCCCGACGGGATCGAGGCCGTCTCCATCGTAACGCCCAACCACATGCATTTCGGACCCGCCAAGGCTTTTCTCGAAGCCGGCATCCACGTGATCTGCGACAAGCCGATCACCTCGACGCTCGAAGATGCGCGCAAGCTGCTCGACATCCAGCCCAAGAACGGCGCCAAGTTCCTGCTTACGCACAACTACACCGGCTACCCGCTGGTCCGGCAGGCACGCGAACTGGTGGCCTCCGGCGCCCTGGGCAAGATCCGCGTCGTCCAGGTCGAATATCCGCAGGACTGGCTGACCGAAGCCACGGGCGACGACAACAAGCAGGCTGCCTGGCGGACCGATCCGGCCCGTTCCGGCGCCGGCGGCTGCATCGGCGATATCGGCACCCATGCCTATAACCTGGCCCGCTTCGTCACCGGTCTCAAGACCGAGGCCGTGGCGGCGGACCTCACCGCTTTCGTGCCCGGTCGTCAGCTCGACGACAACGTCCATATCATGCTGCGCTTCGAGGGCGGGGCCAAGGGCATGCTGTGGTCGAGCCAGGTTGCCGTGGGCAACGAAAACGGCCTGCAACTGCGCGTCTATGGCGACAAGGGCGGCCTCGAATGGCGCCAGGACAATCCGAACTACATGTGGTTCACCGAATTCGGCAAGCCCAAGCAGCTGCTGACGCGCGGCGGCTCCATCTCGGTGCCGCCGGCTGCCTCGATGAATGTCCGCATTCCCTCGGGCCATCCGGAAGGATATCTCGAAGCCTTCGCCACGCTCTACAGCCAGTTCGCTGCGGTGATCCGCGGGGAAGGCGCCGACTTCGAAGACCTGCTGCCTTCCATGGCAGACGGTATTGAAGGCATGCAGTTCATCACTGCCTCGGTTAAATCGAGTCAGAACGACAGCCGCTGGACCCGGTTCTCCGAGGTCTGAGTCAGGTCGAAGAAAAAGGCCGGCGGTTTCGCCGGCCTTTCCTATTGGACGCGCTCGGCGGCAAAGCCGCGCGCTTCAAGCAGTTTGACGACACTGACATCGCCGGCCAGGTGAGCGGCCCCGACGATGAGCAGGGCCGCTTCGTTCTCGCCCAGCATGGTCTCGATCTGGTCCACCCAGTTGTGGTTGCGCTCGTCGATGATCCGCTGGGACAGGCTGGTGTCGAAATCGGCCATCTGCGCGTCGAATATGGCGCCGAGCCCTTCCGGATCGCCATTCGTCCAGGCAGTGACCATGTCATCGATGTCGGACTGGACGGCATCGAGCGAGTCGAGCGTGGCCGAGAGCATGGTGATCTGCTCTTCGAGCGTGCCGGCGGCCAGAAAGCCCAGTTGCTCGACCCCGGTTTCGAGAAACCCCTTCCGTTCGGCGGGCAGTTCTTCGCCCAGCACGGTCTCGACGCCGTAAGCCGCCTCGAAACCGGATTCCATCATCGGCCCGGCTGAAATGGTGGTCGCCGCCAGCCAGGGCTTCATGGTCAGGAGCGCCGGCATCGGGATGTCATATTGCTGCGCAGCGGCGCGCAGTCTGTCGGTCAGTTCCGGCCCGATCTGTTCGCTGAGCAGCACGCCGCCCGAGTTGAAGCCAAGCTCGATCGAGACGGGCATGAGTTCAGCCTGCGCCGCCGCACTGATATCTGCCTCGAAATAGATGCGGTCAGCTTTCGAGATCAGCTTGTCGAGCCTTTGGGTGCGCCAGTCCGTATCCGCGCGCAGCATGTGAACCGAGCCGAAAAGCCAGACCGAACTGTCCGCATCGTTGACCTTCCAGATGGCGGGGGCCGCCAGCGCGGGTAGGGTGAGCGCGGCGGTCGCCAGCAGGATCACGGTTGTTCTGAGCATGCATGTCCTCCGGTTTCGCTCTGAGTCGAAGGGGATAACCCTGACCCAGATCCCGCTTGCCTCTAGGCCGTACCAAGCCCATCAAGGTGATGGCATTGAGGCGCCACGATAAAGTCGCGCCCAGAATGGCGCCTCACGCTAGAAAGCGCAAAAACAAAGCGCCGCAATCGCTTGCGGCGCCAGAAGAAAATGGTGGTCGATAAGGATCAGTGCGTCCAGGGCGTCTTGCGGTCGGCGCGGAAATTGTCCGGGTAGCTGACGCGCTTGGGCGTGGGATCGTGCGCCGGCTGCACGGAATAGGGGATGCCATTGCGCTGTGCATAGGCTTCGGCTTCCTCGAGCGTTTCGAAGGAGAGCCGCACCTGCTGGTTCATGTCGGAGCTGCTGGTATAGCCCATCAGCGGGTCGATGCTGCGGGGCGTGGTGGGTTCATGCACGAGCACCCAGGACTTGGACTTGCCCTTGCCGGACTGCATGGCATTGCGGGCAGGGCGGTAGATGCGGGCGGTCATGCAAAGTCCTCAACACGATGCACAGCAGCGGACCGAAACGTGCAACACAGCTTTCGGGCGATCCGATGCGCCAGGAATAACAATGCGATGGTCGGAGTACAAAGATTCGAACTTTGGACCCCCGGTTCCCAAAACCGGTGCTCTACCAGGCTGAGCTACACTCCGAGATCGCGCCTTTCCGTTAGCCTGTTCGAACGCAAAGGGCAAGGCTGCACGCCATGTCTTGACGCAGGCGGAGCCAACAAGACACAAGTTCTCCATGTTCGATCTCGAAAAGCCCTGGCCGCTTGGCCTCGACCGTCGCTCCTGGCCATTCTTTCTCGTGGTCGTCGTCATCATTATCGCCGCGCTGGCGAGCCTGGACGTCGCTGCCTCGCGCGGCGCCATTGCCTGGCCCGAGGCGTGGCGGGCGCCATTCTATTTCATCACCGATTATGGGCTATCGGACTGGATACTGATTCCGAGCCTGGTCCTGATGGTGCTGCTGCGCCTCGCCATGTTCCCCCTGCACGGCGTGTGGAAAAAGGCGACCGGCGAACTGGCGCTGATCTCCGCCTTTGTCTTCGTCGGCGTCGGGGCGCCGGGCCTCATCACCAACCTGATCAAGCGGCTGGTCGGGCGCGGACGCCCGAGCGAGTTCGATGCGGCGGGCGCCTTCTCGTTCCAGAATATCTTCAACGACTGGACTTTCCAGAGCTTTCCCAGCGGGCATTCGGCGACCGCAGTGGCGACCGCCTTCGTGGTCGGGTTCATGTTTCCGCCGCTGTTCCCGATCCTGCTGGTGGTCGGGCTCGTGGTCGCAGCCTCGCGCGTGCCGGTGGGCATGCATTATCCCACCGACGTCTTTGCTGGCATCGTGGTCGGCATGCTGGGCGCCTACATAGTCCGGAATTTCTTCGCCCGTCGGGGCTGGCTGTTCACGCAGTTGCCCGACGGACGTATGGTCATGAAGCCGCTTGATGGGCTGCGGCAGGTGTTTCAGCGCCCGGCGCGATAACGGGCGATGCCCGCCGACAGGTCGGCCTTGAGGTCGTCGATGCCTTCAAGGCCGATATGGACGCGGAACAGATTGCCCGCATCGGCCCAGGGCTTGATGCTGCGGGCACTTTTGATGGCGACCGGCAGCAAGAGGCTTTCATAGCCACCCCACGAATAGCCCATGGTGAAGAGCCTGAGGTTATCCACGAATGCCGCTATGGCCGATCGCGGCGCCGGCTCCAGTACGAAGCCGAAGAGGCTGCCCGAGCCGGTAAAGTCCCGCTTCCAGATGGCATGGTCGGGGTGACTGGGAAGGGCAGGGTGCAGGACGCGGGTGACACCTTCCTGCTGCTCCAGCCACGCCGCGATGTCCAGCGCGCGCTCCTGGTGTTCCTTCATCCGGATCGCCAGCGTCTTGAGGCCCCGCGACACCAGATAGGCGTCATCGCCTGAGGTGAAGAAGCCGAGCAGCGTGCGCACGCGCTCGACATCGGCCCAGGCCGCTTCGGTTGTCGAAATGGTGCCCGCGAAAGCGTCGGAATGCCCCACGAACATCTTGGTGCCGGCATGCACGACGATGTCGGCGCCCAGCGCCAGTGGGCGATGGTAGAGTGGGCTGGCCCAGCTATTGTCGACGATAAGCCTGGCATTGCCGGCATGGGCGGCAGCGGCAAGCGCCGGAATGTCCTGGACCTCGAAGGTCAGCGAGCCGGGGCTCTCGGCCAGCACGGCACGGGTATTGGGGAGCATTAGGTCGGAAAGGCCCGCGCCGATATGCGGATCGTAATAGCGCACGCTCACGCCCATGCGTTCGAGAAAGCCATCGGCGAACTTGCGGCCGGGCTCGTAGGCGCTGTCGGTAATCAGGACGTCGTCGCCGGCCTTGAGGCAGGACAAAAGGGCGATGGTGATGGCAGCCAGGCCGGATGGGACGAGCTTGGTCCGATAGGCCCCTTCAAGCGCGGTGACGACCGTTTCTACCGCCTCGGTGGTGGGGTTGCCGGCGCGGCCGTAAAGATAGCGCTGCGACTGGGCGTCGAGATCGGCCAGGGTTTTGAATAGCACCGTGGAGCCGCGATAGACCGGCGTGTTGACGAAGCCGAACTGATCCTCGGGATTGCGGCCGCCATGCGTGAGGAGGGTCTCTACCGAAATATCGTGCGGGTTGCCGGTTTGCTGATCATTCATACTAGGCTCGGTGCTCAAAAAGAAATCAATTGGGGATGCTTGGCTAAATTAGAGACAGGTTTCCTGACCCAACGCGCCTTCTACCCTTGACGTTAAGGGGAATAGAGGCTTGCATGCTTATCAGCATCCAAACCGCCAAACAAAGGTGGTGGTGCTCTCGGGGCCGAGGGACAAGTTTTCGGCTTCGAAACACAGGGTCAGGAAACAAAAGGCAAATAAATGCAAAAAGCGCTCGTATCGATCGCAGTCGCGGCTTCGCTGGGCCTCGGCGCGACGGCAGCCCAGGCGGCCATTCTCGACGACGTCAAGGCGAAGGGCTATCTCCAGTGCGGTGTGACCGGCGGTGTGCCGGGCTTCTCCGCTCCCGATTCCAATAACGAATGGACCGGTCTCGAAGTCGACTTCTGCCGCGCCATGGCAGCCGCGATCTTCAAGGACGCCGACGCCGTTCGCTACACCTCGCTGACCAGCCAGGAACGCTTCACCGCTCTTTCCGCCGGTGAAATCGATGTGCTTTCGCGCACCACGACCTGGACCATGAGCCGCGACACCCAGCTGGGCATCAGCTTTGTCGGCACCATGTTCTATGACGGCCAGGGCTTCATGGTCCGCGAAGCCGACGGCATCGATTCGGCTCTCGACCTTTCCGGCGCCGCTATCTGTATCGAATCCGGCACCACTACCGAACTCAACGCCGCCGACTACTTTGCCGCCAACGGCATGGAGTTCAACACGGTCGTGTTCGTTGACCAGGACGAAGTCGTGAAGGCCTATGAAGACGGCCGCTGCGACGTCTACACCACCGACTCCTCGGCCCTGGCTGCCGAACGCTCCAAGTTCGCCAACCCCGACGAGCACATTATCCTGCCCGAAATCATCTCCAAGGAGCCCCTTGGTCCGGTGGTTCGTGCTGGCGACACCCAGTGGTTCAACATCGCCCGCTGGACCTATTTCGCGCTGCTCGAAGCAGAAGAACTCGGCGTGACCTCGGCCAATGTCGACGAGATGCTCGGTTCGGACAATCCGGCCATCAAGCGCCTCCTGGGCGTGGAAGGCGAATTTGGCGCACCGCTCGGCATCGAGAACGACTGGGCCTACCAGATCGTCAAGCTGGTCGGTAACTACGCCGAGTCCTACGACCGGAATGTCGGTCCCGATACCCCGATCGGGCTGGAACGTGGCCTGAATGCCCTGTGGAGCGACGGCGGCATCCAGTACTCTCCGCCGATCCGCTAAGCCGATCAAATTGGCCCGGCGCTCCCCTGTGGAGCGCCGGACTTTTTGTTCTGTCGACTGACGCGCCCTGCGGCGTGGACAGCGGCCTATTGCGGCCAGGGGACAGCTTCACATGACGACTTACGATACGGGGCAGAAACTTGCCCCAAGGGCCAACTTCTTCAACGACCCGGTGATCCGCGGGATCATCTACCAGGTCGTGGTGGCCGCGCTGCTCATCGCCTTCATTTTCTGGATCATCGGAAATACGGCGGCCAATCTCGCAGCACAAAACAAGACGACCGGCTTCGACTTCCTTTGGCGGACGGCCGGCTTCGATATCAGTTTCTCGCTCCTGCCATGGTCACGCGCCTCCTATTACTGGGAGGCCTTCCTAGTAGGTCTGCTCAACACGCTTCTCGTCGCAGCCATCGGCATTTTCTTTGCGACCATTCTCGGCTTCACCATCGGCATAGCGCGGCTCAGCACCAACTTCATCGTGTCCAGCCTGGCCACGGTCTATATCGAGGTCATCCGCAACATCCCGCTGCTGCTGCAGCTGTTCTTCTGGTATTTCGCCGTTCTCAAGGCCATGCCTTCGGTGCGCGAATCCATCCAGCTGCCGTTCGATGCCTTCATCAACCAGCGCGGGATTATGGTGCCCAAGCCCATCCCCGACGAGCAATTCGGCTTCGTGTGGATCGGCCTGGTCGTAGCCATTGTCGCAGTGATCGCCCTGCGCTATTGGGCCAAGAAAAGGCTCGAGGCTACCGGCCAGCGCTTCCCCGTCTTCCTGACCTCGGCTGCCCTGCTCGTCGGCATCACGGTTCTGACCTTCATCGTCAGCGGCGCCAGCGTCGCCTTCGAGCCGCCCGTCCTCGAGCGCTTCAATTTCCGTGGCGGCCTGCAATTGCCACCTGAATTTGCGGCCCTGGCCTTCGGCCTCACCATCTATACGGCCGCGTTCATCGCCGAAACGGTTCGTGCCGGCATCCTCGCAGTCAACAAGGGTCAGACCGAGGCGGCCCAGTCGCTTGGCCTCAAGGAGAATGACCGCCTGCGTCTGGTGATCGTGCCGCAGGCCATGCGTGTCATCATCCCGCCGCTGACCAGCCAGTACCTGAACCTGACCAAGAACTCTTCGCTCGGGGCCGCGATCGGCTATCCCGAACTGGTCAATGTCTTCGCCGGCACATCGCTCAACCAGACTGGCCGGGCCATCGAGTGCATCGCCATCACCATGGGTGTCTACCTGGTGCTCTCGCTGCTCACCTCGGCCATCATGAACTGGTATAACGGCCGTGTCCGGCTGGTGGAACGGTAGGAGATTGCCATGACAGATATTGGTTATGTCCGCTCCGACATGGTCGACGCCCGTCCCGCGCCTCACCGCACCAGCGGTGCGGTCGCCTGGATGCGCCAGAACCTCTTCGCCACGCCGCTCGACACGGTGCTCACCGTGCTCGGCGTCCTGTTCCTGATCTGGATCGTCCCGCCGCTCTACGGCTTCTTCTTTGGAAACGCCGTTGGGCCAAACGGCACCGTCGAAGAATGCCGGATGGTAAATGCGGGGGCCTGCTGGGCCTACATTTCCTCGGAAATGGAATTCTTCATCTACGGCTTCTACGACATCCCGGAGCAATGGCGGCCCAACATCGTCTTTGCGCTCGGCGCATTGTTGCTGGTTCCGCTGCTGATCCCCAAGGTGCCGTTCAAGCGCGTCAACGCGGTCCTGTTCCTGGTCGTCTACCCGATCGTCAGCTACTACCTCCTGGCAGGTGGGGTTTTCGGATTGCGGGTCATCCCGACCGAAAAATGGGGCGGCCTCCTGGTCACCTTGATCATCTCGGTGGTCGGCATCACGTTGTCCTTCCCTCTGGGCGTCATCCTTGCCCTTGGTCGGCAGTCGCAGCTGCCGATCATCAAGACGGTCTGCGTGGCCTTTATCGAGTTGATCCGCGCGGTGCCGCTGATCACGATCCTCTTCATGGCGTCGATCATGCTCCCGCTGTTCATGCCGCAGGGCACGACAGTGGACAAATTCCTGCGCGCGCTTGTCGGCGTCACGCTCTTCACCTCGGCCTATGTGGCTGAAGTAGTTCGTGGCGGCCTGCAGGCAATCCCGCGGGGACAGTATGAAGCGGCGGCCTCGCTTGGCCTTGGCTACTGGAAACGGATGTGGTTCATCATCCTGCCCCAGGCGCTCAAGCACGTGATCCCGGGTATCGTGAACAACTTCATCGCCTTGTTCAAAGACACCTCGCTTGTCTACATCGTCGGCATGAAAGACCTGCTCGAAGCGGTCAAGACCAAGAACGACTCCGCGCTCGAGTGGCAGTCGGCCAATACGGCGACCACCGGCTATATCTTCGCGGCCATGGTCTTCTGGGTCTTCTGCTTCGGCATGTCTCGCTACTCCATCTACATGGAGAACCGGCTCAACACTGGCTACAAGAGGTAGCTCCATGTCTCAGGTTTCCGAAACCACCGTCGACCGCAAGATCGACACCAGCCATATGCAGGTCTCCCAGACCGACGTGGCCATCGACGTCATCAACATGCACAAGTGGTATGGTGACTTTCATGTCCTGCGGGACATCAATCTGCGCGTGATGCGTGGCGAGCGCATTGTCATCGCCGGGCCGTCCGGCTCGGGCAAATCGACGCTCATCCGCTGCATCAACCGGCTCGAAGAGCACCAGGAAGGCCAGATCTTCGTCAATGGCACCGAGCTCACCGCCGATCTCAAGCGTATCGACGAAGTGCGCCGCGAAGTGGGCATGGTGTTTCAGCACTTCAACCTCTTCCCGCACCTCACCATCCTGCAGAACCTGACCCTGGCGCCCATCTGGGTCCGCGGCATCCCCAAGGCCGAGGCAGAGGCAACGGCCATGCACTATCTGGAACGGGTCAAGATCCCCGAGCAGGCGCTGAAATATCCAGGCCAGCTCTCGGGTGGCCAGCAGCAGCGCGTGGCCATTGCCCGCTCGCTCTGCATGCAGCCCAAGATCATGCTGTTTGACGAACCCACGTCGGCACTGGACCCTGAAATGGTCAAGGAAGTGCTCGAGGTGATGATCAGCCTGGCCGAAGACGGCATGACCATGATCTGCGTGACCCACGAAATGGGCTTTGCCCGCCAGGTGGCCAATCGCGTGATCTTCATGGACCAAGGACAGATCATCGAGCAGAACGAGCCCGAGGCCTTCTTCTCCAATCCGCAGCACGAGCGCACCAAGCTGTTCCTCAGCCAGATCCTGCACTAGCGCTTCGGGGCAGTCTGCCAAATATCGGGGGGTCGGGCCGGTCATCGGCTTGACCCCTTTTCCCTGGCGGCCAATATGAGCCAGGGAAGCAAAGGCCGTAGCGTTGACCAAGCTTGTGAGACACATCCTGTTCTGGGCTGCCCTTGCCTGTGCATTAGGCGCGCAGCAGGCGGCGGCGCAGACCATGGAAGCCATGCGCGAGCGCGGTTTTCTGATCTGTGGTTCGTCCAGTCCGCTGGCCGGGTTTGCCCAGCAGGACGCAGATGGACGCTGGTCTGGCTTCGACGTCGATCTGTGTCGCGCCCTGGCAGCGGCCGTGTTCGGCAATCCCGATCTCATCGAGTTCCGGTCCTATCGTGGCGAGGCCCGGTTTGCACCGCTGCAGACCGGCGCCGTCGATGTCCTCATGCGCAACGGCGCCTGGACGACGGGCCGCGACAGCCGCTACGGCGCGCGCTTCGTCACTCCAGCCTTTTTCGATGGGCAGGCGTTCCTCGTGCCGCAGTCTTTGGGCGTGGTTTCCGCCTATGAGCTCGACAATGTCAGCATCTGCGCCATCGATGGCGACGAGCTCGATGCGCTCAACGAGTTCTTCTTTTCCAACCAGACCAGTTTCCGCAGCGTCGCCTATGAAGACGTGGCCGATCTCGCCACCGCGTACCGCGCCGGGCTGTGCCAGGCGATTTCGGCCTCGGGGCGGCAATTGCAGGCCATCCGGCGCGAATTGCCCGAACCCAACCTGCACCGCATCCTGCCCGAGCGTATTTCCAAGGAAGTGCTGGGTCCCATGGTGCGCAACGACGACGACCAGTGGTTCAAGACTGTCCGCTGGACCATCTTCGCGCTGATCAGCGCCGAGGAAGTGGGCGTCACGAGCCTCAACATCGATTCGCTGATCGCGGCCCGCACACCTGCCGTGCGCCGCATCCTGGGGGTGGAAGGCGATTTCGGCGTGGGGCTGGGACTGCGCCCGACATTTATGGCCGAAGCTATCCGTGCGGTCGGCAACTATTCCGAGCTTTACGATCGCCATTTCGGACCGCAGACCGGGGCGGCGATGCTGCGCGGCCAGAATGCGCTATGGGGTAATGGCGGCTTGCTCTACGCGCCGCCGATCCGTTAGGCCGCAGGGTCTGGCTCAGGCGAAAAGCAGGCTGACACGCCGGTTTTGCTTGCCCTTTTTCTCGATCTTGCCCAAGGCCAGCGGGCCGATCTCGGCGGTCCGGGCCACATGGGTGCCGCCGCATGGCTGCAGGTCGACCTCGCCGATGCGCACGAGGCGAACGCGGCCCTGGCCCATGGGCGGCTTGACCTTCATGGTCTTGACGAGGTCGGCCTTGGCTTCCATTTCCGCATCGCTGATCCATTCGGTGCTGACGGCATGGTCGGCCGCGACCATGGCGCTAAGCTGCGCTTCGAGCTCCGCAAGGTTTTCCGGCACTTCCGGCATGTCGAAATCGAGCCGGCCACGATCTTCGCCGATCGAGCCGCCGGTGACCGGGAACGGGAACACCACGGACAACAGGTGCAGTGCGGTGTGCATGCGCATGAGCCTGTAGCGACGGTCCCAGTCGATCTCGACGGTCACCTCTTCGCCCAGGGTTGGCAGCGGCGAACCGGCCGCAGGCACGTGCACGATCCTGAGTTTGTCGCCTTCGGGATGAACGGCGGTATCGATGCCGATCGTGCTGCCGTCGGCGCGCAGCAGGTGGCCGCTGTCGCCGGGCTGACCGCCGGACGTGGCATAGAACACGGTACGGTCCAGTTCGATCGCGCCATCCTCGGTGACGGCCGTCACGCGGGCAGGGGTGGAGCGGAGATAGGCGTCATTGCGGAAGAGGAATTCAGTCATTGAGCACTCACAGGACCGGGGACAGCAGGCGCGCCGCTTGCGTGGCGAGGTAGAGCGGCCAGGGCCGCGTGCGGATTTCGGATAGTCCGACCTGCCGGCAGGATTCGAAATCCTTGAGCAGCATCTCTTCGACCGCCGCTATAGTGGTGTCATCGGTGAACCAGAGCGTGATCTCGAAATTGATGGCAAAGGAACGGTTGTCGAAATTGACGCTGCCGACCGTTGCCATCTCGTTATCCATCAGCACGACCTTCTGGTGCAGGAAGCCGTCGGTATAGCGATAGACGCCGATATCGTGCGCAACCATATTGTCGGCATGGGCCATGCTCGCCAGCCACACCAAGGCATGGTCGGGATTGTCCGGCAGCATGATGCGCACATCAACTCCCCGCAGCCGCGCTGCAAAGAGAGCGGTGCGGATATCGGTATCCGGGACGAAGTAGGGGCTGACGATCCACAGGCGTTCCCGGGCGCGGCCGATCAGGTCGGTGAAGGCGATGGCGCATTCTTCAAGCTTGTCCGCCGGCCCGCTGCCCATGACCAGAACCGAATTGTCGCCGAAGGTCTCGAGGTCGGCGGGTGGACGGTTGGGCAGGCGCTCGCCGGTCGCCCATTCCCAGTCCTCGCGGAATAGCAGCGCGCAGCCCAGCGCCGCTGGGCCGGAGACCCGCACATGCGTGTCGCGCCAATGGCCGAGCTTGGCATCCTCGCCCAGATATTCGACGCCCACATTATGTCCGCCCACCCAGGCATGCTTGCCGTCGGCGACGACGATCTTGCGATGGTTGCGATAGTTGATGCGGGTGGCGCCGAAGACGCGCAGGAACTTGTGGCGCCGATTGAAGCTCGAGACTTTCACCCCGGCCTCGCGCAATTCTCCGCGGAAGCGCTTGGGCATGCCGGTGCTGCCGATATCGTCGTAGAGCAGGTAAACGGCGACGCCGGACCTGGCCTTGGCAATCAGCCGCTCGGCCAGTTCCTTGCCCAGCCTGTCGTCGCGCACGATGTAGAACTGGACGAGCAGATATTCGGTGGCCGCGTCTATGCCGGCAAAGATCGAATCGAAAGTCGCATGGCCGTCGACCAGAAGTTCGACCTCGTTGCCCTTGAGGAAGGGCAGCTCGGATACATGCACCTGCACCGGCCATTTTGCGTCGGTTTCGCGGTCGATCAGCGCCAGGTCCTTGGCCCGCAAGGGGCGGTCGGCACGGCCGTTCTGCATCCGGTCGGTGGCATAGTCGTCGAAGAGCTTCCACCCGAAAACCAGGTAGAGCAACACGGTGGGAATCGGCAGCAGCATCAGGGAGATCAGCCAGGCGATCGACCCTTGGGACGTGCGCGAATTGAGGATTTCGCGGACGGCGCAGACAATGGCCAGAAGGTAGACGGCACCCATGATGAGGGCGACCAGATGCAGATCTGCGACGATGGCGCGGAGGATGTCGTCTATGCCGAACACGGTGTTCTCGGGACTCTTGGGAATGGCACTCTATCAGGCAAAACATCCCCGGCAACCTTGACTGCTTCATCACGAGGCGTAGCATCAGAGGCGGCTTCGTGCAGCCTGCCGCTCGCCCCGCAAGGGATGGTGAATGCACGATCTATGTGTGTGGTTTGACCTTATTTCCCAAGGGCAGACCGTCAGCAAGGCGAGCACTGACCCGATCATGCCCTCGAGAAAGGTTCAGACCATGCATAGTTTCATGGACGCAAAGCTCATGGCCAAACTGCTGCGGCAAGGCCTTGCCGACCGCGGCGTCAGCCTCACCCACAGCGACTGTCTCGAACTTGTCGCGCGCCAATTCGGCGTGTCGAGCTGGAATATTCTGAGCGCCCGCATCGACGCAGCGGCTGCCGAGGCGGCACCGCTGCTCATGCCCCAGGGCTGGCGCGATACCAGCTCAAGTCACGATGGCTATTATCGCATGGGCCTCGATCCCGCCCGGAAAGGATGTGCGGTGATCCAGAGTACGCCGCTCGCCGATCATCAATCCCAAAGCCAATTTGGCTCCATGGCGCAGATAATCGCCGCCGAACCCTATCGCGGCAGGGCAGTGCGCGTGTCCTGCGAACTTTCAGCCAAGGATGTCGATGGTGGCGCCACGCTCTGGCTTCGGATCGACGATGCCGAGGGGCGTCGGCTGCGTTTCGAAAATCTCATGGACCGGCCCGGCGTTGCCGTTCGCGGAACCGAGGACTGGAAGGGCTTTGCCATCACGCTCGATGTTCCGGAGGCGGCCGATAGCGTCTATTTCGGCTTCCTGTTGAGTGGGCGCGGCACGGCATGGGCGCGCAATTTTGCCGTCGCCGAGGTGGATGTGAGCGAGGCACCGGCCCGACAGCGTCGCTATCGCTTTGACCAGCCGACCAATCTGGACTTCGGCGCATAAGCCAGAACAGACCTTGCCGGCCTACCGGCAAGGTCGTGGATCAGACTTCGGGCTCGATGACGCTGGAAATGTCGATGGGAGTGCGGCCCTCCATCCAGGGCGGCACCGGCAGATCCTTGCCGCGCAGGAATTCTGGATTGAAAATCTTGCTGGCGTAGCGATTGCCATAGTCGCAGAGGATGGTGACGATGGTCTTGCCCGGACCGAGGTCGCGCGCCATGCGCACGGCGCCGGCGATGTTGATGGCGCTCGACCCACCAAGGCAAAGGCCCTCGTGTTCGAGCAGGTCGAAGATGTAGGGCAGGGCCTCGCTGTCGGGAATGCGATAGGGCATGTCCACCGTCAGTCCCTCGAGATTGGCGGTGATGCGGCCCTGACCGATGCCTTCGGTGATGGAGTCGCCCGAGGATTTCAGCGTGCCGTGAGCATAATATTCGTAGAGCGCCGCGCCTTCGGGATCGGCCAGGCCGATCTTGACGTCGGGATTGCGCGCTCGCAGAGCTTCGGCAACGCCGGCCAACGTGCCGCCCGAGCCTACCGCGCAGATGAAACCGTCGATCCGGCCGTTGGTCTGCTGCCAGATTTCCGGACCCGTGGTTTCAACATGGGCGCGCCGGTTCGACACATTGTCGAACTGATTGGCCCAGATGGCGCCGTTTGGCAGTTCGGCATCGAGCTTTTCGGCCAGGCGCCCGGACACCTTGATGTAGTTATTGGGATTTCGATACGGCTTTGCCGGCACTTCGATCAGTTCGGCGCCGTAAAGACGCAGCGCGTCCTTCTTTTCCTGGCTCTGGGTTTCCGGGATGACGATCACCGACTTGAAGCCCAGCGAATTGGCCACCAGTGTCAGGCCGATGCCGGTATTGCCGGCAGTCCCTTCGACGATCGTCCCGCCTGGCTTGAGACGCCCCGATTTCACCGCGTCATGGATGATGAAGAGCGCCGCGCGATCCTTGACCGACTGACCGGGATTGAGAAATTCCGCCTTGCCCCAGATTTCGCAGCCGGTTAGCGTCGACACACGGTTGAGGCGGATCAGCGGCGTATTGCCGATGGCGGAGATGAGATCTTCGTGCTTGGCCATGGAACTTCGTCTGGGAGGAAATGAAGCTCCAACCTAAGGGTCCGGGCATGCGGCCACAAGCGACTAGCAGAGAATTCGGCACTGCTTTTCCCGCCTTTCGGCAGTTGCGCAAACGCCGGTTAAATCATTGTGCCGCCAGAGCATAGAATACTCCGCCAGCTGCATGGTCAGGCGTCTGCCGACAGAGCGGCAAAGGCGTCGAGCGCCCGCTGCCGCGTGTCCTTTAGATCGACGATGGGGCGCGGGTAGGTCTTGCCCAAGGTCACGTTCGCCTTGCGCAGCACATCGTCGGGGGCATCGCCGGGCGCGTGGATATATTTGTCCGGCAGCGCCGCGATCTCGGGTATCCACTCACGGACATAATCGCCACCCGCGTCAAACCGTTCGCCCTGGGTTACGGGATTGAAGATGCGGAAGTAGGGCGCGGCATCAAGACCGCTACCGGCCACCCATTGCCAGCTCGCCGGATTGTTGGCCTCGTCGGCATCGACAAGGCAGTCCCAGAACCAGTCTTCGCCGGACTGCCAATCGAGCAGCAGGTTCTTGCTGAGAAGGGACGCGACCAGCATGCGGACCCGGTTGTGCATATAGCCGGTCTCCCACAATTGGCGCATGCCTGCATCGACGATGGGAATGCCGGTCTGCCCACGCTGCCAGGCACGCAGCTGCGCAGGAGCGTGTCGCCACTTGAGCCCGGTAAATTTGGGCTGCATGGGATGTTTGGAAATGTCCTGCCGGTGAAACAGCTGATGATAGCTGAAATCGCGCCAGGCCAGTTCGGACAGAAACTTGTCGACGGCGCCGGCCTTGGATGGGTGGGCATGCGCAAAGCTGTGCGCCGTGTGCCAAATCTGCCGGGCGCTGATCTCGCCGAAGCGCAGATGCGGGGAGAGTCGCGAGGTCACAGCGCGCGCGGGAAAATCGCGGCCTTCCGGATAGTCGGAGACACATTCATCGAGAAAGTCGGCCAGGCGCCGCTGAGCCGCGTCCTCGCCGATGTCCCAATATTGTCCGAGCTTTTCGGCCCAGTGCGGCTGGACGTATTCGGTATCGACCTTCTTGAAGCGCACCGCCTTTCCATCCGGTACGGCGGCGGGGCGGGCAATGGCCATGTCGCGCAGCGTCTTCCAGAAAGGCGTGAAGACCGAGTAGGGCTTGCCCTGGCCGGTCTCGATGTCCCAGGGCTCGACCAGGACATTGCCGGGATGCGATTGCACACTGAAACCGGTCTCGCGCAAATGCTCCTTTAGGTCCGCATCCAGCGTCCGCTCGCGCGGCCCATAGCGGCGGTTCCAGTGGACTGCATCTGCTTCTGCGTCCTTTGCGAGGGCTGGCAGAATATCTGCTGACTTGCCGGTTTCAACCCGCAACGCCACGCCGATTTCGGCGAGCTCTCGAGCCGTCTTGTCGAGGCTGTGATGCAGCCACCAGCGGGCAGCGCCGCCCGGGGCACGCACGCCCTCATCCTGCTCATGAATGTAGAGCGCGATGACCTTGTCATGGTGGCGGCAGGCCGCACTCAGGGCGGGATTATCGGTGAGGCGCAAGTCATTGCGCAGCCAGACGAGGGCAGTAGACACGCGAACCTCCTTGCGTCCCGTGCACTACGCTGCAGGGGCGCCGATGGTTCAGCTATTCCATCAATTCTGCCAGTTCTTCCAAGGCAGCGCTCCAGGCTTCCATGGAAAAAATACGAGTCTGGGCGTCGGCATGCGGCAGTCCGCGCTCGGTGAGGGTGATGACCGTGCTGTCTTCGCCGATCGGCTTGAAGCTGATGTCGAGAACGAAGATCAGCTCATTGTCGGCGTCCTCGTCCTTGTGAACCCAGGACAGGACAAGGCGCTGGTCCTCGACATAAGTCAGGACTTCACCGCTCACCTCGTGATCAGCTTCGTCCTCGTCTTCGGCAAAGGTAACGAAGCGATACTGTCCGCCTTCGAAGGCGTCAAATTCCGCCTCGTCCGCTTCCCACTGCTCGATCAGCGCTGGATCGGTCCAGGCCGAAAACACGTCCGATACATGTGCCCCGATGGTCCGGGTCAGCGTGATCTGGCTTTCCGGATCGGTATTGAGGCCATCGGTCATGCTGGTTTCCTTTCGGGATGCAGTTCGGCGGTCCTTGGCAGGAGCACAGTCAGGATACCCAGGGCCGGCAGGAATGCGCAAATCTGGAACACGGCGATGATGCCGATCCAGTCTGCAAGGCCGCCCATGACTGCCGCACCCAATGCGCCGATGCCGAAGGCAAAGCCGAAGACGAAGCCCGCGATCATGCCAACCTTGCCGGGCACCAGTTCCTGGGCATAGACCACCATGGCCGAGAAGGCCGAAGACAGGATGAGCCCGATCAGGATGCTCATGACGCAGGTCCAGAACAGGTCGAGATAGGGCAGGGCGAGAGTGAACGGCAGCGCGCCCAGAATGGACACCCAGATCACCGCCAGGCGGCCATAGCGGTCGCCAACCGGCCCGCCGATGAAGGTTCCGGCCGCGACGGAGCCGAGAAAAGCGAAGAGATAATATTGTGCCTCCTGCGCCGAGAGACCGAATTTCTCGATGAGGAAGAAGGCGTAGTAGCTCTTCAGCCCCTCGATATAGATGAACTTGCTGAGCAGGAGGGCGCCGATGACGACGAAGGCGACGATGAGCCGCTCACGCGAAAGCACTGGCTTTCTGATGGCGATGGCCGGGCGCGATGCGGCCTGTCGCTGATGCTCGGCGAACCAGCGCCCCACATAGCCCAGGAGCGCAATGCCGGCAGCGGCGACGATGAGGAACCAGAAAATGCTGGTCTGTCCCATGGGCAGCAGAATCAGTGCCGCCGCCAGCGGGCCGAGCGCAGTCCCAGCATTGCCGCCGACCTGGAACAGTGACTGCGCGAATCCCAGGCGTCCGCCCGATGCCATGCGCGCCACGCGCGAGGCTTCGGGATGAAACAGAGCCGATCCGGTGCCGACGACGACAGAGGCGAAAAACAGCATCCAGAAACCACTGGCAGCGGCCAGCAGCGCCACGCCCGCGGCGACGATGACCATGGAGAGCGCCAGCCAATACGGCTTGGGCTTCAGGTCGCCCGAAAGGCCGAAAATGGGCTGCAGCAGGCAAGCGGTGATCTGCTGGCCCAGCGTCAGCAGCCCGATCTGCAGGTAGCTCAGGCCATAGTTTTCCTTGAGCAGCGGATAGAGCGCCGGCAGCAGGAATTGCAGCAGGTCGTTGAGCAGATGCGCTCCGCTGACGCAGAAGATGATGGACAGGGCGGTGCGCTGCGCGTCGGGCGCAGTGGGTGCGGCAAGCGTGGTCATGGAAAATCGCGTGGATCGAAAACGTCGCCGCCGTCCTACGCCACGGGCGGCGCGAGGGCAATCGCAGGAACGACGAAAGTGGGGGTTTGGAAGGAAATGGCTCCGCGAGCTGGACTCGAACCAGCGACCATTCGATTAACAGTCGAACGCTCTACCAACTGAGCTATCGCGGAACACTTTCGTTCGCCCTCTTGCGAAGGCGTGGTCCGTGTACCCAAACCGATCCGGTTTGCCAAGCCCCTAATGCGCCGCCATGTGAATAACTTGTCATGTGCCTGGTCTCTGCGCCCGTCGTGCCAATGACGTGAGGTCCTCGAGAGTGTTGAGGTTGGCGAAGGGATTTTCGTCATGGGTATCGGCCCAATCCACCCGCCCGGCATCGAGCTGTTGCAGCAGCTTTCCGGGGCTATGCGGCAGCGCTGCGCTATCGGCAGGCGCGTGGAGGGCGCCGAGCGCCGAGAGGCGCCAGATGGCATTGGTCGGATAGGAGTCGTCCCGCCAGGCCGCCTGAACGGCATTTGCCCCATCGGCCATGGCAGCGACGAGGCGCGACACAAAATCCTTGGGCAGGAAGGGTGTATCGACGGCCACAGTGACCAGGAGGTCAGTCGAGCCGACATCGCTCAGGTGGCGAGCGGCGGCGACGAGACCGGCCATCGGGCCGCCAAGGGGCAGGTCCGGATCGGGGAGGGGGATGCCCGGCACTGGACGACCGTCCCAATCCGGTCCCACGGAAACGAGAATCGGCTCCCGAGCTCCACGCAGCCGGTCGGCGACGCGATCGAGCAAGATCTGGTTGCCGAGGCGCAGCCTGCCCTTGTCGACATTGCCCAAGCGGCTGCCGCGCCCGCCCGCAAGGATCAGGGCGTGAACGCTCATGAGCGGGCGCGGCTGCGGAGCAGCAGCATCAGGGCAATGCCCCCGACCAAGCCCCAGAATGGCGCGCCCACACCGACGATGGTGATGCCCGACGCGGTCGCCACGAAGGTCAGAATGGCCGGAAGCCGTGCCTCTTCGTCGGCGAGTGCGGATGCCAGAGCCGCCGCCAGGCTCGAGAACAGGGCAAGGCCCGCCACGGCCTGGATCAGGAGCGGAGGCGATGCCGCAATGAATGCGGCGGCCAGGCTCGCGGTGAGGCCGAAGGCGATATAGGTGAACCCTGCCGCCACGGGCGCCGGCCAGCGTCGCTCGGGGTCGGGATGGGCTTCGGGACCGGCGCAGATGGCGGCTGTGATGGCAGCGAGATTGCTGGTCGGGCCGCCGAAGAAGGCCGAGGCGGCGCTGGCTATTCCGGTGAGCGCGAAGACCGGCGCGGGCCGGATGTCAAAACCGTTGCTTTTCATCACGGCGATGCCGGGCAGGTTCTGCGACGCCATGGTCACGACGTAAAGCGGCAGCGCTATGCGCACGATTGTGTCGAGGGTGAATACGGGCAAAACCGGCACCAACATGGGCCAGGCCCCGTCGAAGGTGCCCGGTGGCAGATGGGCCGTGGTAACGAGCACGATGGCCGTGGCGCAAACCGCGAGCGGCACCGCATAGCGGCGCGCGAATCGCAGCGCCAGGGCCCAGGTGAGAAGGATGGGCAGCGTGTGCCAGGGCAATTCTCCGACGGCCTGGATCGGTGCCAGGCAAAGGGTCAGCAGCATGCCGGCCAGCATGGCATTGGCGATGACTGCCGGGATTGCGGCAATGGCGCGGCCGAGCGGCGCGATCAGGCCAGTCAGCACGATCAGTCCTGCACAGACGAGGAACGCCCCGGCCACCGCCGGAAAGCCACCCGGCGGTTCGCCGACGGTGAGGAGGAAGGCCATGCCGGGCGTGGTCCAGGCAAAGCTCACCGGCGTCCGGACTTTCCAGGCGACGACGATATTGAGGATGCCTATGGCCAGGCACACGGAGAACAGGCCTGAACCCGCCTGTTGCGGCGAAGCGCCCGCGGCCGTCAGCGCAGCGAGAACGAGCGTGAACGTGCTGGCCGACCCGACCACCGCGGCCAGCATGCCGGCAAAGATGGGCTGGGCATAATCCCGGCGGGGCGGCGTGATGGCTTCGGTCGACATGCGATTCTCATGGCTGGAATGAGAGAAGGCTAGTCGCTTGTGCCGTGGTGCGCCACTGGAGAGGCGCGGGCCCTAACCGCGCTTGCCCGAGGGGCTCGGGCGCTTGAACTGATCGGTCAGGGCGAGCAGCACAACCATATGCAGGCGCTCCGGCGTCGTCGGCGGCTTGAGGCACTTGACGCGTGAGGAGACCGTGTAGCGCGCGCCGTCGCGCTCGCCGGTGGCGGTATAGACGAGATACTTGCTGGCCTCGTCATAATAGGCCGAGGTCACCTTGAACTGCATCCGATGATCCTTCGCTCTGCCGGCAAGCCACGGATAGGTGCGCTTTTCCGGCCCGCCAGGCAGCCTCGTCTCCGGGTGGCAAGGCGGGCAAATCGCAGCGTATTCATGAATCTAGTGCATAAGCGATGGCTGTCCAAGAGGCGCTTTAGCCTGCCGATGGAGCCGATCAGTCGGCCGCAGCGAAGAGGCTCCGCAGATGGCGCACCGTCGCTTCCGGCGAGGTCAGGGCGACCCGGGCATGGTCGGGCGGAAGACGCCTGGCGACCCGGCCCATGGACATCTGGCCCAGCAGAAGCGAATCGGGCGCGGGCTGTCGGGCAATGGCTTCGAGGATGAGACTGTCGTGCAGCTCCGGGTCGCCGTCGACAAGTGCTCTCTTAGCCTCTGGAATGACCAGGGTCGAAATGTCGAGCTGCGTGCCGATCGATGCGGCGGCCTGTTCGAGGTTGCGGATCAGGATCGGCAAGGCCCGGGCCGCGGTGCAGGCCAGCAAGACGTTGCCTCCCCGCGCTGCAGCTTCGAGCGCCATGGCTTCATCGGCCTTGAGCACTGGAATGTCGATGAGGCCGCGGGCGGTGTCCACTGCAGGCCCGAAAGTCGAGCCGGTAAAGACGATGGCTTCGGCGCCCGAGGCGGCAGCGTGCCGCACCAGGGTCGCAATGCGATCGGGTACGCTGGGCGCCATCACCCCCTCCGCGCTGACATCGGCGTAGAGGCTCTCATCGAGCAGGGACAGGACCTCGGCTTCCGGCCATAGCTGCTGAAAGGCGGCCTCGATGGGCTCCATCGACGGCCCGTAGGGGTGGATCAGGACAATTCTGGGCATGGGGCTACCGATACAATTGCTGGGGGTTGTCGACGAGGAGCAGGTGCTGATCGGCCGGTGTCGGCGCGATCAGGGGAACAAGGTCCATGAGGGTATGATCGTCGGGGACGGATGGGTGATTGGGGTGAGGAAAATCGGTTCCCCATAGACACTTTTGCGGGGCGGCCTCGAACAGGCGACGGGCAATCGCGACTCCGTCCCGGTAGGGTGGTCCCTCTTGCGACAGGCGGTCGGCGGCTGACAGCTTGATGAAGAGGCGCGGATGGGAGAGCGCCTCAATGAGCCGCTGAAGGTCGCGTTCCGCGGTGCCGCTGGCAAGGTCGAGCCGAGCCATGTGGTCGATGACGAGCGGCAGGCCCAGGTCCAGCCAGTCGTCCACGCGGTGAAGGTCGGCGGACGTGAGGTGGAGACAGATGTGCCAACCGGCCGGTCCGACGACGGATGCAACCGCACGCACCTTCGCAAGATCCGGCATGGCGCCGAGATGGGGCATGAGATTGTAGCGCACGCCACGAATACCGCGACCGTGCAGGTCCACTACGGGAAGGCCTGCCGCGTCGTCATCCACCAGCATAACGCCGCGATAGCGCCCGTCCGAACGCCCCAGGGCGTCGAGCAGGGCGGCATGGTCCGCGCCGTGGGCCGCCGGCTGCACGAGCACCGCATGTTCGAGGCCCAGCGCCCGGTGCAGCGACATTACCTGGTCGGCCGTCACATCATCAGGCGTGTAGGTGCGTTCGGGGGCGAAGGGAAAAACCGCCTGTGGCCCGAAGACGTGGCAATGACAGTCCCAGGCGCCGGGTGGCGGACGAAAGGCGGCAGGGGTGCTGCCGCCTTTATCCACTATTTTAGGCGTGCCGGTCATCAGCCCTGGTGCCGTTTGACGAAGTCTTCTCCCTCCGCGATCAGCCGGGTGAGCGCGGACACGGCGGGGTTGTCGCGAGCCGCGCTTTTACGGGCCTCGCGCCGGGTCGAGAGTTCTACATGAACCGCCTCGAAGGCATCGACGTTGAGCCAGATCGATCCGGTGGATACCCCCAGCGCGACTTCCACCAGTTCTGCAGCATCGACGCCCGGATAGTCCGTCAACCGCTCTGCAACACCGTCGACGATCGCATCCTTGGCTGCGCCTTCCTCGGCACGGCGCACCAGTTCGCCGCAGACGCGATGGGCGAAGCGATAGGGCACCTTATGCTCATAAACCAGGATATCGAGCGCCTCGCGGGCGCCGGCATAGCCGATCGCGGACTTGCGCTCGAGTTCGTCGAGCTTGAAGTCACCGCGCTCGACCACCTCGGCCATGAACTCCGTCCAGGCCACGACATCCTCGCAGAACTGGTAAAGCGCATAGGCGTGATAAGTAGAGTCCGCCTCTTCCGAGAGGGTGACATTGGTCGCCAGCTGCTGGGCGATCCGGGTGGCACCCACCGATCCGCCACTGATGACAGCCTGGAGGCCGAAGGGGTTCTTCTTCTGCGGCCGGCCCGACGATCCCGACGCATGCTCGTCGGCCAGTTCGAAGAAGGCGAATTCGCTGGTCATGAAGAGACGCAGATCCTCCGCCAATCGGGCCAGGGCCACCGAAATCTGCGTCATCACGAAAGTCGGTTCGGCAAAGTGTTCTTCGGTGATGAAGAGCTCCTGCCAGATTTTGCCGACCCTGGAAAAGCCCAGGCGATGGCCGACGCGGTTGATCAGGTCGACCACGACAGGCCGGCCGGTATTGGGCGGCGGCGCGAGGTCCAGCCGGTCATCGGCCTGGACGATGCGATCGAAATGCTTGTCGAAGCTTGCCGCAAAACTCAGCAGGTATTCGCCAAGCGAGGTGCGCCCGGCATGCTGCAGGTGATGGTAGAAGGGCGCCAGCGATGTCATTGTCGGGCTGGCCCGGTCAGCCAGCGCAGCGACCAGCCGCTCGAGCGCCTGGGCCTCGCGATGCAACACATCGCGGAAGAAGAGCCGGGGCAGGGAGCCGCGCAGGCTTTCGGCGCGATTGCGTCCGACATGCAGCCAGGCGCCGGCATCCTTGCCCACCGCTTCGGCGACCCAGAGTTCGCGCGACACCACGATGTCGCCAATCGACCGGGTCCGGCCCAGCTCCTCGGCCTGGGGAATAAGATCGAGCAGGCTTCTGACCAGCGCCGTGGCTTCCGCAGTCGGGGTGACGCCGAGTTCGTGGGAAGACAGCACGCAGGCCAGGTCCCCCATCATCATCCAGCGACCGATATACTCGTTGTTGCGACCTTCGACGGCCAGCACAGCCCGGGCATAGCTGTCTGCCTTGCTCGATGAGAGGCGTCCGCCCACGCCCTCGACAAACTTTCTCAGCTCGGCATCCTGTTTATGCATGATCTTCTCCCTTGCCGTCGAATGCGGCGCTAATCTGCATTGTCTTAGGCAGGTGTCGCTGCGGCGGCCAAGATTGACCCGGTGCAATAATCGGCATTATCATTGCGCAATGCGCACTAAACTCGACTCCTGGGACATCGAGTCCTTCGTTGCCGTTGGCACGACCCTCAATTTCAAAGCGGCAGCAGACATGCTGAACATGTCGCCTTCCGCCCTGAGCCGACGGATCGTCAAGATCGAGACGCAGCTCGGCACGAAGCTGCTCGAACGCACGACGCGCGAGGTCAAGCTGACGCTGGCCGGCAAGCAGTTCCTGGATCGCTCCAGCGAGATTCTTTCCAACATCGACCAGTTGGTGACCGTCATCAAGAACGAGGGAGCACCCCGCGCCGCCAGCGTCACCATCGCCTCGATCCCCTCGGTGGCCTCCAATGTGCTGCCCGACGCGATGCGTACATTCTCGGAGCGCTATCCGACCGTTCGCCTCAAGATCAAGGACATGACAACGAACGATGTGCTCGACGCAGTGCAGTCGGGTGAGGCGGAGTTCGGCATCACCTCGTATGGCACATTCGACGATGCGCTGGACTTCGTCCCGATCATCCGCGCCGCCTATATTCTCGTCGTGCCACCGGACCATGAGCTGGCCGAAAAGCGCTCCGTAGCCTGGTCGGAGCTGGTCGATCACCGGGTCATCTCAACCTGGAAAAGCTCGGGGGTCCGCATGGTGATGGATGTCGAGCTGGCCAAAATAGGGCGTCGGCTGAACTGGTATTACGAGGTCCAGCAGATGTACACGGTGCTGGCCCTGGTGGAGCGTGGCCTCGGCATTGCGCCGGTTCCCAGCTTCTTCTTTACGTCCCGAGATGCACGCGACATGCGGGCCATTCCCCTGATCGAGCCGATCCTCTGGGTGGATCTTGGGCTCGTGAAGCGCCGCGGCCAACCCCTGCGTCCCCATGCCGCCGAGTTCTGGGACGTCATGGTCGAGCAGCTGCGCAAGGCCAATCAGGCTGCTGGCATTGGATATTCTGTCTCATGACCCTAATTGTTTCGTTTCCTGCAATAATGAAGCCCATTATTGCACTTCATTCGCCGCCGTGATCGTCTTACCAAATTCCTATCGCGGGCATCGATGCCGGAATTTCGGCGCGGCACTGGAGGGTGCTGACCTGCGGCCCTGAGGAGGATGTTATGAAAAAATACTGTGCTCTGCGCACATTCGCTTTCGCCGGAACTGCCCTGTTGTGCAGCACGGCCATGGCGCAGGACGTCGATCCGGCGCTGGCCGATTCCTGGGCCTATATGCAGGAGGCCATGCCCGGCGTGCCTTACGAGGTGCTCGAGGGTGCCTGTGCCGAAGGCGCGCTGCTGATCTATCACGGCAGCTGGGTCACGGCGCAGGATGCGCAGGCCGAGGCATTCCGCGAGCATTTCCCCTGTATCGAAGTGCGCAAGTTCAGCGCCACGATGGGCGAACTGCGCGAGCGCTTCCTCTCCGAAATCCGTGCCGGCCGCGCCAATGCCGATATCTATCAGGATAGCGACACCGGCACGCTCAACAATATGGTCACCGAAGACCTGCTGACCGAATACGCCATCACCAATGATGACGCCTTTGCCGAGGGCAACAAGAATTCGGGCTGGTGGTATCCGCTGCGCGTTGCGCTGGTTGGAATCGCCTGGAACACCGACCTCGTATCCGAGGAAGACGCTGCGTTGCTCTCGGAATGGGAAGGCCTGCTCGACCCGCGCTGGAAGGATCGGGGCATCGTGGTTGATCCGTCCGCCGGCGGCGTCGCCTATCTCCCCTGGTTCGTCTGGGACCGCGTCTATGGCGACGATTTCATCAAGGGCATCGGCGAGCAGAATCCGCGCGTGATCCAGGGGATCAACAATGCGGCGGCCTCGCTGGCTTCGGGTGACGTCGAGATCATCTTCAATGCGTCCGAAACCGGCCTCCTGCCGCTCTGGGAGCGTGGTGCGCCCGTACAATGGTCGCTTCCGTCGCCCGGCGTTGGTCCGCTGACGGCACAGGCCATCCCGGCAAACGCCCCGCATCCCAATGCAGCCAAGCTCTACCAGGAATACTCCTTCACCGAAGAAGGGTACCGGATCTGGCACGAACTGGGCGGTGCCTCGGTGCGGATCGGCATGGAGGACACCCGTCAGGTGGCCGCCGAGCCCTGGTACGCCGTTCCTGAGGAACTCTACACCTACGACCCGGCCGACGCCACGAACGCGACACCTGAAATCGTCGATAAATTCAGGCAGTATGTCGGCGGCGTCCGCTAGCCGATCTGCAAATGCGTCCGCCCCCCAAGGCGGGCGCACGGCCCCCGACCGGGTTCGGTGAACTCAAGCATTCGAAGGCACTCAAATGCCCCAAGCTGTCAGCGTAGAGAGGCACGACCTCTCGCGAAAGTCGCGCACGCCCCTGTTCGACGCGGAATCGATCATCTCCGGCCTGTTCTTTGTGTTCACGGCCATCCTGGTGATCACGCCGATCGCCTATCTGGTCTACGGCTCGTTCCGCACCGATTCACCGGGGGCGAGGGGCGCCGAGTGGACCTTTGCCAACTGGGCGCGGGCCTATTCGGACCCCACCTATCTCTCCGCCTTCTTCAACACGGTCACGCTGTCCACCACGGTCGCCGTGCTGGCCATGATCATGGGCGCCAGCATGGCGTGGATCGTCTCGCGCACCAATGCGCCGGGCCGGAACAAGCTGGCGCTGCTTGTCATCGTGCCGCTGATGCTATCCAACCTCATCACCGCCGTGGGCTGGATTGCGCTTGCCGCCCCGAATGCCGGCTTCATCAACGCCGCTGCCAATGCCCTGTTCGGCATCCGCACCATTTTCGACATCTATTCTTTCCAGGGCATCGTACTGGTGCTTGCCGTCGACCAGGCCGCCTTCGCCTTCGTCGCCTTCTATGCAGCGCTGCGCTCGATCGATGGCGCCCTGGAAGAAGCCTCCTATACGCTCGGGGCAGGGCCGGTGCAGACCGGCCTGCGCATGACACTGCCGCTGATTTTCCCGACCGTCGCCGCGACCTTCCTGCTGATCTTCGTCTCAACGGCCGAAAATTTCTCGGTGCCGACCCTGCTCGGCTCGGGCTTCGGCTACCAGACGCTGCCCTCGCGCATCTATTTCGACATGACGGTCGAGCCGTCCGAGCCGACCATGGCGGCCGCCTCGGGCATGATGCTGCTGTGGATTGCACTGGCAGGCACCCTCTGGCAGCGCCGGATCCTGGCCCGTGCCAGCCACTACGTGACGATTTCGGGCAAGGGTAGCCGCCCTAGGATTACCGATCTCGGTGCTTGGAAGTATGTCGCCACCGCCGGTCTTGTCATCTACCTCCTGGTTGGCGTGATCCTGCCCTATGGCGCGCTGCTGTTCAGCTCGTTCCTCAATTTCCTGACGCCGCGCCTGTCCTGGAAACTGTTCACCTTCGACAACTACCTGTTCCTGCTGCGCCGCGACAATGTCGATGCGACGATCAATTCGCTGATGTTCTCGGTAGGCGGCGGACTCCTGATTACCGCGCTCTATGTCACCCTGAGCTACTTCATCAAGCGCGCCGGGACCGGAAGTTCGCGGGTGATCGAATATATCGCCATGATCCCCACAGCCATTCCGGCGGTGGTGCTGGCAGTGGGCATCCTCTGGACTTTCGTTGGCCTGCCGCTCCCGATCTATGGCACCGCGGCCATCCTGATCATCGCATACTTCATCCGCTATATCGGCCTTGGCGTGCGTCAGTCCCGCACGGCGCTGGCCCAGGTTTCGGGCGAGCTGACCGAAGCGGCGCGCATGAATGGCGCCAGCCCCCTGCGCAGCTTTACCGACGTGACCGTGCCGCTCGTTCGACCCGCCGCGCTGGCGCTGTGGACGCTGCTTTTCATGTCGATCTTCACCGAGATCAGCGTCACCATCCTGCTCTACAGCTACGACACCGTCACCCTGCCGATCCGGCTCTGGAACGACATGTCACAGGGCCATCAGACCCGCGCCATTGCGGTCGCGGTGCTCCAGGCCAGCATCATGTTCATCATCATTTTCGCCGCCGACCGAAAGTTCGGCATCCTGCGCAACACGCTTGATCGCTGAGGAGACAAACATGTCGGTCATCGAAGTCTCGAACCTGGTTCGGCAATACGGCAGCAAGCGCGCCGTCGACAATCTCTCCTTCAGTGTCGAGGAAGGCGAAATCCTCGTGATCGTCGGGGCGTCCGGCTGCGGCAAGACCACGACGCTGCGCTCGATCGCCGGGCTGGACGTGCCCACTTCTGGCACCATCCGCCTCGACGGCAAGACGGTCGCGAACGGGGACCTGTTCGTGCCGCCCGAAAAGCGCGGCGTGGGCATGGTTTTCCAGTCCTACGCGCTCTGGCCGCACAAAACGGTGGCGGAGAACATCGCCTATTCCCAGGTGGTGCGCGGCACCTCCAAGGCGGAAATTGCCACCGCGGTTACCGACGCCCTGGCGCTGGTAGGCCTCGAGGGCATGGGCGATCGCTATCCGGCGACCCTGTCCGGCGGGCAGCAGCAACGCGTGGCCCTGGCCCGCTGCGCCGTATCCAAGCCCCGCGTCATGCTGCTCGACGAACCCCTTAGCAACCTTGACAGCAAGCTTCGTGAGCAGATGCGCGACGAACTCAAGGTGCTGATCAAGAAGATGCGCAGCACCGCCGTGCACATCACCCACGACCAGACCGAGGCTATGGCCCTGGCCGACCGGATCATCGTCATGCGCGATGGCCGCATCGAACAGATGGGATCGGGGCGCGAACTCTATCGCCGGCCGGTCAACCGCTTCGTTGCCGACTTCATCGGCGTGGCAACCTTCCTCGATGGCCAGGCGGTGGAAGCGGCGTCCGATGGAAAGGTTCGAGTCAGGACGTTGTCGGGGCTGACGCTGATCGCTACGCCCAGCGTGCCGGAAGCGGCGCGCGGCGATGTCAGCCTGTGCCTGCGGCCCGAGAATGTGCTGCTGTCTGCGTCCGGCAGCGCCGATCAGAATGTAGTGCAGGGCACCATCGTCTCCGAGACCTTTCTCGGCGACCACATCGAATACACGCTTGATGTCGGGGGAGAGAGGATCAAGGCCCGCTCCCAGGAAGACCTGGCCATCGGCCAGCCGGCCTTCGCGTTCCTGCCACCCGATACGGTCATAAGCCTGCCGGCAGCGGCGGCGATGCGATCCGGCAAGGCAGCATGAGGAGGCAGAGATGATCGCCAGTCGCGAACACTTTGAACACGCCCGCAGCCTAGAGGCGGGGTTCCACATCCTGCCCGATGTCAGTGACGTGATGAGCGCGTTGGTCGCCGTTGATGCGGGGTTCACCGCCGTCGGCACGACCAGCGTGGGGCTCGGCTTCGCCCATGGCTGCCCCTCGACCCATGCGGTCGATGCCGATGCAATGCTGGCCTCGGTCCAAGCCATTTGCCGGGCGGTGGATGTGCCCGTCTTCGTCGATTTCGAGCAGGGCTACGCCGATACGGCACAGGGTGTGCGAGACATGGCCAAGGCAGTGTTCATGGCCGGCGCCGTTGGCTTCAATATCGAGGACAGTAACGGGATACCGGGAGCCCCCTTGCGGGCAGTCGAGGAGCATGCCGAGCGCATCGCAGCGTGTCGTGCCGTTGCGGACGAACTGGGTATCCCCGCGCTGATCACCGGCCGCACCGACACGTTCTGGCTCAATGGCGAGATCAGCACTGAAAAGCGGCTGGAGGACGCCGTTGCCCGGGCTACCGCCTATCTGGAAGCGGGTGCCGACAGCATCTTCATATCCGGACGCCGTGGTCTTTCGGCAGAAATTCTGGCCCAGTTCGTGGCGCGCATTCCCGGCCAGTTCAATTCGCTGCTGAGCCATGACGGTCCCGGTGTCGCCGAACACCGCGCCATCGGCGTGCATCGCCTGCAGACCGGATCACTGGCGGCACGAGCGCAAAACGGACTGGTGCGCAAGGCCTTTGAAAGCCTGCGGACCGACCTCGATCCCACGCTATTCGACAGCTTCGCCATGCCGACACCGGCCCTCAACGCGCTTGCCGCGCCCTATTGGAAGAGCCTTCACCCATGACCTACGCTTCAGCCCAACCCGCCGTGCCGCTCCATCTGAGCGATTATGTAGACCCCACGCAGACGGCTCTGGTGCTCTGGGACATGCAGAAAGGCCTGGCCGGCAAGGCGCCGGACGCGGAGGCCATCAAGGCAGCTGCTGCGATGCTGATCGAGGCGGCGGACAAGGCCGGCGTCCTGGTCGTGTGGAGCCGGCACGTGCTGCCCTCCCTCGATCTCACTGTGGGCCCTTTTCTGCAGTTTCTCATGCGCAAGCAAAAGGTCGACACGCCCGACAAGCTGGTGCCCTTCATGCAGGAAGGCATGGAGGAAACCGAGTTCCTCGATGGGCTGGCGCCAGCGCCGCATCATCTCGTGCTGCAAAAGTCGATGCCGTCCCTGTTCGTCGACACTCCACTCGATGTCCGCCTGAAGGCGCGCAATATCCGGAACGTGGTGCTGGCGGGCGTCGCCACCGATATCGGCGTCGAATTTACAGCCCGTCACGCCATGGCCAAGGGCTACTACGCCGTCATCGCCGAGGATGCGACCGGCGCCTACACCGCCCAGGCGCAGGAGCGCAGTATCGCCTTCATGCGCGGCTGGTTCCCCATCGCCTCTGCTGGTGAGATCGCCGACATCTGGCACAACGCCCCTGCCAAGCCCCGATAATTGAACACCTATTCCTTCTATCCGACCACGACGGAGCCTGAAATTGCATAAACACAATCCCGCACGCGCGACCCATGCCCTGCCCAGCAGCTTCATGATTTCCGTGACGCCGTTCGGCGAAGATGGCCGGCTGGACGAGGATGCGCTGCGTGTGCATCTGCGCCGTCAGCGCAACAATGGGATCGGTGTCTATCTGATCGGCTCGGGCAGCGGCGAAGGCTATTCGCTCGACAAGGAAGAGCGGGCCCGGGTCATGGCCATCGGGCGCGAGGAGCTCCAGGGACACGTTCCGGTGCGCGCCATGGGCTGCGAGCATCACAATGCGGCGGCCATGATTTCCTACGTCCGCGAAGTCGAGGCAGCCAGGCTCGATGCGGTGCACATCTACTCGCTCGACATGGGCCACGGCGCCAAGCCGACCCCCGGCGAGATGGAGGCCTATTACAACGCCGTGGTCGAGGCCAGCTCCATCCCCGTGGTGCTCTCCACCCACCGCGTTGCCGGCTACATGCTGCCCGTTCCGTTCATCGAGAAGCTCGTCGACCGGTTCGAGCACATCGTTGGCATCGTCTCCGCCACCGAAGACGTCGCTTACCAGATCTCGCTGGTGCAGCGCCTTGGCGACCGCATCGAGGTGCATTGCGGCGGTCCGGCGCATGGGCCGACGATTTTGTCGTTGGGTGGGGCGGGGTTCCTGTCCAACGAATCCAATCTGAAGCCCGAACTGGCGGCGGGGATTACCACCGCCTGGAAGGCCGGGGATATCGCCGGTGTGCGCGAGAATTATTCAAAGCTGATGGGGCTTTACGAGATCAACCAGCGCTATGGCGGGTCGAGCATGCGGGCGATGAAGCCGCTCATGCGCCACTTCGGGTTCGAGGGCGGGGTCCTGCGCCCGCCACGCCAGGCCATCGCTGATGAACAGGTTCTGAACGCTGCGGCCGAGATCAGCGCACTCGGCATCTTCTAGCCACCGCACCCAGCGCGGCAACGCGTCAGCATAGACTTCCGGAGGACCTGTCATGGTCAAAAATCTCGATCGCTACACCGATTTCCACGCGCTGCACCGCGAGCTTTTCGTCATCGCGCCGACATGGGACACATTGAGCGCCACGGTGCTGCATGGCGCAGGCTTCAAGGCCATCGCCACCTCGAGCGTCAGCCTGGGCTTTGCCAATGGCGTAACCTCGGAGGAGGTCATCCCGTTCGACGAAATGCTGGAGGTGATCCGCGCCATCACCAGCCGGGTTGATATCGCGCTCAGCATCGACATGGAAACCGGCTATTCCGACACGGCTGAAGGCCTGGCCGAGAACGTGCGCAAGCTCATCGATGCCGGTGTGGTGGGGCTCAATCTCGAAGACAATTCAGGCAAGCCCGGTGCGCCGCTCGTGCCCACCGACGCGCATGCCGACCGCATCCGCGTCATCCTGCGCACCGCGGAAGCCGAAGGCGTACCGCTCTTCGTCAATGCCCGTACCGATGGCTACTGGATCAAGGATGATGTGCCGGCGGCCGAAAAGACCGCAGAAGCCATCGAACGTGGCAATGCCTATCTCGCCGCCGGGGCGCATGGCGTCTTCGTGTCCGGGCCGAAAATTCCCGCCAGCGAAATCGGCCCGCTTGCCTCGGGCATCAACGGCCCGCTCAACCTCTTGATGCAGCCCGACTGGCCGGCCATTCCCGAACTGCGGCGCCTTGGGCTCAAGCGCCTCAGCCTTGGCTCCTGGCATCTGCGCGCCGTCTTCGGCTTCATGACCCAGGCCATGGAAAGCCTGCACGGGGACGAGGACTTCACCCTGTTGCGCCAGTATGCGCGGCCCACGCCGGCGATCGATAAGGTCATCGAAGCTGCGCGGTACGGAGCATAGCATCATGCAAGTCCCGATCCCCTGCGTGCTGATGCGTGGCGGAACCTCGCGCGGACCATTCTTCCTGCGCGAAGACCTGCCACCCGACGACGCTGAAACCGACCGGCTGCTGATCTCGGCCATGGGCTCGCCACATGTGCTGCAGCTCGATGGCATCGGCGGCGGCAATTCGCTGACGTCCAAGGTGGCCATCGTCAGCCGGTCCCAGGTGCCGGGCGTGGATGTCGATTATCTCTTTGTCCAGGTTAACGTGCATGCGGCCAGCGTCGACCGGAAACCCAATTGCGGCAATATGCTCTCCGCCGTGGGACCATTCGCCGTCGAGTCCGGCCTGGTGCAGGCCGGTGACGGCGAGACCCGGCTGGTGGTCCGCAACGTCAACACCGACTCCACGGTGGAGCTGGTGGTGCAGACCCCGGGTCGCCGGGTGACCTACGAAGGCGCGACCAGCATAGATGGCGTGCCCGGCACGGCCGCTCCCATTCAAATGCGCTTCTCCGACGCCGTCGGCTCGGTCACCGGCAGCCTGCTGCCAGCGGGCGCTCCAATGACGACGATCGAGGGCATTGAGGTTTCGCTCGTAGACGCCGCCATTCCAGTCATGCTGCTGCGGGCGGCAGATGTCGGGCTGAGCGGGGGCGAAACCCCGGCCGAGATCGACGCCGCCACTACCATTCTCGAGCGCATCGAGCAGATGCGGATCGAGGCCGGGCGGCTCATGGGGCTTGGCGATGTCCGAGACCAGGTCGTTCCCAAGGTAGCTCTGCTGTCGAAACCGCAACATGGCGGCACCTTGTCGGTGCGCTATCTGACGCCGCTGCGCTGCCACGCTTCGCTGGCCGTAACGGGTGCCGTCACCATTGCGACCGCCACATCCATGCCGGGAACCGTGGCTCACGACATGGTCGGCACGCCCGGCACTGTCATCGAGCTCGAACATCCTGCCGGTCACCTCGGCCTCACGGTCGAACCGCAGTTCGACGCGACCACAGGCCAGCTGCAGTTTTGCCGCACCGCCCTTATCCGTACGGCGCGGCGGATATTCGAGGGCACGCTCCTCGTCACCATGTAGATGGCTCATCCCGTTCGATCAGCGCTGGCCGGGGCTGCGAGGCTCCTTGTTCCCTTCGCCGCGGGGCTCGGCTTTTATGCGCTGCATCTGCCGCTGGCCTGGCTGCTCGGTCCGCTTCTGGCGACAGCGGCGATGACGCTTTCGGGTCATTCCATGCCGGTCTCCACCAAGGCGCGCCGGGTGGGGCAGATCGTTATTGGCATCAGCATCGGTCTGCATGTCACCGGTGCCGTCATCGTCAGCATCCTGCCCTGGATTCCGGTGATGATCGGGGCGGCGCTGCTCTCGATCGTCATCGCGGCAATCCTCAGCGTCGTTTATGCGCGGCTGGCGCGGATCGACGCGGTCTCGGCCTATTATGCCATGTTACCGGGCGGGCTGTCGGAAATGGCCAATGTGGGTCTTTCCGAAGGAGCAAGGCCCGAACCGATCACCATCGGCCAGACGCTGCGGGTGTCGCTGGTGGTCCTGACCCTGCCGCCGCTGATCTTTGCCTTCGGGATCGACGGCAACGAACTGACGGCCAACGCGTCGATTGTTCCGTGGTGGACCATTCCCATCCTGATCGCGATCGGGGCACTCGGCGTGACGCTCACCCGGCGCCTCGGTATCGACAATTCGTGGATGACGGGCTCCCTGATTGCCGTCGGCCTGGTCTCCGCGCTCGGCTGGCCTGCCGGCCAGATCATCCCCATGGTGCTTTGGGTGGCACAGTTCCTCATCGGCATCAATATCGGCGCGCGGTTCGAGCGTGAACAGATTGTCCGGCTGCCCCGCGTGGCGCTCTATGGGGCAGTCATGGTGCTGACCATGACAGCCTGCAGCGCATTGATCGCGGCAGTCCTCGCCCTGTCGAGCGGGGTAGACTTTGCAACCCTCGCTCTGGCGGTGGCGCCTGGCGGCGTTGCGGAAATGGCGGCCACGGCGCAGGCCCTCCATCTCAGCCTCGTGCTGATTACCGGCTTCCACCTCACCCGAGCCCTGATCGTCAACGGCTTCGCCAAACGTCTGAGGCTGTTGCTCGAACGCACGGGCATTCTCTCAAGCTTCGGCGCGGCGCTGGAGAGGATGTTCGGTCCCGACGAGACCCGGAAGTGAGTTCATCGGCCGTGCAAGGCTATGCATGGCTTGCAGCGAGAATCTCCGTCAAAGCCTCGGGTTGAACCGATCAGGTCGAGGATCAGCAGGGCAGGGCGGCCGTTGCGGGCCCATGCATCTCGCGATAAGGGGCCGGGTGGCACTTTCCGAGAAGCTTTTGCTCAGGCAGCGAGATGAGCGGATGACCGATGTCACCGCGCTGCTCTCGCGATTGGGTGAGTGAAAGCCCGCATTGAGGCAAAGCAGACACGTACAGACGCCGAAGACGCGATACAGGCCATTTTGTATGAACTTGAGCAGTGTGGCTTCATACTTCGAATCTGGTTGTCAGACCTTTAGTCACTACTGCGGCCCATCATTCAAAACAATGAAGGGCCTTTTGTGATCTAATTTTTCTTCACTTCGCATAAATTATGTGCCAGGTGCTTCCTGGTCATTGTTGAGGTGGCCGGGTTGGAGCGCATTTATAAGATCCTGCTGGATGCTGGGTATCCACAAAGCGGGATTGACTGGCTGCGGCGCCATAGACTGGCAACGATACTGGTCCTAGCAGTGGCCGCTTGGGTGATTTGCTTCATCTTGGCGTTGGGTGCACTTGCCACAGTGGCAACGATCGCCGTTTTCCTGGCCCAACTTGTTGATTTCGCATGGGTGATATGACGCTCTACCACTCACATCGGTGGATGCCGCGGAAGACCCCTCGAAAGCCGGAAATGCTTATATTCCGCCCATTCACTTCCTCATGTCGGGAACTTGCGAAACGATAGTCATCTCGAAGTTAGGTAGTGGGCCGATAGCCAATTCCCGACCGGATTTCAGAAGATTCTGGCGGCATGTCGGGTCGCTCTTCAGAAAATCCATGCCTGCTCGATCAGCCTATTGCATAACCCACTGACGTGAAATAGGTACTTCCGTCCAGAGGCCGCGTGGCGGAGTGGTTACGCAGCGGATTGCAAATCCGTGTACTCCGGTTCAATTCCGGACGCGGCCTCCAGTTTCCCTTGATCGCGATTGTCTTCAGTGCACCCGCTCGCGGTGGCGCGGTTTTCCGCGCTGTCTGCAATGCTTCCCGGTCTGGCGATGGAACGGCATCCGCGCTCCGCGATTGTGCTGGCAGTGCACAAGGAGACGTTCAATGTCCGATCCCAAATCGCGCCCCGCGCCTTCGGAAACCGGTCCCGGCGACCAGAAGGACGACAATATCGATGATCTGGGCCGTCGCCAGGACGGGACCGAAGTCGACCAGCCGGTCGACCCGGGCACCGGAGCCGACGAGCCTGGCGGCAAGGACAGCGGCGCGCAACGCTAGCGACAATGTGCCCAGTGTGGCTGCTACGCTATTGCCAGCGGCCACCCCTTAGGCATATTCACGTCCAGCATATGCTTCTGGGGCGTGACTTTTGGAACTGCCGGACCAATCTTCTGCGCGCAGCGCCATGGTGGACAGCCAGGTTGCCACCAGCTCGGTGACCGACCGGCGGCTGTTGTCCGTGATGAAGAGCGTCCCACGCGAAATCTTCCTGCCGCGCGCACGGCAGGCGCTGGCCTACAGCGATTCGCACCACCCCTTGGGCAACGGACGCTTCCTGCCGGCGCCGGCCGTCTTTGCGCGCCTGGTACAATTGCTTCATCTGTCGCAGACCGATCGGGTCCTCGATTGCTGGCCGGCGACCGGCTATTCGCTCGCCGTGCTCGCAGGGCTGGCCGATCGCGTTACGGCCATCGAGCCCGATGCCGGCTTTGCCGAGGCGGCCCACGCGAATCTCACATCGCTCGGTATCGAGACTGTCGAGCTGCGCACGGGTCCGGTCACACCCCGGGCGGGGGAGACGTTTGACGCCATCCTGATCGAAGGCGCGGTGCCAAAGGTGCCGGACGATCTGCTGACGGCCCTGGCGCCGGGCGGAAGACTGGTCTGCCTGATTCGCAATGGCCCGGTCGGCGTGGCCACCGTGCACACCCATACGGCCAGGGGAATCGCGGTGCACGCGGCGTTCAACGCCACGCTGCCCGCCATTGACCTTGGTCAGACGGCGGAAACCTTTGTGTTTTAAGCTCGTATGGCCTTCCCGTTGCGCCGAAGCATCGGTGTGACATTAAAGTTTGTTAGGGACTGCCCGGCTCGGTTGTGCACCCCATCTGCCGGGCATTATAATGCCGAGGTCTGGAGGCTGGTTATGAAGTATCGCGAAATTCTGAGGGCGAGCGCAGTCGCCCTGTTGGTGGCCTGCTCCACCGGCGCCGCTCATGCCCAGTCGATCACGCAGGCGCTCACATCCGCTTATAATTACGCGCCGGACCTGCAGTCGGCGCTGCTCAGCGCCAAGGCGCAGGCGGAAGGCATCGTCCAGGCCAAGGCGGGCCTCTTGCCCACCATCGGTGCATCGATCAGCGGGACGACGAGTTCGAGCCTTGTCGGCGGCAACTGGAATCCCAGCTCCTCGCTCACCACCGGGCTCTCCTACAACCAGACCATCTACGACAACAATCGCACCAATGCGCAGATCGAAGCGGCCCGTGCGGCGGCCGAGGTCGCCGAATACCAGATCCGCAATACCGAGCAGAATGTGCTGCTGCAGGTCGTCCAGGCCTATATGCAGGTGCTGAGCGGGCGCGAGCTGCTGTCGCTGCGGCAGGAAAACGTCAACTTCTTCCAGGCGCAGCTGCAATCAGCGCAGGATCGGCTCGATGTCGGCGAGGGCACGCGCATCGACGTGGCCCAGTCCCAGGCGCGGCTGGCCCAGGGTCAAGCGGCGCTGCAGGCGGCATCTGGTACGCTGCAGTCCAGCGAGGCCACGTTCCAGCGTCTGGTCGGCCAGCGTCCGGGCAGCCTGTCCACCAGCCACAATTATTCCAAGCTTGTGCCGCGCTCCATCGACGCGGCGATCAGCGAGGCCGAAATCGGCCATCCCGCAATCCTCCTGTCCAAGGCAGGTATCCGCGCCGCCCAGGCCGGCAGCGATGCGGCCCAAGCCGGCTATTTCGGTGCCACCGCGTCGGTGACCGGCCAGGTCGGTTCGCGCTGGAGCGGCCCGTCCGGCGGTCTTCAGGATGGCATCAGTGGTTCGCTCGGCTTCCAGATCAGCATCCCGATCTATTCGGGCGGCCGCATGGGTTCGGCCGTGCGCCAGGCCAATCTGCAGCAGATCGGCGCCGAAGTGGACGCGATGTCGGCCTATGACCAGATTCGCGAGGCGGTGATTTCGGCCTGGACCGGCATCCAGAGTGCCGACGCGCAGATCAGCGCCGCGCAGGCCGCGGTGTCCTCGAGCAATACCGTGCTCGACGGCGTCATCCAGGAGCGCGACCTCGGTACCGCGACCACGCTCGACGTGCTCAACGCCCAGGCTGACCTCACCACGGCGCGCGAAGCACTGATCAATGCTTCCAACAGCAAGACCATCGCCACCTTCTCGCTGCTGAGTGCCATGGGACGGCTGACGGCCCGTGATCTCGGCCTGCCGGTCGAGGTCAAGACCGCCGTACCCTATACGCAGGCGGTCGAGGATGTGTGGCAGGAATTGCGGACCGTCGCGGAATAGTCGAATTCAAGTTTTGACCCAAATCTTGTGGCCGGGCTCAGTCCCGGCCACAACTTTTCGTGGAAGACCCCAAGTTCGCGCCTTGGGGCGATTCCTAATCCGGCCTGTTGCCGTTAATCTGTTCCTTACGAATCAGGACAGGTAGCTGCGGATACCTGCCTCCGGTCGGGCGCATGAGTAAGAGGCACTGATGAACAAGCCGGCACCCAAAGAACCGTCCATGGACGAGATCCTGTCGTCGATCCGGCAGATCATCGCCGATGATGATGCTGCCGGGGCACCACGGCGCCCATCCATCCAGGCCGCTCCGCCGCCGATGCAGGCCGCTCCGGCGCGTCCGCTCAGCGAACAGGACGACCGCGACCTGAGCGACATGCTGGACGACATCGAGCCGCTCGCGCTCTCGGCCTCGCAGATCGTCGAGGCCGGCGATGACGATGGCGGCTTCAGCTTCGACTCCATCCTTGCCGACACGGAGGCTCCCGATGCGGGGGGCCCGAGCCTGGTCGAGGCCGAGGACGTCGCCTTCGAGGTCGAGGATGATCTCCCAAGCTTTGATCCCGCACCCACGCGCGAACCTGTCGCCCGCCTGGTGCCGGAGCCCGAGCCCGAGCCGATGGCAATGCCCGAGCCGGAGCCCGAGCCGATCAGCGCGGCGCGCGTTGCGCCGCTGCCGGATCCGACCCTGACCTCGGACATGGCCGAGCAACTGCTGGAGCCGGCGACGCGCGCCGCGGTCCGCGGGTCGATCGGCAAGCTCAGCGCCCTTGGTATCGGCAATCCTGGCCTGACCATCGAGGCCATGATGCGCGACATGCTGCGCCCCATGCTCAAGGAATGGCTGGACGAAAACCTGCCTTCGGTGGTCGAGCGCATGGTGGAAAAGGAAATCGCCCGCGTATCGCGCGGCGAATAATCAAGGGGTGGCCGGGGGCGGCTGCACCACGATTACGGGCGGTTGCGGCAGCTTGTCGAACTGCTGTTGCAGTTGGAGATCGCGCAGGCGCGCATTGATTGCATCCAATTGCAACTGCAACTGACGTTGCTTCGTGTCCGATGCCAGCTTTTCCTGAAGACAGAGCAGTCTGTCGCTGTTTGCCTTGATCTCGGCAGCGGTGTCACCGGCGGCAGGCGCGGGGCATGCGGCCTGCGCCGGAGCGGTCGCCAGACCTGCAATCATGATGCAAATGATGATGATGTGTTTCATGGCGGCGCCTCGTCTGGTGGCATGATATGAAACGTCATGGCAGCGCCGCTGGTTGCTGTTGACCCCGCCCACCGCATTTGCTTGAAGTCTGCCGACCTTTTTCGGCCCGCCAAGGTGCTGCCTGGCGGGTCTATGCCGTTTGCGAGTAAGCCCCATGCTTGAAAAGACCTATGAACCTGCCGCCGTCGAAGCCCGCATCTACGATGCCTGGCTCGACGCCAAGGCCTTTGCGGCCGGGGCAGGGGCCAAGCCGGGCGCCGAAACCTTCACCATCGTCATCCCGCCGCCCAACGTCACGGGCTCGCTCCATATCGGTCACGCGCTCAACAACACGATCCAGGACATCCTGGTCCGCTTCAACCGCATGTTGAAGAAGGACGTGCTCTGGCAGCCGGGCACCGACCATGCCGGCATCGCCACGCAGATGATCGTCGAGCGCCAGCTCGCCGAAAAGCAGCTCAATCGCCGCGACATGGGCCGAGAGGCGTTCATCGAGCGCGTCTGGGAATGGAAGGCCGAGAGCGGCGGCACCATCATGAATCAGCTCAAGCGCCTCGGCGCTTCGGCCGACTTCTCGCGCGAGCGCTTCACCATGGGCGATCGCGGACAGCCCGACGACCAGATGGTGCGCGCCGTCACCAAGGTCTTTGTCGAGCTGCACAAGCGCGGCCTGATCTACCGCGCCAAGCGGCTGGTGAACTGGCATCCGGGCCTTGAAACCGCGATTTCCGATCTTGAGGTCGAGAACATCGAGGTCAAGGGCCATATGTGGCATCTGCGCTATCCGCTGGCGGATGGCGTAACCTACGAGTTTCCGGTCCTGGACGAGGAAGGCAACGTCACAGGCACAGAAACGCGCGATTATGTCGTGGTCGCCACCACGCGGCCCGAAACCATGCTGGGCGACGTCGCCGTGGCCGTGCATCCGGAAGACGAGCGTTACGCCTCGCTGGTCGGCAAGTTCATCGAACTGCCGCTGGTCGGCCGCCGCATTCCCATTGTCGCCGACGACTATGCTGACCCGGCCCTGGGCACCGGCGCGGTGAAGATCACGCCGGCGCACGATTTCAACGACTTCGAGGTCGGTGCTCGTGCCGGTCTTGAGCCGATCAATGTCTTCACCACGCGCGGCGCCATCATCGACGCCGATTTCGTGCCGGCGAAGTATCGCGGCATGGACCGGTTCGATGCGCGCAAGGCCATTGTCGCCGATCTTACAGCGCTGGCGGAAGAAAATCCGACCCGCGGCCTCGATCACATCGAGGACAAGAAGGTCATGGTGCCGCATGACGAGAAAAGCAAACTCGTCGTCATCGAACCCTATCTGACGGATCAGTGGTGGGTGAAGGCCGATGTTCTGGCCCAGCCTGCGCTCGCTTCGGTGCGCGAGGGCCGCACCAAGTTCGTGCCGCAGCAATACGAAAACACCTATTTCGCCTGGCTCGAAAACATCAAGCCCTGGTGCATTTCCCGCCAGCTCTGGTGGGGACATCAGATTCCGGCCTGGTATGGCCCGGACAACGAAGCCTTCGTTGCCTATGACGAGGCAGAAGCACGCGCCGCAGCCGAAAAGCATTACGGCAAGCCGGTGGAGCTGACGCGCGATCCCGACGTGCTCGACACCTGGTTCTCATCCGCACTGTGGCCATTCTCGACGCTGGGCTGGCCGGACGAGACGCCCGAACTCAAGCGCTATTATCCGACCGATGTCCTCGTCACCGGTTTTGACATCATCTTCTTCTGGGTTGCCCGCATGATGATGATGGGGCTCGAATTCCTCGACAAGGAACCGTTCCACACCGTCTACATGCACGCCCTGGTTCGCGACGAGAAGGGCCAGAAGATGAGCAAGACCAAGGGCAACGTCATCGACCCACTCAAGCTCGTCGACGAATATGGCGCGGACGCCACCCGCTTCACGCTGGCCGCCATGGCCGCGCAGGGGCGCGACCTCAAGCTCGCCATTTCCCGTGTCGAGGGCTATCGCAACTTCGTCACCAAGATCTGGAATGCCGCGCGCTTCCTGGAGATGAACGAGTGCCGCCGCGTCGAGGGATACGATCCCACGGCCAACAAGCTGCCGCTCAATCGCTGGATCGTCGGTGCCACCGCCCGCGCCCTGCAGTCGGTGCGGACCGGCATCGAGGACTACAAGTTCAACGAAGCCGCCAACAGCGCATATGATTTCGTCTGGGGCACGTTCTGCGACTGGTATGTGGAATTTGCCAAGCCTGTCTTCATGGGCGAGGACGAAGCCGCCAAGGCCGAAACCCGGGCCACGGCGGCCTGGGCGCTCGACCAGATCCTCATCATGCTCCACCCGATGATGCCTTTCGTCACCGAGGAGCTGTGGGCGGAAACCGGCAAGTTCGGTCCGGCACGCGACAGCATGCTCATCACCACCGAATGGCCCGATCTGTCTGGCCACGAAGATGCCGAGGCCGATGCCGAACTGGCCTGGCTGATCGACGTCATTTCCAACGTTCGCTCGGTCCGCGCCGAAATGAACGTGCCGGCCAGTGCCAAGCTGCAACTGGTCGTCACCGGGGCAGGGGAGGAGACACTGCGTCGCCTCGTCGCCGGCACGTCGCTCATCTCGCGACTGGCGCGCCTCGACGAAATTTCGCCACGCAATGAAGTGCCCGGTGAATCGGCCCAATTCGTCGTCGGCGACGCCACCTACGCGCTGCCGCTGGCCGGGGTGATCGATCTCGCGGTCGAAAAGGCCCGCCTCGAAAAGGAAGTCGGCAAGCTCGATGGCGAGATCGCCCAGGTGGACAAGAAGCTGGGCAACGAGCAGTTCGTTTCCAAGGCGCCTGAAGAGGTGATCGAGGAACAGAAGTCGCGGCGTGAGGCCGCAGTCGAGCGCCGAACCAAGATCCGCGATGCCCTCGAACGCCTGAGCTGACCATGAGCGACACCGCCAAGCTGCCGAACGATCGCGCTATTCAGAATGGCCTCGTCGGCGGCGGGGCGGTGCTGATTTTCGACGGCAAGGGCGGCATGGTGCGACACCAGCCCGGCGCCGAGCATCCGACGCTTCCGCCCGGCGGCTTCAAGCTGGTCGTGGGCAATTCCAAGGGCCCCGAATTCAAGCTCTGGCTGAAGTCGGAGCTTGGCGAACACAATGCTGCACTGCTCACCTCGTCCGGCTCGCGCAGCCGATGCAGCGTCATGGACGACCGGGCGCTGGTGATCCTGCGGGTCGTTCGGCCCGGCGCCGAGCCGCACGATGTCGGCCGGCAGTTCCTGACCATCTGGATCGAGAAGAGCCGCGTCATCATCGCGTCCGAATTGAACATTCTCGATTTCCTGGGCCTGGCCAGGGTCGAACAGGCGGAATATGCGCCAACGACGCCGGCGGACCTGATTGCGCGCCTGGCCCTGCGCGCCACCGACCGGTTGGAGCCGCTGATCGAAATGCTGGGCGACCGTCTCGACGAGGTCGAGGAAAGCCTCATCACGCATCGCACCGAAAAGGCGCAGGACAATCTCGAACAGCTGCGCCGCACGCTAATCGGCTTCCGCCGCCTGATCTGGCCGCAGCGCGACGCGCTGACGACGCTCGAGATCGAGGACCTGTCCTTCTTTTCCGATCGCGACCGGCTGCGCCTGCGAGAGTCGGCCATGCGCACGGCCCGCATCGGCGACGAATTGCAGGCCCTGTCCGAGCGGGCCGTGCTGGTGCACGAGGAAATCATCGACGACCGCGCCGAGCAAATGAACAAGGCCATGCTCGTGCTGGCCGCGGTGACCGTCATCTTCTCGCCGCTGACGCTCCTCACGGGCCTGCTCGGCATGAACGTATCCGGCATTCCCTTTGCCGAAAACGGCGCAGCCTTCTGGATCGTCTGCGCCGTCGTACTGGCAATGGGCCTGGGTGCACTCTGGCTGATGCGCCGGCGCCACTGGCTTTAGCCTTGGGGCAGGGCAGGAATTGCCGCGACAGCCACTCCCGCCCTGCTTTTCAATCAGATGCTCGCCCGCTCCGAATGCAGCCGGGCATAGACGCCATTGAGCCCCATCAACTCCTGATGCCGGCCCTGCTCGACAATGCCGTCTTCGGTCAGAACCAGGATGCGATCGGCATGCTGCACGGTGGACAGGCGATGCGCGATGACCAGCGTCGTGCGGCCGCGCGCCAGGGTGAGCAGGGCTTTTTGCACCGCCCGCTCGCTCTCGTTGTCGAGAGCGCTGGTCGCCTCGTCAAAGATGAGAATGGGCGGGTTCTTGAGAAAGGCCCTCGCTATGGTCAGCCGCTGCTTCTGCCCGCCCGAGAGACGGACGCCGCGCTGCCCGATATCGGTGTCATAGCCCTGGGGCAGGGCGGTGATGAAATCATGCGCATTGGCCGCTTTTGCCGCCGCTACCACCTCCGCTTTCGTCGCTGCGGGACGCCCATAAAGCAGGTTTTCGCGCATGGTGCCGCTGAAGAGGTAGATGTCCTGCTGCACAACGCCAATGCTGCGGCGCAGGGAGGCAAGGGCAATGTCGCGCACATCCCGTCCATCCACGCTGACCCTGCCGCCGTCCACGTCGTAGAAGCGCGGGATCAGGCTGCACAATGTGCTCTTGCCCACGCCGGATGGGCCGACCAGGGCGACGAATTCGCCGGGCGAGATGGCGAGGGAGAGGCCATTGAGTATGGGCGGGCCGTTACCGTCGTAGCGGAACGTCACATTATCGAACCCGATGCCGCCCTGCACTGTGTCCAGCGCTCCGGCGCCAGGGCGATCGACAATCTCCGCCCCTTCCTCAAGAAGCTCCATGGCGCGCACGAAGCCGGTATGGCCCTCCTGCCAAAGGCGGATGAAGTTGTCGAAGCGCTTGATCGGGTCGAGCAGCACGCCGACGCAAAGCAGCAGCGTCAGCATGTCCGCCGCGGTCAGGTCGCCTGCAAGGATGCGGACCGCACCACCCACGATGACCACGACGGTGATAAGCTGTCCAAAGCCCTCCATGCCGCTCCACAGCAGAGCTTCACTGCGATAGCCGTCCTTGCGGCTTTCCAGGAAGCGGCGGTTTTCATGGGCGAAGCGTTGGATTTCATCGCGCTCGTTGGCGAAGGACTGCACGACGCGAATGCCCGCCAATGCGTCCTCCACGCGCTCGTTGATGTCGCCGATCCGCTCCTTTGCGGTCCGCAGCGCAATATTCATGCTTCGGTTGAAGTAGGATGCGTAACCGATTGCAATTGGGATCAGAAGGGCGATTATCAGGGCGATCATCGGGTCAATGATCGCAAGCACGGTCATGGCGCCAACGAACTTGAGAAGGCCGATCGCGATGTCCTCGGGGCCGTGGTGAAACAGTTCGCCCAACCAGAGCGAGTCGTGGCTGATCCGGCTCATCAGCTGGCCCACGCGTTGCCGGTCGTAGAAGCCGAAGCTGAGCGACTGGCAGTGCTCGAACAGCTCCTGACGAACCTGCGCCTCGATGCGGGCACCCATGACGTGACCCTGGTAGTCGACGAAAAAGGTCGCCAGCGCCTGGAGCGCCAAAATGGCCAGCATGACGGCGCCGAGCCAGAGCAATTGGCCAAGGGCATCCGGCGCTGTGCGGAGCTCGGGGATGCGTCCGACGATATGATTGGCCATCAGCGGCAGGGCAATGGCTGTGCCGGCCACGAGAATGGCACAGGCGAGCACCGCTGCCAGCAGCTTCAGATGCGGCCGGTAGTAGGAAAGGAACCGCTTGGCGCGAGCGCGCGCCAGCGACGCAGGGACGGCATTGCCGGCCGGATACGGTGCGAAAAGGCGGGAAAGGAGGCTAGGGCGTTTGGCGCGCTGCCCCCGCGGAGATACGTGAGAAGACATGAACACTTCTGTCCTGATGTGAATGGATGGTTTTCAGGTCGGACAGAAGGGTTTTCATTCTCGGATCTCCCGGATGCGGGTCAGGCACGGACTTTGGTCGCCCGAGACGCGAAAGACAATGGCGCGGCGGTTACGCGCCTGTCCCTGTGATGATTCGGCAACAACGGTTTCGATTCCTTCGCAGGCGCGGCGGCATCAACGTTTTGGCGATGTTTCCCGCCACAATCTGACCCTAAAGCAGGTCGCATGGCATTCGGGGGCGGATGCCGGCATGTCTGGCTCGACCGGCGCGGTCGGGCATTGTCCATGCTGCTTCGCTCCCCGCGAGACCAAAGAACATTCGGCAGGCCGTCCTGCCCGAAACGGTGAGCATGAACGTCTATTGCAACATCGCTACGACACATGGAGCGGCGGCCCTAAATTCGGGCGCACCAGCGGCACATTGTTGTGATGGGATGGGCTGAATGCGGTCACAAAGCTCGTTTACGAAGTCTTCAGACATTGCTTTGTCCGGTCGCGTCTTCCGGGCAATATCATTCATGAACCGAGGCCGGATAACGGCCGCACCGGCACTGCCCCGAGAGGCGGCAGGACCGGAAGTATCCGCCCGCGGTCCCGTGGGCGAAAGGAGTAACATGCGCATCACTCGGGACTTTTCCCTTGCCTGCGCTGCGTCGGCACTGATCTTCGCCCTCGGCATGGCGGCGCCTGCACAGGCACAGACTGCCGCTGATGCTGCCTTCGATTTCGCCAAGACGCTCGACGGTAGCGGTTCGATCGTGTCGAGCGACACCTATCTGTCTGCCCTCGAGAGCGACGCTGCCGCAGGCCGGCCGCTGGCGCTGTGGCAGCTTGGCACCATGTATGAAACCGGCGAAGGCGTGGACAAGGATCCGGTCAAGGCCTTCGGCTATTTCGCGCAGATCGCCAATCAGCATGCCGATACGGCGCCGCGTGGCCTGGAAGCGGACATCGTCGCGAGTTCCTTCGTCAAGCTCGGCGACTATTTCCGGCTGGGCGTGCCCGAGGCCGGCGTCACCCAGAATCCCACCGAATATCACCGTATGCTGATGCACGCCGCGACCTATTTCGGCGACGCCGAGGCGCAATATCGCGTCGGCATGCTCTATCAGCGCGAAGATGGACTGGGCGTGAGCCCAATGCTTTCGGCCCGCTGGCTGGTATCGGCTGCCCACAAGGGGCATTGCCTGGCACAGGCCCAGCTCGGCAACCTGCTCTTCAACGGCATGGACGGCTACGAGCCGCGCCCTGCCGAGGGACTGATGTGGCTCAATCTGGCGCATACGACGTGCCTGGGGACGAGCGACCTGGCCGTCGCCGACGAGTTGCTCAATGGCGCCATGTCGGTCGCCACGCCGGAAGTGCGCGCCGCGGCGATCGAAATGGCCAATTCCGGTACGGTCGCCGCCGCCGAATTCTAAGTCGGGTCCTTGGTTCCGCTCAGAAGCTGAACGTGCCTTCCACCGGCACATGATCGCTGGGCTTGTCCCAGCCGCGCACATCCTTGTGCACCACGACGTCATCGAGCCGGTCCGCCGCCTGCGGCGAGAGCATCAGATGGTCGATGCGGATGCCGTTATTGCGCCGCCAGGCGCCCGCCTGAAAATCCCAGAACGTGTAGGCTTCCTCGGCGGTGATGGCGCGCAGCGCATCGGTCATCCCCAGATTGCGCAGAATGCGGAATCTTTCGAGGCTTTCCGGGCGGTAGAGGGCGTCGCCCCACCAGGCTTCCGGATCGTGGGCATCCATCGGCGCCGGGATGAGGTTGAAGTCACCCATGAGGATGAAGGGCTCTTCGAGCGCCAGCCGGCCCTCGACGAAACTGTTGAGCCGATCCATCCAGCCCAGCTTGTACGGGAATTTTTCCGTATCCACCGGGTTACCGTTGGGCAGGTAGATATTGCAGACCCGAACGACCCCGCCCTCGACCGAGAACACGCCTTCGATCAGCCGCGCCTGCTCGTCTTCGTCATTGCCCGGCAGTCGACGATGGACTTCGTCGAACGGCACTTTCGAGAGAAGCGCCACGCCGTTCCAGCTTTTCTGGCCATGCGTCTCGACATTGTAGCCCAGGGCCTCGATTTCGGCTTTCGGGAAGCCCTCGTCGACGGTCTTGATTTCCTGCAGCCCGACGATGTCGGGCTTCTCCTCGTCCAGCCAGCGCAGCAGCAGTTCGAGCCGGGCCTTGATGCCGTTGATATTCCAGGTCGCGATGCGAAGGGCCATGGGAGCCTCAGGTGAGTTCGGAATAGACGGCGCGGATGATATCCTTCGGATAGCGTCCCGTGCACCCCTCGAGAGCGGTATTGCTCATGGAAACGAGGCTCAACCCGTTGACGGGGTCGATGAGCCAGGAATGGCCGTAGACACCACCCCAGTTGACCGTGCCTTTCGCCGACGGCGAATTGGCGGAAGACGGATCATCGACGATGGCGCCCAAGTAGCCGAAGCGCTGTCCGGGGTCGCGCTCGACGTCGCCGATGCGGTTGGAAAAAGCGAGGGCCACGGTCTCGCGGCTGACGGCTCCGCCGCCGCCATTGCGCATGGCTTCGAGGAATCGCAGGATATCGCCCGGTGTCCCGGCCATGCCTGCGCCGCCCGACTGGAAAGCCGTGTCGCTGAAAATGCGGGACGGGGAAAAGCGGACGGGTCCATTGTCGCCCTCCACCGATTGCGGATCGGTCATCGGCGTCGGCGGATTGCCATCGGCATAGGGCTTGGCCAGCCGCGCCCGGTCCGCGACGAAAAAGCCTGTTTCCTCCATGCCGAGGGGACCCGTGACATGTGTCCGCACCGCTTCGCCCAGAGTCGAGCCATGCACCTGCGCGAGGACGGCACCGAGCACGTCGATGGCGACCGAATAGGCCCAGGCAGTGCCTGGCGTGTAGCTGAGCGGATGCTGCGCAACGCGCGAGAAGTTCTGCTCAAGGCTCCGGTCCGTTGAGAGCAGGCCGGTCGAGATTTCGGGGTCATCGGGATAGGCGTAGTTCAGCCCGGCAGTATGGGTCAGAAGGTGATGGATGGTGATGCCGCCATCGCTGCCATCCGCTAGTCTGGGCGCAAACCAGGGAATGTGCTTCTTGACGGGGTCATCGAGGCCGATGAGCCCCTTGTCCACCATGGCAAGGGCCGTCGCGGCTACGATGGGTTTGGTCACCGATGCCAGCCGGTAGATGGCATTGTCGAGCATGGGCACGCCCGCCTCGCGATCGAACCAGCCTGCGGCACGACGATAGACGATGTCGCCATGACGAGCGACAATCAGTTCGGCGCCCACGATGGTCTGGTTGGCGATGGCAGCATCCATCACGGCGTCGATGCGATTGGTCACGGCGGCGATTCCTCCATTATGGGCGGGACCTTACCGCCCGGCGGAGGCGAGTTGAAGCTAAACCGCGAAGCTGGTGCCGCAGCCGCAGGACGCGACGGCATTGGGGTTCTTGATCTGGAAGGATTGCCCGATCAGGTCGTCGACGAAATCGATCTCGGCGCCGCCCATAAACTCGAGGCTGAGCGAGTCGATCAGCACCGTGGCGTCGCCCTTTTGCAGCACGAGGTCGTCCTCGTTGGCGGTTTCCTGCACAAGATTATACTCGTACTGGAAGCCCGAACAGCCGCCGCCGGCTACGGAAATGCGCAGCACGGTGCCGGGCTCTTCCTTGGAAATGATGCGCGCCACGCGCTTGGCGGCGCGATCCGAAAGCGTTACGGCGGGGCGTTCAGCAAGTGCAGCGTCTGTCATGGATAAGGTCCGGACGGTCGTAATGTCATAACAACGACGCTAAGATAGGCGCTCCGAGCGCCATTGCAAAGGCCCGCGACCACACATGAGCGAGACCGCCCCCTATGCCAGCAAGCCCGAACGCTCGCTCGGGCGCCTTTTTGGCACTGGACCGAGCCCCACACGCTCCGAATATCAGCGCGACCGCGATCGCATCATCCACTCGACTGCCTTCCGCCGCCTGCAGCACAAGACGCAGGTGTTCCTCGCCCATGAAGGCCGGCATTTCCGCAACCGGCTAACGCATACGCTCGAAGTCAGCCAGATTGCGCGGTCCATTGCACGTGCGCTGCGCCTCGACGAGGATCTGGCCGAAGCGGTGGCGCTGAGCCACGATCTTGGTCACACGCCATTCGGTCATGCCGGCGAGCGTGCGCTGCACCGCGCCATGGCACCCTACGGCGGCTTCGACCACAATGTGCAGGCGCTGCGGGTCGTAACCCTGCTGGAGAACCGCTATGCCGAGCATGACGGCCTCAACCTGACCTGGGAAACGCTCGAAGGCATTCTCAAGCACAACGGGCCCCTGCTGGATGACCAGGGCCAGCCCTTCGGCCGCTATGCGGATGAGGGGCTGCCCAGCGGACTGGACGCCATGCCCGTGCCGGCCGATCTGCGCCTCGATACTTATGCCAGCCTAGAGGCGCAGGTCGCGGCGGTTGCCGACGACATCGCCTACAATGCTCACGATATCGATGACGCCCTGCGCGCCGGTCTCGTGACGCTAGGCGATTTCACCGGCATACCCATGGCCGGACCGATCGTGGCCGAGGTAGAGGCGCTCTATCCGCAGATCGCCGACAAGCGCAAGGCGCACGAGGTGCAGCGTCGGATGATCACCCGTGCTGTCGAAGACGTCATTGCCACCAGCGCGGGAAATATCCTCGCCTCAGGCGTCGAGACCGCCGAGGATGTACGCCGCGCCGGAAAAACGCTGGTTAGCTTTTCTGCGCCCACCGCTGCGGCCGAGGCCGAGCTCAAGGCCTTTCTCTTTGCCCGCGTTTACAGACACGAAGCGGTCATGGTGCCGGTGCGCGAAAGCGAGGCCGTGGTCGAGCGTCTCTTCGCCACCTACATGGCGGACGACAGGATGCCAGGCCGCTGGGGCGAAGCGGGCAGGGTGGCAACCGGCTCCAACCGGGCGCGCATCGTGGCCGATTTCATCGCCGGCATGACCGACGCCTACGCCCTCGACGAACATCAGCGTCTGTTTGACGCTCGACCGGAATTCCGTTAACCGGACCGCACTATTCCCCACAGGTTAGACATGGACATTTTCGCCCTTTTCACCACCCGGGTCATCGAGGCCCTGCGTGCCGACTATCCGGAGCTCGACACCGAGCTGCTCGCACGTGTCGTGGTGGAGCCGCCGCGCGATGCCGCTCATGGCGACCTCAGCACCAACGCGGCCATGGTCGTGGCCAAGCCCCTGGGCAAGAATCCGCGCGAGGTTGCAGCCGCGATTGTAGAGCGCTTCAAGACGGCGCCCGATGTAACCTCTGTCGAGGTGGCCGGGCCCGGCTTCATCAACTTCCGCCTCTCTGACGCCATCTGGCATCAGGTCCTCAAAGCCATCGGCGCCCAGGGCGACAGCTATGGTCGCTCCGACCTGGGCAAGGGCGAGCGCGTTAATATCGAATATGTCTCGGCCAATCCGACCGGTCCCATGCATGTGGGGCACACCCGCGGCGCCGTGTTCGGTGACGCCCTGGCCTCGCTGATGGCCTGGTCCGGCTATGATGTGACCCGCGAATATTACATCAACGATACCGGCGGCCAGACCATCATTCTTGGCCAGTCGGCGCTGCTGCGTTATCGCGAGGCGCTCGGCGAAAGCATCGAAATCCCCTCCGGTTTTTACCCCGGCGACTACCTGGTGCCGGTGGGCAAGGCACTGGCGGCCGAGTACGGCCGGTCGCTGCTCGACATGCCTGAGCAGGAAGCGGTGCTGATCGCACGCGAAGCGGCGCTGGCCGCCATGATGGAACTGATCAAGGCCGATCTGGCCCAGCTCAACATTCACCACGACGTATTCTTCTCCGAGCGGCAGCTGCACGGCGCCGGTGGCGACATCGAAAAGACGCTGGCCTGGCTGCGCGAGGAGGGCATGGTCTATGAAGGCCGGCTCGATGCGCCCAAGGGCAAGACGCCGGAGGACTGGGAGGACCGCGAGCAGACCCTGTTCCGCGCCAAGGACTATGGCGACGACACCGACCGGGCGCTGATCAAGTCGGACGGCTCCTATACCTATTTCGCGGCCGACATTGCCTATCACCGCAACAAATATCTGCGCGGCTTCAAGCACATGGTCAATGTGCTGGGCGCCGATCACTCCGGCTACGTCAAGCGCCTGCAGGCGGCCGTGAAGGCCGTGTCGCACGGTGAAGCCGATATCGACGTGCGCATCTGCCAACTCGTGCGGCTGCTCAAGAACGGCGAGCCGTTCAAGATGTCCAAGCGCTCCGGCGACCTTGTGACGCTTTCCGACGTGGTCGAGGAAGTGGGCGCCGATGCGACAAGGTTCATGCTGCTGTTCCGGCGCAACGATGCGTCGATGGATTTCGACTTCGCGCTCGTCAAGGAACAGACGCGCGACAATCCCGTATTCTACGTCCAGTATGCCCATGCGCGCGCCTGCTCTATTTTCCGCACGGCGCAGCGCGACATGCCGAACCTCGACGTATCGTCTGCTGCCCTTGCCGCCGCCGAGATCGAATTGCTCGGCAGCGCCGCGGATATCGAGCTCATCCGCCTCCTCGGCGCCTGGCCCCGCACCGTTGCGGCAGCCGCCGTCGCGCATGAGCCGCATCGCATTGCCTTTTATGTCCACGAGGTCGCGGGCGCCCTGCACGGCTTCTGGGCAAAGGGCAAGGATGAGCCGCAGTTACGGTTTGTTAACCCATCGGACCCGAAGTTGACGCTTGCTCGACTCGCACTCGTCGATGCCGTTCGTCAGGTAATCCGCAACGGCCTGGGGATTTTGGGGGTCTCGGCGCCCGAAGAGCTTTCATAATTCGGGCGCATTGGTGTGAAAACTCGCGGCAAAATCCGTGACAGGATTATCCGCATTCTAGGGGCGCTGGCAGACAATGCCGGCGAGACCGCAAGCGATGGCCGCACAGACTGAAGCACCGGACGATCTTATTGCCGAACTGGCGCGCCTGATGGCCGATGATGCCAAGACGACGCCGCCGGCCGGGCAGGAGCAGTCCAAGCCTGTCCGCATTCCTGGCAGCGGGACTGCTGCAGCGCCCGTTCCGCGTTTCGACTTTTCGGCTTCGAGCAACCTGGCCTCCAATCAGGCACCGGCTTCGCCTGTCCGCATTCCGGGCAATGAAACCGCCAAGGCCGACGCTGCCGACGCCTTCAACTTCAATTTCGATTTCGCGCCGTCAGTGACTGGTAAGTCCGCGCCGGCACCACAGCCTCAGGCACCCGCCAGCGTCGCACCTGCCAGTGCCCCGTCCGTGGTGCCGCAAGTGGCTTCGCCTGTGGTCGCGCCGCGCGTTGCCGAACCCACCCCCGCGGTGGATGAGTCTGCCATGCTCGATCAGGATAGCCTTGCTGACCTGATCGCGGCCGAACTGGCGGCCGACATGGACCCGGAGCCCGAACCGGAACCAGAGGTGCAGCCGCAGCAACAGACAGTGCGGACCGAGCCGGTGCCGGAGCGTGCGACCGGTCCCGACAATTTCGGTGTGCCGCCCGTGTTTGGCCTCGGCTCCGCGCGCCCCGCGCCTGCCGTGGCAACCCAGGTACCCAAAGCCGAACCGGCCCCCGAGCCGGTGGCGGATCGCCCGGTGCAATCCCTACAGCCTGCCAGCCGCAACGACGAACCGGCCGATCCGCTCGAGGAGATCGAGCGCCTGGTCGCTCCTGCCGTGCGCATGAACGTGGCGAGCACGCCTGCGCCAACCCTGCGCAGCCTGGCAACACCCGTCGCGGTTGAGCCCGTCATTGCAGAACCGCGTATGCCGGAGCCCGAGGCCAGGACGAGGCCGTCTGCGCCCGCCCAGGCGCCTGCGGTCGATGTCAGCTCTGTCGACGAAGCAATCCTTGCCGCCGCAGCCGCCACGGGTGCGCATGTCGAATGGGTCAATGGCAACCTCCCGGACGATCCGATCGCCGCGGACGAAGTCGAGCCGATGCCGGCGCCGCGTCGTGCCGGATTCCGGATGAGTCGGGCCGTCGCCGGTCCGCTCGTGGCCGTTAGCCTGCTGGCCGTCGCCGGTTTCGGGCTGTACTGGATGCTGGGGCAGGGCGGTCAGCCATCCGGTCCTGCGCCGCTGCTGACGGCGGACACGACGCCGACCAAGGAAGTGCCGGAAGTCGATACCACTGCCTCGGCGCAGCAGTCGGTCGTCTTCAACGAGATTTCCGGCGCCAATACCGGTGCGGACGAACAGATCGTCTCGCGCGATCAGGCCGATACCGAGGCCGTGGTTGCGGCCAATGCCTCTGCCAGCACGCCCAATGTGATTTCGAGTGGCGAAAACACCGTGGATGCCAACCAGGATGGTCTCGTCAACCGCAAGGTGCGCACCGTCACCGTCCGGCCCGACGGAACGATCGTGAGCGGCGACGACAGCCTTGCCGGATCGGCCATGCTGCCGGTGGACCGCCCCAATGTCCCCAATGTTCCGGGCGCCGATTTCTCGACGCCTGACCTTGTCGCCAACGCTACGGCCGATGCACAGGCCGCCGCGGCTGCACCTGCCGCTACCGTCACACCGGCCGCCCCCGCGACCCCGGTGGTCGAGCCCGGCTCGGTCGTGCCGGTTGTCGATGCCAGCGGCACGCCCGTGAGCGGCCGCAGCGTG
>PJUF01000185.1_pt1 | contig 55208 bp, 43 predicted proteins | sample 1512191 | NCBI WGS metagenome assembly PJUF01 (sample SAMN08177673, study PRJNA422409) | Feces metagenome, whole genome shotgun sequencing project. | isolation source: Chicken feces (3) enriched on wood chips | host: Gallus gallus | place: USA: Madison | collected 2015-01-15 | reverse complement strand
TCTGATGAAGTACAAAATACTATTTACCTAAAGCGATTGAAATCCCATAGGGATTTCCTGGAGCGGATCATGGACTGCAAGGCCCCTGGATGCGAGCAACTCCGTAGCTCCTTGGCCCGGGAACATGCAGGACTCCTGGATTCCCTGTATACAGCTATCGAATTACTAAAACACAAAAAAATCTCTAAAAATGAAAATCATAGATCAACTCAAAAGTAGATTGAAGGGAAGTCCCAAGGGCACTTTCCTTGCCATCAGCCTTGCCATTGTGGTCATTGGAATGTTCATCCTGAACACCTTTGGCGACCGGTCCGGAAGAACGGTTCAAAAAGATGGACTAATAGGCGAGGTGCCTAGTCCTAATCCTGATGGGGATCTGGTTGTCAGTAAATTGGAGCACTACGAGAGGTTGTCCAGGGAACTGCTAAATGAGAACCTCAGCAATGGTGTGCAAACCGATACACCTTCATGGGGCGATTCGCTGGATGAGCAATGGGCTCTTCATGAGCCAGGATCCTATGGCCGAGACCGGCCCATCACATCTGCCCAAGAACAGATCTACGATCGTCTTGAACAGATCGGCCGTCTAATCAAGGATCCGGAACCAATGGTCCCTCAGGATGATTATGCAAAATTGACCTACATGGCAGGTTCGTCAATGCCTACCAGCCCACAGGACGCTTCCATCAAGCAGCTTGAAGGAATAATGGCAGATTACACACGATCAGATGGGCAGGATGAGGAACTGCAGCAACTGGGAGTTCTTCTGGATAAGATCCAGATGATCCAGGACCCAAGTAGGATACCGATGGACGATGGAATGGAAGGGATTGCGAGAAGGCCAGCGGTACATTCGGTTTTTAGACACGATCCTGGAATATCGCACTTAACCCTGGATACACCTGATCGAATGGGGGAGAAGGGCGCGTTCCAAAATATTGAACTGGAGGGAATCGAAACCACCGGCGATAATTCATTCCGGGCCATGGTGGAGATGGACCAACTGGTACAGCACGGCTCCATCCTCAGGTTACGTCTTTTGGATGACTTGACAACGGCTGGGTTGAGGTTCGAAAAACAAAGTCTCCTGTTCGGAGAATGTTCGATCTCCCAGGGCCGGCTCCGGGTCAGGATAAGCTCCCTGCATAAGGGAGGGAAGATCCTTCCCGTAAATCTTGAGGCCCATGATCTTGATGGAATGTTGGGGCTTTACGTTCCGGGCACACAACTTTCCGAACCTGGTGCGAATGCACTGCAGCAACAGGTCAACAACATAGATATATCGGACCTGTAAAACCCCGGCGTGGGAAGATGGTATTCCAAGGTTGCCGGCATCGGTGTGGACGCTGCACGAAAGGTCTTCTCCAAAAGACCGGGTAACAGAAAGATCAGGATCAGGGCAGGGCATCAACTGCTGCTCGTTGACTCGGAAACCGAAAATATTAAATAATAGTAAATGAAAACAAAGCAACATTATGAGAACAGTCAAATTCACAATATCATTGGTCCTGTTTCTGAACTTGACCTGCCTGAATGGCCAGCAACCCTCCGCCCAGCTTTCTAAAGACAGCATACTATTTAAGGAGATACTGATCTCCGATAACATGACGACACATATCGTCTTCCCCGACCAGATCACTATGATCAATCTGGGCAGCAGCGAGATAGCTGCCCAGAGGGCGCAGGGTTCAACGAACGTGCTACAGCTCAAAGCGATTTCCCCCGAATTCCAAAAGACCAACCTTACGGTGATCACCAGCTCGGGTTCCCTGCACTGTTTTGCCGTCGGTTACACAAAGGAACCAAAGGTGATGATTTATAGGTTCAAGGATACCACCCATACCCCTTCCGCTAAATTCATCAGACCACCAGTGGACCTAATAAGGATCAGGTCCATTGCGCAGAACCTGGTCTTGACGAAGGGTCGCCGGTTGACCCGCAGCCACCGGGTAGGAGGGGTTAAAGCAGATCTGCAGGGGATATACCTCCATGGAGATCAGTTCTATCTTCCGATCATCCTTTACAACACGGGCGCCGTGGGATTCCAGGTACAGGGTGTTTCCAGCAGCCTGGTCCCCAGGTCCCGACATAGGGAGACCGCAATCCAGCACCTGGAAATCAAGCCATTGATGGTCCTTGGACAGCAGGAACTGGATTGCCGTGTGGATAATCCGGCAGGAATGGTGGTCGTACTTCCTAAGTTCTCCCTGGCCCAGGATCGAAAGATGGTTATACGTATACTGGAGAGGGAGGGCACGCGGAACCTGGAACTGAATGTTAAAAATCAGCATCTGGCCAAGGCAAAGGTGATTTTAGAAGAAAAAACCGAAAATTATGAACCATAAAAATTATGAATATCTCAAAGAACAGCTGCTCAACAGCGGTTTCGGTAACGGGCTTGAGGATTCTCTGAAGGACAATCTACAGAGACAGCCAGAAGGCTTCCAGTTGCTCTTCCAGACTGGAATGGGAAGGGGAAGGATCCGTGCGGAACTCAATTTTTCGAGATCCAGCCAATCAGATATGTACTTCTTCAACTCCTATAGGCTGGAAATCGTGCCCCAAGGTACCGAACAGAGAAGGGCCCAACTCTTCTATGTTAACGGCAGGGACCGCTATACATTGAAGGAGGCCTATAATCTCATGCAAGGTAGGTCTGTATTCAAGGAACTATCAAATCGCCAGGGGGATCGGTATGAGGCATGGGTCCAATTGGACCTCAAAACAATGGACATCAATGGAAACCACCGTTTCAGGCAGTTCCATAAGAATTATGGGTTTGATCTGCAGTCGGAGCTCGATAGGTACCCTATCAGGGAGCTCGAAATGCCCGATAGGCGACAGGACTTGATCGATGCCCTCCAACGGGGTAACCGCCAGCCTGTGACCATGGACCTGGAAAAGGGTGAGACTAGGTTGTACCTACAGGCCAACCCCCAGTTCAAAGTTCTCAACGTCTATGACGAAAATGGCATCAGGCAGGAATTCCTGGGGCCTGAGAAGGGAATGGACCTAACCATGGAAAAGACCGATAGGAAGAAACTTTCAACAGGTGAGCTTTCAGAGGCAAAAAAAAAAATAAACGGACGAAAACGCGGTTTGGGGGGATGACATGGTCCAGTTTCATGAAGTTGGAGGGAACACTTCCGCGGATTTTCCATGGACTTCGGTATGATAACAGGCTGGGGATGTCCCATCTGGCCGTTTATATGGCCCTAATGGAGCAATGGTACACAGATGGTTTCCAGGAGCACCTGGAAACCTATGCACGAACAACGGCCAGGTTGGCCAAGGTTTCCCTTGCCACATGCTACGGCTGTCTTTCGGACCTGGATTGTTACGGATATATAAGCTACCAGGCCAGCTTCGATCCTAGGATCGGTAGCAGGATCGAATTCAAGATTGGTCCTGACGATCCTAGGAGGCAGGGTGGTCTCCCCATCCGTCCGGATTGAGCGGACAACATTTCAATGGGTAAGGGGAGTCGGGAGATCAAGTGCCAAATGGAAGGGTTGGGAAAGGAAGTGATTTTCAGGTTGTGGATTTTTTTTAATAAGCAAAAAGGTAATGGATCAGGGAAAAGGTCTCCGTAATGAGGACAGATTTACAGAAAAGAATGAATTCGAAGGATTGATGGTTCAATTAATAAAGTTCGAAGCCATGCTGAAACTCCTGCAGGGGGAATCTGCTGGTATGGGCATGGATTATCATCTGGAACATTGTAATTCATTCCTCCGGCTGAGGGTATATGGCTGATCGCACTTCCCAAAAATGGGCAGCGGTCGTTCCCAGCAGTACAGATGGACAATTACGCGTCGACTTTTTACGGAGGTGGAGGTTTTTTTTACTGAAGTTATCCGGATATGGATACCTGGTCTTTGCATCCATCTTACCTTTGGCATGGGTATCCATATGGTGACCTGCACTCGGCCCCTAACGAAATCCGAACCGATTCTTGTTTTGCAAGAACTCTATCAAAAACATGCTACCTCTTGGGGATCTTATATTTAGATCCTCTGATCTCTTATCGCGAGCGACCATGATCCTTGGGTGCACCTTGCTCAGTCGACTTTATGTGGAAGGGATTCCAGCACTTTTCCGCGCACATACCTGTTATGGGTGTTTTTCCATCAGATTTTGAGATCTCCCTGCAACGTGAAGGGGAAATGGTGGCAAAAATTTGTAAGGATAGGTTTTAAATGTTCCAAGCGGATTTAAAGATCCTTCGGAGTAATTTTTAAAAATTGTGGTAATCAATGGCACTTAACGGCGGTTTTTTTTTATGAAACCTAATCTTTTTAGGGGCATAATTATGTAATAGTCCGTCATTCACATAGATCAATGTTGATTTTTCCAATATTTTTACCCTGATACGGATCCATATATTTTATCAGAATGAACCCCTATCTATCTTATGTTAAAATTAATTCTCCTTCTATTCTATGGAATACCTTGTTCTGTTTTTCTTGACCTGTAATGATGCTGACATACCAATTGTCAATATTTGTGCTGTAAATACACGATGATCTTCTGTCGTGGAAGAATTCCTGGGTCTTCTCAAAATCATATTCGGTACGTTCACGATTTCTATCTTCTTTCATTTTCGATATAAATAGATCGGAATCCAACGCCAGATATTTTCCTGTTCCCGTTAAATTTTCTCACAGTTGGGTTTGTATCCGTATTTATAGATTTAATCCTGAAAATGCTTTTGATAATCCAGCAGTCATAATGATTTTTAGCCGTATATTTCTCTGTACGTGAAATCCATTCGCTGTTCGCTCTGAATCTGTAATATAATTCTCCTTTTCAATGAGCCCGTAAAGGTAGGCTGCTCGGATTTCTGCACAGCTCTCATCCATTACTTTCTGACAACCTTTTCAATAGTCCGATCCTTCAGGAAACAATGTCAGCAGTTCCGGGGACCACATTCGAAATCAGATGTATTCCTTATATTTACACCTTTTAGTAAAAATAAATCTGCAAACTTACTTTCCGTAAGACCTTCAATGGTAATGAGAAAGATGATTAATGGTTTAGGGTGATCAATACCCATCATAGAACAAAGCACATGGTCTGCAATAAGAAGATTTTTGTACAGAACGAATTCGCTACATTAAAAAAGGTGGTTCTGGCAGCATCCGAATATGGTTATCCTTTGGAAGTCAGGTCAGATGATCTCCGGTTTTTAGATGATTCCGCGATCGAAGATTCCAATTTAAACCGTGGAAAGGATTTTTCAGAAGCTCATCCGGAGATTCAGCGTCAGTGGGAAATGGAACGGTCAAACTTCAGGAGAACACTTGAAGAACATGGGATTGAAGTGGTGGAAGTTCGTAAGTTGAGCGAAGCCGAAAAGAATTTCAATCCTAATGACGGATACTCAAATTTTTTTTCCAGGGATCCCTTTTTTGTAATAGGGAACTATGTAGTGGAAGCTGGGATGCGTTTTCTGCACCGCCGGCACGAAATCTGGCCGCTTCGTGATTTGCTCTGGGAAGCTTTAGAGGACGCAGATTGCACATATGTTGCCGCTCCCTTCCCACAGCTTGCCGATGCGGGTGACCTTAGCCTGGGCAAAGGACCCTTTATAGAAGGAGGTGATGTGCTGGTCCTCGATTCACATGTTCTTGTGGGCAATTCAGGCTTGGCTTCCAACGACCGCGGTTTTCAATGGCTGTCGAAATTGATCTCTCCTTTAGGATATACAGTAGAGCAGGTTCGGCTGCATCCCAAAATCCTTCATCTGGATTGTGCCCTGGGTTTGGTGAAGCACAATTTGATGCTGGTCTGTGAGGAGGCTTTCCTGGATGGGATCCCTGAAATACTAAAAGAATGGACTTCAATCCAAGTAACACTGGACGAAGCAAGTGATCTGGCTACTAATGGTCTACCACTGTCCTCCGAATTGTACATAACCGATCCAGCGTTCAAACACATCGGCGATCAAATTGAACAGCATGGAGTAGAGGTATGCTACTTGGATTTTAAAATCACAAGGAGTTTTGGAGGCTCTTTCCGCTGCAGTACGCAGCCCTTGTTGCGTTACGATCGGATCTGAATCCGGATCAACGGACCCAGTCCTATCTGACCTTTGCTCACACCGCTCACCAGAACCAGGTTTCCGATACTTTCGGCAGAATTGCCAGGAAGTGAGGGAGCTTTTAAATCCCGAGGATTTCCAGGTTGGGAATGAACTGATGGAGAGAATACCTCCTGTCGTCAACCGCACATAGAACCTTCATTTCATCATCCCCACTAAAAAGGAGTTTTAGATAAGGAAAACCTGCAATGAAATATCCCGGGAATGATGGTCTAGCAAAGGAATAGAAATTTTTTATTAAATTGTATCTGAATCGGTTACCTGAACCCCTATTGTATAAAATATCCGGAATGAAAAAGTTTTCCCTGACACTCATGTACATTTCCTTGGCCATCCACTGCTATTCACAGGAAAAGAATTATAACGTGCTCATAATACTTGTCGACGATCTGCGACCGGCTCTGGGTGTTTATTCAGATCCTATAGCGATAAGCCCCAAAATCGACGAATGGGCGAAGGAGGCCATGGTATTCGAACGTGCCTATTCGAATCAGGCTGTATGTGTAGCATCCAGGTACAACCTCCTTCTTGGAGCTCGTTCAACCTCGACAGGGCTATACGATTTCGGAAGGGCATTCCGGGACCATTATTCTGATGCCGTGACACTGCCCGAACTTTTCAAAAAGAACGGATACCATACCGCTGCCATAGGGAAGGTGTTTCATGTTGGACACAATACCTACAATGATGAGAGGTCATGGTCTGTCCCCCATTGGTACGACAAGGTTGTAGAATATGCCTCTCCCGGACACCGCTCGGAAACCAGGGAGGAAGCACTTTTCTCGAACAAGAGCTGGCAGGAGGCAAACAGTCTAGAAAAGGGACATGCCTGGGAGAGGCTGGATGTGGAGGACGGGGCCTATGCAGATGGCAGGGTGTCAAAAGAAGCTATTTCGAGGCTGGAGGAATTAAGGAAAGACGGAGAACCGTTCTTCCTTGCCGTGGGCTTCGCCAGGCCGCACCTTCCCTTTACGGTGCCCAAAAAGTATTGGGACCTCTATGATCCATCGGCTCTTTCTCTCCCTTCCGTTGTGAAAAATCCAATCGGAGCCCCTAAGTTTTCAGTCAAGCGTGATGGTGAGATTTCCCAGTACTCGGAAATCCCCCTTTCATCGAACAGCGATCCGTTTTCTGATGGACTGACCAGAACCCTTATCCATGGATATTATGCTGGCGTAAGCTACGTGGACGCCCAGATTGGGAAGGTCCTGGATTACCTTAAGAGTTCCGGACAGGATAGAAACACCATTGTGGTACTCTGGGGGGACCACGGCTATCTCCTTGGTGAAATGGGGATGTGGACCAAACATGTCAACTACGAACTTGCCAACCGGATCCCATTGATCATTAGGCATCCGGAAATGGAGGAGGGAACCCACACCATGGGATTTGTCGAGACAGTGGACATCTATCCGACGCTCGCAGCGCTTGCACGACTGGAGCTTCCCCACTCAGGCCAGCCCCTGGACGGAAGGAGCTTTGCGGAATATCTGCTTGGACGGGGCGGCAGGTTGAGGGAATCGGTATATCATTGTTTCCCTAGGGATGGAATGATGGGAAGGGCTATCAGGGATATGAAATACCGACTGGTCGAATGGGATCCCATCATAGGAACCGGACCTACGACCTATGAGCTCTACCATTATAAAAACGGGCTTGTTGAAACGGAAAACATCTGGACGGAGAACCATCCTGCATTTGTCAGGCTGAAAGCGGTACTCGACTCACACCCACAGCCGGTTCCGCCGAGACCTGAATCCAAGCCACGGGAACGATAGCCCCTACCACGGTTTGGTGGTCGACGGGCCGTCTTCATTTTTGAAATCCAGAAATATTGGAGAGCAGCTTGAATGGAAAGTTCTTGGTTATCCCCCTTCGGGGTGTGGTCATTCTGCCCTTGATACAGGAAAAGGAATGCTAAAACAAAAGAAATGTTTATTCGCCCACACCATGGAAATAAAGAAGGGGACGGGAAACTGTCCACTTCGAACACCTTTAACTATTTTTAAAGTCTTTTAATATTTGTACGGTCAGCTATATTGTCCCTATCCATAAGCCTGGCATGTATATTTTTATTTCAGAAGACTGGTCACAACAATGGATCCTCCAAGTTCCTCTTTTGGTACATCCAAAATCCACACCATTCCGCAGCCAAACAAAAAAGTTTACAAAAAATTAGGATTCGGAATAAATAAAACCAATTAATGGTCTGGATCATCTGGGCCAGGAACTTTCCTTCACACCCTGGTAGTTACCCTCCCCCCCATTTCACCTTCAGCCATCTCCACGGTCCCATCAAGCCTGACAATGCCCCCTTCATCCCTAGGACGTTTCCAGATCCATTGAACCATGTCAAACATAAAGCATCCTGGTCGAGCCCGAAGGATATCTCCAGGTACCGGGATGCCGGGTATGGGCAGCCATTCTGTTCAACGTACTGTTCAGGGCTCCGCCATCCCAAGCTCTCCGGTCAATGGAAGTATGATACAGCGTTGTTCAAGAGCGAACAGAACTTTCTTTGTACCTGACTGTTCAGTTGACAATCGAAGAACCCTAGGTCCTTGGCTGTCCTTGCGACTGGGAAAAGGGAATGTTTTTTTAATCCACCATTCAATTACGAAAAATGCTAAACCATAATTTCAGTCCGCTCATAACAATTCTGGACCTTCGGAACAAAAATTATACTGAAATCGGATCAGTCGAGATCGGATCCCAAAGGGGGATATTGGTGAAATCGCCGACCGAACTCCTGCTTTTGATGGAACCGGGCAAGATGCCCATTGTGATAAGACTGGCCAGGCACTTTGGACAGTTCAAACTGGACTCCCAGAACCTGGGAACGGGCAGGTTGGAACTCAGGTTCCGCACAGGTCTGGGGTCGTACCATATTGTGGTCAATGACCATAGCGATGGCGTGGATTATATCGAGTGCAGGACCTCGTTCATCCCCTCTTTTGGTTTTCTCGGCCTGGAGATCTATCCGGATGTTCTTTTCATCGATGGAGCAACAGGTTCTGTCCCCCGGCAGAAGGCCGTACTTCAGCAGCAGGTCCAGCTCCGGTCAGCAAGTGTATTGCTGGAGCTGGAAGGCAGGACAGGGACAGCCTTTTACCACCATGACCTTAGCGCTCTTTCCGATCTGGCAGAGGACACCAGGAGCAGTTTGTCCGGAATAATAAAGATAAGATGGCCAGAGCTTGGACCCAGTTTCAGGCAGGAGAACCAGGACCCATTAAGGCGAGGTAGGAAATACAGCATAGGTCATTTCCATCTCATCATCGATCACCAGAAGTGCTATTCTGCCAGGGATCTTTCCATGCAGATGATCCGGAGCCTGGAAAGGGTTTATCCGAGACTGAAACTGCCAAAGCTGAGCTTGGAGAACTATTTCCGGATTGCCAAGGACAGCCTCAGGGACCTGGCCAGGAACCACGGTTGCTGGCAGAGCGTTGGAAATTCGGACTACCTGAACGCCTATATGAACGATTATGGGAATCCTCCCGAGAGCATGGTGCAGATGGCGGTGCTTTCAACGGTTTGGGAATATGACCAGAAGTTCCCGTCCCGCTACGGGGAAATAGTATGCAGTAAAATCCTTGAGGGTATCAAAAACTTCTTCAACCCGAAGACACAGTGCATCGAACGATGGATTCCCATCAAGGAATACGTGCTGGATAACGATGAAGAACAGAAGAGGCCGAGGGTGATGGATTCCTGGTACCTCCACCATCCCCTAATCCAGATCGCGGATATGATGCAGAGGGGCTTCAGGGAAGACGACCTGGAGGGAAAATTCTATAGTTCCCTTGGTTATTGTATACGGGTTGCCCGACACTTTGGCTACCGGTGGCCGGTTTTCTATGACCTGGATTCCCTTGATGTCATCAAGGGTGAAACCCAGCCAGGAGAGGGAGGCGAAAAGGATGTCGCAGGATTATTTGCCTTTCTTATGCTCAGGGCTTATGAACTCTCAAAGGATGAGAAATATTTAAGGGAGGCGGTACGTGCGGCAGATTCCCTCTCCGAATACGGTTTTGACCTTATCTACCAGTCCAATAATACGGCCTATGCCGCAGAAGCATTGCTGGAGCTCTGGGGCCTATATCCCGATTCCAACTACTTTCAGCTCGCTGAATTATGTATCGGGAACCTTATCCGCAATTCGGCCATATGGACCAGGGGATATGGGAAATCCAGCAACATACCGACATTCTTCTCGCTTTTTCCCTTGTCTGACGCACCGTATTCAGCAGTCTTTGAAGAACAGGAATGTCTAGCATCCTTCAAGAGGTTTCTGGTCAAGGCCAAGGAAATCGGAGCCCCTGTTTCTCCCGGCATGGAGATGCTGGTATGTGAATTCATTAAACATGCCATCGCCAGGCTACCCTATTATTATCCTCCGCTTTTGCCGGATGATATCCTGTCCCCCGAACCGAAGACAGGTGTGGTTTACAAAGATTCCTGGATACCTCTTGAGGATATCGGAGACGGTTGGCTTCCGGTAGGACAGGTAGGACAGGAGGTATATGGCGCCGGAGGTGTTTTCAGGGTACTGAACACCTTTAGCATTGATCTTGCAAGCAGTGCCAGCCATCTCCTGGTGAACTACCCTTTTTCGGTGGTCGGCAGGTCGCGGGGAATGGTTCGAATACAAGTCCATGGGTCAAAGGGGTATGACTTCCAGTTCCGGCTGAACGGTCTGGGGACAAATACCTACACAATAGAATTCCAACATGGGGAGGGTATAACCCTTAAGGGACGCTCACCTGTCTTCCATAGGAGGGCTGGCCAGGTTATTACGGTTAGGTGGGTCTAAACAAAGGGTTGGACCGATCGAACGAAAGGAAATAAATTGGGAATACGGTACATACTTCAGGTAGATATCTTCCCGGATGAAAATCGGTCATTTGGGGATGGCCCTATTTTCCAGGTAGCTGGTTTTTCCTTTCTTTCCACAAACAAAGAGGCCGATATCTAGCGTTCCCGAACTCTTTGGCCATTTGTTTGTTCCCTCTTTAATAGGACAGGGGGATGGTTCCCTGAATCGAAAACTCATGTTGGATGTTCTGGGCCCATTTCCTTTAGATCTGGATTACATAAGGTGGGGACCAAGGAACGGTTCCAGCACATCGGGACCGGGGTGTACCGTATTGTCTTGATGGTCCAGTGTGGGCCGATCATTCCGACTAAAAGGACGGCGTTCAAAATATAATTTTTATAAATGGATATGGATTTCTTAAAGGAAAAAAAGGCGCTCATAACAGGAGGTACCTCTGGCATAGGGATGGAGGTGGCCAGGTCTCTGGGCGAGTTGGGCTGCAATGTTGTGGTCGTGGGCCGTGATGCCCAAAAGTTACTGGATGTACAACGGACTTTGGGGCACGGTCAAGGGAACGGAAGATTGACCGCGGTACAATATGATCTTGCCGACATGGAAGGTACCATGGAATGGTGCAACGACATGTGGGAACGGTATGGTCCGTTTGATGTACTGATAAACAATGTGGGCCTGGGGTTCGATTCGGTGATCGATGCCGACCCGACTGATCTGGATTATCTGATCAGGACCAACCTGACATCCTATATGGCCCTTGCTGGTATCTTCGGGCAGAAAATGATAGATAGGCGTAAACCGGCAGATATCCTTCAGATCAGTTCCATGAGCGCCTCGACTAAGGAGGCTAATAGCTCTGCATATGTCGCATCAAAATCAGGTGTATCCGGTTTTACCGAAGCGCTCCGGAAGGAGTTGAATCCCCATGGTATCAGGGTCACCCTGATTGAGCCCGGTGCGGTCGCCACTCCTATGCAGGAGATCCCGGAGGGAGAGAAGGAAGACCTTGTGGATAAACAGGAGATGCTCAGACCGCAGGATATTGCCGGGATAGTCACCTTTATCCTCCTTCAGCCCCCGAGGGTAAACATGCCGGTGGTGTTGATCAAGCCCCTGATGCAGGTCATCTGATTGCAAATGGGACCATGTTGTTCGGCCTTGGTAAAGAGCCTGTTAACCTGATCGGAATGATAAAAGAACAAATGGGACGATAGGGTGTCCACATGGTAGCAACTCGTATAAATAGTCACATATCCTTAGATAAATGCCCATGGTTAAAAACTACTTTCACAGAAATGGCCTTTCGATAGTCTTTATTTCACTTTTCCTGGTCACGTTGGCTCTCCAGGTATATTTTGGTTGGAAGGAGGAGCTCTCCGAATACCTTGAGAAAGGCCAATATCTTTCTTTTTACGGTTACTTACGGAGCGGTCATTTTATTTCGGCCACTTTTGAGAATTTCCAGAGCGAATTCCTTCAGATGGCATTGTATGTGATCCTGACCATATTCCTCAGACAGATCGGTTCGGCGGAATCAAAGAAACTGGAGGGAAAGGAGGAGGTGGACAGGGAGCCTGTTGCCCGTCCAGATTCTCCGTCTCCGGTAAGGAGGGGAGGCTGGGTACTTGCGATATATAGACATTCCCTTTCCATAGCCTTCATATTCTTGTTTCTGGTATCATGGGCCATGCACCTTTATGGCAGTTATCAGGCCATGATCGAGAAGAACACACTTGTTGGAAAACCGGTCCTGGGGATGGGCCAGTTCCTTGGTGAGCCAACATTCTGGTTCGAGACATTCCAAAATTGGCAGAGCGAGTTCCTGTCGGTCGCCTCAATAGTCATCCTGTCCATTTACCTACGCCAGAAGGGATCTCCGGAGTCCAAGCCGGTCGATAGTCCCCATATGGAGACGGGTAAGTAAAGACCTAACGATGGGGTGCCTGTATTCCAATCCAATACTTTTAAACCCTTAACCGGGTAGAGGGGGCAGCCCCTTCACTGAATTGATCAAACACACAGCCTGCAGGTGAATATGCATTTAAATGAATTTGGGATCGGTGAGGCATTGAGCTATGTCTTTGTAAATTCTGGTGACACGAGGATCGAATTCCATTACCTGGTTTACAGAGGTAAGAGCATAGGTATTGGCGCCTATGATAAACAAAGTGGAAGGTTACTTACAGCCTTGGTCCGATCAAAGGATGGCCGTATGTTGATTGGGGAGAAAAATATTTCCGATATGGATGGCAGTATTCGTGAGGCCCTGGAACATCTCTTTGAGACATTTTATGGTCCTCGATGATCCTCGATGTCCATCCGATTATCCGGAAAGGACAATCGGTAGAAACCCTGGGGCTCAGGGCTCCTCCCCCAAGGCCATCCCAAGCTGACCTTCTGCAGCTTCATCTTCGGAGGAGGGACAATTGAAGACCTATTTTCTGGATAGGAACGTGTTCCGGTTGGTTCATTCAAGGCGGTCAAGGGGGCTGGTGGCAGGACCAGACAATATTCTGCCATGGATGTTGAAACGCGAACCGTGGCAGGGACAGTCCCAGGAAAGCTCCGCACCGTTCCATCTGACCTCGCAACGGGCGTGGGGACAGGTGCTCTTCAGGATGTGCAGCTCTCCATTCTCCTGGGCATATATGGCGTAGGAACTCCCCTTGAACCGAACTACCTTAGCCTGGCCGGCCTGGACCTCTGCAAGGGACCGGATGTGTTCCATACAGACCTTGTCGGTGATCATGTCCTTGAGCACTTTTGTGTTTTCACTGATGAAAGAGGTGAACCCCGCTGTGGGCCTAAATCTCCGGGGATTGAATAATTTTTCGAATTTATTGGATCCGACCATGATCAGATCAGCGATTATGGCAGATGAGAGTGTTCCGAAGGTCATACCATTGCCCCTAAACCCTGTTGCAACGAAGATCCTTCCCTCACTGGAAGGCAGTACGCCGATCGAAGGAAGTCCATCTGCCGGTTCGTAATATTGGCTTGACCAGCCGAATTCCACCCTGTCAACCTTGAAATGATCCCTGCAATAGCTCTCCAGACGTGAAAAGCAGGCTCCGGTATCCTCTGCATGGCCCGTCTTGTGGTCCTCCCCTCCTGCAATAAGCAATTTTCTACCCTCTAATTCATGCGTCCGATAATAATGGTATGAATCGTAAAGATCGTATCCCAGCGCATCCGGATAGCTGTTGCCCTTAAGGGTAAAGGCAATTGCGTAGCTGCGGTAGGGTGCGGTCGTGAAGTGCAGCATGCTTATGCCAGGAGGGGTATGGGTAGCAAAAACAGCATGTTTTGTACGTAATTCCCCCAATCCTGTCTGCAGAACGACTTCATGTGAATTCTCCTCAAAGGCCGTGCAGGGACAGTCTTCCAGCAATATCCCTCCATTCTCCACGAATCTTTGCGCCAGAGCATTGATGTATTTTATTGGATGGAACTGTATCTGTCCCGGGATCCTCACGGCTTTTTTGAAGGGTATCGGGAAGCTGATGCTATCGGTCCAGTGCATCTCATAGCCTATCTGCCGGGCAGCTTCCACAATATCGACCAACTGCTTTTCCTGGTCCCCGTCCAAGGCGAAGAGTTCTGCATTTTTGTGCTCCAGATCACAGTCGATCCCCAGTTGGGAGACGTGGGTCTGCAGAATTTCCTTCGCCTGCCGACCTGCATCGGCCAACAAACGCGCATTCTCAATACCGAACTTTCCGATTACTTCCTTATAGGATGTGTCAAAGAAATCATTGAAGTGGGCTGTTGTCCCTCCCCTGGTCCCGAAACCAATGTTGTTCGCCTCCATTAGGATGCAATTCATTCCCGACTGCTGCAGCCTATAGGCTGTAGAAATACCGGTTATGCCCCCACCTATGATGGCGACATCAAAAAATCCTCCAGGAATTAAGCGTCCTCCGTTTTTTTTTACTTCAGACTGCCAGATACTCTTCCTTGCTCCGTCTCTGTACATAGATCTGCGGTTTAATTATTAATGGTTTTATTATTCTTACCCAACGAACACCCGAGGGAGGTTTTCGTTGGCAAAAAAATCTGAAAAGGACGCTGGTGATGAGTTCTCCCAACGGAAACTATCGGCATTTGGCAGGGTTAGCCTCGGGCGGTCTGAGACTATAGCCTTACGTCTGTCCGTTACAATGATCCATCTCCAGAAGATTGATCCTTCCTGGACAATCCCTTTGACCCTTAGAACCATATGCAATTAATATCAAAAGTTAAGGCCATGTACTGAATGGTATGCAATGACCAAGGGACAATTCTCCATGCATGGATTCTTGGTCCTTTTCTTGCCTGTTGGGGTTCTTCGATGCAGGTCTATTGATAGGCCCGGATAATTGGTCTATACATGGTAGCTGGGCCTAACATGGGTCTTGATTTCAATGGTGTATACCCAATTATTCCAGAGATATGAGTTGGGCACTCCTTTGGCCACCCATTGTCAAGCACCTATGCTTGTCCTGAGATTACCTAGAGAATAGGTTCCCCGGCAATTAGGCAACAGGAATTTTCCGGTTCAGGAGGGTGGCATTAAATATGATGACCAACAGAATATTTATTTTGGATACCGAACGGTATTTTGTATATTTAACTGTTTGTCAGCCACGGTTTGATAGTCGTAGGATCAAAGGCGTGGGATCGCATAGGTATGATTTCTGGGTAGTACCACTGGTGCTATCCATTTTTGCAAGCTTCATAATAACTACAGTATAATTGATTAGTTCCCTATCAGGCATCCTGATAGGGATTTTTTAGCCTCGTATTTTTAGATCAGGGCGGGTGGAACATTTCCTTTATGTTCGCTGCTTTCCTTGTTTACAAGTTGATGAAATGCTGGGAACATGGATAAACTATACCATGCCGTGGCTTACCATCAAATCCAGCCTTCCTTTAGTGATCTTATCAGGAGTTCCTGTATGCTCCTACAACCGGTTTTCCTAAGGATATTCTTGCGGTGGGTACGGATGGTATGCAGGCTTCGGTTGGTGATCTGGGCTATCCTTTTACTATCCATCCCTTCAACCAGAAGTCCCAGTATACCGAGCTCGCTGGAGGTCAGCTGCAGCTTTTCAACGGAAAACCTCCGGGCTGGCCGAACATTGATGTAGGATGGAAGCCCCTTGAGTCCGATGAACGACAATCTCATCTCCTGGAAGGGAGCTATGTCGGTTATATCGGTATGAAGGACCAGGTTCCGCATCACGTTCCCCGAATCATCGGCGGCAATGGTAATGGTCTGCTGCAGGATGTGCACGAAATCCCCGTCCTGTTTCCTCATGCGGTAGTTGTACCTGGTCTTATAACTGAAGAGGTCCTCCAGGGCCAGTTTCTTCTTGAATTCCACGACTGTGGCTTCGATATCCCCAAAAAGAGGAAGGTCCTCGGGATGCATATTATCCATGATGTATTGTACCGAGAATTCATCTGCCGGTACCCCGATGACCTCCTGGATCCCATTGGAGACCATATCGATATGTTTCAGAAATGGGTCGAACAGGAAAAAATAGGAAGCACCCGGTTGCACCATCTCCAAAAGCTGTCGGTAAAGGGCACTATCTAACTTACCGACCCAATCGGTACCCCGTGAACCTATATCCGACCAACCCTTGTATACCTCACTTATGATTGGGTGTTTCATAATGCGCTGATTAGATCCTGATATTATCTACAGGATGATGTTCTACTGTTTCAGTCCAATTCTAAGCTCCCTCCGATGGGAAGAATGAGCAGCTCCTTATCCCTCTTGGAGAACTCTCCAATGCTTCTTGCCTGGTCGATCCGGATCAGCTCCGATGTGTCGAAATGCACTGCAAGCACTCTGTTGCATTTGATGAAATCGGATGCGATGATGGCCTCAGAAACATCCATGGTGAAATTTCCCCCAATCGGAAATACGGCCAGATCTATTTGAAAGAACTCAGGGATCAATTTCATTTCGGTAGTCAGGCTGGTATCTCCCGATATATAGATCCTGCTCAGCGGACCAGAGAGTATGAAACCGGCCGCTGTACCTCCGTAGGAACCGTCCAAAAAACTTGAGGAATGGGATGCGGGGACCATCTTCAGGGTTCCGAATGGGAACTCCCAACTTCCGCCGACCCCCATGGGGTGGCCCTTGATGCCCTTTTGAGCATAGTGGTTTACGATCTCAAAATTCGATATCAGGGTTGCTCCGGTCTTCTCTGCAAAGAATTCCAGATCCAGGGTATGGTCATAGTGGGCATGGGTCACCAGGATATAATCCGCACGGATCGCATCCATCTCGATATGGGAGGCCTGGGGGTTCTGACGGATGAACGGATCAATCAAAAGATGTGCATCGTCAATCTGGATCCCAAGGCAGGAATGGCCATAGAAGGTTATTTTCATAGGTATGGTGGTTATGGGTGCCTGATCCTCAGGGAGGGCACATTTGGTTATTTATGGCAATATACGTTTTTTGGGGGAATACAGGAGTTTATGAGAGAAAAAATTGGACTCGGTGGGAAGATCCCAGAATTCCAGCCTATCTTCCAATGACCGTTGGCAGGAACATAGTGCCACACCGGAGACAGTTCGGGGGTGGTAAAGGATGGTTTCTGCCAGCCCTTTGAATTCTGGGGGCAGATGGGACGGTAGTCCAAATAACATGGTCCGGACAAATGGGATCCCGGACCATGGATGTAAGGTGTAAGGATTGTCTAGAACCTCTCGAACATTGAAAAGAAAAAGTTTCCCTCGATGGCCGCATTTTCGTCAGAGTCCGAACCGTGGACTGCGTTGGCATCGATCGATTTTGCATATTTGTTACGGATCGTGCCTTCAACCGCTTTTGAAGGGTCGGTTGCACCGATCAAGGTACGGAAGTCCTCAACAGCGTTCTCTTTTTCAAGGATGGCAGCTACGATAGGCCCCGAGGTCATGAACCTGACCAGTTCCCCATAGAAAGGACGCTCCCTGTGCACTCCGTAAAAATTACCAGCAGTCTCTTCGTTTAATTGGATGTACTTCATTGCTACGATCTTGAATCCACCTGCGATAATGTCGTTCAGGATGGCCCCAATGTGACCATTTGCTACTGCATCTGGTTTGATCATTGTGAAAGTTCTATTAGTTGCCATATAAAATAAAAAAATTTTTGCAAATATAATGAAATAGTCTTTAGGATAAAGCGTTTAGTAAAGAGTTTACCTATCTTTGTACTATGGCTAAGAATTTACAGGTTACGATCGATAAGGAATCAGGTTTCTGTTTTGGGGTGGTTTATGCCATCGATATGGCCGAGGAGATCCTTGACCAGCAGGGGTATCTGTATTGCTTGGGAGATATCGTACATAACGATGAAGAGGTGGCCCGTCTGAAGGCCAAAGGCCTCCGGATCATTGCCCATGGAGATCTTCAGGGCCTTCAGAACGAAAAGGTGTTGATCCGCGCCCATGGAGAGGCTCCGGAAACATACAAGATCGCCCTGGAGAACAATATTACGCTGATCGATGCTTCCTGCCCGGTCGTCCTTAAGTTACAGAACCGGATCAAGACCTCCCATGATGATCGGGAGAAGATTCTTATCTTCGGGAAGCATGGCCATGCAGAGGTGATCGGATTATCGGGGCAGACCAATAATGAAGCCATTGTATTCCAGGATATTGATGAGCTGGATAATGTGGAGCTGCCGCCCAGTTTCACCCTGTACAGCCAGACCACCAAAAGTGTGGATAGGTTCTATGCCATCAAGGATGAACTGCTCAGGCGCGGGTACCAGGTGAAGGCCAATGATACCATCTGCCGCCAGGTTTCCAACCGGTACGAAGATCTCGGGACATTTGCACAACAGTACGATAAGATAATCTTTGTCTCGGGTAAGAAATCATCCAATGGAAAAGTGCTGTTCGATGTCTGCAGACAGGTCAACCCGAATACGGTTTTCATCTCAGATCCCGCGGAATTGGAGCCAGGTCTGTTCAGTGACAATCAGACCGTCGGGGTCTGCGGAGCGACATCTACGCCAATGTGGTTGATGAAAAAGGTAAAAGAGACCATCGAATCCTATTAGTGAAGAATTTCCATCCGTATTATCTCCATCATGGTTCTGGGATATCGTCATCGGAATATAATAATACAGGGCAATCTCGCTTTATCCTTGCCATATAGGCCCCATTTGCCCTAATTTGTCGTAGTTTTGTGTTAAGAATGAGTAAAAAGGCTAAAAAGGGAGTTTTATTGGTGCAATTGGGTACCCCCAATGCACCCACAACGGGCGAAGTTCGCAAGTATTTAACAGAGTTTCTGATGGATCCTAGGGTAATGGATATACCCTACATTTCACGTTCATTGCTGGTCAAGGGGATCATCGTGCCAAGAAGGGCACCCAGATCCGCGGATACCTATTCCACCATCTGGTGCGAGAAAACCGGATCACCGTTGATGAGGTACAGTTTGGACCAACAAAAGATGCTGCAGGCCGATCTGGGTGAAGAATATCATGTGGAACTGGCCATGCGCTATCAGGAACCTTCCATTCCCAAGGCAATGAAGAACCTGGAAGGGATGTTCCTGGAGTCTTTGACCGTTATCCCCCTGTTCCCACAATATGCATCAGCTACCACCGGTTCGGTTATTGACCGGGTGATGGAACTGATGCGAAGTTGGCAATACTTTCCCAAATTGAATTTCGTCAGTAGCTATTGCGAGGATCCTTTGATGGTGGAGGTCATATCAGACCATGCACGGTACCATGACCTGCAGAGGTTCGACCACTTTTTATTCAGCTACCATGGATTGCCTGTAAGGCAATTGGCCAAGATCGACCCGAAAAAGGAACTCAGCTGTCCTGATTTTGGTTGTGAAAGCTGCAAAAAGGAAACAAATCCGTTCTGTTATCTGTCCCAATGTTATGCCACCACCAGAGCTGTGGTTGCTAAACTGGGCATCCCAGAGGGAAAATATACCGTTTGTTTCCAATCACGGTTGGGCAAGACACCTTGGATACAGCCTTATACATCAGATTCTTTGCATGAACTGGCCAAATCAGGAAAGAAGAGAATACTGGTTTTTTCACCAGCTTTTGTGGCAGACTGTATTGAGACCCTTGATGAGATCAAAGTGGAATATGCCAAAGAGTTCAAGGAATCCGGTGGCCAGGAAGTAGAAATGGTGGAGAGTTTGAACAATAATCCAAAATGGATTACGGCGTTGAAAAAAATGGTGCTGGAAAACGGAAATTAATAGATGTTAAAGTTAAACGCGGTCATATTATTCCTCTTGGACTTTTATATATTTTTTGCCCTGCGGGCAACAAAAATCAAGTTCATGCGTACCAGATGGTTTACGATCCTATGGTGGGGATATTCCCTTATCCTATTGGTCGGTCTCTATATTTCCTTTGCATATTCCATCCCACTGATGGTCCGTTCCATCATACTTGTTGCCTTCTTCATCACGGCGGTGAGCAAATTTATCTATGCAGTGGTTCTTGTCATCGATGATCTGCGAAGGGGGGGGATATGGGTTTCGCGCCTATTCTCGGGTAGGAAAGGACAGAATCTGCAAAAAAGGCTCGAGGAGTTGGAGGAACCTCTCCCCGAGGTCCCAAAAAAAGGCATCTCACGATCTGATTTTCTGCTGAAATCCGGGATCATAGTGGCGGCATTACCGATGGTCCCATTGGCCTGGGGGGTAATCTCTACAGCATATGACTATCGCATAAGGCGCCAACGATTAATCCTTCCGAATCTTCCCAAAGAGTTCCATGGTCTAAGGATCGGCCAGATCTCCGATGTGCATTCGGGCTCATTCTATAATAAAAAAGCTGTTCTGGGCGGTGTCGAGATGCTATTGCAGGAAAAGCCGGATGCCATATTCTTTACCGGGGATCTGGTGAACAACGTAGCGAATGAAATGCGTGATTACCAGGATATCTTCAGTAGGGTCAAGGCCCCATTGGGTGTTTTCTCCACCCTTGGCAACCATGACTATGGCGATTATTTCTATGGTCCGACGGATTCTCCAGCGAAACGTAAGAACCTTCAGGATGTCATCGAAACCCATAAAGTGATGGGTTGGGATCTGCTTATGGATGAAAACCGGACATTGAAAGCGGGGAACGAGGAGATTGCTATTGTAGGGGTCCAGAACTGGGGTACGGGACGTTTTCCCAAAAAAGGCGACTTACGGAAGGCTCTGGTCGGCACGGAAGATAAGGCCGTGAAATTATTGTTGTCGCATGATCCATCCCATTGGCGTGCGCAGGTATTGGATACAGATATTGACGCTATGTTTGCAGGCCATACCCATGGAATGCAGTTCGGTGTACGTGGGGAGAACTTCCAATGGAGTCCTGCCAAATATATTTATAAGGAATGGGCGGGCCTTTACAGAGAAGGCAATTCACAGCTCTACGTAAATACTGGATTTGGTTTCCTGGGATACCCTGGGAGGGTAGGTATAGCCCCTGAGATAACTATTTTTGAACTTCTTCGGGCATAGGCCGATATTTCTGGAATCTGCCCCCCACCCATATTTCTTGATACGGGTTTCAGATCTATGGATCCCCTTTTGCCGTATGGATATGGCAAGACTGTGGGCATTTTGGTCATCCCTGCCCTAGATGGCCCATTCGTTGTCCCCGGAACATATACCCTCCCCATTTTTGCCCTTCCCTTGAGATCGAACTGACCAGAAGTTGGCGGTTTGGACAGTTGCAACTAGAATTCTTACGCATCTCCCTGGGCAATTTAGCCCAAATCGGCACTCAATGGGACACTTTATCCATTGTTTTTGGAAATAACTTTCTATTTTTGGTCCTGCACATCAAACCGATTGCCATGATACTTATAGTGGATGATATCCAGGAGAATATTTTTTCGTTGAAGAGGCTTCTTGAATCCAAGGGCTATCAGACAGATTCTGCGCCATCAGGGGAAGAAGCGCTGAAATTGGCAATCAGGAACAATTATGTGCTGATAATCATGGATGTGCAGATGCCTGATATGGATGGCTTCGAGGTAGCAGAGACCCTCAAGGGGCTCAATAGGACAAAGGACATCCCGATTATTTTCCTTACGGCAGTTAATCGCGATAAGAGTTTTATTGCCAAAGGCTACCAGAGTGGAGGGATAGACTATGTGACCAAACCGATCGATCCGGAGATACTTCTGTTGAAGGTTGGTACATTCTACCGGCTATACGAGCAGAACCAGATGCTCATCAATACAAAGGAGGCCCTTAGGCATGAGGTGGAAGTGAGAAAACGTGCCGAGCAGAATCTCTTGAACAGATCTGAATACCTGCAGGGGATCCTTGAATCCATTCCCCAGATCGCATTCACCACCGACAGATCGGGCACGATCGAATTCACCAACCAGAAGTGGTACGATTACTCGACCTCCCAAACGGAGTTTCCCCAGGGATGGCCCGGGGAGAGTTGTTATCTTGCCGAATGGCTGGGAAGAACCTATGTCGGTGAAACATACCAAAGGGAAGTTCGGATCAAGAACCTAATTTCCGATGAATTCCGGTACCATCTTTTGAGGATCACTCCGGTGAATCTACCCGGTGGGGAATTTAATTGGGTAGGGACCTTTACAGATATTGAGGACCATAAAAGGATAGAGAAGAAAAAGGATGCCTTTATCAGTATCGCATCCCATGAGCTAAAAACACCGCTCACCGGGATCCGGGCATACGCCCAACTGGCAGAAAGAAGCCTTAAGGATTCCCAGGACACCAAAGCCTATGGATTTGTTAAGAAAACTCTGGAGCAATCCGAAAGGCTCAATGCCCTTGTTACTGATCTGCTTGATGTAGCGAACATTGAGGAAGGTAGGATCAAACTGAGGAAAAAATTTTTTGATCTGGAAAAAGTCATCGAAAATGTTTGCATGGGCGTAGTGCAATCCTACCCGCAGCGTAGTGTAGAGATCACCAGGCATGGGGAACCACTTAAGGAAAAGATCTTGGGTGACCAGATCAGGATCGAACAGGTGCTCAACAATTTTCTGGGCAACGCGGTAAAATATGCTCCCAACCATGACCGGGTGGAACTATCCACCGAGATCTCAGATGGGGAGCTGAAGATAAGCGTGACCGACCGTGGAATTGGAATCCCGCCGGAAAAACTACCCTATGTATTCAATAAGTTTTACAGGGTGGAGGAATCCTCGGTAAAATTCCAGGGCCTTGGCCTGGGGCTTTTCATCTGCCAGGAGATCATTCAGGGCCACGGAGGAATTTGTGACGTTGAAAGTACACCGGGGCTCGGCAGTACGTTTTATTTTAAGATCCCTTTAATATATGACAATGAACAATAGGAAACTCTTCAATCTTCAATTGGGTTTTGCCTTTTCGGTGCTGGTTATGGTCAGCTGTTCGGTAATAACATACCTGAGCCTAAAGGACCAGCAGGCCAATAAATCCCTCGTGGACCGAACAAAATATACCATAGTCTCCATGAACCAGATCCTATTGGACCTCCAGAATGCGGAAACGGGCCAGCGGGGCTATCTTCTGACAGGGGATCCCAAATACCTTGCCCCATACAGAAGGAGCAAGGACTCGCTATTGATAAACATCGAACAGGCAGGGGCCTTTTTTTCGGATAGGGACCTCCAGAAACAGCGTTTCGATTCCTTAGGTGATATTGCCAGGAAACGGATGGACATCTTGGACCAGGTCATGGACCAGAAGGTCCGAGGCGATGCCCAGTGGATGACGACCTTGGGAAAGGGAAGATCGCTGATGGATTCATCCAGGAGAATCATAGGCGACATAATTTCCAGGGAAGAGGCTGTACTTGAGGATCATAGCCGTAAACTCGAATCCTCCTCCAAAAGCACGGGGGCCTTCATTATCGTGGCATCCATGCTCTCGCTGATCATCACAGGGCTACTTTTCTGGAGATTGAGGGCGGATCTTTCCAAAAGGAACCTCCTGCAGTTACAGTTAATTGAGAAAGATAGGGAGATCAGAGGTCGGATCAACAGTATAAAGGAGATCGCAAACAGGATATCCCATGGACAGTACGATCTGAGTGTGCAGGACTTCAACCAGGATGATCTTGGCAACCTTGCAGAATCCATCTCGCGGATGACCCAGTCCCTTAAGGCCTCCTTTGATGAACTGAAGGAAAGTCAGTGGAAAAAGACAGGCTTGGCCACCTTAGGTCAGCATATAATGGGTAATCTTACCTTTCAGGAACTATCGCAGAGGGTCCTTGCATTCCTAATGGATTATCTGGAATGTTCCAACGGAAGTCTATACCTTTTCAATAGGGGAACATTGGACCTGGTGCATTCTGCCGGGATGGACGGGGAGATTAGGGACTCCTTCATTCCCGGGCAGGGGATCATTGGACAGGTCTTCTCGGAGGGTCGGACCCGGTTGGTATCCGGGCTGGAAGATCCCTCGCGAAACTTTATTTCCTTTTCCCAGGGAAACCTTCCTGTTGAACAGATATTGGTCATACCCATACTCCATGAGGGAAGAGCGGTGTCGGTCATCGAATTGGGAAAGTTGGGGCCATTCAGACCAAATGCCCTTGATCTGGTGGAGATGGTGAATTCGAGTATCGGACTGGCCTTTGCTGCGGCAGAGAACAGGAAAAGGATCCAGGACCTACTGGAGGAGACCCAGGCCCAAACCGAAGAACTCCAGGTTCAGCAGGTGGAGCTCGAGAACCTGAATACCGAACTGGAAGCGCAGGCCACAAAGCTCAGGGTCTCTGAAGAGGAACTGCGTGTACAGCAGGAAGAACTGATAAACTTTAACCAGGAACTCGAGCAGCGAAGTACGATGCTCGAAGAAAGGAACCAAAGGATCGCCGTACAGAATATGGAGATCAAGGAACGTGCCGAGGCACTTGCCATGAGTACCAGGTACAAATCCGAGTTCCTTGCGAATATGTCGCACGAACTGCGCACACCATTGAATTCCATATTGCTTCTCTCGAAGATCCTTTCGGAGAATGAACAGGGCAACCTGGATGAGGAACAGATGGAATCCTGTAAGGTGATCTGGACATCTGGCTCTAGCCTTCTGAACCTGATCGATGAGATCCTCGACCTTTCCAAGATCGAAGCGGGGAAGATGCAGCTGGAAATCCGCCAGGTGGATATCCCTTCACTGAGCAGGGATATCAAGGGTATGTTCGACCCTCTATTCAAGGATAAGGGGGTAGACCTGAAGATCGATTACAACATTCAGGAGGTTGGCCTGTCATCCTTCCATTCCGACCGATTGCGATTGGAGCAGATACTCCGGAACCTTATTTCCAATGCCCTAAAATTTACCCATCAAGGAACTGTTTCCATCCAGGTTTCCTCCTCGGAGAAAGAGGTCACTTTTAGGGTCCGGGATACCGGCATTGGAATTCCGTTGGAAAAGCAGAAGATCATATTCGATGCTTTCCAACAGGCCGACGGTTCGACCAAAAGGAAATATGGAGGAACAGGTCTCGGTCTGTCCATCAGTAAGGAGCTTGCCAAACTCTTGGGAGGGGACCTGAGTGTCGAGAGCGTAGAGAATCAGGGGAGTACCTTTACCCTTCGTCTCCCGCTGGACCTATCCATGGATACAGGCAGTCCCGATGAAGGTCCCATTGCGAAACCAGAGATCCAGGAGCCCCTACAAAATTTGCCGGTAACTCCCCCTGAAGGGTTCGATCTGGCCGCTTTACCCGAACCTGTCGCCGACGATAGGTATTCCGTGGGCCAAGGCGGCAGGTTCCTTCTGATTGTTGAGGATGATATAGGTTTTGCCAAGGCACTATTGGATTATTCACGTAAGAACGGCTATATGGGGATCGTTGTTACTCAAGGTGATCACGTCCTTCCCATAGCGGTCAACCTAATGCCGGTTTGCATTCTACTGGATATCCAACTTCCGGTAATGGATGGCTGGCAGGTGTTGGAACAGCTCAAGGGAACTCCATCCACTAGGCATATCCCGGTGCATATGATGAGTTCACAGGAGGCCAGGAAAGAGAGCCTCAGAAAGGGCGCCATCGATTTCATCAACAAGCCGATCGCCTTCCAACAGATGCGCGGCATGTTCTCGACAATTGAGAGGGCATTGGAAAAGGGCAGCCAGAAGGTTCTGATAATAGAGGAAAACCCTAAACATGCCCAAGCACTCGCCTATTTCCTGGATAACTTCAATATCGTATCGGAAATAAGGGACAATGTTAAGGACAGCGTAGACTCACTTACCCAAGGAAATGCAGACTGTGTGATCCTGGACATGGGAATTCCCGATAGGATAGGTTATGAGGCACTGGAAGCGATAAAAAGCGTCAAGGGATTGGAGAGCCTTCCGATCATTGTCTTCACGGGAAAGAACCTCTCCAGCAAGGAGGAGCTAAGGATCAGGGGCTATGCAGATTCGGTTGTGGTTAAAACCGCACAGTCCTACCAGAGGCTTCTTGATGAGGTAAGTCTTTTTCTGCACCTGATAGATGAAAAACCAAATGACCAAGCCCTTCGCAAGAAAGCCTATGGCTCATTGGGTGAGGTACTCAACAATAAGAAGGTACTGATCGCGGATGACGACATCCGAAATATCTACTCCCTTACCAGAGCGCTCGAAAGGTTCCAAATGGAAGTGTTCTCTGCACTTGACGGTAAGGAGGCGCTGGAGGCCCTAGAGCTCCATCCGGAGATCGATATCGTTCTCATGGATATGATGATGCCCAATCTTGATGGATACGAAACCATCAGTAAATTGCGCAAGGATAGGAGGTTCTCGGATCTACCTGTAATAGCAGTAACCGCCAAGGCCATGTCCGGGGACAGGGAAAGATGCATTGCGGTTGGAGCCTCGGACTATATCTCCAAACCCGTGGATGTTGATCAGTTGATATCCCTATTAAGGGTATGGATGTACGCCAGTTAAAAAAATGAAACATGAATAAGCGAACCAAGATCTTGATCGTCGACGACGATCCCCGGAATATTTTTGCCCTTAGTTATGCCCTTAAGGTCAAGGGCTATGATGTGCTTAGCTGCACCACGGCCCAACAGGGGATGGAATTCCTCATCCAGACCCCCTCGATCGGAATCTTACTACTGGATATGATGATGCCTGAAATCGATGGTTTTGAAATGATGGAAATGATAAGGGAACATGGGCTTGAGCGGACCGTAGGGGTCATCGCGGTCACGGCACGTACCATGGCAGGAGATAGGCAACGGTGCCTTGATTCCGGTGTGGACGGTTTCGTTTCCAAACCCATCGACCTGGAAGTGTTGCTGGCAGAAATTGAAAGGCTGTTCAGTACAGACGGCAAACAGGTAGAATGAGGTCCCAGATTCAAGAAATCGATCGGTTCCTCGAAGAACTCTACCTGAAGTTCGGACTCGATTTCCGGGGTTATAGCAAGCCCTCGCTGTACAGGCGTGTTTCCAGGTTCCTCTCCGAGAATAAGATATCCTCGGATCCCGCGGCGTGGATAGAGGTTTTTGAGAAGGACGGATTTCTAGATCGATTCCTGCAGCAGGTCACAGTAAACTATTCGGAAATGTTCAGGGATCCAAAATTCTACAGTGCCATAACCAAGGACATTATCCCTTATCTGGCCACTTTCCCGAGCGTACGCATATGGGTGCCCGGATGCGCCGCGGGTGAGGAGGCCTATTCTTTTGCCATCATGCTCAAGGAGGCAGGTATCTACCATAAATGCACCATCTATGCCACAGACATCGATCCCCACTGTCTTCAGATGGCCCGAAAAGCGATCTATCCCTTGGATATGTTAAGGACCTATTCGAGAAATTATCTTCTTGCAGGTGGGAAAGAGGATTTTTCGACCTATTATACAGCAAATTATGGTTATGCACAGTTCGATAAGTCCCTCTCAGAAAGAATAATCTTTGCTTCGCACAACCTGGTCTCAGAAAGTGCCTTTAATTCCTTTCAGCTGATTTCCTGCCGCAACGTACTGATATATTTCGGAAGGGAGCTCCAGGAAATGGTACTTGATAATTTTAACAGAAACATCGAGGGATCCGGTTACCTGTGCCTTGGGTCCAGGGAAACAATCCAGTTTTCAGGTATAAAGAATCAGTATAAGCAGATTTCGGACCAGAAAATATATAAAAAAATATATCTTTGAAAGCTATGAAACAAAAAATTGCCTTGGTTTTTGAGGACGATCCTCATGTTCTGGAAATATATGAAATAGTCCTGCAGGGAATGGGATTTCATGTCAATAGCTCCATGACCTCCCACGATGTCCTGGAAAGAGTGGAAAAGTCACGGCCGGACCTGATAATTATGGATAATTGGATCCCTGATATTGGAGGTGTCCAGGCCACGCAGCTCCTAAAACAGCACGATACGTATAATAAGATCCCCGTACTATATGTTTCTGCAAACACTGAGGTGGAATCACTTTCAAAAATGGCCAGGGCCGATGCCTACCTGGCCAAACCATTCAGTCTGGATGAGCTGGAGGGTCAGATTCTTGCAGTCCTGGAGGGATCCGCCATCTGATATAGGCGTATCCTATTTCCGGCCCCATGCACGGGGGACCCGGATCCTTCGGACCTCATCCCAAAGAACCCCGCGCATTAGGGATTTGGGAACAGGGCCGGTACATGTTCAAACATTTATTTTGTTTTCATGCCGGAATATGGCAAAAAAATGGTAGTTTAATCATCGGAATGCAGATAATCCTTTGCCCGGAGAAAAGGGTTAAATGGGATTTAGTGAACTTTTAGCAATGGTTGTTTGTAATTATATTGGTCGTGTCCCGATCGTGAATGGTTAATGGGATTTTTATTGGACTGTGTATTGGAAACTGGCACTTCCAGGCACCTATCCGGTATGAATCCGTACAGATTTTTCTAATCTATTTTTGATGGAATTTAAGGAATTATGTGATTTTTTGGATGTACCCCTGGTGCTACTGAAGGTAAACGGGCCCGGGACAGTTATTCTCGATTATAACCTGGCATATTCCGAGCATTCAGGGAAAACTTCTGAGGACCTGCATGGAAGGCCTTTCTTTGAGGTCTTCCCAGATAACCCCTTTTTGGATTTTGGGACTCCCTGGGCAAATATTTTTGATGGTATAGACGCTGAAGGACCAGGAGTGGGATATCTGGTCCACCGTTGGGACCTCTCACCGGAACTCAAGGTGGAGTCCTTCCGTGTAAAGCATAAAATGGTAAGGTTACCTGAATATTCTGAACAGGTACTTCTGCGGGCCCTTTATCCCGTAAATACTTCGGGAATGGGCCACCTCCAATCCCATCCAGCCTTTCCAATCCACCCTCTACCATGGAGCTATGAGCCAAGTGACGGGAGATTTATCCTCTCACCTGAACTTCGTGCAGACCTGGGGATTCACCACGATGGAGATTTTCCAAAGGAGCTCTTCAAGGACCAAGGGGAAAGAGATGATTTCCATAGGAAGTTAGAGGCCTGTGTTTCCCAGGGTGTTCCATTACGTTTACTGTACTCCCGCCATGATGACGGAATGGGTCCAAGGATCTGGCTGATCTCAGGCTTTCAGGGATCCGGAAGTGCCCCAGGCATAGTACTAGGTAACTTTACAGAAATACCTGATGCGGGTATCCATGGCAAAAATGATCCGTTGGAGGAAGATCGACTCAGAAAAATGGTTTCCTCGATAGAGGCGATCATCTGGGAAGGGGATGTGGGTGATCTTAAGACAACCTATGTAAGCCCAAAGGTATTTGATATTTTGGGCTATACCCAACAGGAATGGATGAGCTCAAGACGGAAATGGGAAGAGATCCTCCATCCCGAGGATAGGTCCAGTACGCTCCATCAATTGGAGGATAAATTGAAAGGCACCGGTAGATTTGATGCCGTATACAGGTTGGTCCATAAGAAAGGGCATTCCGTTTGGGTAAGAGACAATGTGGTACTTGTGCCTCAGGGAAACGGGAAACTCTACCTTCGGGGGGTTATGATCGATGTATCGGATTACGAGCGCTGGAATATCTTCAAAGAAATGGAGGGCCGGCTATTGGAATCGATCCCTTTGGAACATGATGGTTTTGTGGACGGCCTATCATATTTCCTGAAAGGTATGCAGGCCATATTTGAAGGAAAATCATTTCTTCTTGTAAGCCATTCGCACAAAGGAGATGTTTTGCTGGCCGGCCCCCAAAGCCTGATCAATGGGCCCAATGCTCCAACATGTCGTCATCTGGTACTTCAGGAGCATGGGAAGCAGGGTATCCAGCTATTGGAATATCCATCCCTACAGGCCATGGGGGATCAACAGCTTTCAGAGCTATTTGATCGCTGTCTATCGGTGCTGGGACTGGTTCTGGGCCATCGGCAGAAGACCATCCAGGCAACAGAGCTGCTTGAACTCAACAGACAGGTCCAGCAGATGGCAAACTTCGGATTCTGGCAATGGGACCTGGCTTCAGGAAAGCTGGAATGGTCAGAGGAACTCTTCAGGATCCTTGAAAAAGATCCCCTTCAGTTCCATCCATCCAGTGAGAACTACATCCGAATGGTACACCCCCATGACCGCCGAAAGGTTACCAGGATATTTCAGCAGATCCAAAAGGATCTCAAGGAGTCCGTGTTCGAAACAAGGATTATAGTTCCGGATGGAAACGTCAAATATCTGAGATGCTGGGTCAAACGGGCCTTACATGGGACAATTCCGCAGGCAAGGCTCTTGGGCGGCTGTCTGGACATAACCAATATCCACCAGGTTGAGCTCCAGCGCGAGAACCTATTCCAGCATGTGCTGATGCAGATGAGAAAACTTGAAGAGAGTAAGGTAAAGTACTATGGTCTTTTTCAGCAGATCCCAATGGCTGTGCTGTTGGTCAGAAACAGCGATGGAAGGATTTTGGATGCAAACCAGGCTGCATTGGATGCCTATGGTTTTACGCATGGAGAGTTCCTCAGAAAGGATTTGGGTCAGCTTATCGTTCCCAAGGACAAGTATAGCCAATCGGAAACATCCTTCATCAAAGATATGGTCGATATCCCCAATATTGCTATCCACAGGACCAGTTCAGAGGATAGGATAGTGGTGAAAATGGCCCATTCCAAGTCAAGTTCACCAAGTGACGGGGCAACCATAATCCTATTGGAGGATATCACGCAGAAAGTTGGCGACATGGTCGCCATACGTAAAAAAAATTCCGCATTAAGGAGGATTTCTTGGATACACTCCCATCTGGTCCGCGCTCCATTGAGCAGGATACTTGCAATCTCAAGGCTCCTTGAAGACTGGGGGCAGCAGGATCAGGACCTACAACATTACGGTCTGATGCTCGAAAAAATCAAGGATGCTGCACATGAGCTCGATGCGGTGATAAGGGAGGTAACAGAAAGTTCCAACCAAGAACTAAACACAAATGATAAAATAGATGGAGAGTAATAAAGAAGCGATCATAATTGATGATGACCAGGTTTTTCAACTGATCCTCAAGGTCCAGATATCCACGATCGCCCCCGAGGTAGCCATCAGCGGTTTCATGAATGGAAAGCTGGCACTTGATCATCTTTTATCAAGGAACTTAAAGGAAATGAATGGGCTAATCCTTTTGGACCTCAACATGCCGGAGATGGATGGTTGGGAACTCCTGGACAAGCTCGGGCAGGAATTACCGAGGATCGGCGATAGGATGAAAATATATATTGTTTCTTCCTCCATAGATCCTCTGGACATAAAAAGGTCGAGGGAATATGACCTTGTCTCGGGATTCCTTTCCAAACCCCTGGAGGTGAAGATACTTCAAAAGCTGCTGCTTGAATGATTCCAGGTACAAAAAGTAAGCATGGATCTCATAGGTGTGGTTGGTCTGGAGAAAAGTAGGCCCATTGGGGAATTAGTGGGGCGATCTTCCATGGAAGTGCACGGACTGATCAGCATTTCCGTGTGTACCTAGAACAGTCCTGCCCCATTGGAACCGCAACGTTTTTTTTGAAAGGAGAGGGCTAAACCATTTGCCTTCTCCATGGACATTTTTCAATGGTTCCCCATGGATGGGCAAACCTTGAAATCAACTGCAGGGGATCTTCTTTTTTCCGCTGCCGTTACCCACCAGGATGGTTCTTCCATCCACTAATTGCGTAACCTTTATGATGTTATCACCCTGTAGGGCAGTGTTCCATTTGAATGTATTGAATGTGTTCCCATTGAACAGCTCCAATTCATATAACGGACCTCCGGAGACCTTGGAGCCGAACAGCGTTACTTCGCCTTTTTTTCCGATCACGACCTTTACCAGAGGATTTGAGTTGGTACCTTTCATATTATAGACAGCACCGATATTGTTGCCACCTTCGGAATTTATGCCCTGATAGAGCGATCCGTCCTTGAACCTTATGTTCTGGGATGAAGATGCACCCCTCTCGAACTGAATTTCCCTAGCAGCAAGCCTTACGCCGTTCAGTTCCATATTGAAGGCATTATCGAGTTCGGTTATATCGAAAACAAATCCGTAATCAGCACCCGGGGCGATAATGGTCCTGGAAATAGTTTCCCCCCTTGCGTAGAAAACGTTGTCCTTCCATATGCCCGAAACACCTCCGTAAAAGGATTCTGGATAGTTCCAGTTCATTCCCTGGACACTACCGACATTTTCCGTACAGGTCTTGAAATTCAGTTTTAGGGTATAGCTTACCCCTGGGGTGATCCTGATTTTTGGTATGGAGAAGTTGGTTTTTGTCTCGTCATCGATCGTTATGGTACCGAAATTTAGGACCCCAGTGGTTGTGGCCGGTGAGATCAGGAAACTTGGAGTACTTGTCATAGTCCTTGATCCTAGTTGCGATGTGGGGAAAACAACCGGACAGCCAGTCTGTTTTTCCATCAAATAATCAAATGAGTCGCCAGTGAAACTATAGGTCGCATATTCATATGCCGGTTTAATGGAACTGTTTGAAATATTGTTGAATGTTCCCACGGTCGTCGGATCTGCTGTGAGTTGTGTTGTGATCGAACTGTACCTGTGTTTAAGGATTATGCTCAGAAGGTTCACCCCGGCATTCAAGCGGACCTGCTTTGTAAAGGTCATCAGATCACCAGCAACCTTGGAAAGCTTTACGGTGGAGAGTTTTTGCTTATCAATGATCGTTGGTAGGGTATTGGTTGAATTTATGGAAAAAGCAAGGAAGGTATAAGTTTTCTCACTGTCCAACAGTAGGGCCGCCACACTACCTTCAGCACCGTAGTTATAGTTCCTCTCGGTGACATAGTTCCCCTGGTCATCATAGACCAGGACGGAGTAGGCGATATTATTGCCCAAAGGCTTTCTTTTGATAGCAGCCCGTGAATCTGCCTTCAGGGAATTTTGTTTGGTCTTCAAGGGGCCCTTGTCCTGGGTCCAAGAATATTCAACCAAGGTATGATCCGAATAATTTATCGATCCAGAAGACTGCCTAATGGGTGCCGAAGATATTTTTTCCGGATTTTTGGTCAAATAATCCTCCTCTGACTCGTCAAGGGAAGATATCGTGACCTCGACCTTCGCCTGATTACCTACGGCTAGGTCCTGATTCTCCTGTTTGCATGAGTGGAGGATACCAAAAAAGAAAATAACCAATAAATTTAACAATAGATTTCTAGGGGTCTTCATCATCTTATCTATTAAATTACCAATCAATCGAGCGGCTAGGCTCTTCTTCCTCTTCCCATTCCTCAATAATCTGATTGTTCGGGTTATGTGGTCTAACTGTTGCTGAACCAGCACAGATCCCTGATTCCAGCTCTATCTCAAGAACTGTTACCATTGGTGCAATGTACCTCATGATGGTGATGTTTTATTTAGTAGTGTAATTCTGAGGACAAATCTATGTGATAGAATCTTATTGAAAGAAGAGGGTTTAAGTTTATATAAATTTTGTAGAGGTAATTCGACCGATCATTGCTTATCGTGAATATATTTGTTGTTCTAACATCTAAAAAAGTTGTATAAATTAATTGTTGGTTTGTTCTGAACTTCACAACAGGACCTATCAGCGAATTTTGCTAATGCGTGAACATCTGGTACCATGGGAAAGTTCCTCTGTCAACCAGACGGAATTTGAAGCTCTGGATCCTCATTCGGAATATAATGAAAATTAACAACCAGGTGTTTTGTCATCTCCTTCGCTCCTCAGACAATCGAACAGGTCGTTCCAATTTCCCATGAAGTTTTCACTTGCTGTGCTGCACCTGTGAAAGTAAAGTCCAGTAGCAAAAAGGGTTACAGCGCAGAAGCCATTATCATCCGGTACTATAGATTTGATAATACTGGTCTTTGTTTACGTAATTGTGGTATCGATAATAATTCCACATGGGGTCTATGTCAGAAATTTGGTAAAGGAGAGGACCTGGGATCCATTTTGCACAAAAAATAAGTCCCTCAAGGGAATCATTCTAAGGGTGTTCCCAGGCTAATTATCGGTAAGGATCTTAATATCGATCTGCGTCCCGTTCGCATCGGACCTTAAGCGTATTTCCCCATTGAGTTTTTCTACACGCCTCTTCATCGACTTTAGGCCATAACCTTCAGCCCTATCGTTCGAAAGACCAATGCCGTTATCTTCAACGATCATGTGAATGGATCGGGAGTCTGCGATGATAGAAAAATTCACTGAGCTGCCCTGGCTATGCTTGGCGCAATTATGGAAAGCTTCCTTGAGTATCAATAGCATGTTGTACCTAACCTCTGCATAAATACTGGATCCAGGATCTTGTAGGTTGGATTCAGCTTTAAATAAAATAGGGGTCCGCTCGAAATATTCCCTTCCATATCTAATGCAATATTCCTCGAAATTCTTCAGATTATCGTTTTGCGGGTTTATTGACCAAAGCATTTCTCGGATGGACTTATTCATATGGTCGGCAATGTTGATTAGGGCGTCCAGGTCATCGTGGTTTAGGGTATTTGAACCTTGTTTCTTAAGGATTTCAGATTGTAGTTTTATAGCAGACAGGCCCGCTCCAAGTTCATCGTGCATGTCAAATGCAATGCGCTCCCTCTCAAGGTTCAGGGAGTTCTCTTTTTCCTTCTTTTCTGTCTCCACCAGGTACTCCAATCTTTCTATTTCATTCTTCTGTTCACTCTCTTTGGTAATTATGGCCAAAAAGAAGAAGCAGAAACAGATTATGATCTCAGTTTGGAACAGTAGGTATCCGGAAATATAGCGGTGGAGGCCGAATAACTGATCACCTGTATATATCAGCACCGCACAGGTGATGACGGTAAGAAGGCCATATAGGATGTACAGGTAATATCCGGTCCTTTTTTTCCAAACATAAGATATCATCACTGCTATTATATACAGATCTACAAACGAATATAAGGATCTATAGATAGAATTGATGGATGAAAAAAGGACGGAACTTGATATTAAAAGCCTCGAAATCAACCCTATGCTGATGAAGATCATCCCGGATATCAGACTAATCCTAACAAATTTACTTCGCCGTATATCCAGGAAAGATAGGATAAATGCGTAGAAAAATATAACCACTGCTTTTCTGGAGATACGGATCCAGGTATAATCCCCGTTCACAATCTCCAGGCGAAGTATTAAATTTGTGGTAAAGGAAAGGCTGAGCAGGGCCAGGAACAGATAATATTTATTGTTCTGTTCATAAAAGTATTTGAAGATCAGATACAACATAAAACAGATGTTGAATCCAATATTCAATAGACTGAAAATAGTTTCGTTCAACATGTTTTTCCGCTAGTCGTACTTCCGTAAAAAGTTGATCGCTTCCACCTTATTTTTTACGCCCAGTTTTTTGTAGATGTTACTTATATGTTTTTTAATCGTTTCTACCGAAACATGCTTGTTATGGGCGATCTCCTTATAGGGTTGTCCTTTGGCCATCATTTCCAATACCATTAGCTCAGTAGGGGAAAGATCGGGTATACGATTCTGTTTTTCAGACTGTTTCCTGAAGAAGCTGAGGACTTTTTGTGCGATGGTTCTACTCATCGGTACACCGCCGTTATATGCCTCGTGGATAGCTTTGGTTATGTTTTCCAGACTTTCCCCTTTTACCAGGTACCCTACGGCTCCCGCGCGTAGCGATTCAAAGACTCTCTCTTCCTCCTCAAAGCTTGTAATGACCACAAATGTGCTCTCAGGCATTTTTTCCTTCAAAAGCCTGATCACATCGCTGCCTAAATAATCCTTTAGATGGAGATCCATCAAAACTAAGTCCGGCCGCACCGATGGTAATTGAACAAGTGCATCTGCTCCTGAATATATCTGGGCAACACAGTTGAATTCCTTGTGCAGGTCCAACACTCTCTTAAGGGTGTGGTTATAAAATTTTTCATCCTCTACAATGGCGATAGATATCATGTTGGTCATTTTAGCAAATATTGGGAAATTGATATTATTTACCAATAACTATTTTTCGTAATGGTACCTCCCCTGATCCTATTCCAATCCCATGAGCCTCATGCCCCACGGACGTTTTTATTGCCTAATTGTACTGGTTGGAAATTATAATCCTTTTGAAAAAGTGGGACTCAGGAGGATTCTTCCATCAGTTAGAATCACTGAGGAATTCAGACCGGAATGACCGATGTACCGTCTTCCGATTTCTATGGGACCTGAGTATGACAAAGGTCGGGTATGCGATATGTTACCTGTTTGATTTGGGAGGAAGGGATGACCGATGTTAATGGTACTGTTCCTAAGGAAGAGTTAACGGAAATGGAGGAGGGGGACGCTCAGCTGATAGCGTTCCTTAAAAAGATGGATATATGGTAAAGTTCATATCCGATCGTTCCAGGCCATTCCCCCAAGCAGGAAAACCAGTTATAACAAATCTAAAGGGTGAGCGGTTCACCTGCGGATTGGATTGGCCTGGAACGCGTGGTACGGACCTACCTAAAAGTAGGAAACATTTGTCTGTAGGATCTTACCGGTGGAAGGGGCACTTTCCTTAACGACCTTTCCATCAATGATGATCTGTGCTTTTAGTGTGGAGCCATCATCAGGTCCTGTGCCATTGGCTGAGGCCATAGGTGTTTTGGTAGATACGCCCACCTCACTGGTCCATTCACTGCCAAAGGAACCTGTCTTTGAAACGGGTGTGTCACCATCATAATAGACGATCGTGGTGATATTCACACCTGCAGAACCAATGATCTTGTACTGAACCTTCCTTTCCACCTGATCATCTGATGGACCATCGTCCTTGCTACAGGATGAGAAGAAGATCGGAAGAACCAATAGGATCAGGGATAATAGTTTAAAGTTTTTCATAAATTATTTTTATATGTCCCGATAATCAGCAAATATGGAGCCAGATTCTTCAGTGGCAAAAAATCGATCCCTGGATTTATTCTGATCCTTCCAATAGGTAACGGCCATGGAAACAACCAGTATAAGGATCAAATAATGGGATGGTAACTGATATGCCCCTTTCACCGAAACCATGCCCTGCAAAACTGATGGGGATAGCCGGTTAGCTACATTTTCAACAACTCGTGCCGGATAACTTGTCCATTATCAGACATATGTCTTATTTTTGCGGCATATTTTTCGCCAATATAATTCGTTGGTACGCCCATCCGGGCATAGTTAGATGTGATGTCCATCCCCCCTCCCCGGTGGGATGGACTTATTTTTTAGTCACATGGCCAACCATGCATTTGAGGCACAGGGGAAAAAGAATAACTGTCCTATTGTGGAATTTTCAGCATTGAAGGACAGTTTCTTAATAATCAGCCGCCGGTAAGGCAGGGAGATCGGCAGATGTCCAGTTCAGGTCCCTGACACATTTGATATTGGCCCCACGGTTCTTAGCCATACTGGATAAACTGAAGTTCCCTGAGGTAGAACCGCTTGAAACGATACTTAACATATATGCATTGGTGCTACTGGACTGGTCCCCGGACCAATAATAGCCATATGCTGTGCCAGAGGAGGAGATATTATAGCCGGTGACCGCATAGCTGTTCACATTCCGATATCCATATAAAGGGAACGAGAGCCTGTTTTCGGGATCGTAAGGGTTATCCGAACCAGAGAAGTCAAACCTTAACAAACGTATGGTCTCCCTTCCTCCATAATGGCGGAATTGTCGTGATGAATGCGATGAGAGCCTATTGATATCTGTGTTTGTTGGCATCTTCCATCTACCGGCAGGATATACCAATGCACAGGGATCGTTCGTTCCCGAACTTGCCGCAGTTGCGCCCGATGATAAGGCCCGCCAGTTCAGATATTCACCTTTTGCCTCACTGGTGGACCCCGAAGCCACTATCCTGTAGGCATTGGATGCGGCATGGAAACGCATCCAATATTCCGCAGAGGGGGTTCCACTGCCCTTTACATATAGGTTTCCCCTTGCCCATTCGGTCCGGGAAGTACCAGATCCTATTGTTTTGGGCGTCATTATCAATGTTATGGTGACCCTATAACGCTTATTGTGCTGTGGTGTGAACGGTGTGGCCACCGTGAACTCGCGATTTGTGAATACAATGGGATCCCCCCATTCCGGATAGAGATCTCCTCGCAGGGTCAAGGTGGAAATGTTCACCTTAAAGTTCGAGATCTGGTTCTGGGCATCTACAGTGTAGAAATTCGTTCTTCTTACCTGGTCGGAAAGAGCAGCATTATGGTTCACAAAATCCGAATTGGAGCGGTTGACCAAGGGTGCGTTTGAATAGGAAACAAAATTTCCTGTCCTTAGGTTCAGGACACCGTTCTTCAACTGTCCCGTTGTCATATTGCTTACCTGTATATCACCTATCGTTCCGAACATTCCCCTGGCATCCACAACCAGTTCTATTATCGCGGACTTTTCCTTGAACAGGATGTTCAGTTTGTTGTTGTAATTCAGCGTATTACTTGTTGTAATTGTTCCCGACGCGTACAGCAGTCCCGAATTGCCCGAAAGCGAAATATTCGGATTGGTATCATCGAAGTTTCCTGTAAAGGGTACGGAATTGTTGTAAGAATATGCAAACCAGGTGTATACGCGATTCCGGAAGGCCCCGGAAAAAGTGAAGGCTGTTCCAGAGGTTGCGTTCAATGTAGCGACCTGTGTACCTCCTTCGTAGAGTACGACCCGGTAGGTCCTGCCGATCGGCATGTCGGTGCTCGAAAGTTTAACTCCGTGTTCACCAGTTGACCTGGATCCTATGGCGGATAGGACTTTTTTGCTCGTCTGGTCATTGGTCGGGACTTCGCTCAGGCTCACCACCGCATCACAGAATTCATTGAACGGTTCCTGCTTCTGGTATAGGATACTTTGTGGGGAATGAGAGGCCGCATGGATTTTGGAAATCTGCTCCCTGTTCACATCTACGACCTGTGTCCCGTTGTCGATCCCACTTATCTGAAAGGTGATGGAAGTCCCATCCCCTTGCTGGCCAGCAGTCCCGTCCGGATCATTTTCTTTGCTACAGGAACAACAAAAAAAGAAAAGGCAATATATTAATATCAGGTGTTGTTTCATATATTTCTACTTATCCGGTTAAAGGTCAATGGAATTGTTGTACCCATCATCTGTGGTCCAGTCATCGATTTCTGGTTGGTAATTGGAATTGGATCCTCCAGGGGTAATCGAGGCCGATCCGGCGGCAATGCCATTTTCCATTCTGATATAGACAACCGAAACTTCCGGCGAGATGTATTTCTTTTTATTGCCCATGATGTACTCTGCTTTTAAACAAAAGGATTAAACTTTTAATTGCCACAAAACTAGGCTTTTCAATTGTTTTTGGGCGTCAACAGATGTGCTGGACATGGTTAAAATAAAAATTTGTAAAGGTATTACTACGGGAATGCGGACTCAATCCCTGCCAATAGAATGCTGAGGTACAAAATCATGCACCAAAATTGGATATTTCGGAAACGGATATCCTACCCCCTCCAGAGATTAGGTTGGGTCCCCTGAAATTGGGAAAGGTGAGATCGAGGTTGGTCCTATCAAGTGTCCTGAATTCTGAGGCAGTGGATAAATATTTGGGGCTCTTCGATGGATATAATAAAATTGGAATACCCAGTCCGATAGCCGCTTGGACAATTCTCTATGGTGAGGAATTGGCTGCAAGGAGCGCTCATTCCCTGGAACCGGAATCCTGGTTGGCTACCTCAATAGTAACCAAGGATATTTTTTTAGTCCTTTTAGCCTCCTGCAAAAAAGGGGGCTATGTTAAGATCAGGTATACCAAAGCTTCCGGTCCATACCATCATGAGCGGTCGGATGCTTGATAGAGTCAGCGGACAGATCGTCCAGTTGATTCAAAGTCGGCACTTTTATGGTCAACGATGGGTGGTATGCTGGTCGTCTGATTTGAGAGACGGGATCAGTGCACATTTGTCCCTACGCAAGGAGGTTTCGGAATTCGTTTGAAAGTGTCCGTTCGGAAAGGCTGGGAGAGGTATAGGGCTCAGGAGGCACCGATTATTTGGGATTGACAAAAATAATCAATAGATTGTGGGCTTATTAATAGTTTGTGTAACGCCCGCAGGACGAATATGGATTGCGGGCATTCATTTGATGGCCTTCTCAATGGATACGAATATCCGTGAATTCCCCCATCATGATCACCCATGTGTTATTCCCAATCCCATTTTCCGGGATGTTATTTAAATGGTTCGCCGAAGCGATTCCCCATCGTTCCATGAATGTCCATCTGAAGTTTGTTTTGGGAGCGAAATTCATCCAAAGACCCGCCATTCTCCCACCGGGGTATATTTCTGTGGTGCCAATCCACCTGATGGTTCTTGATCCCAGCCCAAAGATCATTTCCTGTGTTGTAAAGCAGGAAAAAAACATTAACTTTAATCTATAAATTTGTGATAAGTATTCCCGGGATTAAATAATAGGGGAAGATTTATATCCATCGACCTAACCTAAATTTCAGCAATGTCAAACACATTCCCAAAAATCCTGTTCGTTATTTTACATGTTCTTCATTTTGTATTCTTTCCTATCGGATCAATTGCCAGCCCCGGAACCTCTCCGGTATATTTAGGTGATCCCTTTGTGCTGCTCTACGATGGAACCTATTATGCCTACGGAACATCAAGTGCTGACGGTATCAGGGTGTATACTTCCGATGATCTAGAGACCTGGAAGGAGCCAACGCGTAAACTTGCATTAAATAAAGCGGATGTTTGGGGGGAAAAATGGTTCTGGGCTCCGGAAGTGCATTTCCATAAGGGTAAGTTCTATATGTTCTATACTGCTGAAGAGCACATCTGTGTCGCCACATCCGATAGCCCGTTGGGACCTTTTACACAAAAGGAAAAAAAGCCGATGATAGCCGATGAGAAATGTATAGACAATTCGCTGTTCATCGATGAAGGTAGGCCATATATGCTGTACGACAGATTCAATGATGGGCTGAACATATGGATTGCGGAGCTCGAACCCGACCTTTTACATATTAAGAAAGGAACGGAAAAACCGGTCATCCAGGTATCCCAGGATTGGGAAAAGGTATGGCCCAGGGTAAACGAAGGCGCTTTTGTCATTAAACACCATGGGAAATACTATCTCACCTATTCCGCTAATAGTTATGAAAGCCCGTTCTATGGGATAGGGTTCGCCACCTCCGATAAGATCACTGGACCTTGGAAAAAATACGATGCCAATCCTATCTTCCAAAAGCCTAAAGACCTAGTTGGGGTGGGGCATTCTGCAACTTTCATCGATAAAAACGGAAAGCCAAGGATCGTTTTCCATTCCCATCACGATCAGGAAAGGATCCATCCCAGGATCATGCATATCGGTGAGGTGTATTTTGAAGAGGAAAAGGGCGAACAGGTCATGCGGGTCAAGCCAGACTTCTCAACCCCTACTTTAATTAGGAAGGACCCCACCTTCAAGAATCCGGTTTTCCAACCTGTTCTGGCCGATCCATCCGTTATAAAGGATCCAAAAACCGGATTATACTATGCCTATGGAACCCAGGATAATTGGGATGATGGCAAGGGATCTAGGTTAGTGCCCATTCTGGAATCAAAGGATATGGTGAATTGGAAATATGTTGGCTCTGCCTTTCAGACCAAGCCAACCTGGAAAAATGCCGGGGGCATATGGGCTCCGGATATCAATTACGTGGACGGAAAATATTACTTATATTATTCCTTTTCTACTTGGGGCGATCCAGACCCTGGAGTGGGTCTGGCCATTTCCGATTCTCCAAAAGGGCCTTTTATCGATCAAGGGAAATTGTTCAGTAGCAAGGGTATTGATGTACCCAATTCCATCGATCCATTTTATCATGAAGATCAAGGAAAGAAATATCTCTTCTGGGGATCGTTCAATGATGGGCCGAAACAGGGAACCTTTGCTGTAGAATTGGATAAGGATGGTAAAGCTCTCAAGAATACAGAAAAGGTCAAGATCGCCGCCGGTGATTTTGAAGCGGTAACCATTTATAAAAAGGGCGAATATTATTATTTTTTGGGTTCTAAAGGCTCTTGTTGCGAAGGAGCAAACAGCAAATACCATGTTTTGGTAGGTCGTTCCAAACAGCTATTAGGTCCCTATGTTGATCAACAGGGACGAGATCTTAGAGAGCGTGGCCATGGCACCCTTATCCTTCAAGGGACTCCGGAAATTGCCGGGCCGGGCCATACCTCTGGAATCATTGCGGATGACCAGGGAAAGGAATGGATCTATTACCACGGCATAGACAAAAGACACGGAAAACTGCCCAACAATACTTCGCGTAGGATGCTTTTTTTAGATGAGGTCAACTGGAACAATGGCTGGCCAATTATCGGAGCTGGGAAGGCCAATCTGAACGATATTCCGATGCCTACTGTACGGCCGACAAACCGCCGGCCAGAAACCTTGCCCGGAAATCCATTAAAAGTGGCATTGGGTGATCCCTACATCATTTATGATGATACCTCCGACAGATATTATCTTTATGGAACCGGTGGAAAAAAAAACGGATTTGTTGCTTATTCCTCCAGTGATCTAAAGGATTGGAAAAAGGAAGGGGTAATATATACCAACATTCAGGAGAAAGCTTGGGGAACCAAGGATTTTTGGGCACCTGAAGTCTATAAATGGAATGATAAATTCTACCTCTTCTATTCGGCACATTGGAAGAACAACCCCAATAACGAACTGGAGAACTATAAAATAGGGGTGGCGGTTTCCGACAAGCCGACCGGACCATTTGTGGATATGACCGGAGAACCACTTTTCGACCCAGGATATCCCATCATCGATGCCAATGTTTTTGTGGAGGAAAGTGGAAAAATGTACCTCTATTATTCCCGATGTTGTTACAAACATCCCGTGGAATCTGAAATTTCCCAATGGGCAAAACAACAGGGCATCTTTTCGGAGATCGAGGAGAGTTGGGTTTATGGGGTAGAATTAAAACCTGACCTGAGTGGGGTGATCGGGGAACCTGAAATGCTTTTGAGACCACCACTGAAAATGGACGATGTACAGGCAGAATGGGAAAGCCGATCGGTAAACAACAAGGAAGTCAACCGCCGTTGGACTGAAGGATCCTACCTGATAAAGCAGCAGGACACCTATTATATGATGTATTCTGCGAACTTTTATGCCGGAAAATATTATGCGGTAGGCTATGCGACCTCCAAAAATCCATTGGGACCGTTCAAAAAATCCAAGCATAATCCGGTATTGGAGAAGAACACCGAAAAGGGTGGAGATGTGACAGGAACCGGGCACAATTCCATCCTGGTAGGAAGAGGAGGGAAAATGTATTGTGTTTACCATGGAAGGACTACACAGAGCGGGCAGGATAGGGTCGTTTTTATCGATGAAATGGAAATTGATAAAAAAGGTGTGTTAAAAGTACACGGACCAACCACGAAATAAGGATTGATTCGTATATTAGACCCACCTAAATATTAATAAACCGGTCCATGTTTGCAATAAACGACATACCCCATACCCGTATCAATCTCCTTACAGGAGAGAAAATATTGGTTTCTCCGCATCGCAGTAAGCGTCCTTGGCAGGGACAAGTGGAAGATCTAGCCAGCGATAACCGTCCTGCCTACGATCCTAAATGCTATTTATGCCCTGGGAATAACCGTGCAGATGGCGATCATAATCCCCAGTACAAAGCACCATTCGTTTTTGTGAATGATTTCTCTGCCCTGCTGAAAGATAGTCGGCAAGGGGAGATCAATGTTTCTGATCTATTACTGGCAGAAACGGCAAGAGGGATCTGTAAGGTGATCGCTTTTTCGCCAAGACATGATCTGACCCTTCCTGAAATGACTGTAGAGGACCTGAAGTTGGTGGTAGAAGTTTGGAAAGGAGAATTTCAGGAATTGGCCTCGCATGAATGGATAAAATACATCCAGATTTTTGAAAATAAGGGGGCGATCATGGGATGTAGCAACCCGCATCCACACGGACAGATATGGGCACAGAATTCCGTTCCAGTAGAGGTCGAAAAGGAAGAACAAAGACAAGTGGAATATTTTGACACACATGGGCGTAGTCTGCTATCGGCCTATTTGGAAGTAGAGCTTCAGGAAAAGGTCAGAATATTGATCGATGCTGAACATTTTGTGGCGTTAGTTCCGTTCTGGGCATCCTGGCCATACGAGACCATGATCATCAGCAAACGTCATGTGCAGGACATTCGTGATTTTTCGGAGCTAGAATGTGAGGACCTGGCCAAGGTACTGAAGGAACTGACCACCAAATACGATAATATATTTGAAACATCCTTTCCATATTCCGCAGGGATGCATCAGGCACCTGTGAATAGTGGGGATCAGGGTTTCTGGCATTGGCACATGCACTTCTATCCGCCTTTATTGCGTTCTGCCACAGTTAAAAAATTCATGGTAGGGTACGAAATGTTGGCCAATCCACAACGTGATATCACACCAGAAACGGCCGCAGAGACCATCAGGAATCAATCAAACATACATTATAAAGAAAGAAAAGTTTAATGGATAGAAAAGAGATCAGTGACCGTTTTAAGGAGGTTTATGCTGTTGATCCGGATTTGGTCGTCAAATCACCGGGGCGGATAAATATTATTGGGGAACATACCGATTACAATGAAGGGTTTGTACTCCCTACTGCAATTGATAAGGCGGTTTATGTAGGATTGGGCAAACGTGATGATGAGGAGGTACTTCTATACGCAGCAGGTTTCAACGAATCTTTTCAGATTGATCTAGCCGACGTGGAACCGACGGATAAGGGTTGGCCAAATTATATATTGGGCGTGGTGAACCAATTGAAGGAAAGGAATAAGGCCATTTCAGGGTTCAATCTATATATTGATGGAGATGTACCTGTTGGAGCTGGACTATCCTCCTCCGCAGCGGTAGAATGTGCTGTTGGATTTGGGCTGAACAGCCTATTCGACCTGGACCTGGATCGGGTGGATATTGCGAAGATCGGTCAGTTGGCAGAACATACATTCGCAGGAGTGAAATGTGGCATCATGGACCAGTTCGCATCTGTACTGAGCAAGGAAGGATATGTGCTTAAGTTGGACTGTCGGGATTTATCCTACGAATATGTTCCATTGGAATTGGGTGATTATGAGCTCGTGCTGCTCAATACGAACGTTAAGCATTCTTTAGCAACTTCTGCTTATAATGATCGTCGTCAATCCTGTGAGAAAGCGGTTTCATTGATCCAAGAGGTCTATCCGCAGGTTAAAAGTTTAAGGGATGCGACCATAGATATGTTGAACGAGACGGTGAAGGATATCGATAAGGCAGCCTATACCAAAGGGAAGTTTGTGATAGAGGAGAATATCCGTCTTCAGCAGGCCTGTGATGCCCTAGTAAGTGGAAATATAGCAGAACTGGGCAGACAGATGTTTTTGGCGCATGATGCGTTGAGCAATGAATATGAGGTGAGTTGCAGGGAATTGGACTTTCTGGTGGAAAATGCCAAATCCCATCCACAGGTTGTTGGTGCCAGGATGATGGGGGGCGGATTTGGAGGCTGTACCATCAACATCGTAAAAAGGGGATATGGCCAAGCCTTGGTGGATGCGCTGGCTCCGACTTATGGGGAAGTATTCGGTTTGGAACTGACCCCCATTTTTGTGGAAACCAGAAATGGTTCAGAATTAGTATATTAGAATTCAATTATAAACTTAAAATGAAAAGAAATATAGCTAACCTCTTCCTGGGTGGCGCGCTGATAGGCCTGATGTCCTGTCAGCAACCACAGAAGCAAACTGCCGAAAACCCATCCGACACGTTACATACTATCCTTGATTCAGCATCCTTTGGTTCGAAGGTAGCTGGTAAAGATGTAAAGTTATACACCCTGAAAAATGCTTCGGGTTCTACGGCTTATCTGACCAATTTTGGCGCTCGTTTGGTAGGACTTATGGTTCCGGACAAGCATGGTACCTTAACCGATGTTGTGCTTGGTTTTGATAAGGCAAGTAGTTATAATAACCCTGCCGAACCCTATTTTGGGCCGATCGTAGGTCCATTTGGAAACCGAATCGCCAAAGGGAAGTTTACCCTGGATGGAGAGACCTTCACTACACCGACAAATAATGGCCCGAATACCTTACATGGCGGAAAAAAAGGCCTGCACTTTGCCAATTGGGAAGTAAAGGAAGCCAATGCTAAAATGGTCACCTTTACCTATACCCTTCCTGATAGACACGAAGGTTTCCCCGGGAATATTAGCATGGAGGTAACATACAGCTGGAGTGATAACAATGAATTGACAATTCATTATCAAGCGACCTCGGATAAGAAAACAGTGATCAATCTAACCAATCATGCTTACTTTAATTTGAATGGGGAGGGTAGCGGTACCATCCTGGACCATCAATTGAAGGTCTTTGCGGATAAATATACGCCTGTAGATAGTACTTTGATCCCAACCGGAGAATTGGCCCCTGTGAAAGGAACGCCATTTGATTTTACGGTTAGCAAAACCATCGGAAAGGATATCGAACAGGACAATCAACAGTTGAAGTTCGGGAAGGGATATGACCATAATTTTGTGTTGAATGAGACCAAGGTCGATGGGCTTAACCACGCAGTAACCCTAACTGGTGATAGAACAGGAATTGTCATGGAGATCTATACCCAAGAGCCCGGCATACAGTTCTATTCCGGAAATTTCATGGGCAATAAGGTGACCTTGAAAAACGGAAAAACGGATAGCTTCCGTACAGGACTATGTTTAGAACCACAGCATTTTCCTGACTCACCGAACCAACCTAATTTCCCTTCCACCGTTCTAAACCCTGGAGATACCTATTCAACCAAATCAATCTATAAATTCAGTACAACCAAATAGTATGGAAACCAAAGACTATATCGTATTCCTCTGTTATTTTGTCATCGTTGCAGGATACGGACTTTACATTTATTACAAAAAGAAATCAGCCTCTGGTGATTCAAAGGATTATTTTTTAGCCGAGGGTTCATTGACCTGGTGGGCAATCGGGGCTTCCCTGATCGCGTCGAATATTTCTGCAGAGCAGTTCATCGGTATGAGCGGTTCCGGTTTCAAGATCGGACTGGCCATAGCGACCTATGAATGGATGGCAGCAGCTACCTTGATCGTTGTAGCAGTATTCTTCTTGCCGGTATACCTCAAGAACAAGATATTTACCATGCCGCAGTTCCTCAATGTCCGGTACAATGGTACTGTTTCCATGATCATGGCGGTTTTTTGGTTATTATTGTACATTGTGGTGAACTTGACCTCCATATTATTCTTAGGGGCATTGGCCGTTTCTTCCATCTCCGGATTGGATTTCCAGATGTGTATGATTGGCCTTGCTGTTTTTGCCATTATCATTACATTGGGCGGAATGAAGGTAATCGGTTATACGGATGTGATACAGGTTTTCTTCCTGATCCTTGGTGGTTTGGCAACAACCTATCTCGCCTTGGATCTTGTGTCTACCCACTTTGGCGGTAACGGCATCCTGGATGGATTCAACCTTGTCCATGAAAAGGCAAATGATCATTTCCATATGATCCTGGAGCCGGACAATCCAAATTATATCGATCTACCGGGTTTGAGCGTGTTGATCGGGGGTATGTGGGTCATCAACCTAAGTTACTGGGGCTGTAACCAATATATAACTCAGCGTGCACTTGGCGCTGATCTTGGAACGGCCAGAAATGGCCTTTTGTTCGCTGCGGTACTTAAATTATTAATGCCATTGATCGTCGTGTTGCCAGGTATTGCAGCTTATGTTCTTTACCAGGATGGTAAATTCCAACAGGAGATGTTGGCAGGTGGAGAATTGAACCCTGACCGCGCCTATCCCGTACTGTTGAGCTTATTGCCTACAGGATTGAAAGGATTGTCTTTTGCTGCACTTACTGCTGCGGTGGTCGCATCTTTGGCAGGTAAGGCCAATTCCGTAGCTACGATATTTTCGCTGGATATCTATCAGAAGATTTTCGATAAAAATGCATCTGAAAGGAAATTGGTGAACGTGGGTAAAATTACCATTGTGGTTTCCATGGTCTTAGCGATCATCATTGCACCACACTTGGGAATCGATAAAAAAGGCGGTTTCCAATATATTCAGGAGTATACCGGATTTGTGTCACCAGGAATTTTTGCGATGTTCCTTTTAGGGTTTTTCTGGAAGAAAACAACCTCCAATGCTGCCCTATTCGCTACCATTGGTGGTTTTTTGATGTCCATCGTATTGAAATTCCTTCCGAAGTTCATGGATCTTTCCTTCCTGGCATCCACAGGATTCTCTGTACCCGTGAACGGAGTATATGAGATTCCATTTATCGATCGTGTAGGATTTGTGTTTATTTTCTGTTTGATCGGGATGTATTTTATCTCTTTATTTGATAATAAGAGAGGCATCGTGCCGAAAGGACTCGAGGTGGATTCTACCATGTTCAAAACCAAAACGGGTTTTGCTGTTGGGGCTTTGATCGTGTTGGGTATTACTGCTGCATTGTACACTGTTTTCTGGTAAGTGCTGTCAATAAATGGAATTTTTTTATTGCTGTTTTAAGAGCTGGGACCATGATCGATGATTGGGAAAAGGGCATGCCATTTGACTGACCGACCTATTTTATATCTTTGCCTGGAGAGGAAAATTGTTAGGATCGATTTTTTGGTCAAAACATTGACTGAATTTTAATCGTTGCACTCGATGGAAAGAACGTACTGAGATAAATGATTACCTACGGATTAGTGACATAGGCTGGTTGTTTATTTAAGGATTTCCCTGTTCTGTTCGATCAGAACAGGATGTCCATGTCCGTGCTGCTACTCGGTTTAATATCATTTAATTTTCGCTCCAGGTCTAAAACTTCCTAAATTTAACAATTCGAGGGAAGATTTTATTTCTAATCTTTAAATTGAAATATGAATAGAAAAGCTGGCATCACCTTATTATTGATAATTGCCCTATTGGTGTTGATATTCATTGTGGGTTTTAATTTTGGCTATAAACTAATGTCCATACTAAGGTAATGGGTCCCGATAACATATAATAGTTAATTTCAGCATTATGGATAAGGAGGATAAAATACTAAGGATATGTTTGATCATCGTGTTCATAATGAGCACAATAATCGGTTATTATCTCTATAACAGGTTGTTCAGGTAATTTCCTGTATTTGGATTAACAAAATTATGGAGTGGGCATCCTGATCTTCAATAATAATTTTTTCTTTTCTTTAGGATCTTCCTTTAGGGTCTTTTTTATAAAATTCTCGGCTTCTTGCAGTGAATAGTTCTCTTTAAACCAGAGGGCATGTCTGAAAATAAACGCGGTGAGGTCAAAATTTGATTTCGTTTCCATTTCGTTTTTATAAATTGAACACGGTCATTTTGGAACAAGTTCAGTTTTTTTAAATAATACGTACAAATACCACTTATAATAGCATATCCTAAATAATGCCGCCTCTCGAGGAAACGTCTAATTCCAATTGGACATTTGCCCCTTGGAAAGTAATCTATCCGATTTTTTTGATGATATGAGCCCCTGAGGATATAAAGTGACCTACTTCATTTACAGAAGCATAGAACTTTATTGGTTTGAATTGGAACCAGACCTCCCATTTGGAAATGGGTACCTCTACCAAAGAACAAAATCAAAGGAAGGGTTAATAGGATATCCAACGATGAATCTTACTTTTCCGATGATCAAAAAATATCCAGATCAATAAATGGTAATCCTAAGGGGCAGGATATCCATATATGGATAATACTAACCGTTCTCGATTTCAATATTAAGAATAGAAGAGATCTGGTTAAAATAGAGAAAGTTTGGAAATCGTAAATACGAAATTTGGCTACAAAAATATTTTCCTTTGTTCAAACAGGGGTGTTCTATAATATAAAATGATAAATTTGATTTGGTTACAAACATTACAATTTACTTTCAATCAAACCCACCATCATTTGAAGGTGGGTTTATTTTTTGTCCGTTTCCATTAAGTAACGATTTGTAGGTCATCTTCGACAAAAAAGGGTCTTATTTGTCAAAAGGTTCAACAGCTTGACAGATCTGGATCTTATATCAATTATGCCTTTAAATCACCATAGCTCGAGAGGTTCTTTTTTAGTAGTTTCCTTGCGGTACGGATCCGGGTTTTTACAGTCCCTTCAGGCACATTCAGATGTTCGGCTATCTCATAATACCTAAATCCTTCAAAATGCATGAGGAAAGGAGTAAGGAACTTTTCTGGGACCGTTTCCATAACCTTTTGAAAATCCTCCATGAAGAATCTGTTTTCACTTTTGTTGTTTGTTAATCTTAGTTCGGGATCATTTTCAGGATTAGCGTTTTTTATAAAATTATTCATTAAATTCTGTTTCCTGCAATCGTTCAAAAAACAGCTTCTCATTATTGTATATACCCAGCCTAGAAGATTAGATCCTTTTGAATAATTTTTATGATATCTCAGGACCCTCATCAGGGTGTTCTGCAAAAGATCTTGAGCATCAGTTTCATCCTTGGTAAACCTTTTGGCGTACTGCAATAGAGTCTGCGAATGAACCAGCACTTCTTTTATTATAAAATCATTGTTCATGGTTAAAACTATTTTGTAAAAAACTGTTATATCCTGAATGACAATTCGAACTGTTGGGTAGTATTGATAAGACTGGATATCAAACCTCGCGTTAAAATAACCAGTCTTATCAAACAAAAGGTTGTATATCAGATGTAAATCAAATCGAATGCCAAATAAGGGTCTTCTTCTCGTGCTTAATACGTGATTATTCTGGTTTTATCCAGGGCCTAACGGGTTTTTTACCTATGGGACTGGTTAGTATTTGTTAGTACACTGCACCCTCCGACACTAAAATTAATCCTGTCGCATCATGTTGTACATTATCCATTCTTTTATCGGTATGTAGCCGACTATCTTTTTCCATATCCTTATTTTTTTCTTTTTTAATCCCCGAAGAAAACATTTTTTTAAAGCTGGTCCCGTAAGGTAAAACAGGTTCTACAAGAAATGATAGGGGAAGTGTTTCTTGCAATCTAACAATAAGGTTATTTATCAGATGCCAAGGTATATGGTCCAGATATTTGAAACTCCATCATGCTTCGGAATACACCGTAATAAGGGCATGCATGATTTTTGGGGACCTGTTTATATTTGTCCCTCCCCCACCATTCCACAAAAGTGTCAACCTAGAATGGAAATTTCCAAAACCTATTGTTCGGATAACTGTTATAGAAGGATGAGGTGTTCCTTATCCAGGAATACTCTTGATTTGAACCATCGATTCGAACCCATGTCAAAATCTAGAAAAATCAATTCATCACTTAATAGCGGAGTCACTCTACCAAGTTTGATCTTTATCCTTGCCGTGTGTTTGGCTTCAGCGATATTCCCAGGGAGGGTTAGCACGGTCCTGGATGTGGTAAAGAACTTTATTTTCGTGAACCTGAATTGGGTATATGTCTGGGCAGTAACTGTCTTTGTTCTGTTCCTGCTATTCCTGATGTTCAGTAAGTACGGAGAGATCAAATTGGGGCGAAACGACAGTTCTCCGGACTATTCCTTCTTTTCCTGGATTTCTATGCTCTTCGCAGCCGGTATGGGTATAGGATTGATGTATTTTAGTGTTGCTGAACCTATGCAGCACTATTCCAATGAGATCTTTGCCAACAGCAGTTATGTCAATAGTGCTAAGAACGCACAACTGTATACTTTTTTCCATTGGGGCATCCACGCCTGGGCGATATATGGCTTGGTAGGGCTGGCACTTTCCTATTTTGCCTATAGATATAAACTTCCCCTCTCGCTGAGGAGCTGCCTCTATCCGATTCTTAAGGACAGGATAGAGGGCCGCTGGGGGAACACCATCGATGTATTCGCCCTTTGCAGCACCTTTTTTGGAATAACCACCACTCTGGGTTTCGGCGTTGTGCAGATAAATTCTGGTTTGCACATACTTGGGATAGTTCATGAGACCGGCTTCGTCAATCAGGCTATTATTGTGTTTATCCTGGTCTCGATCGCAGTTTTTTCAGCGACCACCGGAGTGGATAAGGGCGTAAGGATCCTGAGCAACCTCAATATCGCAGTGGTTATTTTGCTGATGTTGTTCGTTCTTTTTCTTGGACCGACCGTCTATCTGATAGGTAGCTTTACAGAAGGATTGGGGAACTACATCAATAATTTCTTTAACCTGACCTTCAATACCCATGTTTATGAGGATGCATCCTTACCTTGGTTCTACAATTGGACGATCCTATACTGGGCATGGTGGATTTCATGGTCTCCTTTTGTGGGCCTCTTCATTGCGAAGATATCAAAAGGAAGGACTATTAGGGAATTTATTGCAGCCGTACTGATCCTTCCGACCATATTCAATTTTATGTGGATGTCCGTTTTCGGCAACAGTGCCATCTGGCTGGACAGCCATGTTTCTGGAGGTGCTCTGAGCGCATTGGCAAACGATCCAGATGCCCTGATGTTCAGGTTTCTGGAATATCTACCGTTTACCAAGGTCATTAGTTTTATGGTTATAGCGATCATCATGATATTCTTTGTGACCTCAGCAGATTCGGGGATGTTCGTCATGAACAGCATTGCTACCAAGAATGCCAAGGTTTCGCCGAAATGGCAGATAGCCGGATGGGGAGTGTTATTAGCCGTTTTGGCCCTATTCTTATTGAATGCAGGAGGATTGGAAGCCCTACAGAGCATGACCCTGATCACGGCACTTCCCTTCTCGATCATCATTCTAGTCATGATAGCCTGCCTTGTAAAGGCCCTGTCGATAGACAAAAAATATTATGAGCAGGAGTTTTCGGTATCTACCGTTCCATGGTCCGGAAAATTATGGAAGGACCGGTTAAGGCAGATAGTGAAAGTTGATTCCCAGAATGATATTGATTCCTATATGAGGGATATTGCCGGAAATGCGATACATGAACTCAGTAACGAATTTATCAAGAATGGGATCGAGGCTAATATAAATCAGGGCAAAGAGCCAAATTTTATTGAAATCGAGATCCGGTATGATTTGGTGAACAATTTCATCTATGGTGTACGGAGTGAGACTAAGGATTTTCCGGAATATTTCCAGAAGGAGGAAAACCTCTCGGATATGGAAGATGGGCAAGCCTACTTTCCTCTGGCCTATTTTGGTGATGCAAGGCAGGGTTATGACGTGAGGTTATTTACCAAGGACGAACTGATCGCAGATATCCTGAAGCATTATGAACGATTCGTGGCCATAATTTCGGAGGATAAAAATAAGATGTTCATCAGTAGCAATGCAAACAGGAGGATAAGGTAGTAGATCAGAATCCCCGCTTTTCATCAGGGACCAGGCTGGAAATAAGGGTTTAGATTTGGACAGCATTACCGTTATTTATAGGTGCTGGGTAGCTCGACATAAAAATTAGCGCCCTTATCAAAATTGTTCTCGTACCATATCTTACCTCCGTGAGCCTCTACTATCCATCTGCAGATAACCAGGCCCATTCCGAAGGATTCCTCCCCGTCAGTACAGGGGTTACACTTGTTGTACAAATCAAAGATCGTCCCTGATATTTGTGAAGGGATTCCTGGCCCACTATCCTTACGCTCACTAAGACTTTCGATACCTGTTTGATAGCTGTGTCTTCCATTTGTGCTCCATGTGGAGCGAATTTTATGACATTGGTTATAAGATTGCTGAATACCCTCCACAGTTGTTCATTTTGGGCCGGGATGAAAATTATATGGTCTGCTTTTAGGATTATTCTCTGGCCTTTGGCCATCGCTTTTATTTCGAGGATCTTGGTGCAATAACCTAACAGTTCACGGATGTCAAAGGTCTCTGTCGGTAATCCCTCGCCCTTGAATTGCTGGTTAAGCAGATTCTCCATCAGATTAAAATCAAAAGTCGAGGATGATTAGGATCAATAAACCGTGCTAACATTTAAACATATATAACGCTTCCATTTTAACCTCTCGCTTATTTTATCGAGTCAAACCATTCACTATCAATCAAAATCGAAAAATTCGGATAGGAATGATTTTTTCTTTTTTGGATATCTTTGTTTTCCATAATCATCTCGATGCTGTCCCTGCCAATGATCTTCATCTTTTCTGTAATATTTATCCTCCCTTTGGTCGATGGTTTGGTTTCTGTCAACGGTCTGTTGCGACTGGGGAAAGTTATTATGGTTTGCAGCATAATCGAGTAGTTTATCCAGTTCACCTTTATCCAGCCAGATTCCTCTGCAATTGGGACAGTAATCTATTTCCACACGATTCCTTTCTGCGATTAATAAAATTTCATTACAATTTGGACATTTCATAGTACATGATTTATAATCCCAAAATAGACAACATATTACAATAAAACGCATAAATTAAATTTAATTTTGCTTTATTTAACATCTTGTGCCAGCCAGATGTTATAAACGTTTAAATTTCTGGGTAATGAGGATAAGGGTTTATTTGATTGAGTTTTTTTTGAAAAGTACCTCAACAATTACATCCTGTTTTTCCATAAGTCCACTTTTTCGTTTGAAATGGTTACCTGGTGACAAGCCGCAGACCCTATTTGAAGAGTCCAATCTTTAGTTGCAACTGACAGATTAGTCTTTTGTTTAATTGTATAGATAATAGGTTTGCATACCAGATTTAGATCATGTCAATGATCCGAGGAAATTGAGTTAACTGCAGGGGGTACTTACGGATAATTCTCAACGCTGGGGTTACTTTAAAGTTTTGGCATTGGTAAAGAAAGGTTATTCCTTGAAATAGAGGGAACTTAATTAATTTCTTAACTAGGAACGTGTTATTTCAGGGTAAACATCATTTATGCTTCCCCTTACCCTACATTCAATCTCGGAGTATGCACATGTCGCCTAAATAGCCCAATTGCTTAAGTTGGTTGATGGAAGTATC
>PJUF01000183.1_pt1 | contig 55606 bp, 54 predicted proteins | sample 1512191 | NCBI WGS metagenome assembly PJUF01 (sample SAMN08177673, study PRJNA422409) | Feces metagenome, whole genome shotgun sequencing project. | isolation source: Chicken feces (3) enriched on wood chips | host: Gallus gallus | place: USA: Madison | collected 2015-01-15 | reverse complement strand
TAATACAACTTTTTTGAATTTCAATCTGAATTATAACCGCAGGCTCGATTCTGATTTGTATAATGAATTCAACTTCAATTTCAATTCGGAATTCCAAACAAAAAAATTCTTTGTTTTTGGTGGCGGATTTGAAACTACACCATTTGGCACCTATGATATTTATGAGCCCAGAGTGGAGGGGCGCCATGTAAAAGTACCGGCCTATTACGATCCTTGGGTGTGGTTTTCTACAGACTACAGAAAGAGATTGGCGTTGGACATGACGATAGATTGGTATAAATATGCACAACGTGGAAGAGGAAAATTAATTTTAGAATTTTCACCCAGGTTCCGGATTTCAGACAAATGGAAATTGTTTCTCAACACCCAAACCACGCTATCCGACAAAGAACAGGGATTCGTTTCCTACAACGGAACCGACATTTTCTTTGGCGAACGAGACAGAAATACCATCGAAACATCATTGGAATCACAGTATATTTTCAATGAAAAAATGGCTTTGAATCTGGCGTTCAGGCATTATTACACAGATGTTACCTATGATCGGTTTTTTACACTCGAAAAAGATGGCGAACTGACACCCAATAATTCTTATTCAGAAAACCACAATGCGACTTATAATAGCTGGAACGTAGATTTACGATTCAGCTGGTGGTTTGCGCCCGGCAGCCAATTATCCTTGCTTTATCGGAATGCAATTGAAGGTTATGATGATATATCGAATGTGAATTTTCGTGATAATTTTGATCATCTTTTTGCCCAGCCGCAACTCAACAGTATTTCACTCAGAGTTTCTTATTTCCTAGATTACAACAGAATGAAAACCTGGTTCAAAAAGAAACCGGAAAATCCTGAAACAACCGGACATCATGCTTATCATGATTACAAAGACTTTACCTATAAAAGAAAGTAAATGATTTTTGAATTCTGATTTTTCTTAAGTTTACTCCTGTAAATTGAAAAAGAAAAACATGAACCCGATTGTACGAAATATTTTGGCTGTAATTGCCGGTTGGACAGACCATTTAGAAATCAACTAAAACAATCTTATTTCTGCGCTTCCTCCAGCATTTTTCCGGATAAATCTTTTCCTAAATAAGAATCCACGATTTTGTGAATCAGATACAACAAAGGCGTAACCAAAACCGCGACAGTGAATTTGTAAATGTATCCGACCAAACAAATCGCCAAAACCGTTTGCCAGCTCCAATCATATTCCGGATTCAGATAAAAAGCGATAAAGGCAACTACAAAAGAGTCAATCAATTGTGAAACTACGGTTGAACCTGTTGCCCTCAGCCAAAGCGCTTTCTCGCCTGTCCATTTCTTGATGCCATGAAAAATGGAAACATCCAGAACCTGTCCTAAAATAAATGCGGTGATCGACCCAAAAATAATCCACATTCCCTGTCCGAAAATCTTATTGAATGCCAAATGCATATTTACTTGCTGACCATTTATGGTATCCTGAATCCAGAAGTCGGCCGGCACAACCTGAATGGAAATCCAGGTCATCAAGAAAAGAAATAAAATCAAAATAGCCGTCATATAAGAAAGGAATTTCACTTGCTTTTTCCCGAAATATTCGTTGATGATATCGGTCATAATGAATACCAAAGGCCAAGTTATAGAACCTGCCGACATATTGAAGGCCAGGTCTTTCACTCCAAAAAGCTCTATGGATACCGGATCAAAACCAAAGGTTTTCTCAACAGAAAAAATTTTCACTCCTATGAATTCGGATAAAATCGTATTGGCAACAAAAAATCCGGAAAGGATAATTAAGAGTTTGCTTTCTTTTGAATTGAAGGTCATAATGATTTCAAATTTAAATTTATAATTTCATAAAATCGAACAGAAATTTAGAAAAACCTTAAAGATTTTTTAAAACCTCAAAAGTTTGATTTGCTTGAATTCTTCCTATAAATCCAAAGCGTTGATTAAATTTGCGTTGATTAATTTCTAATTGTGCCCGATAAACGCATCATTGTTTTCATAGGAATTTTTGTTTTGGTCAATCTTCTTCAGGCGATTTTTACGCCGATTTCGGAGGATGAGGCCTATTATTGGCTTTGGTCACAAAATCTGGACTGGGGCTATTTTGACCACCCGCCTATGATTGCCTGGTGGATTTTCACCGGGTATGAAATTTTTCAAAACGAATTGGGTGTCAGAATTTTTACAATATTTATGAATGGTTTTGGCCTTCTTATTTTATGGAAAATCTTACAACCAAAGACCCAAAGACAATTTAAATTATTCATTTTAATTTTTGGTTCTGTATTGGTTTTTCAAGTTTTTGGGTTTTTGGCCACGCCCGACGCCCCCTTGTTATTTTTTACGATTCTATATCTATTTTCCTTGAAAAAATTTCTGGAAAAGGACTCAACTTTCTATACAATTTTACTCGGCATTGCTTTTGCGGGACTCATGTACAGCAAATACCACGGCGTTCTGGTCATTTTGTTTACCTTGATTCCCATCTTCAAAACCTGGTGGAGAAACCCGAAGTTTTATCTGGCCGTTTTGCTGGGTCTTATTCTTTATTTACCTCATGTTTTTTGGTTGGTTCAACATGATTTTGCCCCGGTTAAATATCATTTTTTAGAACGCAGTTCCGATGAGCATTTTGAATTCAGGAAATTATTTAATTACCTGGGAATCTATTTTTTCGGTTGTGCCCCGCTTTTGAGTTATTTCATTTTTAATTCTATTTTTGCTTCCACCTCGCTTAATAAACAAAATAATTTTTCCAGTTATTCTATTTTTCAAAAAAGCGTTTGGTGGCTGGCCGTTTTGCCCGGCTTTTTCTTTTTTCTCTCCATCTTCAAAGACAATGTCCAGCCGCAATGGCTGCTCATCAGTTTTGTGGCAATGACTTTGGTAACTTATTTTTATTATTCCGAAAAAGATAATTTAAAATGGATTTTTAGATTGGGCTTCGCCGGAATCATTTTGGTTTTTATTCTTCGAATTTTAATTATGACACCGGGGATTTCGCCTTTGTTCAAGAACTTATATTTCGGTAGTATTTTAAAGAAGTATTCAGTTAAAAATGCCGTTTTTGAAAAATACCAGGAAGCTTCGGTCTACAAATTCTACAACCCGAAACAGAATGTCGCTGTTCACCGAACGCTCGGGAACCGGCATAGTCAGTTCAGCTTATGGCAATGGGAAGAGGTTTTTTACGATAAAAATGTTACTTATATTTCTCCCTGGGTAAAGTCCGATGATTTTTTCACCGGATATAAGAACCGGAATTATTATTTGAAAGCAATTCCAAATTATGTTACGTATGAATTAGTTAAAATTGAATCAATTGAAAAAATTGAGGCAAAGCCAAATGAAAAAATCAATTTGACAATCAAAATCCGGAATGGCCATAAACATCCTGTTACAATTGGTGGAGGTTCTGATTTGAAGTTAAACATCAACTATTACCAAGATTTGCAGTATGAAATTATTTATTCTGACGGAATTATTACTGATGAATTTACACTTCAACCGACTGAGGAAAAAGAGTTGAAAATTGAATTTAAAAACATTCCACAGAAAGGAAATTTTAAAGCCTGTTTGGGATTGAATTATGTGGAAGTCGGGACTTCTTATCTTTCAAAACCGATTTTGGTTTCAAGTATATAGGATAATTTAATTAAGCACAAAGAATCCATAAAGTTTACTAAGAATCATTCAACACCTTTCAAATTATCATTTAATCCCTTTCTCTTCCAGCCATTTGCGGTATTTTTCGGCATTTCGTTTATGTTCTTCAAAATCGTTGGTAAAACTATGATAGCCCGGCCTGTCCGGATCAGCGCAGAAATAAACAAAATTATGTGAATCCGGGTTCAAAACCGCGTCTATTGTCGTAACGTTTGGAAGACAGATGGGTGCCGGCGGCAAACCTTTTACCCGATAAGTATTGTAATCAGACGGAATTGCCAAATGGCCATAACGTACTCTTTGAATTTTATTATTAAACCCATTCTGAAGTTTATAAGCATAAATAGAAGTCGGGTCGGCTTCCAGACGCATGTCTTTTGCCAGACGATTCATATATGCCTTTGCAACCTTTGGCTGCTCATCGGATTTTGAGGCTTCCAATTGTACAATGGACGCCAAAATCACTACCTGAAGAGGGGTCATGTTTAAATCTTTGGCTTTTTGCTTTCGTTCTTCGTTCCAAACTTTATCATATTCCTTCATCATTTTCTCAACAAATTCATCTCCCGAAGAAGGCCAGTAATAAAAATAAGTATTGGGAATAAAATATTGTTTTACCGTTTCGGAATCCAAACCGGAGTTTTGCTGTTTTGCCCAATTGATGATGGCCTCTACAATTTGTGCAGAATCTGCTTCAATCTGTTTGGAAACAGAACTGGCCAGATGAAAAATGGTGGGTTCGTTTTTTACCATCAAGTGCACTTGTTCTTGCTTTCCATCTATCAGCTTATCCAATAATGAATAATTTGTTTCGTCTTTTTCCAGTTTGTATTTCCCCGGTTTGATGTTTTCAGCATAATCTTTTCTTTTTGCAAATTTTGAAAACCTCTCTATGTTTTTCAATTTACCCGAAAGTGAGTCCATTACTTCCTGAAATGAAGCTCCTGTCCTGACATACAAAAAGCCATCTTCCTTTACACTCCCTGCTATATAAGAACAATTTGTCAAACTTAAGCCGGCACAAAAAATTATAATTATTTTAATCCCTGAGCTGATTTTATTTTTCATTTCTAAATTTAAATTGGAATTTTTATTTACGCTCAACCTCAATTTCTCCTTCAAAAACTTTTTGTGCGGAACCGGTCAGCCATACATTTTCATATCCGTTAGAAGCATTTTTTTCAAATTTGACCGATAGATTTCCGCCTTCCGCCAATACATTTATCTCATTCTTCGAAACCCTTCCCGATTCATAAGCAGCGATAGCTGCGGCGGTAATCCCGGTTCCACAGGCGAGTGTTTCGTCTTCCACGCCACGCTCATAAGTTCTGATTTTCAATGTGTTTTCATCAATGAGTTCTACAAAATTCACATTGGTTCCTTCTTCAAAATAGGGAGAACCGTAACGAATTTTCCTACCGAAATTCTTAACGTCAACCTCCGAAACTTCTTTGACAAATTCTACATGATGTGGCGAACCGGTATTGAGAAACAGATAATTATCAAATGTCTGTATCTCAGTAATATTGGTCATTTTAAGATGAACTTCAACACCCTCTATTTGTGCTGAATGTCCACCATCAATCGCTGTAAATAATGCATCATTTTCAATCAAACCCAAATCTTTCGCAAACTTGGCTATGCATCTTCCCCCATTTCCACACATGGTACTTTCTCTTCCGTCAGAATTAAAATAAAGCATACGAAAATCAGAATCCACCTCATCCTGCAATAAGATCAATCCATCTGCACCTATCCCAAAATGACGGTCACAAAGAAAGCTTATAAGTTCTTCGGTTTGGGGGAAATTTCTCTTCCGGTCATCAATCATCACAAAATCATTGCCTGCTCCCTGGTATTTATAAAATGAAATTTTCAATTGGAAAAATTTTAAACAAATTTAAGGAATTCTGAATGAAATGAAGGTGTATTTCAAGCTTCTGCAAGTGAATGATTTAAAGTTGTGGTAATTTTTGTTAAAACCGCGTTAAACCGCTTGTATAGCAGGTTAGAATGTTGTTAAATTTGGTTCACTTTTTAATGGATTATTTATTTAAAATCAAGTTTAAAGACTTATGAAAAAATACATTGGATATTTAATGGTTGGGCTTTTCAGTGCAACTTTTGCTATTTTGGGAATGAATTTTTTCTCAAATAGTTCTGACGGCAGCATTGTAACCCCTGCCGGTGACAAAAACAACGGTGCTTTTTCTTTTGTTGACTACAAAGGAAATTACACCATGAATGCCCCTGATTTTGTAGATGCTTCGCAAAAAACCGTAAATGCTGTTGTAAGCATCAACAACTTTTCAAATCCCAAACAACAGCAATACAATGATCCCTTTGAATTTTTCTTTGGCTATCCACAGCAGCAACGCGATCCCGATTTACCAACGGGAATGGGGTCTGGAGTAATTATTTCTTCTGACGGTTATATTGTAACCAATAACCATGTAATTAAAGGTTCGGACAAACTGGAAGTTGTCCTGAACAATCAAAAATCTTATATGGCTGAATTGGTCGGAACAGACCCGAATACTGATATTGCTCTGATTAAAATAGACGCCAAAGACCTCCCTTTTATCAAATTTGTGGATTCAGATGCTATCAATGTGGGGGACTGGGTTTTGGCAGTGGGAAATCCTTTTGGATTGAATTCAACGGTAACAGCCGGAATTGTTTCGGCCAAAGGAAGGAGCATTGATATTTTGAGAAGAAATGCTTCCAATCCGATTGAATCTTTTATTCAAACAGATGCCGCAATCAACCCCGGAAACAGTGGTGGTGCCCTTGTAAACCCAAATGGTGACCTGGTCGGAATCAATACGGCTATTTCTTCACAAACAGGAAGTTATGTCGGATATGGGTTTGCTGTCCCTTCCAATTTGGTCAAAAAAGTAGTCGAAGACATCAAGAAGTACGGTCTGGTTCAACGAGGTTATTTAGGTATCGAGGGAACAGATTTGTCAGACGAATATTATATAAAAGAATACAACAAGCGAAATGGAACCGACCTCAAAAGCCAACCCGGAGTCTTAATCCAACGATTGACCGATAACGGAGGAGCTTTAGATGCCGGTTTAGAAAAAGGCGATATTATAACAGAGGTGGACGGACAGAAAATTACAAGCTTCAGCAAGCTTTCATTCGCCATAGGAAGTAAAAATCCCGGAGATAAAGTAAGCGTAACTGTGCTTAGAGATGGTAAAGAAAAACAATATACAGTAACCCTACGTGATACAAAAGGGAATACAAAAACTAGGTCAGTTTCAGATTTAACCGTTTCCGAAAAACTGGGAGCTGAATTTGAACCCCTTACAGACCGCCAGAAAATAAGCTTCGGTATAGACTACGGTGTTATGGTAACACATACACAACAAAGTGGGAAATTAAGAAATATTGGAATAGATGATGGCTTTATCATCCTGAAAGTAAACGACAAGGAAGTGAGCAAACAGGATGATATTGAAAAAATCCTCAAAAACCACAAGGGAAAAGTTTCCATAAGTTATGTGGATCCGTATGGAAGAATTTATACGAGAGGATTTACATTAGACTAGACCGATTTCATGTTTTCATAGTTTTAGGTTCGGCACAGCCATTTGGTTGTGCCGTTTTTTATATCTTTGATTCAATGAAAAGATTATTCGGAATTCTGTTTTTATTTCTTATCGGATTTGGGCAGGCACAGGAAAAAGGGGGTTTGATGAGTCATTTATTGATCAATGTCGGCTACGCCAATCTCAATGGAAATTATTTCAAATTAGGGCCGGAAGTTTACCTTACGCAACCCAATGGCAATCTGATCGACTTGAGCGCTACTGCCAATATGGCCTATTTTAAAAATAAATTTGTGGTCGTTCCCGAATTGGGGGTCGGTTACCAGTTCAACAGTAAAAAAGTCAAAAACCGTATTGATCCTTACCGCGAATATATCAACAGCACTTTTTATTCGGCAAGAGTAAACGTTTCGCCTTGGAATGTCACACCCGAAATTGGAATCGCTTTAGCCGGCATCATTGAAGCCAACATTGGATATTCTTTTCAATTCGCCGACCATAAGTATACATCATTTGACGGAATCAAATTCGGATTAACCATCCATATTCCCACAATTTACTTAGTGAGCGAAGCAGGATTATATTGATATGAACAAAAGAAAATTGACCAAACGAGAATTCATCAAACTGCTTGGAATGGGCAGCCTGGGATTGATTTTCTGGCAATGTTACGATTCAAAAAAAGAACAACCTTTATCTAATTCTACAAATAATTCCCAAGATGAATCTGAAATTAATTCTGATTTACCGGAAGTCAAATTAGAATTCACGGAAAAAGATGTGATTTTCCTAACCCGCAATGATGATAAATTTAATGAATTAAGAAAAGGATTCAACAAGAGATTTGACAAATTCCCTCAAATAATTGCACTATGCTTCACCACATTAGGTGTCCAAGCTGCAGTTCAAAAAGCAAAGTCAGAAAAACTGAAAATTTCTGTCAAAAGCGGCGGACATAGTTTTGAGGCTTTTTCTTGTGGAAACGACAGCCTGCTCATTAATTTATCAAAAATGAACAAAATCGAGTGGCTTGACAATGAAAATGTCAGACTCCAACCCGCTTGCCTGCTGCAGGGAATTTATGCCGATTTTCTTCCAAAAAAAAGGATCATTCCGGCAGGTTCCTGCGGAACAGTCGGAATTGCAGGATTAACATTAGGCGGCGGTTATGGATTTTTCAGTAGAAAATACGGGCTGACTTGTGATAATTTGACCCGAATCAAATTGGTAGACGGAAACGGAAAATTGCAGGACTCTCATGAAAACCCTGAATTGCTTTGGGCTTGCCGAGGTGGTGGAAACGGAAATTTTGGGGTGGTTACGGAAATGGAATTTTTGACTCACCAGGCGCCCTCAACTTTCAGTTCTTATCGTTTGAAATACCGGAATTTAACTACAGAAAGATTTATGCAATTGATTCATGAATGGTTTTCCTATACTTCCGGTTTGCCAAGAGAAGCATTTTCCGCTTTTGTACTGAACGGAAAGACCTTGACAATTTTGATTACGAATTATGAAAAACATTCGGCAGAATTTGAATCGACTTTTTCAGGGTTGAAAAATCTGTCTGACGAATACAGTCCGACTTTTGACCAACCGCTGGCCAATGCGCTTAAACGGTATTACGGCCGGAAAGAACCATTGTATTTCAAAAATGCTTCAGCCGGTTATTACAAAGGGATCAAAGATATTGAAACCATCTTACCAAAAGTTTTTGAAAAAGTAATAACAAGACCGGGAATGATTTACCAAATCAATACATTGGGTGGAAACATTCAAAATCCGGATTTTGAAAAGGGTTCTTCCTACCCACATCGCCAGTTTCCTTATTTAAGTGAACTACAATCTTATTGGGAAAATGCTGATCAGGAAAAATTATTTGTTGAAACATTTGAAGAAATCCAACATTTGTTTTATTCCCATGGTATCAAAGCCCAATACAGAAATTATCCCGACATCAATTTCCCGGATTGGGAAACAGCCTATTTTGGAAAAAATTATCCAAAACTGCAAAAAATCAAATCACAACTGGATCCGGATGATCTATTTCATTTTGAACAAAGTATTCAATCAAGTTAATCCTAAAATTTTTCATACGGCTAAGGTTGCTAATCCGATTTTAAATTTAAACTTTGAACCTTAAACATTAAACCTTATTTTAGCTCCATGATTTCTGCAAAGAATATTTACAAAAAATTCGGTGATTTAGAGGTGCTCAAAGGAGTATCTCTGGATATAAGCGTAGGGGAAATAGTTTCAATTGTAGGTGCATCAGGAGCAGGCAAAACAACTTTACTGCAAATTTTAAGCAGTTTGGAAAAAAGCACTGAACCCGAAAATCACTATACACAAATCCTCGTCAAAAAAGAAGACATTACGAAAATGTCAGATGTGAAACTATCCAGATTCAGAAATGAAAACATTGGGTTTATTTTTCAATTTCACCAACTATTACCCGAATTTACTGCACTTGAAAACGTATGTATCCCCGGTTATATAGGAAGTAGAAAGAACAATTCAGTTCAGGCAAAGGCCAAAGAATTACTCGAATTTTTAGGTTTGGGAAACCGTTTGGAACACAAACCTTCGCAGCTTTCCGGTGGTGAGCAGCAAAGAGTTGCGGTCGCAAGAGCCTTGGTAAATCAGCCTAGTGTGATTTTTGCTGATGAACCTTCCGGAAACCTCGACTCCAAAAATGCGGAAGAATTACATCAATTATTTTTCAGGTTACGCGACGAATTCGGTCAAACTTTTGTCATCGTTACCCATAACGAGGAGTTAGCCAATATGGCTGATCGAAAGCTTGTGATGACAGACGGACGATTTGAGATGTAAACAATTATGGCATTAATTATCTTAAGTTGGTTCTATATTTTATTTTGTGCCGTTGGGTTTGGAATTTTGGGGAGGATGCTTTTTAATTTAAAATCGATTGGACTTTTCTATACGATTTTAATTGGGATGTTTACTCAAATGCTTTTGCTTCATTTCTATTATTTATTTTTTGCAGGAAACGCTCGGCTTTATATGATTAGCTTAGCAATAAGTTTTTTGGCCGTCGTTCTGAAATTTAAAACAATCAAAAATCTTTTCATTCAAACTTTTAACTATGGGAGAAATTGGAATTTATTTACAAAATTTTTAACTCCCGTTTTAGTTCTGGGAATATTGGCAAATGCTTCTAACGGTGTTTATTTGGTAGATAATGAGTCTTATTATGTTCAGACAATCAAATGGTTGAATGAATATGGATTGGTTAAAGGATTAGGGAATCTTCATATATTTCTGGCGCAGATATCCGGGTGGCACATCCTGCAAAGTGGATTGAATTTTGGTTTTATATCTGATAAATTAAACAGTCTCAATGGGTTTATGATGGTAATCTGCACTGTGTTTTTCTTGAACAAATTCGACAATTACCTCAAGTATAAAAAATTAAAATTTTTATTTTTAGGACTGATTCCTTGTGCCAATTTATTTTATTTTCAATTTATAAAAAGTCCATCTCCTGATATTCCTGTGTTTCTATTGACACCGATGATTATCTATTTATTTGTCGAAAATTACAAGAATTACAAAGGTCATTTTAGATTGATGTTATTGCTAAGCATCTTTCTGGTTTTGGTAAAGGTTACTATTGTGCCTGTCTTGCTACTGCCTTTTATCATTTTATTGAAACATCAATTATTAAAAAAGGAATTTCTATGGACGGGTTTGATTGGAGTAGTTTCTCTCAGCGCCTTAGGCTTAAGAAATTATATCATTAGCGGATATCCATTTTATCCGCTCGGCATATTTTCCAACTGGGTAAATGTTGATTGGAAAGTTCCAGAGTCATTGATTCAGTTTTATTTTAAATACACCAATTGGTCAGGATTTCCACAATTACAATTCAATAAATTTGAAAGTTATAGTTGGATTGAAAAGTCCAAAGCCTGGATCTTCACTAATGATTTAGACCTGATATTCAATTCTCTGCTTTTGATTTTGCTGATTGTATTTCCATTTTATATTAAAAGAAAAAAAGAGATTATACTGCTTTATTTTATTGCAGTTTTTAATTTCATTATATTACTGCTGACCTCGCCTCAGTACAGGTTTTTCTTTCATTTAATCATGGCAATGGGCTGTTACATTATGGCTGTTACGTTTGTAAAAAAAATAAAATTGAACCAAATTATCTTAGGGTTTTTAGCCTTGCTTCCCATACCAACCTTATTTATAAACTATAATATTTCAAATAACCCTTATATGGCTGATACATTTGAAGCTTTAAATTTTGAAAACTTATTAATCCCAGAGCCAAATTCCCGCATTAAAAATAATTATGAAATTATAAAACAAGAAAATTTAGAGTTTTATTCTCCGCTTGACAAACACACGATGCTTTGGATGACAGGAGATGGTAAATTGCCTTGTGTGAATGTGAAAATGTTAGAATTCGTAAAAAAGAAAATGAACATATATCCCCAATTAAGAACCCATGATTTACAAGATGGCTTCTATGCAGAAAAAATAAGCGAATGAATTTTGAAGAGCTCAAAGAATTCTTAGATGAAAAGGTGAAGTTATATAACCACCCCAAATTCATCGAATCCGATCCTATTCAGATTCCGCATAGATTTAGTTTAAAAGAAGACATTGAAATTTCCGGGTTTCTGGCCGCTACCATGGCTTGGGGAAACCGCAAAATGATTATCAATAAATTAAATGATCTGATGAACCGGATGGGGAATTCGCCCCATGATTTCGTGATGAATTATACCGATGATGGATTTGACAAAATCGAAACATTTAAGCACAGGACACTCAACTCCATCGATTTGGATTTTTACATCAAATCACTTCGAAATATTTACGAAAACCATAATGGCCTGGAAACGGCATTTGAATTCCACAAAACAGACACCGACAGTTTTCATGCAATTGAAAATTTCCGAACCAGATTTTTGGAAATTCCGCATCTGCAACGTTCAGAAAAACATCTTTCAAGCCCGGCCAATAATTCAGCTTCAAAAAGATTGAACATGTATTTGAGATGGATGGTTCGCAATGATAATCAAGGGGTTGACTTTGGAATATGGAAGTCTGTCTCTGCATCAACACTGGTTTGTCCGCTCGATGTACATTCCGGAAATGTTGCCAGGAAATTAGGAATTCTCACCCGAAAACAAAATGATTGGAAAGCCGCTTCCGAATTGCATTTGAACTTAAAAAGAATGGATTCGGAAGATCCTTCAAAATACGATTTCGCGCTTTTTGGGCTTGGCATATTTGAAGATTTTTCAAAACTTTGATTACATTTGAATTTCTATGTCATTACTCCAACTTTTCAAAAACCTCTGGCCGTACGTAAAACCGTACCGGTTGCTTATTTTTGCTGCGCTTTTTCTAACGCTGATCGGCTCATTTACCGCACAAGTAAATGCCTTAACCCTTCAGTATACAGTAGATGAAGTAAACAAATTAGTAGAAAAAGGTCAGGGATTAAAGACCGGATTGAACATTCTGGTTACTATCACGCTGATTTTGATGGGAAAGGAAATTTTGAATGTATTCATTACTTTCGGACAGAAGTTTTATGGCGAGAAACTTCGGATTTATGTTTCGCGAGATTTAGCGCAAGCTGTAGTAGATAAAATTCTAACATATCGTATGGCTTTTTATACTGCCAACGACAATGAATCGGGAAAATTACAAACCAGAATCGATCGCGGTATTGAGAGTTTAACCCGATTGGTTCAGAATTTTTTCATCAATATTTTACCACTTTTTGCTAACTCATTTATTGCCCTGCTTCTCATGTTCAATGCCAATTTCTGGGTGGGGCTTGTCGGGTTGATGATTGTTCCTGTTTATATTTTCATCACAGTCAAACAAGCCAGAACATTGAGCGGCTGGCGAAGAAATATGCGCCAGTTCCGTGAAAGCAAAAGCCAGGGAATCGTCAATATTATTCAGTCAATAACCGTCATCAAATCATTTAACCGTGAGAAAATTGAGTCTGACAAACAAAATCAAATTCAATATGATTTAACAGAAAATCAATTGAAAACGCAACGGACGAGTTTTTTGTTCAATGGTGCTAAGACTTTTATCGAACAAATCGGGGTTGTGATTATCATCATTCTTACGGCTTATTTGGTTTTGGACGGACAAATGAGCATCGGGATGATTATGTTTCATATTTTATTGTTCAACAATGTAACGGCTCCCATTGGCCAACTGCACCGGATTTTTGACGAAATGAATGATGCCATGATTTATTCGGAGAGTTTCTTTGAAATCCTCCATGCCGATCAGGAAACTGAAAATTCAGGAACTTACAAACCCGAAAAAATAGCAGGTAAGTTTGAAATGAAAAATGTGGATTTCTTGTATCCAAATGGAACACAGGCGCTTTTCAATGTCAATATGGAAATCCTTCCCAATAAGATAACCGCTTTGGTGGGGTTGAGCGGAGCAGGGAAAAGTACCATAGTCAATCTGCTTGATAAATTTTATGAACCCACTTCGGGCGAAATTTTACTGGACGGTATTCCTTTGAAAGATTATGACACCCAATTCTTAAGAAACAACATCGGTTTGGTGCTCCAGAAAAATCACATTTTCAGCGGAACGATTGAAGAAAACATTCGTTACGGAAATCCCAATGCTACACAGGCGGAAGTTTTTGAAGCCGCCAAACAAGCCTATATTTTTAATCAGGTCATGGATTTACCCCAGAAATTTGAGAGCAACGCGCTCCTTCTGTCGGGCGGACAACAGCAACGCATTGCAATTGCAAGGATGTTTCTGAAAAACCCCCCGATTATCTTTTTGGACGAGCCAACCGCCAGTTTGGATGCCATTGCGACCGAACAAATCAAAAACAGTCTGGATGCCATCAAAAAGAACCGTACGGTAGTAATTATTTCGCACAGCATTTCACAAATAATTGATTCCGACCGGATTTATGCCATGGAATTAGGGAAAGTAGTGGAATCAGGTTCGCATGAAGAAATTTATGAACAGCAAGGTGTTTACAAAGGAATTTTTGATGCAATGGCCCGGAGTTTGAATATAGAGAAAATCGCCAAAACCTACGATGATGAAGAAGAAAACTTTTAATCCTGCCGAATTATTTTAAATTTGTTATATGACGGATTTTTTCGCCAACTTCAATTCTAAATATTTCGATAAATTCATTGATCTGAGTATCGGTTTTCTGGAAGCAATTGCCATTGTTGTAATTGGATTCTGGCTGGCAAAAACCATCAGTAAATATGCACACTTCGGAATGCAAAAAAGAGGTGTTGAAGATTCTGTTCGGATATTTCTGAAAGACATCATCCACATCACACTAAATATCCTTGTCATTGTCATTGCTATCAATACAGCCGGCATCAAAGTGACTTCTATCCTCGCTTTGATCGGAGGCGCTGCGGTTGGTGTAGGGCTGGGGCTACAAGGTAGTTTTTCAAATTTCGCCAGTGGTGTTATGATTATCCTTACCAATCCCTTCCGTGTGGGGGATTTGATAAAATCTGATCAATTTGAGGGAATCGTGGAAAAGATAAACTTGCTGAACACAACCATCCGCGGACAACGAAACGAATTAATTGTCATTCCGAATTCTCCTTTGTTCAATACAACTCTTCAAAATTTTTCATCAAGAGATGCTTACCGAATTGACATTACGGTGGGAGTTGAATACCGTTCGGACGTTCATAAGTTACGTCCGCTGCTGAAAGAAGCTATTTCAAAAGACAGAATGTTTCTGGATTACAAACCCATTGTTATCGAAATTGAGGAATTCGTTTCAGACCGCATAAATCTCACCATTCGTGCCTATTCAAAGCCTGTATATTATTGGGATGCTCCGCTGATATTGCGGGGAATCTGTAAAGATGTCATTGAAGCAAATGGCTTTACCATGCCGGTGGCGCCAAGAGAAATAAAAATCATCAATCAAAATGAATCAACTGAACGGAATTAATTATTTAGAACGAAAACCGAGAATCCAACAGGAGAAAAATCCGCTGCTCTTACTCATTCATGGTTATGGAAGCAATGAAGAAGATCTGTTCAGTTTTGCAGAAGATTTACCTGATGAATTTTATGTTGTGAGTGTTCAGGGAATCCATATGCTGGCACCGGGAATGTATGCCTGGTATGAAATTGATTTTGTGAATATGGAGAAGTTTAATAATGTTCCGCAGGGGATCGAATCTCGTAATAAACTGATGAAATTCATAGAAGAATTTACCGCTTTAAGTCATTTGGACAAAGAAAATGTCTGGATATGTGGGTTTAGTCAGGGAGCGATTTTGAGTTATGCAATCGCCCTGAATCATCCAGATAAAATAAAGAATATTGCCTGCCTTAGTGGTTATGCGGAAAAGGATTTCATAGGAGAAATAAATCCGTCAAATGATTTGTCAAAACTGGACTTTTTTATTTCGCACGGTATGGATGACGCAGTTATCCCGGTGGAGTGGGCAAGAAACGCCAAGCCGATTTTGGATGAATTGAAAATTAAAAACGAATACCATGAATATCGCAGTGGCCATGGAATTGTTCCACAAAACTATTGGGATCTGATGGCATGGATGAAGAAAAACCTTTCCTGATTCCGTTAAAAAATTCGAGTAGTAAACTCCCGATTTTGCCACAATTCTATACCTTGATCCATACCTTTGAATAAGTTCAAATCTTCTCAATAAAATGTCTGAAATCCTTAAAGCCCATTTAGATAAATTCATAACGATAAGCGACGAGGAATTCGCCGGGGTAATCAGTTTCTTTAACACAAGGGTGCTGAACAAAAAAGAAAACCTTCTTACAGAAGGACAAATATGCAAATCGAATTATTTTGTCTTGAGCGGGATTTTGCGCAAGTTTTTCATCAATAATAAGGGCGTTGAGCACACCACCGAATTTGCCATTGAAAATTGGTGGATGACAGATAATTTTTCGTTTTTAAATAATTCGGAAACAGAATTTTATATTCAATCTGTTAAAAAATCTGAAGTGCTTTTAATCAGCCATGACAAACAAAAAGAATTATTGGAAAAACACCCTGTTATGGAAAAATACTTTCGTTGTATTCATCAAAGGGCTTTGGCAGCAATTCAAATGCGTATAAAATTTTTACAAGATATGTCAAGAGAAGAATTATACCATCACTTCCGGAAGACGCAACCACAATTTCTTCAGCGCGTTCCACAATACCTGATTGCCTCCTATTTAGGAATAACACCGGAATATCTGAGCGAAATCCGAAAGAAAAGCATTTCTTAAACCAGTTTAAGTTTTTTCTGCCATAAAATTTTCAGCTTTGTACCAACAAATTAAAATTCAAAATAATGAAAAAACGTGTAAACATTAACATTGCAGAACCTTTGGCATATAAAGCCATGATAGGACTGGAAACCTATTTGGCTAAAGTTGAAATTTCAAAAACGCTCAAAGAACTGATTAAAATACGTGCTTCTCAAATCAACGGATGTGCTTATTGTCTTGACATGCATACCAAAGACGCACTTAAAAATGGTGAAACCCATCAGCGGATATTTATATTGAGCGCCTGGAAAGAAGCCGCAGAATTTTTCACTGAAGACGAACAGACGGTTTTGGCCATGACAGAGGAAATTACACTTATCCAACAAGGCGGATTAAGTGAAGAAACCTACCAGAAAGCCCTCAGTGTTTTCAATGAAAATCAGATAGCACAAATTATAATGGCGATCGTAACTATCAACGCCTGGAACAGAATCGCCGTCAGTACACATTTGAAAATTGGAGAATAATCATTTTCAAACAAAGATTTATCAAGGGCGATTTCAATGTATTGCCCTTTTTCTATTACTGACCCCAAATGCAAATACTTTATACTTTTCACAGTTGTACTTTAAAATAGTAACTTTGTTGAAATTTTAGTTGGTTGAACGCATGACAGCATCGCAAGACAATAAACCCAAAATCGCTATTTCGGTAGGCGACATTAACGGAATCGGATATGAAATCATCGTTAAATCGTTGATGGATAAAAATATTCTGGATTTTTTTACACCGGTTATTTTCGGTTCTACCAAACATCTGAATTTTTACCGCAATCAATTGAAAGAAGAATCCATTCAGTTTTTTGGGATTAATTCCGCCGATAAAGCCGTAGATAGAAAAATAAATGTGGTCAATCTTTGGAAAGAGCCGGCACAAATGGATTTTGGAAATGCAACCGAAACTTCTGGGAAATTAGCTTATGAGTCTCTGAAAGCTGCCGCAGAATCTGTGAAAAATGGTGACTGTGATGTTTTGGTCACCGCACCCATCAACAAAAAAAATATACAGTCCGCTGAGTTTAATTTCCCCGGGCATACAGAATATTTAGGAGAAGTTTGGGGTGGAAGTCCTTTAATGTTTTTAGTGACGGAAAGTTTGAAAGTGAGCTTGGTGACCCAGCATATTCCGCTGAAGGAAGTGGCCGCAATGATCAGCAAAGATGCCATCATAGAGAAGGTAAATGCACTGCATGATTCTTTGAAAATGGATTTCGGGGTTCGGAAGCCAAAAATTGCGGTTTTGGGATTAAATCCCCATTCCGGCGACAATGGGCTTCTCGGACAGGAAGAACAGGAAATCATCATTCCGGCTGTGCAATCACTTTATGAAAACGGAATGCTGGTATTTGGCCCTTATGCGGCGGACAGCTTCTTCACACCTTCCAACATCGAAACCTTTGACGCAGTTTTAGGAATGTACCACGACCAAGCACTGATCCCGTTTAAAACACTTTGCTTTGAAGATGGGGTGAATTATACGGCTTCGTTGCCATTTGTTCGTACTTCTCCGGATCACGGTGTGGCTTATGATATTGCAGGGAAAGGGATTGCTGATGAAACTTCATTTCGCGAAGCGATTTATACCGCTATTGATATTTTCAACAAACGAAAAGAATACAAAGAACTTACCCACAACATTCTGAAACACAAAGAACTGCGACCTGAGAGGGAGAGATAGTTTGTGTTGTGAATTATTAATGTAAAAAGTTATTTTTTATAATTCATTGAAACACAATTTCGTATTGGAAACAATTTACTTCAGAAAAGGCTGTTTTTCCATACATATTAAAATCCTAATAAATATTCAAATAAATAAAATTTCACCCAAAAACCTTCTTGTTTTTCAGCAAGATGTATTATCTTTGCCACCCGTTTCGCGTTATGGAGAAGTTCAGGTATTATAATGTTTCCTTTGCAGGTTTGAGTTTAGGAAAGCATGATTTCGAATTTCATGTGACGCAGCCGTTCTTTGATTTATTTGAATTTGAACAGGATTTCCATAATCCTGATTTAAAAGTTCAACTGGTTCTGGATAAGAAAAACAATTTTCTGGAGCTGGAATTTACTCTTTCAGGTACAGTAGAATTAAATTGTGACCTGACGAATGAACTTTATCATCAGGAATTAAATGGAAAGTCTGAAATCATTGTGAAGTTCGGAGAAGAATTTGATAATTCAGATGATGAAGTCTGGGTAATTCCTCACGGCGAGCATCAAGTAAATATCGCACAGGTAATTTATGAAATGACGCTTCTGTCCCTTCCTGTCAAAAGAATCCACCCGGACGTAGAGTCGGGAAAAAGTCATTCAGAAATGCTCGATCTGTTGAAAAAATACAGCATACAAGATGACAATGAAGAAGCAGATCACGAAAATTCAAATGAAGAAGAAATAGACCCGCGTTGGGAAAGTTTGAAACAATTAAAAAATAATAGTAACTGAAAATAACATAAGTTATGGCACATCCTAAGAGAAGACAATCCACTACGAGAAGAGATAAACGTAGAACGCATTACAAGATAGAGGCTCCTCAAATCGCTGTTGATAAAGCAACAGGAGAAGCGCATCTTTACCACAGAGCTTACTGGTTAGACGGCAAAATGTACTACAGAGGTAAAGTTGTAATGGAAAAACAATTAGACGAAGAAGTAGAATAAACTTGTTTGCAAAAAATTTTTAAAGCTGTTTCTAAATTAGAGGCAGCTTTTTCAATTTTTTTATACATTTGAAATTCACTACCCATTTTTAATTAAAGAAACATATTATGGACATTAAAGAAATACAAAATCTGATTAAGTTCGTTTCAAAATCAGAAGTAGCTGAAGTTAACCTGAAATTGAAAGATTTTGAAATTAAAATCAAAAATACAGGTGGGCAAACTGTCAACTATGTTCCGCAACCCATGATGCAACAACCCATGATGCAGGCTACGCAAGCGGCTCCCGCTGCGCCTCAGCCTACAGCTGCAGAAGCCAAGCCTGAAGTTGCAGAAGATAATTCAAAATACATTACCGTAAAATCACCGATGATAGGAACTTTTTATCGCTCTTCCGGGCCTGGCAAAGACCCATTTGTTTCGGTGGGTGATTCCGTTTCCCCAGGTTCAGTTCTTTGTATAGTAGAGGCGATGAAATTATTCAATGAAATCGAATCTGAAGTTTCCGGTAAAATTGTAAAAATCCTTGCAGATGATTCGACTCCAATCGAATACGATCAGCCATTGTTTTTAATTGATCCATCCTAAATAAATTATGAATTTTTGAGTGTTGAATTTTAAATGAGTTTTAAAATTCCAGCTTCAATTAATTCATAATTTAGTAAGTAATTCATAATTTAGAAAACGATGTTTAAAAAAATATTAATTGCCAACAGAGGTGAAATTGCGATGCGTGTGATACGTACTGCAAAAGAAATGGGGATAAAAACAGTAGCCGTTTATTCGACCGCAGACAGGGACAGCCTGCATGTGAGATTTGCCGATGAGGCTGTCTGCATAGGTCCTCCTGCCGGTTCGGAATCTTACCTGAAAATGGCCAACATTATTGCGGCTGCAGAAATCACAGATGCTGATGCGATTCATCCGGGTTACGGATTTTTGTCAGAAAATGCCAAATTTTCCAAAACCTGTAAAGACAATGGAATTAAATTCATTGGAGCTTCTCCTGAGCATATTGACAAAATGGGTGACAAGGCAACTGCCAAAGCAACCATGATCAAAGCAGGCGTACCTGTCGTTCCGGGATCTGAAGGAATTCTGAAAGATTATGCGGAAGCAAAAAAAATCGCAAAAAAAATCGGCTACCCGGTAATGATCAAAGCCACAGCAGGTGGTGGTGGGAAAGGGATGCGTGCCGTTTGGGATGAAAAAGACTTGGAAAAACACTTTGAGTCTGCAGTCCAGGAGGCAACCGCTGCATTCGGCAATGGCGGAATGTATATGGAAAAGCTGATTGAAGAACCGCGCCATATTGAAATCCAGATTGCAGGGGATCGTACCGGGCGGGCATGTCATTTGTCAGAAAGAGATTGTTCTATACAGCGCCGTCACCAAAAACTAGTGGAAGAAACTCCTTCCCCTTTTATGACAGATAAACTTCGTAAAAAAATGGGTGATGCGGCTGTCAAAGCTGCCGAATTTATAGGTTATGAAGGAGTCGGTACAATTGAATTCCTGGTAGATAAAAACGGTGATTTCTATTTTATGGAAATGAATACCCGTATCCAAGTAGAGCACCCGATTACCGAACAGGTGATTGATTATGATTTGGTTAAAGAACAAATTCTTTTGGCCGCGGGAGCTAAAATTTCAGGAAAAAATTATTTTCCGAAATTACACTCAATCGAATGTAGGATTAATGCTGAAGACCCTTACGCGGGATTCCGCCCTTCTCCCGGAATAATTACCAATATTAATATCCCGGGGGGTCACGGTGTGCGTGTTGACACGCATGTTTATGCCGGTTACCAGATTCCTCCTTACTATGATTCCATGATTGCCAAATTGATTGTAACCGCTCAAACGAGAGAAGAATCTCTGGCCAAAATGCGAAGAGCCTTGGAAGAGTTCTATATTGAAGGAATTAAAACAACAGTACCATTCCATAGACAATTGATGGACGATCCGGAATTTATCAAAGGAAATTATACGACAAAGTTTATGGAAACATTTGAACTGGATGCGAGCTATGCAGATCAGTTTTAGTTGAAGTTATACTATTTTGATATACTGCCGGGATTGTTCCCGGCATTTTTTATTTTCACGGATTTTTTAAAAGTAAAATTTGTTCATTGCCTGGTCATCATTACCCGGATTTCATTAAGCTTCAGATAAAAAATCAAGAATCCGATTAGAGGAGAAAATATCTTTTATTCATTCTAAATTTAAATAACTGTATGTCAGCTATTTAAATTAATTCTTGATGAATAAACGCGTAACTTTGATTTATAATAATTTTAAAAATTAAGGTTATGAAAGTAAAATTAGCTGAATGTTGTGGTAATTGTGACCATTTCATCAACGGACAGGTATGTGCGGTTCAGGAAATCGTAGTAAGTGAAAATCAGGTTTGTGAAGCCTATACTTTCAAACCGGTTATGCACCGTGAAGACGACTGCTTAAAATGTGTGAAATTTCAGACTTCTGATTGCGCCCATCCTCAAAAAGCAAGTGAAGGGATTATGTGTACCGTCTGGTACCCGAGAAATGCGCAAATGTAAAAAGTTCATTTTTTTTACATTCAAAGAAAATGCTTAAAATCAGGAATGATTCTAAGCATTTTTTAATAAAAATTGCCCCTCGGAAAAACCAAGAGACAATTTTAACCAACCTAAACCATGAAATTTAATTTTTAATCAACATTGTCGTGCAGGAAGTTGTTCGGACGGATTTTGGTGTCATTGTTGGCATCTTTGCCCACAATAAAGTCCGACGGCTTATTGTCTTCCCTTTCATTCAATTCTATTCCTTGTCTTTTGTAAGCAGGCACACTTTCCACTTCGTCTACGGTCTTGGTGCTCAAGGTATTTTTAAATTTATAATTGAATTGTTTCAACCGGGCTCTTCTTTCTTCAATTGCCTGTGAAAGCGATTTGGAGATAGGCGCGTCAAATGGATCTTCTACATCTTCCTGTATCTCTTTTTTTACTTCTTTCTTCACTTCTGGTTGAACTGAAGGTGCAGAAAAAACGGGTTTTTCCTCCTCTATTATCTCTTCTTCAAACTCATCATCTAAAGAAAACATAATGGTTTCGGGAAACTCTTCTTTCTCTTCTTCAACTTCATCTATTAGTTCTTCTTCAATTTCCTGTTCAAATAATTCTTTCTCTTCAAACAAAGGTTGCTGAACATCCGTTTTTAGTGTTGGTTCCCATTCTTCTTCTACTTCCTTTGATATGGGAATTTCCTCTTCGTCATCATCTAAAAAGAATTTAATTTCCTCTGTAGATGTGGCGTCATTTGTAGATTCTTTTTGGGAAGTCGGGGTTGTTTCGTTCTTTAACGTCGGTTCATCCTTCATTTTTTTCACATGAATAGGATAAGGTGTGTCCTTTGAAAGTTTTTGGACCAAGGGCTGCTCTTCTTCTAGTCTGTGGAAAACTTTTTCTTCTTCTCTACCCGTAAATACCTGGTCTTCAGCAGGAAATCCTGTCGCGACTACTGTAACGCTTATTTTGTCCCCTAACTCAGCATCTTCACCAATTCCCATAATGATATTGGCATTATTTCCTGCTTCATTCTGAATGTATTCATTTATGGTCCAGATTTCATCTACCGTTACTTCATTTTCTCCTGAAACAATTAATAGAAGTACGTTTTGGGCACCTGTGATTTTGTTATTGTTCAACAAAGGAGAGTCAAGGGCACCTACGATAGCATCTTTTGCCTTGTTTTCTCCATTTGCTACTCCTGTTCCCATGATGGCAGTACCACTGTCGGCCAAGACGGTTCTGGCGTCCTTAAGGTCAATATTGGTTGAATAGTGTTTGGTAATCACTTCTGCAATTCCCTTTGCTGCCGTTGCCAAAACTTCATCTGCTTTTGCAAATCCCGCTTTGTAACCAAGATTTCCATAAAGTTCACGAATTTTGTCATTGTTGATGACAATTAATGAATCTACATTTTTGCGTAATTTTTCAATTCCTTTTTCTGCCTGATCCAGCCTCATTTTTCCCTCAAAATAAAACGGCGCAGTCACAATTCCGACTGTCAGTATTCCCAATTCTTTGGAAATCCCGGCAATGATTGGTGCCGCACCCGTTCCTGTACCACCACCCATTCCGGCAGTAATAAAGACCATTTTTGTATTATTGTCCAGGAATTTCTTAATTTCTTCCATGCTTTCAAGCGCTGCCTGTTCCCCTACTTCTGGGTTAGCTCCCGCACCTAAGCCTTCTGTAACAGATTGCCCAAGCTGTATCCTGTTGGGAACCGGGCTGTTATTCAAAGCCTGTGCGTCTGTGTTGCAGACAACGAAATCAACTCCGGTAATGCCTTGCTGGTACATATAATTTACTGCGTTGCTTCCTCCTCCGCCAACGCCTATCACTTTGATAGAAGAAGAACGGTGTTTTGGTAAGTCAAACATAAAATCTTCGGTGCTCATATCTTTTATTTTTTAGTTCTAAGTTATTCGGTTTCATTAATCATTTGGATAAACTTATCTGTCCATTTTGTAAATATCGACGGGCCTTTGGGGGCTTTTGGTTTTCTACCTCCTACAACAGGCTTTCCTCCCACTCCTTCTCCAAGAAGCGCATCTACTTTTGGGGCAGATTCTTCAACCAACTCTCCTTCATTTGTTTTGCTGGTCATTGTGCTCATCACCTCCTCTTCATAAATATCGCTTTGGCATTCTTCCAGTTTTTCGAGTCCTTTCATCAATAATCCTACCGAGGTGGCGTATTCAGGCCCAGAAAGCTCTTCCACCATCTCTCCTACTATATGCTCGTTTGAAAATCCGATTCTTGCGTCCATAGCAGCTATGTATTCGGTCAGTTGGCGGATGTGTTTTAGTTTTGAACCTCCCCCTGTCATCACGATCCCGGCAATCAATTTTTTCTTTTGTTCTTCACAACCATAATGTTTCAGTTCAAGAAAACTTTGTTCCAAAATTTCCTGCACACGGGCATGAATAATTTGTGACAGTCTTTTTAAGGAAATTTCTTTCGGGTCGCGCCCTCTTAATCCCGGAATGGAAACAATCTCGCTTTCTTTGTTTTCCCCGGGCCATGCAGAGCCGAATTTTTCTTTCAACAGTTCCGCTTGTCTTTCTATAATCGAGCAACCGATTTTGATGTCTTCCGTTACTACATTTCCACCAAATGGGATGACAGAAGTATGACGAATCATTCCGTCTTTGAAAACCGCAATGTCAGTTGTTCCACCCCCTATGTCAATTAAAGCAACTCCGGCTTCTTTTTCTTCTTTGCTCAATGCGGCATCTGAAGACGCCAAAGGTTCTAATGTGATTCCAGCCAGATTCAATCCTGCGTTCTTTACACACCTTGCAATATTTTTGATGGATGTTACTTGGCCGACTACTACATGAAAATTGGCTTCCAAACGGCTTCCATACATGCCAATCGGTTCATGGGTTTCTCCGCTGTCCACTTTAAATTCCTGTGGCAATACATGAATGATTTCTTCTCCGGGGAGCATAACCAATTTGTAGACCTGCTCAACAAGTTTTTTCAGATCATTCTCGTCAATTACATCTTCATAATTTGGGCGGGTTATGTAATCACTGTGTTGCAAGGAACGAATGTGCTGGCCTGCAATTCCAACAGTTACATCTGTAATTTTATAGCCAGACGCTGCTTCTGCCAAAGCTACCGCTTCTTTGATTGAATTGACCGTTTGCGTTATATTGTTGACTACCCCGCGGTGTACACCCAGGCTTTTGGCCTTTCCTACACCCAGGATTTCTATTTTTCCATGCTCATTTTTACGGCCAACCATCGCTACGATCTTGGTTGTACCTATGTCTAGTCCGACTGCAATTCCTTTATTTTTCATCACTGTATCTTTTGGTTGCTACAATTTGGTTATTAAATTTCAGGTTTATTTTTTCATAATAATCCAATCCTACTTTTCCGAGGTATTGGGCATAAAACAACTTGAGTTTTTCAAATTTTTCTTCGAAATTTTTTAATTCACCAAATTCAATGATGTAGTTCCCTTTGTTTACCAACAAAATAAACGAATTTGGCTGTTCTTTTTTAATAGCGATAATGTGTTTTTTCAACAACTTATCAGCCGAAATATTTTTAATTAATTTTTTTAATCCAAAAAAATCTTCTTCTGTCACATTGCCTCCAACTAAAATAACTTCAGCAGAATACAAAGAGGAAAGCGGAATTTTGGTCAATTGTTCCGATAAATAAAACTCGTCAAAACCGGTATTGATTCTTGCGACAGGTGTTTCTTGGTCAATTTTTATTTTCATATTCCCGTCAATATCCTGGTAAACCTGGGATTTTTGAATGAAAGAATTCCGGTCAAGAATTCTTTCCACCTCTTTTACGTCCATATTGCCCAATGGTGTGGAACTCACGTGGAGCTGTTTCCCATTAATGACTTTTTTGACCAAGCTGTCATTGACAAAATATTTCCCGGATTCATGGTCTACACTAACCGAAATATCTTTCAAGGGCTTACAGGCATGACGCTTTGCCGAAAAGCTAACCAAAAAAATAAAAACGGCCGCTCCCAAAAAAGTTTTTACTATCATCCATCTAGCTTTCATATAACCATTTTTTTATCGGTTTAACCAAAGTATCTATATTCCCGGCGCCTACCGTTACCAATACATCAAAATTTTTCTGTTTAATCAAACCCACAGCATTTTCAAGTGAAACCACTTCTTTTTTATCAAGTTCAATTTTTCCCAATAAATGCGATGACGAAATGCCTTCAATAGGCTCTTCACGAGCCGGATAAATCTCCAGTAAAATTAATTCGTCGAACTGGCTTAAGCTTTTTGCAAATTCATCTTGAAAATCTCTTGTACGACTAAACAAATGGGGTTGAAAAACACCCAATAATTTTTTTTCAGGAAACATTTCCTTTAGGGAATGAATGACAGCATTCAGTTCGGTCGGGTGATGGGCATAGTCATCTATGTACACTTTTCCATTGATGTCCCAACGATTGAAACGTCTTTTTATTCCTAAAAAATTTTCTAATGCAGATTTTATGCTTTGCACCGGGATTCTCAAATAAAGTGCAACCGCAATGCTTGCTGCCGTATTTTCAACATTATGTTTTCCCGGAAGCTTCAAAATGAAGTCCGTCAAAACATCATTTCCTACCTGCATATCAAAATGGTATTCCCCGTTTTCTATTCTTATGTTCACTGCATCGTAATCTGCTCCGGATTCTATGCCATAAGTAGCGGCTCCGGGAATAGGCAATCCTTTTTTTACAAATAACTTTTCAGTAACTTTTTGACTGAATTCGATAAAAGTTTGTTCAAACTCTTCCTTACTTCCATAAATGTCCAGATGGTCTGCATCCATGGAAGTAATGATTCCTATTTTCGGAGAAAGCTTCAAAAATGAGCGGTCAAATTCATCGGCCTCCGAAACGGTAATCTCATTCCCGTTAAGAATAATATTTGAATCATAATTTTCCACAACTCCCCCTAAAAATGCAGTACTCTTCAAATCCGCTTCTTTGAGAATATGACCTAAAATAGAGGATGTCGTTGTTTTTCCATGCGTCCCGGCCACAGCAATCCCAAAGGTTTCTTTGGTGATTTCGCCCAAAACTTCGGAACGTTTCAAAACGGTAAACCCATTTTGAAGAAAATAATTCAGTTCATGATGATTCTTCGGAATAGCGGGTGTATAAATAACCAAGGTATTTTCAGGTGTAAGGAAATTCGGGATTTTGTCCAAACGGTCTTCAAAATGAAGGTCGATTTTTTCTCTTTCCATTTGGTTCGTAAGATCTGTTGGGGTTTTATCATATCCCAGTACCACTCTTTCCATAGATTTAAAATATCGGGCAAGGGCACTCATGCCAATTCCGCCGGCACCTATGAAATAATAATATGTTTTATCTAAAACGTTCATTTGATCAGATTTAATAAAATGTCGACTATTTCTTTTGTGGCATTGGGTTTTCCTAATTTGTTCAGATTTTCAGAAAGTTGCCTTTTTTCATTTTCATTTTGAATTAATTCAATAGCGGCATTCACTAGATAATCCGGAACCTGCTGATCTGTAAACATTTTGGCAGCGTGGTTTTTAACCAGCGCTTGTGCATTTTTAGTTTGATGGTCCTCTGCCGCAAATGGAAAAGGAACCAGAATCACCGGTTTTCCAATTAAGGCAAGTTCTGATATAGCCATGGCGCCGGCACGCGAGACAATCATATCGGCCGCTGCATAAGCGGTTTTCATATCGTATATGAATTCGGTAATATGAATTCCGTCAAGGTTGTTGGGTGCCTGACTTTTAATTTTTTCGTAATCCAGTTTTCCTGTCTGCCAGACTAACTGTACATCTGCATCTTGTAAATTATGAATTCCATCCAGCCAGGCATTGTTCAAAGTCCTCGAACCCTGGCTTCCACCTACCGAAAGGATTACTTTCTTTTCCGGATTCAGTCCGAATGTCTGAATAGCATAATCTCGTGTGGGAAGATTCTGAAATATTTCAGAACGTATAGGGTTTCCTGTATAATGTGTTTTTTCTTTTGGAAATTGGGTAATTCCTTCATAAGCCACACAAATCGCGGAGGCTTTATTTTTAAGCAGTTTATTGGTAATTCCGGGAAATGAATTCTGTTCCTGAATTACAATAGGAATATTCTGTCTTGCAGCCTGCCACAATAATGGTCCGCTTGCATAACCACCGGTTCCGATGGCAATATCTGGCTTGAATTCGTTTAAAATATTTTTTGCCAGCGACAGGCTTTTTTGCAGTTTGAATGGAAATTTCAGGTTGGCAAGCATATTTCCGCGGTCAATTCCGGCAATGGGTAATCCTTTGATTTGGTAACCTGCTTTCGGCACCTTCTCCATTTCCATTTTTCCTTCGGCACCTACAAAAATAATCTGGGCTTCGGGCAAACGACTTTTGATTTCGTCTGCAATCGCAATGGCCGGATAAATATGTCCGCCGGTTCCTCCTCCGCTGATGATTATTTTAGGCGATGTCCTGTATGACTGCATCTGTATTTCTTTTTTCTTCCAATTCAATTTCTTCAGGAGATTTGATAGCCCTGCTCACACTCAAAATGATTCCAAACGCAATACACGTTACCCAGAGGGCTGTCCCCCCGTAACTGATCATGGGCAGCGGCTGCCCTGTAACCGGAAATAGGCTTACTGCCACTCCCATATTGATAAATGCCTGAAATATGACAGGCAAGCCGACGGCAAAAACCAGCAAAGTCCCAAAAAATGTATGAATCTTTGTGGCGATGACCATCATCCTGAACAAAATCAGGAGGAAAATGAAAATCAACCCCATAGCGCCCAACATTCCATATTCTTCTACAATTATGGCAAAAATGAAATCGGAAGATGATTGCGGCAAAGTTTGTTTGAAAACACTTTTTCCCGGCCCTACCCCAGAAATACTCCCTCGGTTAATGGCTGCTTTTGCATGATGAACCTGATAGGATTCAATTCCGTCATCTTGGGAAAAGTTTTCAATCCTCGATTTCCATGTATGCACCCGTGAATTCGGAATTAAATCTGCATAATTCAAGGCTATAAAAATAAATATTCCCCCTGCGATCATTCCAAATCCAAAAATTCCGGCCAAATATTTAATCGGAAAACCACCTATGAAAAGCATAATCATACACATGGCAAAAAGTATAACGGCTGTGGATCCGTTAGCAGGAAAAATTAATCCTACAATCACGAACATAGGAAAGAATAGGGGGAAAAATGTCTGTCCTAACTTAACTTCTTTGTTTCTTATTTTTGTTAAATACCGCGCTATATAAATCAGTAAAACCATAGAGGCAAACGTAGAAGTCTGAATGGTTATGGATGTTCCGGGAAGCTTTAACCATCTCGCCGCATTGGCTCCTTCTATGGTTGTTCCCTGGACAATTGTCACAATCAGTAAAATCACGACAATCGGTAATCCCAATAATGCCAATCCTCCAAAATATTTATAGTCAACTCTTTGTAAGCCAATAATAATAATGATTCCTACAATCAAAAAAGCGGCGTGTTTGCCCATATGAGAAAATACTGAACCGGAACCGACAGTGTAAACCAAATTGGAGCTGGCGGAATAAACCGGTAAAAATGAAAAAATAGCCAGTATGGCAATAAATGCCCACAGGTATTTGTCTCCTTTTATATAACTTCTCAAAAAACTCATTTCTGAACTATAAATTTTTCACTTCTTTTTTAAATTGATTCCCGCGATCCTCATAATTCTCAAATAAATCAAAACTCGCACACGCAGGTGACAACAAAACCGTATCTCCCTTCCTACCAAACATATATGCAGAACGAACAGCGTCCTGCATAGATTTTGTTTCCACTATATTATCTACCAATCCATCAAAGGCATTGACAATTTTTGAATTATCCAATCCCAAACAAACAATAGCACGTACTTTCTTTTTCACCAAGGGGATTAATTCACTGTAATCGTTTCCTTTGTCCGTCCCACCTACAATCCAGACGGTTGGTGAGTTCATGCTTTCCAAGGCATAATAGACAGCATTAACGTTTGTGGCTTTGGAATCATTTATAAATTCAATTCCGCCAATTTTCAAAACAGATTCCAGCCTATGTTCCACAGCAGTAAAGTCAGACAGGCTTCTTTTTATGGTATCCTTTCTGATTTTTAAAATATTGGCAGCCGTAGCAGCAGCCATTGTATTGGATACATTGTGTTTTCCTCTTAACGAGAATTCAGGAATAGAGAGTTCGAGTTTATCGGGATAATTCACATAAACTTTGTCATCATCAGCATAAGTCCCTTCCGGCAAATTTGTGTTCATAGAATAAGGTATTTTTTTTGCGTTTGTGTTAATTTTTTTCAGTAAATCGATTGTCATGTCATCATCAAAGTTGTAAACAAAATAATCTTCATGCGATTGGTTTTCCGTAACCTTAAATTTGGAACGGGCATAGAGTTCCAGCTTATAATCATACTGATCAAGATGATCGGGGGTAATGTTGAGCAAAATGGCAATGTAGGGTCTGAAACTTACTACATCATCTAACTGAAAGCTACTGATTTCCAGCACATAATAATCATGTCTGTTGTCTACTACCAGCTGTGCAAAGCTCTTCCCTATATTTCCGCCTAATCCAACGTTTAGACCTGCCTGTGCCAAAAGATGATAAACCAGTGAAGCCGTTGTTGTTTTTCCATTACTTCCGGTGACAGCAATGATTTTTGCTTCGGTGTAGCGAGAAGCAAATTCAATTTCCGAAACCATTTGGATATGTTTACTTTTTATTTTTTGAATTAATTCGGCTTTTTTTGGAATCCCCGGGCTTTTCACGATCATATCGGCCTGCAGGATTCTTTCTTCCGAATGAATTCCCTCTTCGAATTCTATTTCATTTTGGATTAATTTTTCACGGTATTTATCATTGAGCATTCCTTTGTCTGACAAAAAAACACGAAATCCTTGCTTTTTCCCCAACAATGCCGCACCAACACCACTTTCACCACCTCCCAATATGATTAATCTCTCCTGCATACTATCTGATTTTAAGTGTGATTACAGTTATAACCGCAAGCATAAATCCAATGATCAACATTCTGTTTACGATTTTACTTTCGTGATAACCTTCTTTTTGAAAATGATGGTGTAACGGCGACATAAGAAATATTCTTCTCCCTTCTCCATATTTTCTTTTGGTATATTTGAAATAGGATACCTGCATCATAACCGAAAGACTTTCTGCAAAGAAAATCCCACATAAAATAGGCAACATCAGTTCTTTTCTCACAATAATCGCAATGACCGCAATCAATCCGCCAATGGTCAAACTTCCCGTATCACCCATAAAAACTTGAGCCGGGTAAGTATTGTACCATAAAAAGCCAATCAGACCACCCGAAAAAGCCATACAGAAAATCACGACTTCTTCTGTCCTGGGAATAAACACTATGTTGAGATAATCTGCAAAAATGATATTTCCGGAAACGAACGCAAAAAGCGCTAGCGCGGCGACAATAATCGCCGATGAGCCCGCCGCGAGGCCGTCAATTCCATCGGTTAAATTTGCACCGTTTGATACTGCTGTAATAATGATGATAACGGCAAAAAGAAAGACGATCCATTCATATTTGATTTTCCCTGAGTTATCTAACCAAAACAATAATTCACCGTAGTTGAATTCATTGTTTTTAAAAAATGGAACTGTGGTATCAATACTTTTTTCTTCTTCGCCAAATTTCACAACCTGGCTTCCAACAACTTGTCCTTGTTCTGTATGAACATGATGTTTCAATGTGACATCGGGGCTGAAGTAAATCATCGCGCCAACAAACAAACCAAGCCCTACTTGCCCCAATACTTTGAACTTCCCCGCCAGGCCTTCTTTGTTTTTTCTGAATACTTTGATATAATCATCCAAAAAGCCAATTGCCCCCAGCCACAAGGTAGAAACAAGTAAAATGATGATGTAAATATTGTCAAGTTTTGCAAACAGTAAAACCGGGATTATGGTTGCCAGAATAATGATAATTCCACCCATTGTTGGAGTACCCTGTTTTTCCTTTTGCCCCTCCAAACCTAAGTCTCGGACAGTTTCGCCTAATTGTTCCTTTCGTAAATAATTGATTATTTTTTTTCCGAAAAACATCGCAATCAGCAAAGCTGTCAGTACAGCCATTGCCGCACGGAATGAGGTATATTGGAACACTCCCGCTCCGGGAATATTAAATTCTTTATGCAAAAATTCGAATAAATAATAAAGCATATTTACTTATTGAGTTGTTTTGTTAATTCCTTTGATGTTTCCATATCATCAAAATGATGTTTCACTCCTTTAATTTCCTGATAAGTTTCGTGGCCTTTACCAGCAATCAGAATGATGTCTCCTTTTTCACTCATTTTCAAGGCTGTTTTAACAGCTTCTCTCCTATCGGTTATTTTCAATGTTTTTTTGAAATTCAGCGGCTCTACTCCTGCCTCCATTTCAACGAGTATTTGCTCAGGATCCTCACTCCTCGGATTATCTGAAGTGAAAATTGCCAAATCAGATTGAACTGAAGCAATCCGTGCCATTTCAGGGCGTTTGGTTTTATCCCTATCCCCTCCGCAGCCTACAACTGTAACCAATTTTTCATTTCTTGTTCTAATGTTTTGAATCGTATTCAAAACATTTTCCAGAGCATCTGGTGTATGAGCGTAATCTACGATTATAACAATCCCGCTTTCCGAAATAAAAGTCTGGAATCTACCGTCCACATTTTTCAATTTGCTTAAATGAGTAAGAATTTCGGTTTGTCCTATTTCCAAAAGCCTTGCGATGCTGTAAACCGCTAATAAGTTGTAGGCATTAAACTGTCCGATCAGGGGTGTCCAAAATTCTTTTCCATCAAGTAAGATCAGCATTCCTTCAAATTGATTTTCAAGAATTTTTGCTCTGAAATCCGCATCTGTTTTCAATGCATAAGAATATCTTTTTGATGGCGAATTCTGAAGCATTACAACTCCATTTTTATCATCTATATTGGTTAGAGCAACGGAAGATTTAGGTAATTCGTCAAAAAATTTCTTTTTTGCCTTAATGTACTCGGCAAATGTTTTATGATAATCTAAATGATCGTGTGTGATGTTTGTAAAAACACCCACCTGAAAATGCAGCCCCGCAATCCTGTTTTGGTGAATTCCATGTGAGCTTACTTCCATAACGGCATATTCACAGCCTGTCTGAACCGCTTCGCTAAAGATTTTATTCAAGGTAATAATATCAGGAGTGGTATGAGTGGATGAAAATTCTTTTCCATGAACCAAAATCCTGATGGTTGAAATTAAAACGGTTGCAAAACCCAAAGATTCCAGCAGATTATAAGTCAAAGTTGCGGTCGTTGTTTTTCCATTTGTTCCGGTAATCCCGATTAGTTTTAATTTTTCGGTAGGATTATCATAAAAATTCGAAGCAATAATCCCCAATGCGATTGATGAATTTTCAACCCTTACATATGTTATCCCGTCAAAATGTTCAACCGGCATTTTTTCACACACAATTGCAACAGCGCCTGATAAAATTGACTTTTCTATAAAGTCGTGCCCGTCAACCTGTGTTCCGCTTTGTGCAACAAATAATGTCTTTTCCTCTACTTTGCGTGAATCAAATTGTACAGCATTGATTTCCACATCGGTGTTCCCAATGATTTCTTTTAAATTTACTTTGTATAACAAATCCTTTAACTTCATCCTTCCAACGTCAAGTAAATTGTTTGTCCTTTTCTAAATTGCATCCCGGCCGGCATTGATTGGCTCACCACCTTTCCGACTCCGGTATAGCGTACATCTAATCCTAAATTTTCCAAAGCAGGAACAACTATTTCGCCGCTTTTCCCTACAACATTCGGTATCGATTTTTTTTCATAATTCACTTTGAATTCCGGTGCAGACTGTATGCTTTTTTCCACATTTACCAGTTTAGGCATTTCCGGTGTTGGTCTGGGTGTGCGTGAATAGACCCAGTCTGCCACCTTTTTGAAAATCGGAGCCGTTACTCCTCCACCATAATATCCTTTTCTTCTGTCAGGTTTATGAACCACTACTACACAAGTATATTTGGGATTATCGGCCGGGAAAAACCCGGCAAAAGAAGCTCGGTATTGCATAGGTTGGTTTTTAATCCAATATTCTACACGTGCCGTTCCGGTTTTTCCGGCTATCTCATAGTGCTCGGTAAATATATTTTTCGCAGTTCCGTCTGATACTGCTTTTTTTAACATTTCGGTTATAGCGGTAATATTTTCAGGCGAAGCCATTCTTTCTACCAAAATCTGCGGTTTGTAGTCAATTTCTTCTCCATTGCTCTTTTCTATTTTGTCAATAAACAAGGGTTTCAGCATTGTTCCACCGTTGGCAATTCCATTATAAAAAGTCAATAATTGAAGGGGAGTAAGCTTAAATCCGTATCCGTAAGACATAACAGGCAAAGTAATGTTGCTCCAATCCGGGTCCTCCGGACGGTGGAATTGGGGCGCGGCCTCACCGGAAATGTCAATTCCAATGGGCTTTGTCAGATGCCATTTATCCAATTGATCAAAATATTCCTGCGGATCGCTTCCGTAAGCGGCATTAATCAATTTAGATGTTCCGATATTTGATGATTTCATCAATACACCCTCTACAGTCAAAGTACCATAGCCATGCGAATCTGAAATAGTCCTGTTATATAACCTGTATCTTCCATTCCCGGTCTCAACAGTAGTTTGAGGAGTAAATTTTTCGTTTTCAAGACCGGCCAGAAGCGAAACCGTTTTAAAAGTAGAACCTGGTTCGGCGCCTTCTCCCACTACATAATTCAGCACATCTGAATAGATGCTATCTGATATTTTTTTCAAATTTACAATCGCACGGATTTTTCCGGTTTCGACTTCCATCACAACCACGCAACCATGGTCTGCATTGTATTTGATTAATTGGTCATGCAAAGCGCTGTAGGCCGTGATTTGCATTCCGGCATCTATAGTCGTATAAACATTGGAGCCTTCTACAGGTTCCTGCTCCCATGATTTGAATGGTCTCCACTGACCACGTCCCATAAATTGTTCCCAACGTTTACCTTCTACACCTGACAAGAAATTTGAATAGGCTCCTTCCAGTCCGGCTTTGCCACGGTTGTCATCATAGCCAATTGTCCTTGCGCCAACGTCAGCTAATACCAATTCTCTTTTGGGCTTTGTTTCATGGATAAATCCACCTTTGTTCTGGCCTTTGTTAAAAATTGGGAAAGATTTAATTCTTTGGTATTCTTCGTAATTCAGACCTTTTATCAAGGTCATATAGCGATTTTTCTTTTTTCTTTCAGAAGTTAATTTTTCTTCAAAATAGGAAGAGGGCTTAGAAAACATTCTTGACAAAGAATCTGATAAATTTCTAACCTGGCTATCAAAAAGTTCATCATCAATCACAGTTAAGTCAAGATAAATATTGTGAATCGTAACGGTTGTCGCAAGCAAGTCTCCATCTGAGGCGTACAGATTGCCTCTTTCTGCCGGCTCAGTCGCAAGACGAAAGCTTTGTTGCGCAAATTCCTCTAATTTTTCTCCTTCAGAAACTTGTATTTTTCCCATAGAGTAAATTACCCCTATTGCAATGAAGAGAAGAGAAAGACCTACTAAATAGCCCCGCATGAGCAAATTTTTACGGTTGCTTATCATATACTTTTTTAATTAAGACATAAGGTTGTTCATCTGTCAATTTAATTCCAAGAGTTTCGGACTGCTTCATGATTTCCGGCTCTAACTGCATTTTCATCAATAAGCGGTGCGCATCTGTGTACTGAGCTTTCAGGCTGGACACCTCTTCGTCAAGCTTATTGATTTTTACTACTTTTTTATCTACCCAATGAGAACTTGAAATACTTACAAACGCCAAAAAAACCAAGAACATCACAAAACGCCAATTCTGCATAGAGCCGTCATCTACCAAAAATTTTCCTTTAAGAATATCTTTGATTGAAATACCGCTTTTCTTATTTTTTGATTTTGCCATGAGTCAATTTTTAACTGCTACACGCATTTTCGCACTTCTCGCCCGTGGATTAATCTCAATTTCTCCTTCTGTCGGAATGATTACTTTTGACTGAACCGGCTTAAAGGGTGCGTTCCAGTTACCATAAACATCTCTTTCAGGCTCACCTTCAAATAATCCGGTTTTCATATATCTTTTCACCAACCTGTCTTCTAGAGAATGGTATGAAATCACTACCAGTTTACCTCCTTCTTCAATTACTTCCCCGCATTGCGCCAACATTTCGCGGAGCGCCGCCATTTCATCATTTACCTCAATCCGCAAGGCCTGAAAAAGCTGAGCCAAAAATTTATTTTCCTTATTTTTAGGTATATAGTGAAATAAATCCTTTAACTGCCGGACAGTTTTGATCTTATTTGATTTTCTTTCTGACACGATTTCCCTTGCCAATCTTCTTGCATTTCTCAGTTCGCCGTACTGATAAAAAATATCAGCCAATTTTTCTTCTTCATATTCATTAAGGATTTTAGCCGCGGTTAACTTTAAACTCTGATTCATCCGCATATCCAAATCACCATCAAAACGAATTGAAAAACCCCTTTCGGGTGTATCAAACTGATGAGAAGAAACGCCTAAATCTGCCAATATTCCGTTTACTTTTTTGACCCCGAGGTACCTTAGATTATTTTTAAGATGACGGAAATTCTGCATAACCAGGGTAAACCTTTCATCATCAATTATGTTTATTTTGGCGTCTTCGTCCTGATCAAAAGAAAACAATCTTCCTTCTTGATTTATATGTTCAAGTATTTCTCTTGAGTGGCCGCCTCCCCCAAAAGTGCAATCAACGTAAATACCGCCCGGGTCGCTGACCAAAACCTTCACGCTTTCTGACAATAAAACAGGGTTATGATACTCCATCTTCATTCGATTTAGTTCCACCCATCACTTCTTCTGCCAACTGCGCAAAGTCAACTTCTGCCACATCCACTACTTTTTCATAGCTTTCCTTATCCCAAATTTCCACCACATTTACAGATGAAGACAATACGACTTCTTTTTTAATTCCCGCAAAAGCAACCAAGTCCTTTGCTATCTGAAGGCGCCCGTTACCATCTACTTCCACCACTTTTACCCCCGCTGTAAACTGACGGATAAAATCATTATTCTTTTTCACAAAACGATTCAGTCTGTTTACATCTTCCATTACATTGTTCCATTCATTCATTGGATGTAATTCAAGGCAATTTTGAAACACGGAACGTTTCAGCACAAAGCCATCTTCCATCACTCCGGCCAGTTGTTTTTTCAAACCGGCAGGAAGTGGAAGCCGTCCCTTGGCGTCTACTTTACATTCATATGTTCCTATTAATGGCTTCAAATGAAATTTTTATCAAAATTAAAAACTTTTTACCATTTTTTACCACAAAATACCACTTTGTTGAAAACTTTTACCACCTTTTACTTATTTGAATCTGAAAAAATCTCTCTCAGACCTTTACTGAAAAGATTTTCAATTCTTTAACAATTAATCAAGAAGTTATTTGATTATTGAGAATACATATTTTTCCAAATTTTAAAACAGAATTCCTTATTTTTGTTTCAAACACAAAAGTTGAATGCTTTTAAAACTTAAAAAGTCAAAGAAATTTTCCTATATTGAGGAAGGCGAAGGTACTCCTATCGTCCTGCTTCACGGACTTATGGGAGAATTAAGCAATTTCGGGGTCTTGACAGATTATTTTTCAGCGAGAGGTTATAAGATATTCGCCCCCGAATTACCTATTTATAATTATCCGCTACTCAATACAAACGTTTCAAGTATTGCAAAATTTGTGGCCCGATTTTTAAAAGAGATTGTAAATGAACCGGCAATATTGGTTGGTAATTCGTTGGGCGGCCATTTGGGTCTTGTCGTAACGCATAAACACCCGGAGCTTGTCAAAGCGCTTTGCCTGACGGGAAGTTCCGGTTTATATGAAAAATCATTTGGGGAGACTTTCCCTAAAAGAGGAAATTATGATTATGTTCTAAAAAAAACACAAGAAGTTTTTTATGACCCTTCTGTTGCCACAAAAGAAATTGTTGATGATGTTTTTGAAACGGTAAATGACCGTAAAAAAGCCATTAAGACATTATATATTGCACGAAGCGCCATTAAACACAATATGAAAAAAGATTTACAGGACATTCACACGCCTGTATGTTTGATTTGGGGAAAACAAGATGGCGTGACTCCTCCTGAAGTAGCTATTGAATTTAACGAAGGTTTACCTGATTCTACCTTATATTGGATTGACAAATGTGGCCATGCTCCCATGATGGAACACCCTGAACTATTTAATGAAATCCTTGAAAACTGGCTAGAGGAAAAACAAATTGCAGTAGCAAAATGAATTTAGACCCTGTTTTTGTAAAAAGTGCGCCAAAGTGGGCTGACTGCCCTGAGCCGAATATGCCTGAATATGCATTTATAGGCCGATCGAATGTGGGAAAGTCTTCCTTAATCAATATGCTGGCCGAACGAAAGGATTTAGCCAAAACATCCGGAACCCCGGGAAAAACACAGCTCATCAATATGTTTTTGATGCAAGAAAGCTGGTACCTCGCCGATTTACCCGGATATGGTTATGCAAAAGTCTCTAAAGTCAAAAGAGGTCAGTTTGAAAAAATGATCACTAATTATCTCACACAACGACCCAACCTCGTCAATACTTTTGTTTTGATTGACTGCCGGATTCCACCTCAGAAAATTGATTTGGAATTTATGGAATGGCTGGGAGAAAACCAGATTCCGTTTTCCATCGTTTTTACAAAAATAGACAAAATAAGCAGTGCGGCATTGCAAAAAGGTTTGTTGAATTACAAAAAAGAAATGCTGAAAACATGGGAGTCTTTACCACAGATTTTCACCTCTTCTGCAACCGGCAGAATAGGGAGAATGGAATTGTTAAATTATATTGGTTCTTTAAATGAACAATTAAAAGACAGGTTTTAGGAATTTATTTTTTGAAGAAGTTTTTCAATTGCCATTTTGTACCCATCCAGCCCCTTTCCAGAAATCATTTCAATACAATTGACTCCTGTGACAGAATTCTTCCTAAACTCTTCTCTCGTATAAATATCTGAAATATGCACCTCAAACACGGGTGTCGAGATGGCTTTTATCGCATCGGCAATTGCATAAGAATAATGTGAATAAGCGCCACCATTCAATACTATTCCATCATATTCAAAACCAATTTCATGAAGCTTGTCTATGATATCCCCTTCATGATTTGACTGATAATAATGCAATGCTACACCATGAAATTGTTTGCGAAGCCCTTCGAAATAGTTTTCAAATGATTGGTTTCCATAAATATCCGGTTCACGTCTACCGAGAAGATTCAAGTTGGGCCCGTTGATAATTTGAATTTGGTTCATTATAATAAGGTAAGAATGAATACAAATTTATTCAATAAATATGTAATCGACTGAAAATGGCATTGATATTGATTAATTATTCAGAAATTTTAATCTTAAATCATTATGAAAAATTTAAATTTAAGCCTTTTGGCAATGGCCTGCGGAATGTTTTTTATTACTTCCTGTGAGCCCAAACAAGAAAATCCTCCGACAATAGAAGAATCGATTGAACCTATTGATACAATGGAAACTTCTGCTTCAGACAATCAAAATTTAGAAGATGCGAAAATGCGATTAAATGAGGCTGAAGAAAACTTGAAAGAAGCAATGGAAAGCGGCGATAAAGCTGCCCAGGAAGCTGCCCAAAAAGCAAAAAATGACGCACAAGCTGCTTGGGACGCTGTGAAGGCTACCGCAAATGAAACTGCCGAAGCCGTAAAAGATGGCGCAAATGATGCAGTTGACGGTGCTAAAGACGTAGCAAATGATGTGGGCGATGCAACTAAAGAAGCTTATCAGGACACAAAAGAAGGCGTGAAAAACGCAGCTGAAAATGTAAAAGAGGGAGCCGATAAAGCCGCTGAAGACATTAAAAACATTGGAAAATAATTACTTTAAAATTCTGAAGAGGCTGAAAAATCAGCCTCTTTTTTTATAAATTCCAATGATTAAGTTCTGCAATAAAATGATGAGCAGTCATATCATATTGAATCGGAACCACTGAAACATACCCGTCCTCCAATGCTTTTTCATCTGTATCATCCCCCTTGTCCAGATTTTTAAATTCACCTGTCAACCAATAATAAGTTCTCCCACGTGGATCTTTTCTTTCATCATAATCTTCCACCCAAACCGCTTTTGCCTGACGACAGATTTTAATTCCTTTTAATTCACTCTCAGTCAATTTAGGGATGTTGACATTCAAGACCATTCCTTTTGGCATTTGTTTACTGATCGCTTCTTTGACAATTTGTTTGATCAGACTTTCCGCTGCAAAAAAATCGGCACTGTATGAAAAATCACATAAAGAGAAGCCGATTGACGGGATTCCTTCAATTCCGGCTTCAACCGCCGCAGACATGGTTCCTGAATAAATCACATTAATGGATGAATTTGACCCATGATTAATTCCGGAAACACAGAGGTCAGGTTTTCTTGGAAGAATTCTGGTGATGGCCAGCTTCACACAGTCAACAGGCGTTCCCGAACACGCCCATTCTCGTTCGCTTTGCGGGCCGTCGTCTATTTTTATTTTTTCACAGAACAATGTCGAATTAATCGTAATTGCGTGTCCCATGCCACTTTGAGGGCTATCTGGAGCAACCACATAAACCTCCCCTATTTCATTCATCATTTTGATTAAAGCCCTTACACCGGGCGCTGTAATTCCGTCGTCATTTGTTACAAGAATCAATGGTTTTTCCTTGGAATTCATATATATTTGTACGTTTTGAGTCCAAATTTAAACAAACTATTTTTTGGCTTTATATTTGTTAAACGAAATAATCTTAAATTAATAAAGGATTTTATGCTAATGAAAAAGACATTTGTTCTCCTGTCCTTCCTTTCTATGTGCTTTTTGGCTTTTTGTTTTTGTACGCCGGGAGGTGGAACAGATGATACGAAAATCAAAACCATCATTAAAAATATACGGAACACGCTCACTTATATGCACTATCGTCCTCAGATTATCAATGATAGCTTTTCTGAAGATGTATTCAATATGTATTTTGAAAAAATTGATCCGTCAAAAAGATATTTTCTGCAATCAGATTATGATTATTTCAAAAAAGATATTCATAATCTCGATGACTATTTTAATAATCAGGATTTGACCTTTTATCATTCAACCGTTGACACTATTTTTAAAAGAATTGAAGAAGCGCGGGTTTATTCGGAAGATATTCTGAAAAAACCTTTTGATTTCACAGAAGATGAAGAGTTGCTGATTGGTGATGATGTAATTCAATATGCAAAAGACAAAAATGGCGCAAAGGATCTTTGGAGAAAATACCTGAAGTACAATACCATGACTGAAATAATCAGGCTTCAGAAAGATTCTACCAAAATGGACAAAGCATTTGTGGAACTGGAAAAAGAAGCCAGGGAAACTGTCGCTGAAAATACTTCTGACTTTTTCAGAAGAATGCAAAAGAGAAAAAAAGATGAATATCTTTCGCTCTACATCAATTCTTTTACAGAAAAATATGATCCGCATACCAGCTATTTCTCACCTACCGATAAAGACGATTTTGATGTAAACATTTCAGGTCAGCTTGAAGGAATCGGAGCGAGGTTACAGGACAAAAAAGGTTATGCGACCATTATGGAATTGGTGGTCGGAGGTCCAGCATGGAAAGACGGCCAACTGGAAGTCGGGGATCAGATTACCCATGTAAAACAAAAAGGTGAAGACCCTGTTAACATAGTGGGAATGTTGCTGGACGAAGCCATACGCTACATCCGCGGAAAGAAAGGAACAGAAGTCACGCTTACCGTTAAGAAAAAAGACGGCTCCATTAAAGACATAAAACTCATCCGTGATGTAATAGAACAAGAAGAGGTCTTTGCAAGAAGTGCCATCATTGAAGATAAGGGAGAAAAATACGGAGTACTATATCTGCCCGAATTCTATACAAATTTTAATGACCGCAATGGCCGTGACCCTTCGAATGATATTACAAAAGAAATCATTGAACTAAAAAAAGAAAACATCAAAGGTTTGATTTTTGACCTTCGTTACAATGGCGGAGGTTCATTGGAAGAAGTGGTTGAAATTGCAGGACTCTTCATTCCTCAAGGCCCTATTGTACAAGTGCGTCGAAGTGATGGTCAAATGAAGGTTCACGAAGACAAAGACCCCGCTGTTCTGTATGACGGCCCAATGGTTGTCTTGGTTAACGAGCTTTCTGCATCTGCTTCAGAAATATTTGCCGCGGCTATGCAGGATTATGGCAGAGCGGTTGTTGTAGGGAGTAACAAAACTTATGGAAAAGGAACTGTACAGACTTTTATTCCGCTTGACCAAAGAACTTTCAATCCAGATGAATACGGCTCACTTAAGCTGACTATCCAAAAGTTTTACAGGATCAATGGCGGCTCTACCCAATTGAGAGGCGTCACCCCTGATATTACCATGACCGATATGCTGACTTATGCCGATGTGAGTGAATCTTTTTCAAATGATGCTTTGCCCTGGGATCAGATCAAACCGGTAAGTTTCGACCCATGGAAAACCCATTTCAATTTGGAGGAAGTCAAACAAAAAAGCGCTAAAAGGCTGACAAATAATGACTACTTGAACTTGGTTGAAAAAGGAGCACATTATTACAAAGGACTAGACAAAATTGACCGGTTCTCATTAAATATTGAAAAATACAAAGCTGATCGCGATTTGCGTGAACAGAATTCTAAGCAATTCGATTCAATTGACATTTATAAATCAAGGTTGAAGATTTCTTCCCCTGCCTATGAGTTGCCCAAATTTGAGCAAGACACCATTCTACGTGAAAGAAGAAAAACCTGGCATAAAAACCTGTCAAAGGATTTTTATATGGAAGAATCTGTAAATATACTGGAAGACATTTCATAAGCTAAATGGAACAATCGGGTTCATTCAATCAAACAGCTATTCTCAGGATTAAAAAAAATCCATTAGGAATCGCTTCATTCGCATTGATTGTATTCGCAGCATTGGTTACCGTTTTCGCGTATTTTTTTTCAACGGATAAAGTAACTGATGCCAATCAGCAAAATGTCATACTGGCGCATAAACCCATGGGCTTCCAACAATTGATATTGGAAGTTCCCTTGGAGAATTATTCAAAAAATAATTCCGTCAAGGATTTTTTTCTGGGAAAACAGGTTGAAACCGAACAAATTGCCATTAATTCATTTCAGGTAGGAAAAGATTCCATCAGTTACATTCCTTATTTGGGTGAAGAATTAACGGGTGAAATCAGTAAAATTTCTTTGAAAGAATGGACTGAAAAAGGCATCTCAAAACCGGAAATTGAAAAAAAATTCATCTTCGAAAAAACCTTTCGGTTCGGAACCGATTCTTATGGAAGAGATTTTTATTCACGACTTGTCATCGGAACCCGAATTTCATTTCTAATCGGCTTCATTGCCGTTTTCATATCACTAATCGTTGGGATTCCAATGGGAGCCATCGCCGGCTACTACCGTGGAAAAGTGGATGATGTCATTATGTGGATCATCAATGTCGTTTGGTCTATTCCTACACTACTTTTGGTCATCGCTATTACTTTGGCATTGGGAAAAGGTTTCTGGCAGATTTTTGTTGCCGTCGGGCTGACGATGTGGGTGGAAGTCGCGCGCGTGGTACGGGGACAATTCATCAGTTACCGTGAAAAAGAATTTGTAGAAGCGGCTCGGGCTTTGGGATTCAGTGATATGCGGATTATCTTCAAAGAAATCTTACCAAATATTCTCGCTCCTGTTATAGTAATTTCTGCCGCTAATTTTGCGGCCGCGATCTTGGTTGAAAGCGGGTTGAGTTTCCTGGGAATCGGTGCGCAGCCACCTACGCCATCTTGGGGGAATTTAATTAAAGAAAACTATTCGCATATCATTATTGGCGAAGCGCATTTGGCGTTATTCCCCGGAATTGCCATTTTGCTTTTGGTGCTGGCTTTCAATGTTTTTGGAAATGTTTTAAGAGATGCTTTTGATGTGAAGTAAAAATTAAAGGATGTTTACTTCAAAACCTACAATCTCACCTTCTTCACACTGTACTGTAATTTCCATGGGGTTACAGCAAACCTCACAGTCTTCCACATATTTTTGGCGCGAAACAGAAGTATCGATTAAAACCGAAATCTCTTCCCAGCAGTGCGGACAAGTGAAAAAATGTTCAAACATTTTTCTCGTTTTGAGTTCTGAATGTTATATTTTAAATGAAAGTCTTCCGATTTAAATAATCATCTCCGGTATTTCTCCCTCTACAATCAAATCCGCTTCTGTAGCCGCTTTGATCTGCTCCACACTTACTCCGGGCGCTCTTTCAAGAAGTCTGAATTTACCATCCTCAAGATTTAGGACACACAAATTGGTCACTATCTTTTTCACGCAGTTTACTCCGGTCAAAGGCAATGAACATTTTTTCAGGACTTTGGACTCTCCGGCTTTATTCGTGTGCATCATGGCGACAACGATGTTTTCGGCAGACGAAACCAAGTCCATCGCACCACCCATGCCTTTTACCAGTTTCCCGGGAATCTTCCAGCTTGCAATGTCACCGTTTTGGTCAACTTCCATTGCCCCCAAAATGGTTAAATCCACATGCTTTCCCCGAATCATCCCAAAGCTCATCGCCGAATCAAAAAAGGCGGCACCCGGCAGCGTAGTAATGGTTTGTTTTCCTGCATTGATCAAATCAGGGTCTTCCTCTCCTTCAAAAGGAAAAGGTCCCATTCCGAGGACTCCGTTCTCACTTTGGAATTCTACTTCAATCCCTTCGGGAATATAATTCGCCACCAAGGTCGGAATCCCGATTCCCAGGTTGACATAATATTTATCTTTCAGCTCTTTGGCTATTCTTTGCGCTATTTGTTCTTTTGTAAGCATTTTTTTTCGTTTTGCGTTTATGCGATAATCGTTTGCGTTTTTAGGAAAAACATTCAACCTTGAACTTTAAACTCGTTGCCGAACGGTTCGTTGCTCAATTCTTTTCTCATAGTTTTCTCCCTGGAAAATCCGTTGGACGAATATCCCCGGAATGTGAATCTGGTTTGGATCCAGCTCCCCAGCGGGAACCAATTCTTCCACTTCTGCAACCGTAATTTTCCCGGCTCCCGCCATAGGCGCATTGAAATTTCTTGCCGTTCCTTTAAAAATCAAATTTCCCGCCGTATCTCCTTTCCATGCTTTTACAAACGAAAAGTCGGCTTTATAGGCCATCTCAAGCAAGTACATCTTTCCGTCAAATTCCCTTACTTCTTTTCCTTCGGCCACTTCGGTTCCCACACCTGCTTTTACCCAAACCGCCGGAAATCCGTGCTGGGCGGCGCGGCATTTTTCGGCCAAAGTCCCTTGCGGTGTCAGTTCTACCGTCATTTCTCCACTCAGCATCTGCCGTTCAAATTCAGCGTTTTCCCCCACATAAGAAGCGACCATTTTTTTTATTTGTTTTTTCCGGAGAAGTAACCCAAGCCCAAAATCATCTACCCCGGCATTGTTGGAAATACAGGTGATGTCTTTGACGTCCATACGGACAAGTTCAGAAATAATGTTCTCCGGGATTCCGCAAAGCCCAAATCCACCCACAATGAATGTCATTCCATCTTTCACTCCTTCCAGGGCAGCTTGTACGTTATCTACTTTTTTATTGATCATTTATCTTTGTTTTGAATGCCGATAAAATTACAAAATAATTTAGCGAAAATTGTATTTTTGTAGGAATTAAAAGCATTTGAATGGAAATTTTATCGACTGAGCTGGAGAATTATTTAAACAAACATACTACTCCGGAATCAGATTTATTAAAACGTTTGGAGAAAGAGACCTTTCAAAAAACCACACAGCCGCAAATGCTGTCGGGAGCGTATCAAGGCAGAATGCTGAGTTTGATTTCCAAAATGCTTCAGCCCAAAACCATCCTTGAAATCGGAACATTTACAGGTTATGCTACTTTGTGTTTGGCAGAAGGCTTACAAAAGGATGGGAAAATCATCTCGATTGATAAAAATGAAGAATTAATGTATCTTCCCCAAAGATATTTTACTGAATCAGAATTTGCGGATAAGATTGAAATCAGAATTGGAAATGCATTGGAGGTTTTGGATAAAATGAAAAATGAAATCTTTGATTTGGTTTTTATTGATGCAGACAAAGCTAATTATATCTCTTATTATGAAAAGGTCATTGAGAAAATGAACTCAGGAGGTGTAATTCTGGCTGATAATGTTTTGTGGTACGGAAAAGTATTGGAAGAAACAAAACCGAATGATAAAGACACAAAAGCCCTGAAAGAATTTAATGAACTGGCAGCAAAAGATGAGCGTGTTGAAACCATTATTTTACCCATTCGGGATGGAATTAGTTTAATCAGAAAATTATAGCTTCGGCTTCGCTCAGCCATCAAAAATATGATTGCTCAGCAATTGAAAAACAGAAATAAATATGAAATTTGCAATTTGCCAGGTAAGTGTTTCGCCTCTGCGCGTAGAAGCATCAGACCGTTCGGAGATGGTTACACAAATTTTATTTGGTGAAAAAGTCGAAATTATAGAAACCCAAAAAAACTGGTTGAAACTAAAGGCGGATTTTGACGGGTATGAAGGTTGGGCCGATGAAAAGCAGTTCATGGAAGTTTCTGAAGCAGAATACAGCTCCATTCGTATTGACAAGTTTGCTTCCGAAAGCTTTAATCTTGCAGTAGAACATGAAACACCCTTGACGTTGCCAATGGCTTCTACTCTCCCCAATTTAATTAACAACAAACTCAAATTCGGGCACAAAGAAATCGAATATTTAGGAGAATTCCAGTCGGGAAATTCTTCCAAATCCGATTTACCTAATATAGCGATGATGTATCTGAACACACCTTATTTATGGGGTGGCAAGTCGGTTTTCGGGATTGATTGTTCCGGAATGGTGCAACAGGTTTATAAATTCTGCGGAATTCAATTGCCTCGAGATGCACATCAGCAAGCAGAAATAGGTGAAGCATTAAGTTTCGTGGAGGAGGCCGAACCAGGTGATCTGGCATTTTTTGACAATACAGAAGGAAAAATCATCCATGTAGGAATCATTTTGGAAGGAAATAAAATTATACACGCCCACGGAAAAGTGCGAATTGACCCCATTGACATTACTGGAATTTTCAATACCGATTCCCAAACTTATTCACATAAATTAAGAGTTATTAAGAAAATTTTATGATTTTGATTTTCAATTAATTAAACATCAAAAGGTGTGTTTTTGAATAAATCTTGATTTTTTTTCCAAAAAGGCAATTTTTCATTTCTTAAACTCGTTATAAATTAACTATTTTTGTATCCGCATATCCGGAGAGGAGTTAAAAGTTTTTTTGAGTTTAGATGAAGTTATTTAATTTATTTACACAGGAAGTTGCCATTGATTTAGGGACTGCCAATACGCTAATTATACACAACAATAAAGTTGTAATAGATAGTCCGTCGATTGTAGCAATTGACAGGCGAACCAATAAGGTAATCGCCGTAGGGGAAAAGGCCAAGCATATGCAAGGCAAGACCCATGATGATATCAAAACCATCCGTCCCTTAAAAGATGGAGTCATAGCCGATTTCGAAGCATCTGAATTCATGATTCGGGAATTTATAAAACAAATTCCGGGTATCAGAGGAAAGTTTTTTTCACCTTCACTTCGAATTGTAATTTGTATCCCTTCCGGAATTACCGAAGTGGAAAAACGTGCGGTAAAAGACTCTGCCGCTCATGTTAACGCCAAAGATGTGCGTTTAATTTACGAACCCATGGCGGCGGCAATCGGAGTTGGGATTGATGTTCAATTGCCTAAAGGAAATATGATTATTGATATCGGAGGAGGAACTTCCGAAATCGCGGTAATTGCCTTAGGAGGAATTGTTTGTGATAAGTCCGTAAAGATTGCGGGAGATGTTTTTACAAATGACATTGCTTACTATCTACGAAGCCATCACAATCTTTATATCGGAGAAAGAACGGCTGAGCGTGTGAAAATTGAAGTCGGTGCAGCCATCGAGGATTTGGAACACGAACCGGAAGATATGGCGGTTCAGGGGCGTGACCTGATTACAGGTAAGCCAAAAGAAATTACCATCAATTATAAAGAAATCGCCCGTGCTTTGGATAAATCCATTTTGAGAATTGAAGATGCCGTAATGGAAACGCTTTCCCAAACACCGCCCGAATTGGCTGCCGATATTTACAATACCGGGATTTATATGGCCGGTGGGGGTTCAATGCTTCGCGGATTGGATCAAAGAATTTCCAAAAAAACGGGATTGCCCGTATTTTTAGCCGATGACCCTTTGAGAGCCGTTGTACGCGGAACAGGAATTGCCTTGAAAAATATTGATAAGTTTACATTCTTAATGAAATAATCTCCGCCATGCAATTCATCCTGAATCCTATCATCAAGAATGGATTGTTTCTGTTTTACGTTCTGCTAGCGGTTATTTCATTTGTTTTCACTTTCAGAGAAAAGGTTTACCATAAATCTGTTATGGATAAGACCAGCGTGCAGATAAGCGGTTTTTTTGACAAAAAAATTTCCGGCGCGACTAATTTCATTCATCTAAAAAAAGATAATGAGTCATTGCAACATGAAAATGCCCGGCTTAGAAAAGAAATGGAATTAATGAAAGGCGAAATCTCTGAGTATGATACGGTAAAAAGAACCATCAGTAACCTTGAATTCCATCAGACTTACGGCTTTATTCCTGTTGAGGTAATTAATAATTCTGTCATGAAATCAAACAACATGATTACCATTAACAAAGGTTCGCGTCAAGGTATTGAAAAAGGAATGGGGGTAATTTCGGGCAATGGGGTAATTGGCTATGTGTATAAAACTTCTCCCAATTATGCGCGTGTAATGTCTACACTTAATAAAAATGCAAGAATTACGGCTCAGATCAAAAACAACGAATATTTCGGCACACTTACCTGGGACGGGAACGATCCGCGATACGCACAATTAAATGAAATTCCAAAATACATAGAAGTCAGCAAAGGCGACACCATTGAAACAGATGGCAAGTCCAGCTCACTGCCGGGAGGAATTATGATTGGTACAGTAACAAATTCAAAAATAGATGAGATTTCAGGAGAATTGAACATACAAGTCAGGCTGAAAGAAGATTTCGGTAGGTTACGCTATGCGCAGGTTGTTGTTAATCTTGAAAAAAATGAAATCGAAAAATTAGAAAAAACAGATAGTATAGCGGCAAATGGTCAACCTTAGGTTATTAATCAATATCGTCACCCTTTTTCTTCTTGTTTTATTGCAGGTATTTATCTTCAATAAAATGGTATTTAACCATATTGCCATTCCCTATGTTTACATTATTTTCATCTTGCTTTATCCGCCCCACCGTAACAGGTATATGTTCTTGGTCTTATGTTTTCTTTTGGGATGGGGGGTTGACATATTTGAAAACACGGGCGGAATCAATGCTTTTGCTTGTATAACCATTGGCTTTTTAAGCAAACACATTATCAAAATGGTTTCAGGCACAAGATTTTTTGAAATTGAAGAATTTAATTTTGATGATTTTAATACCGCACAATGGTTTTTCTATATTACCGCTATGGTGCTGATTCATCATTTTCTTCTGTTCTTTTTTGAAAGCTTTTCATTTGCCAATATTCAGGAAATCCTTTTACGAACGCTCTACAGTTCGATATTTACCTTAATCTTTATATTTTTCTATTTAATTTTGTTTAGAAAGAAAGCGGAAAGATGAAGAAGGTTTATGTGATCAGCTTTGTGGTATTTATCATCATCGGACTATTTGTAGGGCGTCTATTTTACCTACAGCTTTCTACCGATAGTTATAAACTGAACGCCATCAACACCTCCATCAAACAAGAAATCATTTTCCCGAATCGGGGTGATATACTGGACAGGAAAGGAAAACTTTTGGTTAGTAATACTTACAGCTATGAGCTAGACGTGGTTCCTGCAATGATCAAAGAAGATTTTGACACAACGGCTTTTTGCAATCTTGCCGGAATTCAGGTAAAGGATTTCGATTTGCGCATGAGTCAAATCAAACAAGAAAAATACTTCAGGGCACTGGCTCCTTATCCTTTGATTAAAAACATTCCACGCGATGACTATGCGCGGATTCAGGAACAGCTCTACCTCTACCCTTCTATGTCAATTGTGAAAAGACCGGAAAGAAAATACCTTGTTCATACTGCCGGAAACATTTTGGGCTATATTAATGAGGCCAATGAAAATTACATCAAAACAGATTCCCTTTATTACAAACCCGGAGATCTGGTAGGTATTTCGGGTGTGGAAAAATCTTATGAAAAAGAGCTTCGCGGAGTAAAAGGAGTAAGAAATTATATTGCCGACCGGCTGATGAAGTCAATCGGGTCTTATAAAGACGGACAATATGACCGGCCTGCCAAAAGCGGTAAAACCATTACATTGACCATTGATTATGTCCTACAGGAATACGCCGAAAAATTACTTCAAAATAAAAGAGGAGCCATTGTAGCCCTTGACCCGAATACCGGTGAAATCCTGGCCATGGCTTCTGCGCCTACTGTTGACCCTAACCTATTCTTAGATTCCAAAGAAAGAAATATCATCCTGACCGATAGTATCTCCAAACCCAATTACGACCGTGTCTCACAAGGAACTTACCCGCCCGGCTCTCCTTTTAAACTGCTTACCGGCTTGGCCGCAATGCAGATGAATGTAATTTCTGACTCCACAACTTATACCTGTAAACACGGGTTCCGTTATGGCCGGCTGCGGATTGCTTGCCACTGCGGACAGTATTACAGACCCATCGCTTTACGGACTGCCATTGCAAAGTCCTGTAATAATTACTTTTCAGAAACCTACCGGGACATCATACAGAAATATCCAAATGATTATGGAAAAGGCCTCGATGAATGGAGAGCCATTATGAATAGCTTCGGCTTGGGAGTTTATCTCAATAATGATTTGGCTGTTGGAAGTTCGGGATTAATTCCTTCGTCGAATTTTTATGACAAGCGGTTTGGTGAGGACTGGACTCCCTATCAAATGATTTTTAACGCCATAGGGCAAGGAGATATAACCTTGACTCCGCTCCAAATAGCAAATTTCACCGCTGCAATTGCCAACAAAGGCTTTTTCTATACACCCCATATTGTAAAAGAAATTGACGGCCAACCTCAAACCGACCCCAATTTTACCGAGCCTAAAAAAACATTGGTTGAGCCTAAATATTTTACCCCTGTCCTTGATGGAATGACGCAAGTATTTACCAATGGTACTGCAGGAGGATACAGGACAAAGTTATTTACACAGGCAGGGAAAACCGGAACAGCTCAAAATCCGCATGGGCAAGACCATTCTTTGTTTACCTTAATCGCACCCGTTGAAAATCCAAAAATCGTGATTGCGGTCATAGTGGAGAATGGGTACTGGGGAGCGAGATGGGCGGCACCTATGGCGACTTTGGTGGCAGAAAAATATTTGACCGACACCATTCAGCGAAAATACCTGGAAGACAGGATGGTGAATGGAAGCTTGGAATCCGAATATAAAAAACAATGGATTGAATACATGAAGAGAAAAGGTTGGTATGTAGAACCCGAAAAAAAAGACAACATTGAGCCAAAGTAGATCACTAAGGGGAATTGATTGGACCACCATAATTATGTGCTTGATGCTCATTTCATTTGGGATAATGAACATCTATAGCGTGGAAGAAGCCAAAGGAATCAGACAATTGATTTTCTTTGGACTTAGTTTTACTTTGATTATCGCACTTATTACGCTTTCTTCAACATCATCCAATTTCTTCGAAATCTACAGCCCACTATTTTATATTGCCGCCATCTTATTATTGATTGCCGTACGGATTTTTGGAAAAGAAGTCAATGGTGCCCGTGCCTGGTTTGATTTCGGATTTGTCAGTTTCCAGCCGGCCGAATTCGCCAAGCTGGCTACCGGATTATTTTTGGCCAATTATATAAGTTCACCTTCACTTGAATTAAAATCAAGAAGCACAATCATTACCGCTTTTGTTATCATCGGGATTCCAATTTTCCTCATCCTTTTACAGCCGGATTTAGGTTCAGTTTTGGTGTTCAGCGCATTTATTGTCGCGTTGTACCGTATTGGCTTTTCTCCCTGGTATATTTTCATTCCGATAATTGGAGGTGTGTTGTTTTTATTTTCCATTACCTATCCGTCTTATTATATTCTTACGGCAATCGGTTTGGTGGTGTCGATTGCAGGGCTTTTTGTTATCGCTTTCACTTATAACAGAAAAACCCTGAAAACCATCATGGGAGTGGAAATAGGTTTGGCTATTTATTTTATTTTGATCATTGGGTTGATGTTTTTTATACCGGGTTTGGGAATGGTGGAAGATGAAACATCCAAACAATTTGTCTCTCCGGAAAATTTATCATTCAATGTTTATTTATATGCAGGGATAGGCTTTGTAATTTCTATTCTCGCGACATTGTCGGTTGCTTATTTTATGATTTACAACAATGCTGATTCACCATTCAAATTGTCAAGTTCGGAATTTGGCTCTAACCTTACCTATGGAACAGCCGCTATTTCAACGGGAATATTCATCATTATAACCGGAATTTCACTTTTTTCTTCTACTATTTACACCAAACTCCCCAAACACCAACAAGAAAGGATTATGGTTTTGTTTGAGGGCGAAGCCAAATACCGTGATACTTCGGGGTATAATTTGCTTTATTCCAAAACGGCAATAGGTTCCGGTGACTTATTGGGGAAAGGATATTTACAGGGAACGGTTAAAATGGGAAAATTTGTCCCTGAACAATCTACTGACTACATTTTTTGTACCGTGGGCGAAGAATGGGGGTTTTTGGGAAGCTCCTTACTGGTCATTTTTTATGGGTTATTTATCCTCAGAATCTATTATTTAGCAGAATCTCAACGAAGTGAATTTTCAAAATTTTTCGGTTATTCCGTCGCTACCATTTTTCTTATTCATTTCTTCATCAACATTGCAATGGTAATGGGATTGTTTCCAACTGTGGGGATTCCGTTGCCTTTCTTTAGTTATGGAGGTAGTTCGCTTTGGGCTTTCATTACACTGGTCACCATTTTCCTGATTTTAAACTACAAAGACAAACAAAGTTTGATTTAAAACAAACACGATGAAATTGTGCACGAGCAGGAAAATAGTTCTGCAAAACCACTGACAAACATTGGTACTCAATTCAATCTTATAATAAATAACGGTCATACGTAAACTTTTTGTAATTTAGTATAAATGAAATTAAGCTGTTTGCTTTTTCTGGGGTTAGCCATGCTTTTTACAATCCAGTCGAAAAGTCAGGATTTTCATTTACCCGAGGGTCGGGAAAAATTCACAATTAACTTTCAGCACATAGGCAACCTGATCATTGTCCCCCTTGAAATCAATGGCTCTACTCCTCTTGATTTTGTAATAGACACGGGTTCTCCTTATACAATTATTACCAATTTAGAAGCTATAAATTATTTCAAATTAAATAAAGGAAATCCCATCAAAATTTCGGGATTAGGTAAAGACACCCAAAAACTGGAGGCTTATCTTTCAAAAAATAATACTTTAACATTAGGTGAAGCTACTTCTAATTCCACCAATATTGTTTTGTTATTTGAGCAAGGGTTTGACCTAAGTACCCGTTTCGGAATCCCTATTTATGGCATAATCGGCCATGACATTTTAAAAGATTTTGTAGTTGAGGTAAATTATTCCCGAAGCCGTATTTCTTTTTATAAACATGATTATTTCTACAAAAAGAAAAAGAAAAAACTAAAAACATTTGACGAGATTCCTATCGAAATCGAAAAAGGCAAACCTTACCTGAACCTAAATTCTGAAATCAATGGCGTGAACTTAAACTTAAAGCTATTGATAGACTCGGGAAGCTGGGATGCCATATGGCTTTTTGAAGACAAAAAAAAGAAAATCATCACGCCTCCCATCTTCATTGAAGATTATTTGGGTTATGGTTTAAATGGTGAAGTCCATGGTAAAAAAGCCCGTATTAACTTTCTTGAAATAGGTTCTTTGAAAATCAAGGAACCCACCACCTCTTTCCCCGACAGCCTTTCGGTTTCCGGCATTACCAAAACCGATCGGAACGGCACCTTGGGCTCAGAAATTTTAAGGAGGTTTACCACAATTTATGACTATAAAAACCGAAAACTTTATCTCAAAAAAAATCGAAAGTATAAAGAAGCATTTCATTACAATATGGCCGGGCTCGAATTGTATCAACCCTACCCCGAACTTCCCTATCTTGAAGTAATTTATGTCCGGGAAAATTCCCCCGCCGCACTTGCAGGAATAAAAAAAGGAGATGCCATACGTTATGTAAATGGTAAAAAAGTGGGTGTATTTCAAACCAATGTGTTTGACAATAGATATTCTGCGTCTAAATCTGATGTAATTGAATTAAGCGGAAGAAAAAAAGAAACCATTTCGCTCCCTGAATTATTGGAATTGTTCAAAACAAGAGTAGGTGAAAAAATTATAATCATCTATACCAGAGGCAATAATGAAAGTGAACGTTCCACTTCTTTTGTACTGGAAAAAGCCATCTGAATGCAATCTAAAACTTTTCTTAAATAACTTTTTCAAATCTTTCTTTTTTCTAACTTGCAGCCTGATGAATGCAAAACAGTTAAAGTACGACAAGGCCTATCTCAGAATGGCCCTCGAATGGGGAAAACTTTCTCATTGTCTGCGCCGTCAGGTTGGTGCAATCATTGTCAAAGACCGTATGATTATTTCCGACGGATACAACGGAACACCTGTTGGGTTTGAAAATTTTTGCGAAGATGAAGAAGGCTATACCAAATGGTACGTGCTGCATGCCGAAGCAAACGCCATCTTGAAAGTGGCTTCCTCAACACAGTCCTGTCGTGGGGCAACACTTTATATAACACTTTCACCCTGCAAAGAATGCAGCAAACTCATCCACCAATCAGGTATCACAAGGGTTGTTTATATGGAAGAATACAAAGACAATTCAGGAATTGAATTTTTGAAAAAAGCGCATGTAGATGTGGTTCAGATAATACAAGAAGATTTATAACAACAAATGAGATTATTCTTCAAAATAGCAAATATTGTACTGATTATCCTGATCATTTTCCTTGCCGGATTTATGGTGGGTAAAAAGTACGATATTGCCATTGATGAAAACGACAATCTGGTTGGGCTCCAATACAGTGCCAACGAACAAAAGATAAGACGCCTTGTTTCTTTAATCGACGATCAGTATGTTGAAAAAGTAAACACCGACAGCCTTGTGGACAATGCCATCAACCAAATCATCAGCCAGCTTGATCCTCATACGACTTATCTAAATAAAGATGCCTTACAACGGGTAACGCAAGAAATGAGCGGTAATTTCAAAGGGTTGGGTATTCAAATACGTCAGATTGATGATACCCTTACCTTAACCCAAATACTTCCGGAAAGTCCGAACTTTGAAAATTTGAGTTTTGGTGATAAAATCCTTAAAATCGATGATGTGAATGTTGTGGGAATGAGCTCAAAAAACGCACAGACACTCATTATGAAAAAGGAATCAGATGAAATTCACCTATCTATCCTCCGACAAAACAATCCCTTGGATATCACAGTCAAAAAAGGTGACGTCCCCATACCCAGTGTGATTGCCCATTTTATGATCAATGAAAATACAGGTTACATCAAACAAATCCGATTTGCTGAACATTCCGCAGAAGAGATACACAGCGCCCTGAAAGAATTAAAATCAAAAGG
>PJUF01000182.1_pt1 | contig 55739 bp, 51 predicted proteins | sample 1512191 | NCBI WGS metagenome assembly PJUF01 (sample SAMN08177673, study PRJNA422409) | Feces metagenome, whole genome shotgun sequencing project. | isolation source: Chicken feces (3) enriched on wood chips | host: Gallus gallus | place: USA: Madison | collected 2015-01-15 | reverse complement strand
GGATGGAAGCGCTTTGAATTGTATGTTTGCCATATTGTTTTTTGGGTGCACCTTAAGATACAAAATCTTGAGGACAAAAAACAGAAAAACCCCGCCATTTTTTAATGACGGGGTTCTCTTTTAAGAGACCTTTTTAGACAGCCTCTTTTTATTGCGGTCTGGACGGGACTCGAACCCGCGACCCCATGCGTGACAGGCATGTATTCTAACCAGCTGAACTACCAGACCTCATGTTTGCAAAATGATTTCCAAGTTAAACTTGACCAATATTGGCGGTCTGGACGGGACTCGAACCCGCGACCCCATGCGTGACAGGCATGTATTCTAACCAGCTGAACTACCAGACCAATATTTTGCAATTTCTTTTAAAGAACGTGGTCTTTTCTGACCTTGTTAATTCAATAATTAACTGTTGTTTTTGTTGTGGCGGTCTGGACGGGACTCGAACCCGCGACCCCATGCGTGACAGGCATGTATTCTAACCAGCTGAACTACCAGACCATTTTCCTTCTTTTCAGAAGGTGTGCAAATATAGTGTTTATTTCTAAATCTGCTAAATATTTTTGAAAAATATTAGTCTACAGCGCCCTCTTTCATCTTTTCGGCATTCTCTGCAAACTGTAGCTTGTCGATAATGTCCTGAATATCACCATCCATAATGGCAGGTAGATTATACATGGTCAAACCGATACGGTGCTCGGTTACACGACCCTGTGGATAGTTGTAGGTACGGATCTTTGCCGAACGGTCTCCGGTGGATACCATCGTCTTACGTTTCGCCGCGACATCACCATGTTTCTTCTGTACTTCAAGCTCGTAAAGCTTGTTACGAAGCATCTCCATCGCCAACTCGCGGTTTGCCAATTGCGAACGCTCTACCTGACAAACAACCACGATTCCAGAAGGTTTGTGCGTCAATTGAACCTTGGTCTCTACCTTGTTCACGTTCTGACCACCAGCACCTCCCGAACGGGATGTTTGCATCTCGATATCTCCAGGATTGATTTCCACGTCAACCTCTTCCGCTTCTGGTAAGACAGCTACGGAAGCTGCAGAAGTGTGTACTCGCCCTTGCGTTTCCGTATCAGGGACACGTTGAACCCGGTGAACTCCTGATTCATATTTCAATTGGCCATACACATCATCGCCAATTACCTTTAGGATCACCTCTTTATAACCACCCGATGTTCCTTCCGTTACATCCATCACCTCGGTTCTCCAACCTTTGGTCTCGAAATAACGGGTATACATACGGTATAGATCGCCTGCAAATAAGGCTGCCTCATCTCCACCTGTACCACCACGGATCTCGATAATGGCATTTTTACCATCCTCTGGATCTTTAGGGATCAACATCAGACGAATCTCTTCTTCTTTTTCCTCCCGTTGGGTCCAAAGAATATCCAATTCCTCCTTCGCCATCTCCCTCAACTCCTGATCCTTCTCATTGGCAAGGATGTCTTTGTTGGTATCGATGTTGCTCACCATATTTTTATAGATATGGTATTGTTCTACAATCTTACCTAGGTCTTTATATTCCTTATTAAGTTTTGCAAAACGACTCATGTCGCTAATGGTATCAGGATTGGATAATTCCGCTTCTACTTCTTCCCAGCGCTCTTTTATCGCTTGTAATTTGTCTAACATAGTATTCCTCTGTTGAATAGTTCATTCCCAAATCGTTGGGAATGATTGTAATCGACAAAAATAAAGATTTTTGCGCTTTTTTTAAGGAACTAATGCGAAGAAACTGCTTTTAGCCCAACGATAGAGCCTATCAAGGTGATAATGAAGAAGATGCGCCAGAAATCTGTAGGTTCTTTAAAGAAGAAAATCCCCATCAATACGGTTCCTACCGCACCGATGCCCGACCATACGGCGTAGGCAGTACCCAAGGGTAATGTACTGGTTGCTTTGATCAATAAGCCCATACTAACCGTTACACTAACCAAGAAACCCAAGTACCACAGGTACATTTCCGTTCCGGTTGCAAATTTTGCACGTCCGATACAATACGTGAAAGCGACTTCAAAAAGCCCGCCCAATACTAGAATAATCCAATTCATTTGCTGTATAATTTAATTACTGAGGCAAATTTCTGCTTTTACCCGCAATAAGCTTTTTACATTTGTTAAAAAAATCCCGAATGTTTTATTTTTTTGTCGCCCGGATGCGGCTCAATGTAACTTGGCTAATCCCTAGGTAAGAGGCGATATATCCTAATTTGATGCGGTTCGTGATGTTCGGAGCCTTCTTCAATAGCTCTTCATAAGATTCCAGGGAGGATTTAAAAAGTCGGAACATCAACCTATCCTCAATCTTCAGGGATTCCAATTCAGCCAGTTTTCTTCCCCAATTGGCAATTCCGATAGATTTTAGGAAAAGATTTTGTAGGTCGGTGCTGGAAATGCGGTATAAGCTGGAATCTTCGAGGCTTTGGATGGTTTCATAACCACGTTGGTTATGGATATAACTGTTCAAAGAGATTAAGGCATCTCCAGGAAAAGTAAACGCTAGGATGATCTCCTTTTCTGCCTTGTGATAATAAATTCGGCAGATGCCAGATTTCTGAAAATAGATATAGGGGCTGATCTTTTCCGACTTGATAAGCTTGGTATTCTTAGGTACATGGACCTCTTCGACGATTTCCTCCAATAATTCCAAGTCGGAAGACGCTAATCGAAAAATAGAATCGGCTATTTCCCTGAATTCCATGTTTCCAATGTTAATTGTTCCCCATCCCAAACGGCATAAGTATTATAATTGATCCATTCGCCAAGGTTGACGATGGTGGATTGATTACCTATGGTCCTTTCATAAGGAAGATGCCGGTGTCCAAAAATAAAATAATCGTAATGTTCGCCCTGCAGGATTTCCTTTGAATACACGATCAGCCATTCATTTTCTTCGCCAAGAAACTTTTCTTCGTTGTTGTTGGCGATTCGGCTGTGTTTCGACCATCTTGTAGCAATACCTATCCCCAGGTTAGGGTGCAGGCGGGCAAATAACCATTGGCAAAAACGCGATCTAAAAATTTTCTTCAAAAATTTATATTTCGCATCCCCCGGGCCTAGACCATCCCCATGATGTATGTAAAAACGCTTCTCATCGATTTGAAGGACCTTTTCATTGGAAACGACTTCGGCACCCAATTCCTGTTTGAGGTATCCAAACATCCACATGTCGTGGTTTCCCTTGAAGAGGGTGATCTTAACGCCTAAATCGGCCAATTCAGCCAGTTTGCCAAGAAAACGGATGTAACCTTTGGGGACTACCGAGGCGTATTCAAACCAGAAATCAAAGATGTCACCTACGAGGTAAAGTTCTTTTGCATCGGTTTTTATATGGTCTAACCACGCAACGATTCGGCGCTCCCTATCCAAGGAATGTGAAGTAGGATAAGATCCTAAATGAAAATCGGAAGCAAAATAAATCTTGTTGCGTATGCCCATGAGTTCAAAACTAGCAAATTAAATCATTAGTTTTGTTATAAACTAATTGTAATAGATATGAGGAAATACACCTGTTTGGGCATCATTGTCCTGGGCTTGGCGGCCTGTAATCAAGAAAAAGCTATTGAATCAAAAACCGATATTACATTGAAACCCTATCCTAAAACTGAAAAAGGAACACAAACTGATACTTATTTTGGTGTTACCGTGGAAGATCCCTACCGATGGTTGGAAGATGACCTATCTGCTGAAACCAAAGCTTGGGTAAAAGCTGAAAATGAAGTCACCGAGGATTATTTAAGTCAGATTCCTTTCCGCGAGAACATCCGAAAACGGTTGGAGAATCTGTGGAATTATGAAAAATTCTCCGCTCCTTTTACCGAAGGCGAGTACACCTATTTTTATAAGAATGATGGACTACAGAACCAATCGGTCATTTATCGTAAAAAAGGAGATGATGGGAAAGAAGAAGTTTTCTTAGATCCCAATAAGTTTTCTAATGATGGAACCACCTCTTTGGCAGGATTATCTTTTAGCAAAGATGGTTCATTGGCGGCCTATCAGATTTCCGAAGGAGGATCGGATTGGACCAAGGTCATTATCATCAATACGAAGAATAATTCGATTGTAGGGGATACCCTGACCAATGTGAAGTTCAGTGGCCTTGCTTGGCAGGGAAATGAAGGGATTTATTATTCATCTTACGATAAACCGAAAGAAGGATCTGCTTTGTCGGCCATGACCGACCAGCATAAGCTGTATTTCCATAAGCTGAACACGGCGCAATCGTCTGATGCCTTGATCTTTGGTGGGCCAACCACCCCGCGTAGATATATCGGTGCAGGATTGACCGAAGATGAAAGGTTCCTGATCGTTACGGCGGCAAATGCCACCTCGGGAAATGAGTTATACATCAAAGACCTGAAGAATCCAGGTTCAGATTTTGTTCCGATTGTGAATAACATGGAGTCCAATCATTATGTATTGGATAATGAAGGGGATAACCTGATTATTTACACCGAGTTGAATGCGCCGAACGGAAGATTGGTGCAGACCAGTTTTGCCAAACCTACGCAGGAAAATTGGAAAGATCTGATTCCGGAAACGGAACAGGTGTTGAGCCCTTCTACTGGTGGAGGTAAAATCTTCGCTAATTATTTGAAGGATGCGACCACGCTTGTCAAACAATACGATAGACAAGGCAAATTGGAACATGAGGTAGAATTACCGGGTGTGGGTACCGCTTCAGGATTTGGTGCCAAAAAGGATGAGAAATCCCTGTATTATTCCTTTACGAATTATGTAAATCCAGGAACCATCTATAAATATGATATTGCTTCAGGTAAATCCGAAGTGTATAAAGCATCAGCGATTAAATTCGATCCTGCCAACTACGAATCGAAGCAGGTTTTCTACACTTCTAAGGATGGGACAAAGATTCCGATGATCATTACCTATAAAAAGGGGATTAAATTGGATGGGACCAACCCTACGATGTTGTACGGTTATGGAGGTTTCAACATCAGTTTGACGCCTTCTTTCAGTACCAGTAATGTAATCCTTTTGGAACAGGGCGGTGTTTATGCGGTGGCTAACCTGCGTGGTGGTGGTGAATATGGGCAGACTTGGCACGTAGCAGGTACCAAATTGAATAAACAGAATGTGTTTGATGATTTCATTGCCGCGGCTGAATACCTGATTAAGGAGAAATATACCTCTTCGGAGAAGTTGGCGATTGCGGGTGGCTCTAACGGCGGACTGTTGGTCGGTGCAGCAATGACCCAACGCCCGGAATTATTTAAAGTGGCTTTCCCAGCGGTAGGGGTGTTGGATATGTTGCGCTATCATAAGTTTACAGCAGGTGCCGGATGGGCATTTGATTATGGAACGGCAGATGATAATGCGGAAATGTTCAATTACCTGTATAAATATTCGCCTTACCATGCCTTGAAACAAGGAGTGGATTATCCAGCCACAATGGTTACTACGGCCGATCATGATGACCGTGTAGTACCAGCACACTCCTTTAAATTCGCTGCGCGATTGCAAGAGTATAACAAGGGAACTAATCCCGTTCTAATCCGTATCGATACAAAAGCTGGTCATGGTGCTGGAAAATCGACAGCTATGGTTATTGCAGAGCATACCGATAAATGGGCTTTTATGTTCCAGAATATGAACGTGGGTTATCGGGACCTGAAGTAATGAAAAGAGTAAAATAAGAAAAGGATTCTTGCTGTCCATCGATTAAGTTTTGGACAACAAGAATCCTTTTTGTTTTGGCTACTGCTATTGAAGCAGCTCCATATCGGTGTGCCTTATTCGGTTTCCCAAGTAGGAAGACCTTTTTTCATTAAGGCCAAATTTGATTCATATTCTGCTTTTTCTTCCGCAGCTGCTAGCCTAATCGCTTTTTCTTGGATGGCAATGGCCTCTTTGGTTTTTCCAGATTTATGCAGAATGTTTGCATAGGTATCTAAATATTGCGGATTATCGGTCTTTTCCAAGGATTTTTTGCTCCAGGCCAAGGCTGCTTCTAAACATACCGGATCGGTACAGTTTTCAAAGATCGTCCAGGCAAAACTGTTCAGTTGTGTTTCGGAAACTGCGGCTCCTGATGCAATTAAATGATTTACGGCCTCTCTGTACTTGGTCCAGTCCTTTTTAGCTTTGTAATAATTGGGCTTGAAGGTCATGATCGCCTGTTGCAACTTCAAATCTGGATAAGCCTTAATAGCCTCTTCTGCTGCTTGGTCAAAATTATCCGTTTGAGAAGCACGTAATTTAGGCATAAGTACCGAATTAATTACGGCAGTACCTAGCATGGCATCCGCTTTTCCTGCACCCATCACTTCGTCTACTTTTGCTTTGTTATTGCGGATCAATTCAAATGCCTTGTTATCCACACTTGTAATGGATGATCTCAACAAAGGGATAAATTCCTTCGTTAAAACGGCATCAGCACTGGAATTCTCTATAACGGAAGCAATAGCTTCTGCTGCTGTATTCTTGTCATATGCCTTTGTCGCTGCTTTTGCCATGGCTTTGGCAGCTTCGACATCCTTAGGATTAGCATTGTAATTTTTAACGATGGTTTCATATTGCGTACTCGGGTCAAAGCTTTCTTTGGCCATAGCGATAAACTCATCAGCCTCGCCACCACCTACAATACGGTGAACCAGTTCGCCATTTGGATCAAAGATTAAAAAGGTAGGATAAGCGGCAATGGCGTAATCTTTTGCGAATCGTTTTGCTTCGGCTCTCCAAGATTTCACATCTTCGTTATCCCCTGGGGTTTCATCCATTTGAATCTTCAGGTTCACAAACTTTTCATTGAAAAATGTTCCCACTTTTTCCTGTGGGAAAATGTTATCCGACATGTATTTACATGGGCCACACCAGGTGGTAAATGCATCCACGAAAATGAATTTATTTTCCTTTTTGGCTTTCTCCTTAACCTTGGCCCAAGTGGTATTGTGCTCAAAGTGAATACCTTTTTCCTGTGCAAAAACCAAGAAAGGGAGCGTGAATAAAATGAATATTAGCTTTTTCATAATTAACTTTACATTTCTAAATATTTAACTAAAGTAACCATTATTAACAAAAAAAGTCCTTGTAGAGACAAGGACTTTAAAAGATTTAACATTTTTTAGATAGCTAATTGCTTCTGCATTTCTTTGGTTAATGCTTTTTTGTGCAATAACAAAGAGATTGTTTTATAACGAACAAACTCTTTCGTTGCATACATATAACCTTTATAATCGTTGGTAGTTCCCCAAGAGTTCTTAACGATATAATATTCTTTTCCGTTCTGATCTTTTACCAAACCTACGATGTGCATACCGTGGTCATCGGTTGTGGTATAGTTGTCAAAAGCTTCCTGACGTTGTGCAGGAGTGATCTTCGCTTCTGGTTTCGGACCGTTGAACATATTATCCAACTCCTCTTTGCTCATTTGCTCGATCGGTTTTTCTGGCACATAAGCTACGCCATTCTTCCAGCTGAAGCTTTTCTCAGATACGTCAGTTGCCCATGCTACTGTGAATCCTTTTTCCAAAGCTTGGTCGATGATATCAGTAAGATCATTGATCTTCACGTTATAGAAACTTTCGAAAGACCAGTTGTCAGGGATCAATAGGACAAATGGTTTGTATAACGCATGCTCTTCAAAAGAAGAGATCCCTACATAATCATCTGGATTGATACCTACTACTTGATCGGCAAATGTACGTGGGGTATAGGTTTTTCCTTTGTATTGGAAGGATTCAGGTACTTTTCCTAGATAAGAATCCATCGCCGCAGTAAATGAATTGATCCAGTTTGCTCCTGGTTTCTTACTTTTTGCCACAGATTCTGTGATGGATTGAAGGATTGGGCTCATCTCCCCAAAGTTATTGCGTGTCTGTCCTTCTGGCAATCCGGTATACGCCTCGTAAGGTACTGCACCGTATTTTCTGAAAATAGTCAATACATCATGCAATTGGCCGCCGTCGCCTTGTGCCTGTTGTCCATGCAGACGCACAAAGTTTTTCGCTTTTTCAATGTAGGTATTACGGGCAGTATAGATCTGGGAAATATTCACAGGCTCTTTGCCCATACGGATCATCTCGGATTCCAAGAAGGAGTTTCCAGAATAAGACCAACAGGTACCAGATGATCCTTGGTCTTTAATGGAGGTGTTTCCAAGGTTGATCACTTCCGTGAACTTGAATCCTGCTTTACTGTTGTCGCTGGCATTGCCTTTTAAGGCATTTATTAAGTTGTCTTGTGCGAATGTTTGGGTTGTAGCAAATAGAGCTGCTGCAAAAAGAATAGATTTACTCCAATTCATGTTATTATAATATTAAAAAACTGTGTACGAATTTATAAAATAATAAAGAGTAGCTAGGCCACTATTTGTAAAAATATTAGCACATACTAAAACAGGCCCCTTTTCGGAGCCTGTTAATATGATTATGATTTTTCAAAATCTTGTTTCTTCGGAAACATCAGGGATGCGATGATACTCAACGCTAGGATTCCCAGAATGACGATAAGGGAATGAGTGGTGGTAAAGCCCCATTCTTTCAAGTAGCTATGCAATAACATTTTCAGACCAATGAAGATCAATAAGAATGCTAAACCCACTTTTAGGTAATGGAATTTGTGGATGATGTTGATCAATAGGAAGAACATCGAACGTAATCCAAGGATCGCAAAAATATTCGAGAAGAATACAATATATGGGTCTTTGGTTACCGAGAAGATTGCCGGGATGGAGTCCACCGCAAAGATCAAATCTGTAAATTCAATGACCAATAACACCAAGAAAAGTGGGGTCATGTATTTCTCACCATTTTCTACATGGAAGAAATTTCCTTGATCCAACTTATGGGTTACTTTAAACCTCTTGGACATGAACTTAACCACAGGGTGGTTCTCTGGATCCACTTCCTCTTCTTTATTTCTGTTCATGTACATGGTAAACCCAGTGTACACTAAGAATGCACCGAATACATATAGGATCCATCCAAATTTGGTGATCAATGCCGCACCTACGAAAATGAAGATACAACGCATGATGATGGCACCTAGGATACCCCAAACCAATACTTTATGGTAATACTTTTCTGGAATACCAAACGAACTGAACAGCAATACCATAACGAAGATATTATCTACCGAAAGGGCGTATTCTACCACATAACCGGTTAGGTATTCGAGTGTAAGGTTCTTATTATAGGCCTGAAGGCTTCCTACGAGATCATTTTCATTGATGGTAATATTATGCAGGTGTTTGGCGACGACCTCTTTGAGCCGTGCTATATCATGCACATTATGCAGTTCATTTCCCCAATAATAAAATAATAGACCAAATAAAAGCGCAAAAGTAACCCAGATGGCACTCATAATGGCGGCCACTTTTAAGGATACAGGTTTATCGCTTTTGGAAAAAAGTCCCAGGTCAATTGCTAACATCAGAATTATAAAAATTATAAATCCGATCATAAAGAGTGCTTCGTGGCTCATGGTAGATGTTTATTTCTTTCTTTCTGTAGTATACTTAACGAGTTGTTCTAGTCCGGTTTTATATTCCCCACCGTTCGGGATTTCGGCTAATATGTCAAATGCTTCCTGTTGATATTGCATCATTTTTTCGGTTGCATATTCCATTCCACCATTGATCTTGACAAAGTTGATCACCTCTGCTACTTTTTCTGGATCTTCATTATGGTTCTTCACCAGGTTGATGATCTTTCTTTTTTGACTTTTATCCACTGTAGATAACGCATGTATCAATGGCAGGGTCATTTTCTTTTCTTTGATGTCATTTCCTACGGGCTTGCCCACATCATCCAATCCAAAGTCGAAAAGGTCATCTTTTATTTGAAAGGCTATCCCCACTTTTTCGCCAAACAGCCTTAGTTTTTCTACGGTTTCTTCATCTGCTCCAGCAGAAGAGGCACCACAGGCACAGCAGGATGCAATCAGGGATGCTGTTTTTTTCCGGATCACCTCAAAATAGATGGATTCTTCAATATCCAGGTGCCTGGCTTTCTCAATCTGAAGGAGTTCTCCCTCCGACATTTGTTGAACAGCCTCGGAAACAATCCGCAATATATCAAATTCTTTGTGTTTTACGGATAATAATAATCCTTGGGAAAGCAGAAAATCGCCTACCAAAACCGCAACTTTGTTTTTCCAAAGCGCATTGATAGAAAAGAATCCTCTTCTTTCATTGGCATTGTCCACTACATCATCATGCACCAAAGAAGCCGTATGCAATAGTTCCACTAAGGATGCTCCATGATAGGTTGCCTCGGTGATGCCACCACATACGCCAGCAGAAAAGAAAACAAACATCGGACGCATCTGTTTTCCTTTTTGCTTAATAATATACCTTGTAATTTTATCTAATAAAGGAACGGAACTACGCATCGAATCCTTAAAGGTTTTTTCGAAGCGCTTGAGATGTTCTTTAATAGGAAGTTGTATTTCGTCTATTGTTAACATGAAAATGGTTTAAGACCATTAATAATCCCTGAAATTGACCATAAAAATAATAAAATTATGCTTGGGAAGCTAAGGTAATTTCAAGCTGTTTATACCAATCTTCACCATATTCTCGAATCAAAGGGTCTTTTAGGAATTTATAGACCGGGACCTTCAATTCTTGCCCGAATGTACAGGCATCTTTACAGATATACCATCGATCGTAATGCAGTACATCAAATTCAGGGTAGTGGGTAGCACGGATAGGATAGAGGTGACAGGAAATAGGCTTTTTCCACTGTACATCGCCCATCTCATAGGCTTTCTCAATACCACATTTGGTTATGCCGTTTTCCCAGGTTACATAGGCACATTCTTTATTGCCATCTACACAGGTGGTGGTCAGATCGCCATCGGAATCTACCACATATTTTCCTTGTTCCTCAATGGCTTTTATGCCTTTTTCGGTTAGATAAGGCTTTACTTTAGGATAAATTTCTTCCAGGATTGTTGTTTCTGCCTCCGTTAATGGTGCGCCAGAATCGCCTTCAATACAGCAAACCCCTTTGCATTTGCTCAGGTTACAAACAAAATCGTTGTTCACGATATCCTCGTGAACAAGTACATTTCCTACTTCAATCATTTTTATTTTGAATAACTAACCCGTTGGCCTAACGGGAATTTTAAGCCATCTGCACTAACCAAATCCATCGTTACAGAGCCAATTAGAATATCTACTTGCGCTTTAACAGGGATGCGGTTTCCATCATTCGTAACCCAAAGATACAAACGACTGTTCTTTTTAAAGATTCTTCCTGGAGAAATTTCAGGACTCAGCTTGATACACTCTAATGTTCCAAGAACAGATTTGACCTTCTCTACACCGATATATTCCACACCCAATTGTGCGACCTCATCATTCAAGAAATAAGTAATCTTGAATTTATCGCCTTTTTTCAATGTGGAGAAATCAAGGTTACGCGAGAAGTAATAAGCAGAGACCAAATCGAATGTTTGCTGGGTAGGACTGGTGAAAGTCCCTTTTTTACCTTTTACTTTCTTTGTTTTATGGTCGAAAGTAGCATACTCCACCCGACGATAATTGTTCTCCCGAATATTTTCGGTATACAGGATCGGTAGGAAATTCTTTTGGTCTATATAGGAATCATATTGATTCTTTACGGTATAGAATTTTGAAAATGCACCAGACGTCTGACCAAAGGCAGATAGGTGTACCGCATCCATATTGCCAAAATTATATTTGGATTGTTGTACGGATAGGGTACCTGTAGCCGCTGACATAAAGCCATAACGCAGTTTGTATTTCAATACCTCGCCGGCTTTGAAAGTGGGTTCTGATAAGTATGGTAATGTTTGTGCCTGACCAATAGTGGTCAGCGTAATAAACAAGACTAGGGCTGAAATAATTCTTTTCATATAACTAAGACCGTGGGTTGAATAAATAGTTTAAGTGTTACGCTTAAACACAGGTACAGTGGAGCATGGCTCGCCATACATGATGCTCTTGGCTACTTTACTTAATTGGGCTGTAAAGGTCACGAAAGCCGATTCTGGAACAAAGATATCTCCACATCCCTTTACGACGATACGCTCATCCTGGTATACACTATAATCTAATCTTGCTAATTCTTGCTCAAATAAATCCTGACGCACGCTATCCTCATCACCAAAGTGTACGGATAAGGCATGTTCCACCAATTTGTTCGTCAAGAGCATATAAGCCCATGTAGGGACAATCGCATCGGCAGTACAAACAATACCGATGTGCTTGCCTGCATATTGAGACCAATCATGTGATTTGATGAATTCCCGGAAATCCTTTTCCTTCAGGATCAATCCATGAAAGAGGTTCTCCTTGATATCGTAGATGACAATAGATGCTGTTGGGGCATATTTAGCCAAATCAATGGTCACTAAACCACTTTGGGCTACTTTATTTACAATGTTCTCTTGAATATCCATTTCTCTAAAAATAAAAAAAGCTGGGCAACTTTGGGTTACCCAGCAACAAATTTAACTATTCTTTACTAATAGAATTTAATACGATTGTCAACAATCTTAGCGTTATCCTGCAAAGCTTGGAAAATTACGTTCTGATCACGTTGAGCTTTAGACGCTGTAATTTGCTTTTGTTGAGCGGTTAATTCTTCACCCGCTAAAGCTTTTGGATTTACGAATCCTAATACCTGAACAGCATATACACCTTGAGAACCTTCAATTGATTTTGATGGTTTGTTAGGCTGTAATCCGAATACGGTACCTACAACTGCGTTTTCAACTGCTACACCAGGAATAACTGGGTTAGCTAGAACAACATTCTCAACAGATTGTGCGTTCTTGCCTAATTTTTGAGCCACTTGGTCGATGGAAGTTGAACCATTCAATGCATTGTTCATTTTCTCTTTCAACATACGCGCCTTCACCAAATTCTTTACAACCGGCTCGATCAATTTCTTAACCGACTCTAATGGTTGGATTCCTTTTGGTTGGATATCTGTAACACGAGCAACTATAAAGTTATCTGCCGTTTCGAATACTTTGTCTCCATTTGTTCCAGCTTTCGCTTCAAATGCCCAACGGCTTAATTCACGAGGAATTTCAACCGCGCCGAAACTGTTGTCCATTGCTTTTGTTCCTTCGTTTTTAAGGATGGTCAAGTTTTGTTGTTTCGCTACTTCCTCAAAATTGGTTCCATTCAATGCGGAGAAGAATTTATTGGCTTTAGAATATGCTGCATCTGTAGTTTCTTTTCCAGAAACGATAGATTTATCAACGATAGCTAACTTGGCAATTTTTGAACTACCGATCTGTCTGTTCACTTTTACAATGTGAACACCATTGTTGGTAGGAACCACTTTAACATCGCCCGTTTGGCCATCAAATAAGATAGCATCTAATTCTGGGATCTGACCTCTTACCAATGTTCCGATCTCACCACCTGTAGTTTTGGTGTTCGGATCAGAACTGAATTCCAATGCCAAGGTAGAGAAGTTTCCGCCAGCTGTGATCAAGTTTTTGATAGAGTCTGCTTTGGCAATCGCTTTATCCACACCACCCTCAGTTGCTGGGTTGATGACGATCGTGCTTGCATTAACCGAGTCAGGGCTCATCTTCACGTTGATTACCTTAGCGATTTCATATACGTTCTGTGTTAGGTAAGGACCAACTACGGTGCCTGGAGCTGCGTTGAAAACCACAGAATCCAAAGCTGCGCTTAATTGGTTCTTTCCGTAATACGTAACTGGGTATTTTCTTTCTGAGTTTACAGTTACAAATGAAGAATCATTGGTTGATGCCTGCAAATCTGTTTTTAATTTTTGAATAGCTGCAGTGGCTAAAGCTGTATCAGCTTGGTTTGGACGTGCGTCAAAAAGTACGTATTCAATGTTACGGGATTCCTCTTGGTTCTTGAATGCGTTCTTGTTTTTGTCGTAATATTCCTTATAATCAGCATCTGTCAATTTTACTTGTGCATCTGCGATGGAAGCATAATCCAACATCACGTATTTGAAGTTCGCCAATTTATTACGGGAATTGTAATCGTATTGCGCTTCCAAAGCGGTTGTATATACGCTATTGTTCACCAATGTGCTGTATTTTTGGAATAAACGATCTGTTTTGATGCTTTCCAATAAAGCTTCCCATTCTCTTTTGGTGTTAGGATCTTGTTTTGCTTGTTGCATCACTGCGTTGATAGACGCTTTGTCGATCTGACCAGTTTGAGGATTGGTAAAGTATTGTGCGATCAACATGGACGGATTGTTTCCGGTCACTAAGTTGTTCAACTCATCTTTACCTACTTCGATACCGATTTTCTCGATCTCTTGTTTGATCAACTCCTGGGTCAAATATTGGTTCCACACTTGTTGAACTGCATAGCTTTGCATCTGAGGGGTGTTTTGACCGCCCATTTGCTGCGCGAATCTCGCTGCAGTTTGTTCAACTTGTTGGTTGAATTCGTTGTAATCTATACTTTCACCATTCACATTTCCTACTTCAGATTGACTAGCACGCCAAAATGGAGTACCCATGTTGATGATGTCTCCTAATAAAAACGCGATAATTGCTAAACCGATCACGAAAATGACTAGCCCCGCACGGTTCCGCAAATAGCTCATTAATCCCATAACTGTATTCTATATTTTTGTTATAAATGCTTGATTTGTTTACTTAATTGTGTTTGTTAAAAAACAAGGCGCAAGATACAACTTTTATGAAAAAAAGTGTAAAAATTTATTTTAGTTCCCTAAACCCGGAAATCCCGAGTTGTTCTGCATATAAATCAAGCCTGTTCCATTGGTCCATTCGATCATGTTAAAATCGAGATCTGAAGTAAAGGAAGTTCCTTGCATATTCCCGCGGCCATCTGTGAAAATGGCTGAAATAGGTTGACTTCCATAGTATTTTTTCTGTTTATCGTCATGGATCAATTCCTCGGTATTCAGAATGGAACCATTTGCCAAGGTAATCACCACATTCTTTCGGAATTCCGTAATCCCTTCCTGTTGTTTTAGGACGCCATAATTGGAGGTGATGCGTTGCGACTCTTTCCCGTCCGGTCCATAAAAAATCAAGAGCAATCCTTTTTGGAACTCCATATTTCCTACTCGTGCGGAATCGTGGTATTGGCGCATTTCCGGCGCTTTCAACTCTGCTTTCACTTTTGCAGAGTCGCTGTAAATCACAGTAACATGCTTGGAAATATCAACAGCCTCTTCTGCTTCGATATTGGCCAATCGATCGATATCTTTTTGGTCGTTTTCGCAGGCAATTGACAAGATTGCCCCTAACAATAACATTGATAGGGGCAAAATTGATGATATTTTCAATGAATTAATTTTCATGTTAATCGTAACTTCTTCTCTGGAACCAAGCATCATTGATGGTAAACCCTAGGTTGATGTTGATATAACGCTCTCTTACCAGGTTGTTGTTCATGGTGCCTTGTTGACCAAACTCTGCTGAAACATTCACATTGGAGAATGTTCTACCAAAATTCGTCTCTGGTAATGGGAATCCCATACCTACGGTAATCGCCATATCGGAAATACGGTGGTTATCTACCGAAATATGTGTTTTGTTATACCTGAATCCTAAACGATAATCAACCAAGTTCAAATATTTTAAGGAGGTAGCATCTGGTTTGAACTGTCCACCAACTGCAATTCCGATGTTTTTGCCCAATGGTGGCTCACCCATTTCGGTATGATATTTTGACCAATCTGCATATTTAAAATCAGCTCCAATACTCCAGTTGATACCTTTGCTCAAGGTAAATCCAACACTGTGTTTTAAAGGTAGATTTAAGTTTCTGTTTGAAAGTGGTTCAAAGGAGGAAGTATCGATAGCCACTTGTTCGCCGCTGGGATCTGTTGCATCCGTTTGGGTCAGGGTAACTAAAGAGGTGGTCTTACTATTTACAGTATTGTTCAATGAACCTGAATAACCAATGGTAAAATTGACTTTGTTGCCCAATGCTTTGAAATATTGTGCACCGTAATCAAAAGTAGCCCCTCTTATTTGTTGGGTAATGGTTTCTGAGGTATTATACATCCCTGCTTCATAAGGGAATTGGATCATTGCTTTATCGAAAAGGTTTCCAAAAAGAAAACCGGCATTTGCCCCAATGCTGAAACCAGCAAATGGAGAAACCCCATATCCTACATAGGCTTTGTTGATACCACCTTCACCTACCAAACTGGTTTGATAAGGGATGTTATCAATCTGACGAGCAGATTTTACATTATAACCTACATCCGAATAAGGCATCAAACCGAAAGACACACCACCTACTTTTGGACCATTCTGTTTATTCAAGGAAAAACCGAAAGCAAAATGGCTGAATGCAAAGTCTGCTGTTTTACCAGTAGCGCCAGATTTAGCCAATTGGGTGAAGTTGCCATATAGACCGGCATCTAAGATCGTTCTGTTTAATGCAGAATAACTGGCAGGGTTTGCCATGTTTAAGATTGGTAGACCACCTTGATAACGAACACCACTGGAAATTCCGCCCATTGCGCGAGTTTGAGGCAATAGATCCTCCCTCATCTGTCCCAAACCATATTGTGAGTAAGGTGAGTGTGAAGTAGATGACTGTGCTTTAACCTCCGTAAAGCCCAACATCAGTACCCCAATACCCAATGCTGTAAGCAGGTTTTTGTGTGTAAATATTCGTCTCAATTGTATCAACTTTAAAATAATAATGGCCCTGTTTAGGCTAAAATTTCGCTACAAAACTATCTAATTTTTAATAACCACGTAAGATTTTGTTGTTAAAAAAGGTTAAACAGCTAACTGTCAGTTTTTTAGAAAAACTGAAAATAGATTATGGTGGCCAATATAATCAGGTACAAGGTTTCATAAAACCATTTTACCTTCGCATAGGTAAAGAAGTAGGCCAGATAAATGGAAAGCGCTGGAATGGTCAATAAAAAATGGTTTACCGATTTATCCGGGTTAAGATAGAATGATCCAAAGATGAGGATCAGCATCACGAACAATAATTGGAAACTCTTGCGGACCTGAACCACGCTTTTGAAAAAATTATCCTTTAATATAAATAAAAACCCTCCAATTGCCACCACGATCGGAATCAGTACAAAATAATCATGTACATCCATGTTCAATCGGGTTGGAAGGGCATAGGTGAATGGTCTAAAGATCTCATAGAATTCATCCATTCTTTCCAGCCAATAATAACAAACGGCCAGCAGGAAATAAACAACGGTTACACCCAATAAAGGTGTAATCCATTCTCTCCAGGAGAATGCCCTAAAAATTACCAAGCTTGCCCAAATGAGCAAAAGCATCACGATAAATGGAAAATAGATCAGGCTTCCCAATGCAACCAATAAGCCCAAGTCAAACATGATCCCCTTAACATCTGCGTGTTTATAGATATTGAACAGCTTCTGCACCATCCAAATGGTGATAAAGTTACAGATAAGGGTGGGGGATAATACCAAAAACGGTATGAACACACTGACCAAGGTCATGAACATCAAGGCGGTCAGGAAATTGGGTTTTCCAAGGAGGTTGAAATGATTGACGACCCTATTTAGATAGAAAGCTTGGAGGATGGTTAAGATTAATGTGATGAACACATTAGATTGGGGGGATAATTCCGCCCCGATCTGAAAACCTAAAAGGTTACTGATGCCGGGTTCAAAAAGCACGGGGGAAAGTTTCTCCGGCAAGTGTAGATATACCCCAAGGCATAGTACCGTCCCAACAAGAATAACCAGGAAAACATTCAGCCCTGATAATGTCCGATGTTGGTTGATTAACATACGCTATATGCTATTTATCTTTTTCTAATTTGCTGATTTTACGGTCGATGGTGAAAAGGTAGATGGCAACCACCAAGAAAATCACCAACATCACCAAAACAACCACATAGATTTTTCCTTCAGAACGAAGGCCTTCGGCCATAGGAACCTTTTCTTGAGCGAATGCTGTCCCAAAGCTAAAAAGTAGCGCAAAGAGGGTGTATAGGAAATTTCTCATTGTATTAAAAACTATTTCTTTTATCTTCTATTAATCGAATTCTATAACGTAGGGTGGCAATCCAGGTACCGATCAAAATCCAACCGATTACCGCAGTATAAAATACCGGACGCATATAATTGTCCATATCCAGATCCCCGAATGAGGAGTTTCCACCACTGCCTGGGTGAAGGGAATCATTCATTTTTGGGAGGATATAGATCAGCACGAACATGATCGGAAAGGCGAAAATATTATAGATGGCTGATATTTTGGCGCGTTTCTGTTCTTCTTCTAGGGCATTCCTTAAAACCAGGTAGGCCAAATACATCAAGGTTGCAATGGCAGCCCCATTCAATTGGGGGTCATTCGTCCAAGGGGTTCCCCAGGTGAAATTTGCCCAAAGCATACCTGTCAATAAACCGCAAAAACAGAAGATAACACCTGTATTTACAGCTTCTACCGCCATAAAATCATGCTCTCTTTTTCCAGTATTCAGGTATTTGATGCTATAAATTAAGGAGATCAGGTATAAAATCATCATGGTAAACCACATAGGTACATGGAAATACACATTTCTGATGGTCTCATTCAAGATGTACAAAACGGGTACTGGACCTAATAAACCAGCAACTACGGTACTTGCAACCATGACAACTGCAAGAATTTTCCACCAACTTTTTCTCATAAGAACAAAAAAATCAATCTCGCCAAAGGTAAGGAAATAACAGCAAAGAAATGGCAATAGTAACTATATTAATTGCCAATAATACAGCAATATCTCCCCAACTATCCGCCACTACACCGCCTATGGCAGCAGCTTTTGATAATTTGATGAGGACAATCAAGAGGGGGATTATGACCGGGAAACTGAGGATGGCCATGATGGTACTGTTGTTCCCAGCTTTCGCACTGATCCCAGCCACCATAGTAAATACCGTAGCAAAGGAAATGCTCCCTAAAAATATACTCAATAAATAAACAGGTAGATTGCCGATCGGAGTTCTGAAAATCAGGTTGTAAACAATAAAAGCGATCCCCGTCATTAAGATCATGATTAAGGAATTATAGATGATCTTTGCCAAAATTATTGCTTTTGGGCTTACTATGCTATAATAATAAAGTTGTCTATTACCGGTTTCCTGAAGGAAGGAACGGCTCATGGCATTGATGGCCGCGAAAAGAAGAATGATCCAGAACAAGGTGTTCCAAACAGAAGTATCCACGGATTGGAATGATTGATAACAAACAAATACCGTGGATACTACGTAAAGAAGAATGCTATTGATCGCGTATTTAGAACGCCATTCCAATAAAACATCCTTATATATTAAAGTCTTGACTTGTGTTAACAGATCCATGATATGCAAAGATACAAATCAATCTGTCTAGCCAAGACGGATGTCTAGAAATTAAGCGTTTTTAATTTCTGATTTCGCTTTATCAGCAACATCGTTTGCTTTGTCAGCCATGCCTTGTGCTGCATCTGATGCACGGCCAGCCCATTCGTTAGCTTTTGAAGAAGCTTTGTCTAATGCTTCTCTACCTGCATTTTTAGCACGGTCTTTTAAGTTCTCTAAATCTTCTTTTGCGGATTTTGCAAATTTAGAAGCACGTTTTGCTTCTTTTTTAGAAAGATCTTTAATGGATTTTGTTAAGCTCTTGATTCCGTCGTTTGCACGGTCTAATTGCTTTTTACCATCCTCTGTTCCTAATAAATAATATGCAGCAGTTCCGACAGCTAATCCTAGTAGGGCGAATGCCACTAATCCATTTCTATTCTTTTCCATGATTATAATTTTTTATCCTATTTTGTAATTACATGTTATTGTATAATGGAAACAAGCAATAAGCCAAAATGTTTGTGGGTTTTAGAAATTAACAAAAATTAACTTTCAAAAACCTGAAGAGACTGTAATTGATAGAGATGTTGGTATAATCCCCCGCCTTTATTCATCAATTCCTGATGGGTTCCAACATCGGATATGAAGCCATTTTCTACGACGATAATCATATCAGCGTCCCGTATGGTAGACAATCTATGGGCAATAATCACGGATGTTCTGTTCTTCATCAATTCTTCCAAAGCCAATTGCACCAAACGTTCGGATTCGGAGTCAAGGGAGGAAGTCGCTTCATCCAAGATCAATATGGCTGGGTCTTTCAACAAGGCACGGGCAATAGCGATTCGCTGCCTTTGTCCACCGGATAATTTAACCCCTCTTTCACCAACAACCGTATCATATCCATCTGGAAACTCCATGATGAAGTTATGGGCATTGGCCCGTTTTGCTGCTGTGATGATTTCTTCGGCATCAGCTTGAAGGTTTCCATAGCTGATGTTCTCCCGAATCGTTCCTCCGAAAAGAAGTACATCTTGGGGAACCACGGCTACTTGGTTTCGGATATCGGTCAGTGCCAATTCTGAAGCAGGGATGCCGTCATAGTAGATGGTACCATCCGTAGGTTGGTAAAACTGCAATATGAGCGAAGCAATGGTCGACTTACCAGTGCCGCTTGGCCCTACAATGGCCAATTTCTTACCGGCTTGGATCTGGAAGGAAATATCTTTTAGAATTTGAATATCTGGACGTGTCGGATAAGCGAAACGGACATGATCAAAGGCGATAGCACCTGTTAAAGGTTGTTTGATGTTTTTGTCGGTTTCATCCACTTTGATATCTTCCTGATCTTCGTCAAGGATTTCTAATACGCGCTCACTTGCTCCCAGGGAACGTTGGATGCTGGCGTAGAGTTCAGGGAAACTTCCCATCGAACCTGCCACAAACATGGAATATAAAATATACATAGTCAGGTCGCCCACCGAAATCTCATTAATGGAAACCAGGGAGGCACCATACCAAATCACGACGATCGCCGCACCGAAAATAGCAAAGATGATAAATGATGCAAATAATCCGCGGTAAGTGGCTCCCTTTACGGCAAGATTCACCGCCTTTCCTAATTTGGAAGCATAGCGTTTGGATTCAAAATATTCATTGACGAATGCCTTTACATTGCTGATCCCCAATAAAGTTTCCTGAACGATCGCATTGGAATCTGCCAACTGATCTTGGGATTCTTTGGAAAGTTTGCGAATAAAACGGCCGAAAATAAGTGCTACTACAATGATGATCGGTAGCACACTCAGGTTCATGAGCGCTAATTTTGGAGAAACCAATACCAAAAGGAATACCCCAACGCCTAAACTGATGGTCTGTCGCAAGATTTCAGCCAAGGTGGTAGTCATGGTGTCCTGGATCTGGGAAAGGTCGGCAGAAAGCCTACTGTTCAGTTCACCCACTCTGCGGTTGGCAAAGAAATCAATTGGCAAGGTGATCAAACGGTGATAGGTATCTTTCCGAATGTTGGCCAGCGATTTTTCTGCAATCTCCACAAACAAGCGAATCCGGAAAAAGGAAATCGTAGATTGTACGGCCAATATGGAAATACTCAGCACACCTATGTACATCACATCTGCAGGGAGCCAATCGAACTTCTGCTTTCCTTGTGCTGCATCAATCATCGCGCCCATCAAGGCCGGAAAGGTCAGCATGGTCAAACTCGAAAGAATAAGGAATAACATCCCAATAACGAACTTCCATTTGAAAGGTCGGATGTAAGAAAAGATCTTTAAGGCTTTCTTTAGGGTCTCCTTGTTAATTTTCGGCTTCGGTAAATCTTCCGAATGCGAATCTCCACTGTTCAATCTCGGTCTGGCCATGAATTAAAATTATCAAATCGAGCAAAAGTACTCATATATATAGCTCTTCGTATCACTATACAGTCAATTTTTTAGGCCTTTGCTTTAAATAAAGATAAATAACCGAAATTACCAATCCCAAAATGATCACGATGGCGATGAACAATTTATTATCATTCCCTTGATCGCTGTTCTCCAGATTGCTGATATCCCCACGGAGCTTGTCATTCTCTTGTTGCAATTTGTTGATGGTTTTCATGTAGGCAGAAACCTGTTGGTCATACTCTGCTGCCAATTTCTGATACCGTTCGCTTTGGGCATCCTTAAGATCCAACAATTTCCGCGTCTCGATAAAGATATGGTTATCATTGATCACGATGTTCCGGAGGATATCGATGGATTTCTGCATATCCCCTTTGGTTTTAAAAAGACCAAAAACACCTGTCTTTTTAGTAAGCGAACTGTCGTAGTCACCAAATTTTGCACTTCGTTCGTTCAACAATCTATTTACTCGAGCACGTTGGGATTCAAAGGTGATGGAATCCGCTTTAATTGCTGTACTATCCTGTGCCTTGAGTATTATCGGTACTGATAAAAGGAAGAAACAGACGATGTTCCACATGAAAAACTTACTTTTTTTAATAAACATTGTAGCAAAATATAATTTTTTAACGTAAGAATTTAAAAAACATGACAACTAATTATTAACCAGCATGAAAAGAACAAACAATTTCATCTCAAGAGGTCTATTGGGCCTTCTTACGGGAATATTATTCCTATCGGTGTCTTGCGATCGCATTACATATGAGCAAGAGGTGATGGCTAAAGTGGCCGTATTCAAAACAATGGCCGAAATTCGAAAGGAATTTGTCGGAACCAAGGATGGGGTAGCACTTCAATCTACCGGAAAAATCTATATCTATAAAGATTATTTGTTGATCAATGAGCCTTTGAAAGGAATCCACTTTTACAACAATACTAATCCAGCAAAACCGGAAAAGATTACTTTTTTGGCGGTTGAAGGTACTTCGGATTTCGCCATAAAAGATGATGTCTTATATACGGATAATTATGCTGATTTATTACTTTTCGACCTTAAAAACATCGCAAAACCCACGTTGATGAAAAGAGTGGAGGATGTATTTAAAACAGTGAATACAGTTTGGGGTTGGAGGCCAATGAATGGCACAAAGGTAGTTGCTGGTTGGAAGGATTCTTTGGTTACCCATAAGGGCACCAGAGAACACACACCATTTATTAAATATGATACGAATGTCGATTCTTATGGAAATTCGGAAGGAACTGGACAAGCTGGATCACTGGCACGTTTCACCATATCCAAAAACCATTTATACACCGTGGATATTTCAGATTTAAATTGGTTTGATATCAGCAATAAAAATACAGCAACTTATGTTGATAAGATGAGTTTACCAGGTCTTTTGGAAACTATTTTTCCTTATAAGGATAATCTGTTCATTGGAACCACGCAAGGGATGCACATCATCAGTCTGGAAAACCCTGCCGCGCCTAAAAAGACATCCACCTTTGCTCACTTTCGTGCTTGCGACCCCGTGGTTGTAAACGACAAATATGCCTTTGTCACTCTGAGGACCGGGATTTTATGCGGAGGAGGAAGTAATGAATTACAAGTCATCGATATTGCAGATTTGAGCAATCCTAAACTAAAACTTACACAAGCCCTGAAATCTCCTTATGGTTTAGGCTTATCTGGAAATATGGTTTACCTCACGGAAGGAATGAATGGTTTTAGGAGTTTTGCTTTTGAAGAGGGGCAGCAGCTTTCGCTAAAAGAAGTACAAAATTTGCCAAGCATGATGAGTTATGATGTAATTCCTGGCCCGAAATCCATGATTGTCATTGGCCCTAAAAAGATTTGTCAATATGATTATCAAGACAAATCAAATATTAAGGAATTAGGATGTATTAATATAACTCCAGGCTTGTAAGATGAAGAAATTTATAGTTATCCTCGTATTAATTTTGGTAGGGAATGGATTTTCCTTACATGCCCAAATGGATAAAAAGACCTATGTAAATCAAACGGAAATTGGTTTGATGAACTATGGATTTATTCCTATTCAGAACAGTTATAGTTTTTTGACCATGCATGGGATCAAGTTGACTGAATCTTGGGAATTGGGTCTCTCTTCTGGAGTGGAGAAATACACAGCTGATGAATATGAAAAGTTCTGGGTATTGCCCGTCAATGTTGCTGGTCGATTTATTTTAAATCCCCATAAACGCACCACATTTTATTCGGGATTGGATGCGGGTTATGGCTTCGCTGGGCTAAACTCTACCGAAGATAAAGTCTGGAACAACACAGTAACCGAAAAGGATAGGTCTTTTGAAGGTGGTTTGAGGTTTCATCCACATGTGGGTTGGAGATGGAAAGTAGGTGCAGAAAGAACCTTCATTTCCTTAAGCATAGGCTATCAATTCCAACAGATAAAACAAGAAAGATCAAAGTTAAGACCTGTTTTTGATGGATTTATGAATAATAATCTAGATAATTATTATCACGAGCGGGTCACCTATAATATGGGTAGAGCCGTTGTCAAAGTGGGCATGGGATTCTAATGGTCAAAAAACTCGACCAAAATGGTTTCATCCTGATATAAGCCCAACAATTGACTGGCATTACCTTTATTAATAGCTATTTCCAAGAAATTACTGATCCCAAATAGACAGAGTTTCTCCCCTTCAGATACCTCATTGTAATGCCAGCTCAATTTTGAAATCGTCTCATTTCTCTTAAACCTCAAAACGAAATCCCTTCCATTCTGGATCTTATTGAACAATTCCTTGCTGATGTTACTGATGACATTTCCAAAGGAATCAATAAACGTTACATGACCTTTGATGCTGTTGTGATTATAAACAGGTTGAAACAAAACCTTTTGTACGGGGTTTTCGATCGGAAATCCGATATCAGAAAACTTGCCTCCGTTGGCAATATGGCAGGCTGCTTTGGTCAAAATATCCGCTAAGGGAAAGTGCAGATACCTCAGATCCTGCATGATATTGATCTCGATCATTTCCGTAGGACGATCTTCCCCCAGAATGATACTGAAAATCCCATTATCCGCGCCAACAAAATATTGCCCTTTGTAAGACATGGCCAAATAGCGTGAATCCTCCTGAAAAACAGTGTCAATACCGATCAGATGAACGGTCTTCGCTGGAAAATAAGGGTAAGCATTATTGATGACAAAAGCGGCATGCTGAATGCTGAAAGAAGGGATATCATGGGATATGTCCACCAGACGTACATTCGGCAATTGCGAAATAATACTGCCCTTTAATGCGGCCTGATAAAAATCGCGATGACCTAAGTCTGTGGTTAACGTTATTACTCCCATACTATCCAAATGCCCGTAGCAAAAAATTTAACTGTTGTTTTTGATAAGCGAACTACAAAAATAGAAAAAGTAAATTGTATTTTTGAATCAAGAAAAATTAATCGATCAAAATTTGAGTGAATTAGAAATCAATTTGGACACAGTCAATCTGATTACCTTATGGGGTGCTCAGAATGAGAATTATGAGTTTATCAAACGCGCTTTTCCCAAGTTGCGCTTGGTAGCCAGAGGAAGTCAACTTAAGGTGTTGGGTGAAGAAGGAGAAAGGAACCGCTTTCAGCAGGTATTTGACCAAATTCTTGGCCATGTCAACCAGTTTCAGACACTATCGTTACTTGAGCTCGAGGGACTTTTAAGTTCGGTTACCGACTTAAAAGCACCTGCTGCCGCACCGAAAGATGAGGCGGAGGCAAAAGCTGCTGCGATGAAAGGAGAGCCTATTGTTTATGGCCCTAATGGAATCGTGGTTCGCGCAAGAACGGCAAATCAACGTCGAATGGTCGATAGCATCAACAAGAATGATATCCTGTTTGCGATAGGCCCTGCTGGTACAGGAAAGACCTATACAGCTGTTGCATTAGCGGTTCGCGCCTTAAGAAACAAGGAAATCAAACGCATCATTCTGACACGTCCTGCCGTAGAAGCAGGAGAAAACCTTGGTTTTTTACCTGGCGACCTTAAAGAGAAGGTGGATCCTTATCTAAGACCTTTATACGATGCCTTGGATGATATGATTCCAGCAGAAAAACTAAAAGGATACCTAGAGAACAGGACCATTGAGGTCGCACCTTTAGCGTTCATGCGGGGTAGGACCTTGGATAATTGTTTTGTGATCCTGGATGAGGCGCAAAATGCGACCGATATGCAGTTGAAGATGTTCCTAACACGTATGGGACCAACCGCAAAATTCATCGTAACTGGCGACATGACCCAAGTGGATCTTCCAAAAAAGACCCAATCTGGTCTGGTGAATGCCGTCAAGATATTAGAAGGAATCGAAGGGATTGATATGATCTACCTGAGTGGGGCAGACGTTGTTCGCCATAAATTGGTGAAACGTATCCTAGAAGCCTATGGCGATATTTAATAGCAATTAAACGCGTGGAAACGCAACAAATATGAGTACAATAAAAGAAACAAATTTCAATTTCAAAAACCAGACGGCATTTTATAGGGGTAAAGTCAGGGATGTCTATACCATTGCAAACGATTACTTGGTGATGGTAGCTTCCGATCGTATTTCTGCCTTTGATGTCGTTTTACCTCGTGCAATCCCTTACAAAGGTCAAGTATTGAACCAGATCGCTTCCAAATTCTTAAAGGCAACTGCTGATATCCTACCGAATTGGGTGGTATCTGTTCCAGATCCGAACGTAACGATCGGGAAAAGCTGTGAGCCTTTTAAAGTAGAAATGGTTATTCGTGGCTATGTATCCGGACATTTATGGCGCACCTACCGTGATGGTGGGCGTGAGCTTTGCGGCGAAGTTCTTCCTGAAGGGCTGAAAGAAAATGATAAGCTTCCGGAATCGATCATTACCCCAACTACCAAAGCGGCAGTCGGTCATGATATGGATATCTCCAGAGCTGAAATCATCAGCCAAGGGATTGTCTCTGAAGAAGATTATACCCAATTGGAAAAATATGCAAAAGCGCTTTTCCAAAGAGGAACTGAGATTGCAGCAGAAAGAGGGTTGATCCTAGTGGATACCAAATACGAATTTGGAAAACGCGATGGCATCATCTACCTGATCGATGAGATCCATACACCAGATTCTTCCCGTTACTTCTATGCGGATGGTTATGAGGAACGTCAGCAAAATGGCGAACCGCAGAAGCAACTGTCCAAAGAATTTGTAAGACAATGGTTGATCGAAAATGGTTTTCAAGGAAAAGAAGGTCAAGAAGTGCCTGAAATGACAGATACTATTGTAAATTCAATTTCTGAACGCTATATTGAGCTTTTTGAACACATCACGGGCGATAAGTTCGAATATCCAGAAAATGGAGATGTTCTGGACCGCGTTGAACGCAATGTGAGCGAAGAATTAGCGAAACTATAATACATTAATCTTAAAAGACTAACATTTATGAAATTTACGGTAGATAAATACGATCGATTTGTGGTGATTGAGCCCCTTCAAGAAAAATTAGATGGAGATGCTGCCGCAAGTTTAAAGGGCGAGTTTATGCTCCGCAATACCGGCGGACAACGAAACATTGTCCTGGATATGAATAAAGTGTTAGAAACAGATGAAACAGGTATCCGTACCGGTTTATTAGCACGTAGATTATGTAAATCTTTGGGAGGTTTATTCATTATCACCAACCTGAACGAAGGAGTTAAACAATATATCAGCTCCTTAGGTCTGGATAGTTACCTGATCATCACCAAAGACGTAGAAAAAGCAAAAGACCTGATCTTCGGAAATGAAATCCGATTGGATTTAAAAGAAGGGCAGGCATAAGATGATTCGATTTGAAGTATTGGTATTGGGTAATAGCTCAGCAACACCCATTTTTGAACGCCATCCTACTTCTCAGGTCATCAATTATAACGAACAATTATTCTTGATCGATTGTGGCGAAGGTACGCAGATGCAACTTTCTCGCTATGGTATCAAAAGCAATCGCATCGATCATATTTTTATCTCTCATCTGCATGGAGACCACTATTTAGGTCTTGTAGGCCTGGTGTCCTCCATGCACTTGGTAGGTAGAAGGGCCGATCTCCATATCTATGGCCCTGCACCTTTACAGGAGATTCTGGAATTGCATTTCAAATATTCTGAAACGGTCATCCGGTATAATATTATTTTCCATCCGACCAATCCAGAAAAGGAAGAGGTTATTTTTTCATCCAGGATGATGACCGTAAAGTCCTTTCCATTAATCCACCGTATCCCATGTACTGGATTTCGATTTGATGAAGGAAAGCGTTCTGCCAGTATTTTAGCGGAAAAGGTAGAGCCCTTGAATATTCCAAAACCCTATTATTCGCTTTTGAAAAAGGGGATAGATTACGTCGATTCTCAGGGCAATGTACATCAAGCCACGGCATTGACGGTCCCTGGTCCTGCATCACGGTCTTATGCCTATTGTTCCGATACCGTAAGGCATCCGATCTATTTACCATCCATCCAAGGAGCTGATCTTTTATATCATGAATCCACTTTTTTGGATGAAATGCGGGATAGAGCAAAAGAAACCTTCCATACTACCTGTTTAGAAGCTGCTGAAATCGCTAAAGAAAGCCAGGTGAAAAAATTGCTCTTGGGCCATTATTCCGCAAGGTATAAAACACTCGGCCCTTTATTGGAAGAAGCCCAGACTGTTTTCCCTAATACCGAGCTATCAATTGAGGGGAAATGGTATTTAGTTTAGCCTTTTTTGTGAATTTTTGCCCATATTTACAGCTCGAAAAAAATAGTCTAAAATAATGTCCTTCAACTTAACCGCCTTATTACGAGAGAACATTAGAAATCTCGTACCATATTCATCTGCAAGGGATGAATTCAAAGGGGAAGCATCTGTTTTTTTGGATGCCAATGAAAACGCTTTTGGCTCCCCGCTTCCTCATGACTATAACCGATACCCTGACCCCCTTCAACATCAAGTAAAACATAAATTATCCAGCATAAAAGGTGTGCCTGCCGAGAACATGTTCTTAGGCAATGGTTCTGACGAAGCAATTGATATCCTTTATCGTGCTTTCTGTACACCAAAAATCGATAATGTGATCCTGGTACCACCAACTTACGGTATGTATGAGGTGTCTGCCAATATCAATGATGTGGAGGTCCGTAAAGTGAACCTTACGGCAGATTATCAATTGGATCTAGATGGTATCGCAGGGGCATTGGACACCCATACCAAACTTATTTTTGTATGCTCGCCCAATAACCCAACCGGTAATAGCATCAATCCATTGGATATTGAAACCCTTTTGGTCAATTTCAAAGGTATTGTCGTGGTGGATGAAGCATACATCAACTACTCCAAACAGAAATCCTTTACCTATTCTTTGCCGGAATTCCCGAACTTGGTTGTTCTACAAACACTTTCCAAAGCTTGGGGATTGGCTGCATTACGATTGGGATTGGCATTTGCGAGTAAAGAAATCATTGAGGTATTCAATAAAATAAAACCACCCTATAACATCAACCAGGCCACCCAAGATTTGGTGTTGGAAGCATTGAATAATTATGAGGTGGTGAACGAGTGGATTCGGAAAACCATCAAAGAAAGGGAAACATTGGTTGCCCAATTGGATGCTTTACAGCAGGTTGAGAAAATCACCCCATCCGATGCCAACTTTATTTTGGTCAAACTTCAGGATCCCAGATCCCTATATGATTTTCTGGTAGACAAAGGGATCATTGTTCGCGACCGCTCAAAAGTGGCATTATGCGATGGTTGCCTACGTATTACCGTGGGGACAAAGTTGGAAAATGAACGTTTAATAAACGAAATACAAGAGTTTTATAAATAATATCCCATGTTTGACCAATTAATTCGTGTTCTTTTTATCGATAGAGACGGCACATTAATTCAAGAACCGGCAGATGAGCAGGTAGACTCATTCGCCAAATTGAAATTTTATCCAGGCGCCTTGCAATACTTGCCAAGGATTGCCAAAGAATTGGATTTTGAATTGGTCTTGGTAACTAACCAAGACGGTTTAGGAACTTCTTCCCATCCGGATGAGAATTTTTGGCCTGTCCATCACTTGGTGATGGATACCTTCGCCGGTGAAGGCGTAAATTTTGCCCGTGAACATGTGGATAGGACCTTCCCGCATGAAAATGCCGATACCCGAAAACCGGGTGTTGGGATGCTTAAAGAATATTTTAATCCCGAAAAATATGACCTGGCCAATTCCTTTGTGATCGGCGACCGGGTAAATGATGTGAGATTAGCACAGAATTTAGGCGCAAAAGCCATTTGGCTCCGCAATAACGATGATCTTGGGGAATTGGAAGGCGTGGAAATCAGCAACGATGTAGTTGCATTAGAGACCTCCGATTGGAAAGCGATCTATGAATTCCTAAAATTAGGAACCCGTGTAGCCGAGCATCACCGTAAAACCAATGAAACGGACATCTTCATCAAATTGAACCTGGATGGAAGCGGAAAATCGGATATTGATACCGGGCTACCCTTCTTCGATCACATGCTTGACCAATTGGCCCGTCATGGCGCTTTGGATCTAACAATCAAAGCCAAAGGCGATCTGCATATTGATGAGCACCATACCATTGAAGATACCGGTATTGCGCTGGGTGAAATCTTCCTGACTGCGCTTGGAAACAAACGAGGCATCGAACGCTACGCTTTTACCCTTCCGATGGACGACTGTCTGGCGCAGGTAGCGATAGATTTTGGTGGTCGGAACTGGATTGTCTGGGATGCTGAATTCAAAAGGGAAAAAATTGGAGATATGCCTACGGAGATGTTCTTTCATTTTTTCAAATCCTTTTCGGATGCGTCCAAATCAAACCTGAATGTACAGGCAACTGGAGAAAATGAACACCATAAGATCGAAGCCATCTTTAAAGCCTTCGCCAAAACCATCAAAAAAGCGGTGCGTAGGGATGCTGATAATATGCAGTTGCCTAGCACAAAAGGATTATTGTAAAACTATTTGAAGACCAGTTGGTTATTAAACATAAATAGATGGTTGGAATCGTAAATTATGGTGCTGGGAATATATTCTCCATAACCGCTGCTTTACAGCGCTTGGATATTTCCTACGGCATGATCAATACCAAGGAAGATTTTGATCGTTACGATCGGATCATTATCCCTGGGGTTGGGCATGCAGGAGCAGCCATGGATAAATTGAAGGCCTCCGGTTTGGCAGAGGCTATCCCTAAGCTGGAAAAACCGGTGTTGGGAATCTGTGTGGGGATGCAATTGCTGACCGACTTTTCCGAAGAAGGCCATGCCGATCTATTAGGGATTATTCCGGTGAAGACCTTGCATTTTGAAGGTCGAGTAACCGAAAAAGTACCTCATATGGGCTGGAATAGCATAAGCTTCGACCCTTCCTGTCCATTATTTAAGGATATTGCAAATAATACGTATTTTTATTTTGTACATTCTTATTTTATTGAACATGAGGAAAGGTATAACATCGCAACCTGTGATTATGGATTAACCTTTTCAGCAGCGATTGCCAAGAACAATTTTTGGGCAGTTCAGTTTCACCCGGAGAAATCCGGAAAAGCAGGAGAACAGCTCTTACTTAACTTTAGTCATTTTTAATCGAATTTTTGATATTATGTATATTATACCTGCAATTGATGTATTGGACAAACAGGTTGTCCGTTTAAGAGAGGGCAACTACGACGAGGTTACCACTTATCCGATTTCTTTGGAAGAACAGATCGAAAAATACCATGCCAATGGTACGGAGATCGTTCATATCATAGATCTTAATGGAGCCAAAGGTGATTTTAGCAATCAAGCTTATCTATTCGACATCATCAAACGCACTGAAATGAAAGTGCAATATGGTGGTGGTGTCCGTAGTATCGAAAAGGTAAAGGAATTGATCGATGCAGGGGTGTACCGCGTCATCGTAGGTACGCAAGCGATAACCAATCCGACATTTTTGGAAGAACTTTCTGCATTGAACGAAGGCCGGATCAAATACGCTGACCATATCGTCATTGCCATCGATGTACTGGATGAGGTGATCAAATATTCGGGATGGCTAGAAAGCTCCCCAATTAAATTAATGGAATACATTGATAAATGTTTGGCATTAGGATTCTATCGTTTCCTATGTACCGACATCAGTAAGGATGGTAAATTAGGCGGCGCCGGTGTAGAGCTGTACAGTAAACTACTTGGACATTCGCCGATCATTAAACTGATCGGTTCCGGCGGCATCAGTTCCATGGCAGATATTGAAGCCCTGAATGATTTGGGTAAAATGGAATCTGTAGTCGTTGGAAAAGCCATCTATGAGAATAGAATCAGCATCGAAGAAATAAAAGAGTGGAATCTTAAAGCCTTAATCAGTTTCTAAAAACATGTTGGCAAAGCGGATTATTCCCTGTTTAGATGTTAAAGATGGACGTACGGTAAAAGGGGTCAATTTTGTTGACCTTCGAGATGCCGGTGATCCGGTTGAATTGGCTTGGCAATATTCACAGCAAGGAGCAGATGAACTGGTCTTCCTGGATATTACTGCGACCCATGAACGCCGTAAAACTACGGTAGACTTAGTCAAAGCGGTAGCCAGCCAGATCAATATTCCCTTTACCATTGGTGGTGGAATCAATGAATTAGCGGATGCAGATGTCCTGTTGAATGCGGGTGCAGATAAGATTTCCATTAATTCCGCTGCTGTTCGAAACCCAAAACTATTGGAAGAACTGGCCAATGCTTTTGGTGTTCAATTTGTTGTGTTAGCGGTGGATACCCGCTTCGTGAATGGAAAGAACTATGTACACCTGAGAGGTGGACGAGATATAACAGATCTGGAGACCGAGCAATGGGTAAAAGAAGCTGAGGACAGGGGAGTTGGTGAGATTTTATTGACATCCATGGACCATGATGGTACCAAGAATGGGTTTGATAATGACCTATTGAAAAAAATAAATGCCAGTATCCACATTCCATTGATCGCGTCTGGCGGTGCAGGAAACCAACAGCATTTTGTCGATGTGTTTCAAGAAGCCGGAGTCGATGCAGCTTTGGCAGCTTCAGTATTTCATTATGGTGAAATATTGATTCCAGAATTAAAAAATACACTGCAGAACCAAGGGATTCCTGTTCGGTTCTGATATTAACTATCATCATGAATATTGATTTTAAGAAAGGGGACGGTTTGGTTCCGGTGGTTATTCAAGATGCGCAGACATTAGAAGTTTTAATGTTGGGCTATATGAATGAGGAAGCTTGGAATAAAACCAATGAAGAGCAAAAGGTTACCTTTTTTTCCAGAAGTAAAAACAGGTTGTGGACAAAAGGAGAGGAGAGTGGGAATTTTTTGCAGGTAGTAAGTAGTCATATCGATTGTGACCAAGATACTATATTGATAAAGGTCAACCCGGCTGGACCAACCTGCCATACAGGATCCAGAAGTTGTTTCAATACCCCATTCAATCAGAATTTCCTATTGGAATTGGAGCGCATCGTGCAACATCGCATCGATTTCCCTTCTGATGAATCCTACGTGAATAGATTAAGGAGCAGAGGGATTAATAAGATTGCCCAAAAGGTAGGAGAGGAAGCGGTAGAAACGGTTATTGCCGCACTTACTGAAACTGACAATGACTTTATCAATGAGTCATCCGATCTTTTATTCCATTTGATTGTTCTATTAAAGGAAAAGGGAATGAGCTTAGAAACCATTGCCAAAAATTTAGAAGGTAGACATCAATAAACCAATCATGGCATCCACTTTGGACATTACATTAGCATCTACGCTTACCGGACATCAGAACCCTGTATTTGCCTTAGCCCAACCTGAAAACTCCTCGGTATTATATACTGGTGGGAATGATAAAGGGGTAGTGGAATGGGATCTGCAGGAAATGAAGTTCAAAAGGATTCTTTGTAAGGTGGGTTCTTCTGTATACAAACTATTAGCCATTCCGAATTCGGACCTCTTGGCCATTGGATTGCGTTCTGGGCAACTTTTATTGGTGGATACCCAAAAACAATCGCTTGTTGCCAATTGGAATACAGAATCGGGAGCCATATTTGATATCAAACTTATCCCCTCCAAAAGGGAACTGATCGCTATTGGAGAAGAAGGATTTGCCTATGTGTGGAGTTTGGAAAGTTTAGAACTTTTATACCGCTTCAAGGTATCCGATATCACCGCACGGGTCATCAGTCTTTCAGAAGACGGTAAATTATTAGCCTTTGGGGATAAATTGGGGATGATCCATGTACATGATGCCTATGATTTCCATAAATATCTCAAAGAGCCAATCCATGAATTGCCGGTGACTGCTTTACGATTTGTCAATGGGGAGCTAATTTCGGGGGGTCGGGATGCAAAGATCAATCGCTTGGATCCCAAGACCTTGGAGAAAAAACAGAGCCTAGTGCCGCATATGTTCACGGTTTATGGTATAGACAGCTCGGCTGATAATAATTTTTTGGTGACCGTAAGCAGGGATAAGACCATAAAAATATGGAGATCTGCAGATTGGGCCCTTTTAAAGAATATCTCTCGGGATAAAGGAGTGGAAAGCCATTACCTCAGCATCAATAATGTCCTTTGGCAGGACGATCGGATTTTTACGGTAAGTGACGATAAATCGATCAAGATATGGAAGGTGGAATCTCATTAACTCCATCTAGCAGCTTTCTCCGCACATTACATAGATAAAACGTATATAGGGTAGCGACAATACTGGCAAATAACATGACATATAGATACGGTTTCATATCCGGATCAATGAAATGCGGCTGCTCGATGTTTTGGATGAGGATACCAAAAATGCCCCAAGCCAAAACCGCAGAAACCGCAGGAAGGTAATGTGTTATGGTATAGTAAATACCATATGCCGTACAAGCCAAAAGAACGGCTTCATTTAACCAGAACAATTCCGTAGACGTATTTACCAATTCAAATTTGGCTAAAAGGATGACACTGTTGAAAGCCATTAAAATAATCATCCAACCTGTATATACCCCAAAACCTAAACGGATAAAATAGCGAATGAAAGAATTCGAGACCAGTTTATGAATTTCAATGCGTTTATTGATCATCAGAATAGTGATCATACAAGCTGTAGAACAAACAACAGACAGAATAAAATGATTGTTCATCTTGAGGACCATACTCAAACCACAGAACAATTGATTCAGGATAAGAAGATTACCAATTTTTTGGATCTTAAGAACGGTTCTTGGGTTCACTGCCTCATTTCTAGAGGCAACAAACATCAGAATCCCCACCAATATCATATTGGCCGACAGAAATGACCATATCTTAAAGGTGATGGGTGCTGGAGTAAGGTAAGTGGGATAGGAACTAATGGCCGTATTGATAGAATTTCCGAAGAAAAAACTGTTGTCCATCAAGATAATCCACGTGAAATTCAACGTGACCATCATGAAATTCAGCAGAGCCAAAGATTTAGTTCCCGACATGTTAGATTAATAATTATTGTTGTGATTCAACGCAAATATACGGGAATTGTTTTACTCTTTGTGATAATATTAGCGTTTTAACATCAATCTCCTAAAGTTAATAAAATATCCCTTAAATATTTTTCATCAATTTCATCGAATTCATCCAGTTTATCACTGTCCACATCCAAAATCCCAATACATTTTCCTTCTTTGAAAAAGGGAACTACGATTTCAGATTTCGATAAGGACGAGCAGGCGATATGTCCAGGAAATTCCTCCACATTTGGGACAATGATGGTTTCTTCTTTTGCCCAGGCAGTCCCACACACTCCCCTGTTATAAGCAATGCGCGTACAGGCTACAGGTCCTTGGAATGGTCCTAAAACCAATTCTTCTTTTTCTACCAGATAAAATCCTACCCAGAAAAAATGGAACTGTTCTTTCAATGCCGCGCAGATATTTGCCATATTGGCCACAAAATTGGTCTCTCCTGAAATCAATCCCTTGATCTGTGGAAGGAGGTTTTCATATTGGGTCTGTTTATCCCCTTGGATAATCTGTAAGTCCTCTGCCATATAAGATTATAGTCGTTTTAAAGCTGCTTTGATCAATTGTTCAACGGTCAAATCTGGCTCTGCGTTATGGATCGCCTGTAGTACTTTGTCGGCATGGGGTTTTCCAAAACCCAACATCACCAAGGCGGTCAATGCTTCTTCAATTGCCGAAGATTTGGTTACCGGCAACGGAATAAGGGCATCTGGCCCTTGTTTCTTCAGTTTGTCCTGTAATTCCAAAATTACACGTTGTGCAGTTTTTGGCCCAATACCCTTAATCTTCTGGATAACATTGACCTGTCCGGCAACAATGGCTTGTTGGATCTCCTCCGGAGTAATGGAGGAAAGCATCATACGTCCGGTATTTGGTCCAATGCCTGAAACGGAGATCAAGTGTTCAAATAAATGCCTTTCGCCTTCTGTAGCAAAGCCATATAAAGTCTGGGAATCTTCTCTTACCTGAAAGGAAGTAAAGAGCTTACAGTCTTCCAAATCTTTGATTTGGCTAAAGGTGGTCAGGGAAATATGCAGGTAATAGCCAATCCCACCTACGTCGATAACAACGTGGGTGGGCGCTTTTACTACTAATTTTCCTTTGATGTATTCGTACATACGGAAATGCTAGTTATTGTTGTTTTTTTCGTGCTCAATGGCATCCACCACCGCAATGGTAACCATGTTCACGATCTCACGAACGGAACTGTCTAATTGCAACACGTGGACAGGTTTGTTCATACCCAAAAGGATAGGACCTACAGCCTCTGCATTTCCAACTTCCTGTAATAGTTTATAGGCAATATTTCCTGATTCCAGATTAGGGAATACCAAGGTATTTGCCGCTTCGCCATTCAATGAAGAGAATGGGAAATTATCTGCCAGCATTTCTGGATTCAAGGCGAAGTTGGCCTGGATTTCACCATCAGCAACTATTTCTGGATGCTCAGCATGCAGGATCTTCACCGCTTGGCGAACCTTATCGGAAACCGTTCCTTCATTGGATCCAAAGTTGGAGTAGGATAACATGGCAATACGTGGCTTGATATTGAATCGCTTAACTGCAGAATCCAATAATACTGTAATATCAGCCAATTCCTGTGGCGTAGGATCTTCATTAACGGTGGTATCACCAAAGAATAAAGGTCCTTTGTTCGTCATCATGATGTACATACCTGCAACACGGCTTCCTGGTTTGGCACCGATCACCTGCAAGGCTGGACGAATAGTAGATGCGTAATTTCTGGTCAATCCAGAAATCAAGGTATCTGCCTCACCAAATTCCACCATACTCGCTGCAAAATAGTTTCTATTGGTCATCAATTTACGGGAATCCAATTTATTGATGCCACGACGTTGTCTTTTCTTATATAAATGCTCCGCGTATTTTTCGAAACGTGGAGAATCAATCTCTGCCTGTGGATCGATGATCTCCACCCCATCCAATTCAAAAGCATATTCTTTGATGATGCTTTGGATCTTTTCTTTGTTTCCTAATAAAATAGGGAATGCAATGCCTTCTTCTTTTACGATCTGGGCAGCGCGAAGGGTTTTGGTATTATCAGCCTCGGCGAAAACCACACGTTTAGGGTTGGTTTTTGCTTTTGCAGATAAGTTGCGGATGATGCGGTCTTCTTTACCCAAACGTTTGTGAAGTTCTTCACGGTAGGCATCCCAATCCTCAATGGTCTTACGGGCTACGCCAGATGCAATAGCTGCTTTAGCAACCGCAATGGATACTTCCGTGATCAAACGTGGATCCGTTGGTTTTGGGATCACATAATCTTTACCAAAACGGATATTACTTTGGTTATAGGCAATGTTTACCTCTTCAGGTACATTTTGTTTCGCTAATTCGGCAATCGCGCGAACAGCAGCGATTTTCATATCCTCGTTAATAGCTGTAGCGCGTACATCCAATGCACCACGGAAAATATAAGGGAATCCCAATACATTGTTCACCTGGTTAGGATAATCCGAACGTCCAGTACCCATGATGATATCATCACGTGTTTCAACCGCTAGGTCGTAAGCAATTTCAGGATTTGGATTGGCCATCGCCAAAACAATCGGATTACTGTTCATGGTCAATAACATCTCCTTGGTCAATACATCCGCTTTGGATAAACCAATGAAAACGTCTGAACCTGCCACGGCATCTTCCAAAGAATGAATATCACGGTCTGTAGCCCATTCTGCTTTTGTGGCATCTAAGTTGTCACGGTCGCTACGGATAACTCCTTTACTATCTAACATCACGATGTTCTCTTTTCTTGCACCAACCGCAACATACATGGCTGTACAAGAAATAGCAGCAGCACCTGCGCCGTTCACTACGATTTTCACATCAGCAATATCTTTACCTTGCAATTCGCAGGCGTTGATCAAGGCTGCACCAGAAATAATCGCTGTACCATGTTGGTCATCGTGCATTACCGGGATGTTCATCTCTGCTTTTAAGCGTCTTTCAATCTCAAAACACTCTGGCGCTTTGATATCCTCTAGGTTGATCCCCCCGAAGGTAGGTTCCAATGCTTTAACGATGTTTACAAATTCATCGACATTCTTGGTGTCCAATTCAATGTCAAACACGTCGATATCAGCAAAGATCTTAAATAAAAGACCTTTACCTTCCATTACTGGTTTTCCGGCCTGCGCACCGATATCTCCCAAACCTAGTACGGCAGTACCATTACTGATAACCGCTACTAAGTTTCCTTTTGCAGTATATTTATATGCATCCTCGCTGTTTTCTGCAATCGCCAAACAAGGCTCTGCTACACCAGGAGAATAGGCTAATGTTAAATCTCTTTGGGTACTGTGTGGTTTTGTTGGTACAACGGCAATTTTACCTGGACGCCCCATAGAATGGTAGGTTAATGCGTCTTTCTTTCTGTTGATGTTACTCATTACAATTTTAGTTTATACTTATATGTGTCGATTATTGCCTGAATAATCTATTTTAATGCATCTAATAATTTAAACATGGCCTGTCTCATCGAGGAGGCTGATCCTTGGTAGTTGTTAACCAATAAGGAAAAAGTATACTCCTGCCCGTCTGCTGTTTTTTGATAGCCGGTATAGCCCAATACACCTCCTATAGTCCCGCTTTTCATGGATGTTCCATTCACATTGGGCAGCGATTTTAGAAAATCGGCATACCAGGTTCTACCCCTTGCATATTGCATGATTCTGGCCATCGCTTGGGTCGTAACCCGGTTCTGTGGCGATAATCCCGAACCATCAAAGGTATTGATTTCACTTGGGGAAATCTTTAATTTATTCTGCCAGAACTTAGCGACCAGATTGGCTGCTTCGCTGGTATTGGTTTTGTTGGCGGAAATGCCTCCAATGACCTTCAATAGACTTTCTCCATAAAGGTTGATACTTTTTTGGTTGAACCAATGTACAATCTCCATCAACTTCGGCGAATTGTGGGTATGGATCAGTTTTTTGTTCCCGCTGATCAGGTATTGTGGGTCTCTATTTTTTAAACCTTGAAAGGTGATGATGGTGTCCAACACTGCTATGGAATCTTGGGCAAGGACTTCAGAAAGATCGTAGGCGAGATACAAGGCCGGGTCTGGAACGGATATCTCTATGGTTTTCTTCAGGTCACTTCCGTAGGTCCCTCTTAAATAGATCGTATTGGAATAGGGAGCAGAATATGCATATACATTATCTCCCGAACCTACATTCCCAGTGCTTACCTGGTTGATCATCTGGAAAAATGGAGGTGTTTTTACAGGTTGTAATGCTGCCGCTTGGCCGGGTCTAGAAGGCGTAAAATTGATACCCAATTTATTTTCCTTCCAATTCAGGCCAGATACTCCTGCGCCATAGTAATTGCCGATATCGGCCCACATCCAAGTGCCCGGAACATCATATCCATTATACAATTGGTCATTGGCAATAATACTTCCAGCTATCTGCTTGATTCCCAATTTTAGGATGGCCTCTTTCCAGTTGGAAAGGATAGTAGCCGCTTTGGTCTGCTCGTAGCGATCACTACCCAACGTAGGATCTCCCGAGCCTTCAATAATGATGTCCCCATTCAATACACCCAAGGAATCGACATTCCCAGTTACATAGAGTTTTGTCGGAAAGGTATAGTCTGCGCCCAAAAGTTCGAGTGCGGTTATTGACGTAATGACCTTGAGGGTGGATGCTGTTGGCATTCCTATTTTATTGTTTCCATCAAAAACCACTTCCCCGGTTTTCGCGTTGATGACTGTCAATGAAGCCAGACCACTTTGAAGGGCAGGGTTCTTTTGGAAAGTCTGAAAGGCAGATTGGATTTTTGGTTTAATCCCTTGGCCCAACACCGGAGCTGTACCCAGCACAGTGACCAATGTCAGCATCGAAAAAAATGAAAAAAATCTTCTCATAGCTAGCAAATATCGTAATCTACTAAACAAGTAGTGCATTAAAAGTGTAAAATTTCAAATCTATGATTAAGGTAATGTATTAATTAAGAGAGTTTTTATAACTTGCGTGGAATATTAAAAATTACATAATGAATCACATCGAAAAATTAGCTTCCATCCGGGAGCAGATGAAAGAAAAAGGTGTAGATGCCTATATTATCCCATCATCTGACCCACATATCAGTGAGTATCTTCCAGACCGTTATAAATGTATTGCTTGGACATCCGGATTTACCGGTTCGGCAGGGACATTGGTGATCACTGCAGATTTTGCAGGTCTTTGGACAGATTCACGCTATTTTGTTCAGGCTGGAGAGCAGTTGGAAGGGACAGGATTTGAATTGGTGAAACTTCAGGTACAGGGAAAACCAGAATATGCTACTTGGCTTGCAAAACAATTAAAGGAAGGCGATACTGTTGCTTTTGATGGTAACCTGGCAGCTGTGGCGGTTGCTCAGGCTGTTCAACAGGAATTACAACCCCTAGGAATCCATGTAAATGGACATTTAGATCTGTTGGATCCAATCTGGGAAAATAGACCTGCATTGCCTTTGGAAAAAGCCTATTTGTTGGATGAAAAAACAACGGGTCAATCCACTGCTTCTAAAATCGAAGCGGTAAAAGCGAAATTGAAGGATAAAAGGGTAGAGTACCATTTGGTTTCATCCTTGGATGATCTTGCTTGGTTATTGAACATCCGTGGTAATGATGTACATTGTAATCCAGTGGTATTGGGTTTCTTCCTGATCCAACCTGATAAAAACACCCTTTTCATTGCTGATGGAAAACTTTCGAATGAAGAGGTAGCATCATTGAATGCTTCGGGGGTACAAGTAGAGGATTATGAAAAGGCATTTGATGCGGTGAAGTCTATTTCCAACGGTAGAATTTTGTTGGATACCAAACGCACTTGTTTTGCGTTTTATGATGCTGTTGCTGATGGGGTTGAAATTGTAGAGGAGACCAATCCATCCACTAACCTGAAAACGGTTAAGAATGGGGTAGAGATCGAACATACACGCAATGCCATGGTGAAAGATGGTGTTGCTCTGACCAAATTCTTTAAGTGGTTGGAAGAGGAAGTCGGCAAAGGTGAATTGACCGAGATTTCCATTGCGGAGAAATTGCAAGGATTTCGCGCGGAAAATGATGGTTTTGTAGATATTTCCTTTGATACTATTGCGGGTTATTTGGAGCATGGGGCATTACCACATTATAAAGCGACCGAAGAAAGCAATGCTACACTAAAACCGGAAGGTTTATTATTGGTGGATTCCGGAGGCCAGTATAAGGATGGAACAACGGATATTACGCGTGTTGTTTCTCTTGGAAATATTAAAGCGGAGGAGAAAACAGATTATACCTTGGTGCTGAAAGGAACTATTGAAGGTTCTCAGGCAATCTTTCCAAAAGGAACAAGGGGATATTCGATTGATGCGATTACGAGACGTCCGATTTGGGAGCAGTTGCGTAATTATGGACATGGGACAGGTCATGGGGTAGGTTTCTTTTTGAACGTGCATGAAGGTCCACAGGTGTTCAATATGGCCGCGATCGATATCTTGATCGAGGAGGGGATGATTACATCCATTGAACCTGGATTGTATCGTGAAGGTCAATATGGTATTCGTATTGAGAATTTGGTGTTGACTAAAGCAGTGGAAAGCAATTATTTTGGCGATTTCATGGATTTTGAGACTTTGACGATCTGTTATATTGCTACGGATTTAGTGGATAAATCTTTATTGGATCAAAAGCATATTGATTGGTTGAATAGGTACAATGCTTGGGTATTTGAGAAATTAAGCCCGAAATTGGATGAAGAACACGCTGCTTGGTTGAAGGAGAAAACTAAGAGTATTTAGTAGTGAGTATTTAGTATTTAGACACTACAAGCGAACAGAACAGGCTGAATCATGATAAATGGTTCAGCCTGTTTTTTTGTCAACCATCCCGTCATTGCGAGGAGTTCTCTCCGTCATTGCGAAGGTTTTTCTCCGTCATTGCGAGGAGGCACGACGAAGCAATCTTTCGATTAGTGAAAAGATTGCTTCGTTCCTCGCAATGACGGGGAAAGGACAAGACATTTTGTCTTCAATTTTCAAGCAAGGTATATGTACCATGTAAGTATGGTGTAAGTGCCTTTTAGCACTTACACCATACTTACATGTCACTTACACCTCACTTGAAAAAAGAAAAAAGCAAGTAATCCCCTCACCCCAAAAGAAGCTATTTCTTTAGATCCTATTTATACTAAAAACAGTTTCTTATTCTCCTAAGGTCAAATCCTAATTCTCCAAAATTCAATCTTATTTTTCCGAAAGCCAGATCCAATTAAACAACACTTCTTTCTCCGCCTGAAAATCAACCTGAATCTCTCCCGCCGTATCCATCGAAAATCCACCCAATACCACATCCAAAAACTCCTCCACATACCAATTCTGGTTGGGTTCCACAGTAATCTTTCCATTAGGCTTAGCTACTGCCTTCCAGGTTCTGCCATTTGCAGTAATGGTGAGTCCTATATCTTCTTTGGCAGGATTATGTAAAGAAGCCTCTAATTGATAATTTCCTGATTTTGGTACATATACTTTCCAGCTCACCTTTTGATTCGCTTTAAGCTTCAAATGATCCGGACTAGTTCCATCAAATCCCTTAAACTCCAGTCCTTTACTGATCGTGTTTTTGGCATTTAAACTAAATCCTCCAAAAGTAGATTCACCTACGATTTCCTTGTTGATATCCAACTTATCCATCGTCACCTTGATCACCGAAACATAAGGATCAGGTTGATCCCCTGGACAATGTATATGCAATAGAGGGCCATTCTGCTCATATTTCAATGCCTTTCGACCGGAGGATGTCAATAGTTCCACCTTATTTGGCTTACTGCTTATCCCAGTTACCCGAAGAATTTTATCCAACGGCCAATTATAAACATGCAGATACAATGCACCAGTCTTTTTGTTCAAGGTGATCTTTCCCCAATCGTGTTGGGCAGACCGAATTTCCAATCCGGTGTTCATATATACTGATTCGCCATAGTTAGCAAGCCATTTCCCCATGGTCTCTAATCGTTCAATTCCTTCATACGGAACCGATCCATCTGCTCTAGGGCCAATATTTAAGGTATAAGACCCATTCAGGCTCACATTATTGATCAAGGATTGGAACAGTTGATTGGTTGATTTCCATTCGTTTTCCAGGGCATTGAATCCCCAGGAGTGAGCGATCGTACCAGGTGTTTCCCAGATATGGTTGGTATAAGCCGATCCAAATTGGTTATCACCCAATGTTTCGAAGTCCACATGTTCATTTTCTATGGGCAGCCCTAATCGGGAGTTGATCAAGCAGTTGGGTTGCAGGTCGTGGATCAGGTTGGCCAATTGGTCCAACTGTTCTTTTTTGATGATGCTTTGTTGGTATGGTATCCACATGTCAAACCACATCATAGCAATATCGCCATAATTACTCAGCAGCTCCCTGACCTGTGGGATCACCTTTTCCTGCCAATATTGGTTGTATTGGGCATCTGTTACCCTTCCGGTAATTTCCTGGTTATGGTTCCATGCATATGGATGTTGCCAATCGATCCAATGGGAATAATAGAAACAGAGTTTGATGTTGTGTTTTTTACAGGCAGCAGCAATTTCCTTGATCACATCCCTATTGGTCCCACTTAATTTGGGTAGGGAGTAATCACCTACTTTCGTATCCCAAAGCGCAACACCGTCATGGTGCTTAGAGGTAATGATGATGTATTTCATGCCGGCTTTTTTGGCCAGTAATACCCATTCTTCTGGATTGATCTTATTCCAATCGAATCGTTTGGCAAGCTCTCCGTATTCGGCTTCCCCGATCCGGTTTCTGTATCGAATCCATTCGGCATAGTTGTTCGGGTGTCTAAGTCTTTCGCCTTTCCAGATCCCTTCCGTGGCACTGTACAGCCCCCAATGAATGAACATACCGAAGCGGTCGTCTTCTAGCCATTGGGCTTTATTGGGTTGTTGGGCAGAAGTAAATAAACAGTAGCAAATCAGAAACAAAGTACAGATGGCAGATCTCATAAAATTTGGTTTTATTGTGGCTTACAAGATAATAAAAAGGGGTGCAATATTTCTTTATCTTTGTTATATAAATTGCTTGGTTTATATTAAAATTTAAAAAACTGGAGCGTATGAATAAGATTTCTATCCGTTTTTTCAATGACCGTGAAGTTCGTGCTATTTGGGATGAGGAAAATACTAAATGGTGATTTTCAGTATTGGATATAATTGCGGTATTAACTGATCAAGATGATTATTCCAAAGCGCGGAACTATTGGAAATACCTTAAAACTAAGCTTAAGAAAGGAAATAATGAAGTGGTTAGTATCACTAACCAGTTGAAATTTTTGGCTCCGGATGGTAAAAGGAGATTTGCAGATGTATTGGATTATAACGGGATTATTTTACTCGGAAAAACCTTTCCTGGAAATAAAGCAAATAGATTCATAGAATGGTTTACGTATAGTGACGAATCTATTGATGGCAAGAGTAAGAATAAAGCATATTCTTTATATGAGAGTTCCTTTATAGATAACATTGAAGTAGGAACGGTTAAGGGTCTGCAACAAATACATGCTTATTTGTTTGGTGGATTGTATGAATTTGCTGGTCAAATTCGCACTAAAAATATAGCAAAAGGCGGATTTCAATTTGCCATGGCTCAATTTTTACCAAACACGTTAAAAGAGATTGAATTAATGCCAGAGGAAGATTTCAATCAAATACTTGAAAATATGTTGAAATGAATATTGCTCATCCATTTATGGAAGGAAATGGTAGAAGTATGCGCATCTGGTTGGATCTTATGTTCAAGCAGACATTGAAAAAATGTGTCGATTGGAGCAAAATTGCTAAGAATCACTATCATCAACCAATGCAAAAAAGTGTTGTCGATAGCCAATTGTTAAAGAAGGCAATTTCAGATGCATTGACTGAGGATATTAACAGCCGCGAAATGTTCATGAAAGGAATTGATTACTCCTATTATTATGAGGAAAATTAATAAATAAAAAAATCTCGTGGGGCAGGGAGCCCCACGAGAAACCATTATATTAAAAATTGAACCTTTAGTTCTTTTTAGCCCACCAAAGCGGGGTAAATATTTGGTCTTCACCACCTAACTGCGTAACAGCTTTGTCGTAATTAGTCTGATCGGCAGAGCGGAAAGATGAAGGATATCTCAAACGTTGTGGGAAGAAATTCACCTGATTTTTTGTGTAATTAGATGAATTCAACTGTAACATGGTTTGGATTGGTTGTTCAACAGCAGGGTTTTCGAAAAATGGTAAACCTAATCTTCGGTGATCACTCCATGCTTCCAAAGCCATATAAGGGAATGTAGCAATGTATTTCTGCGTGATGATCTTTGTTAGTTTATCATTCTTCACCGTACCATTTTTATAAATGGTATTGGAAGGATACGGAATCTGCGCAGTTCCAGGTGCCCCAGTGTATGCATCAATGAATTTTACGGTATGAGAAGCAGGTGGTTCCGTAACATGGTCATAACTTACAGAAGTACCCACGCGGTTATAGTTGGTAGATGCTTTATATGCTGCTAAATGGCTACTCACACCCCAATATTCAAAATTCTGTTCAATACCTTTTTCATAAGCGGCTTTATCCGACATCGGGGTTGACCAACCTCTCAATGCCGCTTCGGCCATTAGGAAATGGGATTCCCAAGAAGCAAAGAACAACCTTTTCTGTGTACTCGTTCTGAACTTGTTGATCATTCCAGGTAGGCGACCATTCTGACCACGAAATACCAGGTTAGATGCTAGACCACCCCATGTTCCACCAGTGAAAGCATTCCATGTGTATTTTGTATCTAAAATATCTGTCCGTGTATCTGAAACCTTGATTGAAGCTTCTTGGGTGCTGGCTGCCGGCCAATATTCTCCATCCGTTTTATTTCCAGGAACGAAGAAGGCTTTATAAGCACGTGGGTCCATTTTATTTGGCATACCATCCAAATAATATCCTTGAGAAGGATCGTTGGATTTTACCGAGAAATTGGAAAGATATCGTGTTCCAAAATCATCCTCAGGTTTGATCTTTTCTATTATGCCTTGATTGGTAAATTGATCGGCTGTTTTAATACCTCCTAAACCGATGAATATATTGTTGAGGGTAGCTGAAAGGATTTGTGTGTTCCAGCTTCTGGACATGACGCCTGAAAGTGGGTCCCAACCATCTTTTTCTTGAACACCAAAGTTCTGTTCTTTCGTTTCGATGAATTTATTCGTAGCAACTGCGGCCTCAAATTCTGATTTTGCCTTCGCCACATCTACTTCAGACAAGCGCATAGCGAAACGCATCCTCATGGAATTGGCAAATCTGATCCAATTCTCCCAATTGAAACCATAAGCCGCATCGTAAGATTTGATATCACCATTTGCAACACTTACATCAATTTTGCTGGTAGCATCTTTTAACTCGTCAAAAAGATAGTTGTAAACCTCTTGAACCGTATTGAAAGTTGGGTTGGTTCCTTTGAACGATTCGATCGGGGCAGGTCCAAAGTTATCCGATAGTTCACTCATCAGATAAGCTCTCCAGATACGAGCCACTTGTTTCACGTTTTCATTGTGTGCAGCTGCGGTTCCATTGGCGGCTTGCTTTTCGGCTATCTCGATGGCTGCGTTCGCATTGTTCAACCATTCGGAAATATAACGCCAATAATCACCATTAAACGTATCATCATCAACACCCATGTTTAGGTAATTGAAATAATGATGTCTTGCTGCGGTTTTCCAATAGTACACATATACCCTTTCTGCAATGTGTGGATCTTGCTGCGCGCCAATAATGGCGTTGTTTAGAAAATATTCAGGTTTTACCTGATTTTCATTCGCCGCTGTTGGGCTGGTATTTAATTCTTCGAATTTACTACAGGAAGCAGTTATTCCTCCAATAAGCAAAGCGAAAGTTATTTTTGATATGATATTTTTCATGATTGTCTAATTAGAAGCCTACAGAAATATTAAGGAAGAAAGATCTGGAAGTTGGGAAAGATAAGTATTCAAATCCAACTGCATTGGTGCTCAATGCAAAGGTCGATTCTGGATCAACCCCTTTTCCATAGCTTTTTAACATCGCTAAATTGTTCACTGAGATTCCGAATTTTGCAGATTTTACAGCTGAGGACTTCAGCACCTGACTTGGGATGCTGTAGTTCAACATTAAGTTTCGGATACGGATGTTTGTTGCATTCAATAGGTTGTGTTCCGTAATCCCCAAGTTACCATTGCCAGCAACAGCTGCCCAATAGTTTTCAGGACTTACTTCTTTGTTGTTCTGTACATAGGTGTCTTTATCTAAGATAACTCCATCCACTACGAAATTAGCTCGGTCACCATTCACTACGGTTTCTGCAGATGAACCACTTAACTGTATAGCACGGTGTGTTCCTGCGAAGAATTTACCACCGAAACGACCATCGACCTGGAAGCTCAATCCGAAGTTTTTATAAGAAAAAGAGTTGGTTATACCTACCAATGCACGTGCTGTTTGGTCACCCAACATGGTTGTAGGACCAGAAGCTTTTTGTGGAAGCCCAGTTTGGGAAGCCAAGATCAACTTTCCATAATGCTCAGATTCTACATCCTCAACTCTTAAGAATCGTGTTCCGTAGATGGCACCATAATACTTGCCTTCTTCAGCAAAGATTTTCACATCATCATATCCGCCTAGTTCCGTACGTTTTACGTCATCATGTAATTTGATGATTTTGTTCTGGTTATGGGATACATTTGCTCTAAGATCCCATTTCAATGGGGTATCTCTTAAGATGTTCGCATTGAAAACCACCTCGAAACCTTGGTTTTGAATATTACCAGCATTAGCTTTGAACCCTTGGTATCCTGATAGGTTGTTCATTGGGATATTGATCAACTGATTGGTCGAATTAGTTTTGTAATACGCAAAGTCGATTCCGATACGATCATTCAAGAACCTGGTTTCAAAACCTGCTTCAAAACTTTTCTGCAACTCATTCACTACACCTGGATTGAAGAGGATATTTCCTTTGGAAGCTGTCGTTACGTTGTTCGGGTCATTACCTACATTATACGTGTTGTATAATTGGTATGGGTCCATATCACGACCAGTTTCGGCATAAGAAGCTCTAATTTTTGCAAAAGAGAACCAAGATGGCATTTCCCCATTTACACGTACAAGATCAGAGATGATCAAGGATGTACTTGCAGAAGGGTAGAAGTAACTGTTATTATCTGGATGTAAAGTAGAAGTCCAGTCATTTCTTGCCGTCAAAGTAATAAACCAGAAATTACTATAGTTGATATCTAAGCTGGAGTAAACCGAGTTGATCTGTTTTCTGGAAATACTTTCAGAAATACTTGGGTTTCCAATGTTATTACCTAATGTGAAAAGGTTTGGAACACGTAGGTTTCCTGCTGAAGAATTGATTCCATTTCTGTTTCTCTCCATGATCTGTCCATAAAGCGACAAAGCACCACCCCAGTTTCCAAAAAGATTATCTTTTCTCGCGTGGATACTAGCGATGTAGTTGTTTTCATAGAACTTATCCACCCCAGTAGAGTAGGAGTTGTTCAAGTTTGCCCCTGTATAGGTTTTGGATTCGTATTTGGTGCTGTAGGTATCAGTACCCACACGCGCATCAGCACTTAGCCAATCATTGAAATCGTATTTAACCGTAGCGTTCATTAAATAACGGTCGCGAGTATCTGTACTCAACTTGTTATGAGCAGCCCAATATGGGTTTACCGGTGCATCAGCTGGATCCGTATACCAGATTTGATTCACCCCTAGTTCATCCATCCCTGTTTTGAATTGGGTAATATCCAATGAACGTGGAAACAATAGAACCTGGGAGTAGAAGTTACCATCGTTATGACCACCTACAGCTCTGTTATAAGCCATGTTTTTCATGTATTGTACTTTTACATCAGTACTCCATTGGTTTCTTTCACCAAATTTAGCGTTTACACGGTTGATCAAGTTCAATCTGTTCAACTTCATCCCTGGCGTTTTGCTATCATCATGTAGGTAAGTGGCAGAAGTGTATAGGTTTACTTTGTCAGAAATCGCCTGTTGGAAGTTGATGTTCTGTGTTGTACTGAAACCTGTTTTAAAGAAGTTGGACATGTTGTCATAAGCGGAAAGATTGGCTTTAGAACCATCCCACATATCGACTTCCTGGCCAGCTATCTTTGCTCCCCAAGAAGTACTCGCCAAACGACCATAAATACCACCAGCACCTTGTGAGAATGTGCTTTGAAGTTCAGGTGTCATAAACATGTTTTCAATACCTGTAATGGTCGAATAACTGATTCCTACACCATCTTTAGCTTTACCTGATTTTGTTGTGATCAAGATAACCCCATTGGAAGCTCTTGAACCATATAAAGCGGATGCAGCACCACCTTTTAAAACCGACATGCTTTCGATATCCTCTGGGTTTAAATCGCCAAGACCGCTACCCATATCGGCAGTAGGATTCCAAAAGTCATTATTGGATGCACCCACAAAGTTATCCATAGGCACACCATCCACAACGATTAAAGGCTGGTTGTCGCCAGTTAATGAATTGAAACCTCTTAAGATAATTTTGGATGAAGAAGCTGGTCCTCCAGAACCTTTAACGACCTGAAGGTTAGAAACCTTACCAGCTAAAGCGTTCGCTACGTTATTTTCACGCGCATCTGTTAAAGATTCGCCTTTTACTTCTTGGAAAGAATATCCAAGTGCTCTGCGCTCTCTTTTAACCCCCATTGCCGTTACTACAACCTCATCAATGTTGCTATTGTCGACAGATAGGGTTACATTATGGGTAGCTCCAGAAACAGTGATTTCCTGAGAACCATAACCCATACTTGAAAAGCGGATTTTTTGGCCATTATCAGCTTGGATGCTGTAATTACCATTTTGGTCTGATTGTGCAGCCCGGTTGGTACCCACCACCGTAACACTGACACCAGCCAATGGACCGTTAGCATCTGTTACTCGCCCCGTAACAGTTTGCTGTGCAAATAATGTCGTAATGCTCAATAGCATAACCAACATTATACTGCAACTTTTTGCGTAAAGATTACTCATTTGTTGATGATTTAATTGATTAAATTTCTGTTAAATAATTCTTGTATATGCTCTTGTCTGAATTACCAATGCAGACGCAGGCAGATCCTAATAGTTGAATGTGTTTGGTATTTGAAAATTGGATTTTAGTGTTTTTTGATAATCGTTGGATGGTAAATTCCAATAAGGCGGAATTGATCTGAGGTGCTAATATGGTTTTTGCCTGTGCACCACGGCCTGAAACCACCACCATTTCTGGATTAATAATGTGAATCAGGGTAGCTATCCCCTTGCCTAACATATACCCGATACGACTTATCGCCTCTATTGCCAATTGATCCCCAGCATTTGCCGCAGTTAATAATTGATCGCCTGTGATGTGGTTATTCTGCTGCTGATAATCCTTTAATAAAGAAGATTCTTCACCTTTTGAAAGTTTCTCGGTCGCAAACTCAATCGCTGCGATCAGCGATGCTTCCACCTCCAGACAACCTTTTTTGCCACAAGAACAAAGCTTGTTTTGGTTTGATAAGGGTATGTGGCTGAATTCTCCTGCATATCCTGAGTGACCACGATAAAGTTCGTTGTCAATGATCATTCCCAGTCCTACACCCCAATTGAGGTTTACCACCATGACATTTCTGGCATCTTTGGCTTGTCCAAAATAATGTTCGGCTATAGCGATTGCTGAAGAATCATTTTCGATGAAAACCGGTAGGTTAAACGTTTTACCTAAATTGGCCTGAAAATCGTAAAAAGTAGATTCAGCTGTGAAGGAATTGTTTTTCCCGGATTTACTATCCACAAAACCTGGAATACTGACCCCTATGCCATAGATGGGTTTTTCTTGGACCAACAACATGGTTTGCCTGATAAAGGCAACCAATTCTTCATATGCATTTTCCCCTTTGAGTGGAATTCGTTTGGTAGAGATTTCCGTTTGAAATTCGTTTTTGAAATCAGTAACAACGACCGATGTGTAAAATTGATCGATTGCCACACAAACGATTAATGGAAGCTGTTGGCTGTTTGGAATGAATTGAGCAGCTCGTCTTCCGCCCGTTGAAGGAGCAAGCCCGTCTTGTTGAATCAGATCCGATTGAAGAAGTTTATGGATAGAATTCGTGATGTTGGGCACACTCTTCCCAATAGAGGAGCTAAGCTCTGCAATCGATTGCGGACTTGAAAAGTATAAACTTTTTATTATCGACAATTTTAGGTTATCCACGGCTAATACGTTTTATTAAACTTATTGTAAAGTTATGTTAAAAATTTCTTAACATACAAATTCTTTTTAAATTTTTTAATAAGTAGGGTTCTACTATTTAAAACCTATGCAAAGGTTCGGTTTTTATCATGCGTGTTTATGCGTGTTTTCTGTCTTTCAAACTAAATGTTGCATTATTTGGGCTTTGAATGCCCAATAATAATTGTACCTTAGTTAGAATTATTAAATTATGAAGCAACGTTATTACTCTTTGGATGTGTTCAGAGGTGCTACAGTGGCGCTAATGATCATGGTGAATAATCCAGGTACTTGGTCATCGATGTTTGCCCCGCTAAAACATGCACCTTGGCATGGTTGTACGCCAACTGATCTTGTGTTCCCATTTTTTCTGTTTGCCGTAGGAAATGCGATGTCCTTTGTGATTCCACGCCTCCAAGAGGCAGGGGATGGGGTATTCTGGAAAAAAGTCATCAAGCGAACGGTTTTGATTTTCCTGATCGGTTTAGGGCTCAATTGGTTTCCTTTTGTACAATGGGTGGATGGAACGCTGCAATTCCGAGAGTGGGTCAGCAGTGTGGATCCCGATAAAGGGGTTCGGATATTAGGGGTTTTACAGCGCATTGCTATTGCCTACTTTTTTGCTTCGGTATTAGCCTATTATTTTAAGCCTCGGACCCTAATTTATATTTCAGCGGTTATCCTTTTGGGATATTGGGGACTGAGCGCATTTTTAGGAACAGGGGATCCCTATTCATTGGAAGGCTGGTTTGGAACAGCGATCGATAAACAGATTCTGGGGGTAGCCCATATATATAAAGGTGAGGGTGTCCCATTTGATCCGGAAGGGTTCGTGAGTGCCATGCCTGCGGTAATCCAAGTGGTATTCGGTTATCTGGCGGGTGTATTTATCAAAAAACAGGGACAGGTGGATTGGCTTTGGACACGGGTTCCACAAAGTCAGGAGCCACATTTCAAATTGTTGTCTGGGATGTTCGTGACAGGGTTTATTTTATTAGTATTGGCTTGGACCTGGTCTTTAGGATTTCCCATCAACAAAAAAATATGGACCAGTTCCTATGTGTTATACACAACAGGATTGGGCGTGATGACGATCGGAGCGATGATCTGGTATATCGAGGTACAGGGAGTCAAGAATAAGCTTACCCAGTTTTTCGATGTGTTCGGGAAAAACCCATTGTTCATTTTTGTGTTGAGTGGATTATTACCAAAAACATTGGCTTTGATCCGAATTCCAAACGGATTTGCGGAGGATGGAAAAGCCTTGTTCACCACACCTTTGGCCTGGTTCTATAAAAATGTTTGTGCGCAGATTCCTGGTCCTACAGAGATAGGTTCTTTTGTGTATTCCCTGTGTTTTCTGGCTTTTATGTGGGCCATCTGTTACTGGTTGGACCAAAAGAAAATCTATATCAAGGTATAAAGGATAGGGTAATTCCCTGTAAATGAATAATAATTTTAAAAAGTTGCTGATAAACATTATCTTTGCAGCCAATTAATAAATTTTTTAACGCTTTAATATTATTCAAGAATGTATTTAAGTAAAGAGTACAAAGCTGATATCTTCGCAGAATTTGCAGGTGCAGCAGAAAACACTGGTTCTGCAGAAGGACAAGTAGCTTTATTCACTAAAAGAATCGCTCACTTAACTGAGCATTTGAAAAAAAACAGAAAAGATTTTAACACACAACGTTCTCTACAAATGTTAGTAGGTAAACGTCGTTCTTTATTAGCTTATCTGTACAAAAAAGATATCAACAGATATCGTGCGATCATCAAAGGCTTAGGCTTGCGTGATATCATCAAATAAGCTTTTAGTAAAAAAACAGAAGAGCCCCGAATTTCGGGGCTCTTTCATTTTGTGATATCTTATGTATCATTTATTGATGCGATAGAAATAAAAATTTTTTACCTTTGTGCGATTAAAAATGTCAAATTAAATAGATGCATGTAAATTGACGCAAGTGCATCAAAACGAACGAACAATGAGTTATAACGAAAAGAAAGTAACAATTGAAATGGGTGGCGGGTTAGCTCCCATTGAATTGTCGACTGGGAAATTGGCTAAACAGGCTGATGGATCAGTAGTTTTAAAGCAAGGAGCAACAATGTTGCTAGCGACCGTGGTTTCTGCAAAGGAGCCAAAAGCGGGAACAGATTTCCTTCCTTTATCGGTAGATTACCAAGAAAAATATGCAGCCACAGGACGTATTCCAGGTGGTTTTTTACGTCGTGAAGCAAGACTTTCAGATTATGAGGTTTTGATTTCAAGATTGATCGATAGGGCTTTACGTCCATTATTCCCTGATACCTACCATGCAGACACCCAAGTAATGGTTTCTTTGATCTCTGCAGATAAAGAGATCATGCCTGATGCTTTGGCAGGTTTAGCAGCTTCTGCAGCAATCGCTGTTTCTGATATTCCTTTCAATGGCCCAATCTCTGAGGTGCGTGTAGCGAAGGTAGATGGTCAATTAGTGATCAACCCTACGGTATCGGCTTTGGAAAAAGCAACATTGGAATTTATCGTAGCAGGTTCTGCACAGGATATCGTGATGGTAGAAGGTGAGGCGAACGAGATTTCTGAAGCTGAAATGGTAGAAGCAATTGCTTTTGCACATGATGCCATCAAAAAACAAGTGGCGGCACAGGTTGAATTGGCCAATTTGGTTGGATCCCATGATAAGAGAGGTTTCGATCATGAGCCTTCCAACCCAGCATTGCGTGAAGCAATCTACGATGCTACTTATAGCCAAGTTTATGAAGTTGCCAAATCAGGTTCTTCGAAACATGACCGTACAGAGAAGTTCGCAGCTATCGGAGCGGCATTCTTCGAAACAATGGGTGAGGAGATCGATGATGATACGAAATTCTTATTGAAGAAATATTACCACGATGTACAGTACGATGCGGTTCGTAATCTTTTATTGGACGAAGGTATCCGTTTGGATGGCCGTGATGTTCGTAAGGTACGTCCGATCTGGACTGAAGTGGATTACTTACCGGCAGCACACGGTTCTGCGGTATTTACACGTGGTGAAACTCAGTCTTTGACATCGGTAACTTTAGGTGCTAAAGACGATGAGCAGATGATCGATGGTGCATTCTTCCATGGATACAATAAGTTTATCCTTCACTACAACTTCCCTGGTTTCTCTACTGGTGAGGTAAGACCGAACAGAGGTCCTGGTCGTCGTGAGGTAGGTCATGGTAACCTGGCCATGCGTTCATTGAAAAAAGTGCTTCCTACGGAAGATAATCCATATACCATTCGTGTTGTTTCTGATATCCTGGAATCCAATGGTTCTTCATCAATGGCAACCGTATGTGCGGGAACATTGGCGTTGATGGATGCCGGTGTAAAAATCAAAGCGCCAGTATCTGGTATCGCAATGGGATTGATCTCTGATGAGAAAACAGGTAAATACGCTATTTTATCCGACATCTTAGGTGATGAGGATCACTTGGGTGATATGGACTTCAAAGTAACCGGTACAGCAAATGGTATCGTAGGTTGTCAAATGGACTTGAAGATCAATGGTCTGAAATGGGAAGTATTGACACAAGCTTTGGATCAAGCGAAAGAAGCTCGTTTACACATCCTTGGTGAAATGGCGAAAACCATCACTGAGCCACGTGAAGATTACAAACCACATGCTCCACGCATCATCCAGATCCTTATCGATAAAGAATTTATCGGTGCGGTTATTGGCCCAGGTGGTAAGATCATCCAAGAAATGCAACGTGAAACTGGTGCAACTATCTCCATTGAAGAAGTGGATAATAAAGGTGTTGTTCAGATCTTCGCAGACAATAAAGAATCTATCGATGCTGCTTTGGCAAGAATCAAAGCGATCACTGCAAAACCAGAAATTGGTGAAGTGTATGAAGGTAAGGTGAAAACCATTATGCCTTTCGGAGCTTTCGTAGAGATCATGCCAGGTAAAGACGGTTTATTACATATCTCTGAAATTGATTGGAAACGTCTTGAAACCATGGACGGTGTGTTTAAAGAAGGTGATATGGTAACTGTTAAGTTATTGGATATTGACAAACAAGGTAAATTGAAGCTTTCTAGAAAAGCGTTATTACCAAGACCTCCAAGGGAAGACAAGCCTGCAAAGGATCAACCAAAAGAGGACTAATAAACGAATACCTATAGATGAAGAAGGTGTCTAAAAAGGCACCTTCTTCTGTTTTATAGCTTTCTGGAGCTCAATTATAATTTCATGAGCAATATTAAGCTGCAAGTCGATGTTTTGTACTTTTCAGCATGTTGATGGCTTGAT